>Ga0182030_10016074_pt1 | contig 14612 bp, 9 predicted proteins | sample 812S3MmetaG_FD_121299 | JGI IMG/M metagenome (GOLD analysis project Ga0182030, IMG submission 121299) | Permafrost microbial communities from Stordalen Mire, Sweden - 812S3M metaG (Illumina Assembly) | ecosystem: Environmental > Terrestrial > Soil > Wetlands > Permafrost | place: Sweden... | reverse complement strand
TTGGCTCGCTACAAAATTGCGTCCAATCATCGAATCATGGGTCCATCAGCACATGCTGCACTACGTCGCCTGGGCAGTCGTAGCGTACGTTGGATACGCGATGATCGCGGCCAGCCTAATGGCGCCCATCTCTCTTCTCGCCCGCGGCTTCGGAATACCGAAGGAAACGTTCCGAGAGACAACTCCACGGCACCTCGCATTTTGGATCGGCGTCGCATTAGTCGGGGTTTCCCATAACGCGTTCGCCGTGCATTGGCTCGAACAACAAGACCCATTCCCGGATTACACGGGCACAGTGATTCTCGCGATCATCGGAGCTGCAGCATTGGGGTTCGGTGCCTTCGACCTGGCGAGCCGTGGATGGAAGGCAACAGCGACCGCATTTACGAGTTCGGGCATCCAGGCACGGAATCGCACGGGCATCCGCGACCTTGCGGGGCAGCTCGTGCTTTGTGGCGGGATCGCCCATGGGGTATTTCGCGAGCGCAATCTCGCCAACGGGGCACCCAAGAGAGACGAGGTGCTTCTGTATGGTGAGCGCAGCGCGAATCGTGGGACGCTGGTTGTGGGTGCGCCAGGCTCTTCTAAGACGCGCTGTAAGATCTACCCGGACTTCTATTGGGGCCTCCGGACGTCGCCGCGCGCCGGCGCCTTGGTTTTCGTCACGAAGCGGCGGGCAACGAACGACTTCGTCTCAATCGCGCGCCAGTTTCGCACGAAGGAACAGATCCACGTCGTCGGCATGGGCCCGGACCACTCCACGATGGATATCACCTCATGGATGACGCACGAATCCATTGGCGACGCGATTAAAGACGGTCTCGGCGAAACGCAATCCGAATTCTGGAAGCAAGGACCATCCGCATTTGTTGAGGGGTTCGTCGAGCTGATACAGGCTCTGCGTCCAGCCACGATTCACGTCGCTCCCGCCACCGATAAGGATGGAGACGACGAACCCGGCGGTGAGTCCTACGATCTCGAAATCGGAGATACGCTGCCGACGCTGCTCCAGCTCATCTCGCTCGATGGACGCAGGCTGGATGCGGTTTTCGACTACGGCTTTAGCCGTGCAAATGAGTTGGATCGCGAGCATCCGCAGAAGGCAGACGTGCTTCGCGCTCTCCTTCGGGAAGTCAAAGAGCGCATCTTACCGCTCCTGCGTCGCGACGCCAAATTGGGAGAGGAGTTCCGGCAGTCCGTTCTCCCGCAGCTCCAGCCTTTTGGACGCGGGAAGGTTCGCGATACCTTCTGCGATCGCAAAGGCATTGACTTATCGCTTCTTGAGGACGGGCACACCATCATCATAGAGATCGACGAAACTGAATACCCGCGCGCAGTGGGCACCGTCGTGCGTATGGTGTTTCGTCGCATCGTGCAGATGGCGCGTAAGCGGACCACGAGCAGTCGCGTCGGGCATCTCGATCCGATTCTCCTAGTTCTCGACGAGTACACGCAATACGCAGCCGCCGGACACGTGCAAGTTTGGAATATCGTGCGCGAGTCCAACTTTTGTGCGACGGTCGGCGTCACGAGCATCAGCGCTCTGACTGAGCAGCTCGGAAAGCAGTCCGCCGCGAATTCGATCGTCGGAAACTTTGCAAATCGGTTTTTCTTCGCGACCGACGACAAGGCCACGCGTGACGTTGCAAACGAGCTCATCGGCAAAGCGACGATACTGCGACGCAGCAAGAGCGAAGGAACGTCGAAGACGCGCGCCACCACGGCAATCACCGGGGGCTCGCACCTATCGAGGGGTACGACTTCCAGCGAGTCTGCAGCGGAACATCGCGAAGATGCCCTGGACGGCGCCGTCTGGCGGAGCCTGCACGCCGAAAGAGACTTCGCAACGGCGATCGCCTTCGTGCGCACCGACGCTGGCACGACGACGGACGTCGTCACGCTCGGGGTGCTCGATCCGGCCAACAACCTCGACACCGCTAACCCGGCGCAATACGGCCTAAAATGAGTTCACGCGCCACGGGAGGCTTGCAAGAGCAGTTACTCTCGCGGGCGCTCCTCGATAGGCACGAGTCGGTGGCCGGCAGCGCGAATCGCCGCCAGCGCGCGGCCGTACGGCACTCGGTGAGCTCGAAACTCAGCGATCAATTCTGCGTTACGCGCCTCTCGACGCTCGGCAACTTCCAGGAGGGCGCTCAATTGGAGAATAGGTCCGGTGGAATCACCCTTTGCGGCCAACGCATCCGCGACTTCCCGAACGGCCTTTATCGGCAGCTCAACAACACGACCCAGGTCGGCATCCGCAAACCAACGATACAGCGTCGAAGGGTTGAGGTCGGCCGTCAACGCGATGAGAGCGTAGACAGAGCGTACCCCGACCCTGCTCATCTGGCCCTGAATGAGACCCAGAGCCTCTTCCGATTCGGCTCGGGAAAGGCGAGGCAGAAATCCGGGCTGCTTGCCCTCCTTACGCTCGATGTCTCTTGACATTGCCCGACTCATAGCCATATCATATGACATACGGCGACATTGCCGCAAGGGGGTCCACCGAATGCCCGTTCCGCTCATGGTGCGCGTTGATGATGACGTCGCGGCAAAATTACGCGAGCGATCAGAGCGTACTCACGCTCCGATGAACCGAATCATTAACGATGCCCTCCGGGCAATGTTCGCCGATGAGGCCGGCGTCGCCGGTGCATCTGAGTCGCAGATCGTCGCCACGTTTCATGAGCGCACCAAAAACGCGTATGCGGCGCTTCAGAAGCTACCCCACCAAGAAAACTTAGACGACTATCGCGCAAATGTGAACGAAGCGATCAGATTGGTGCTGGACTGCGCAGTAGCAGCCATGACGGCAATCGACCCCAGCAGTGCCCCGCTGATTTCTGGCACCGCATCAGTAAAGTCTAAGCATTCTTCTCAACGGGAGGTTCATGCGTAGCTCTGCGCATGACGACTGATAATGTTGGATTCAGACAAACTTCGCGAACCTTACTACCGCGGACTTCTCTATCTCCCGCTTGAAGAACTGGTTCAACCGCTCTTTGTCAATGACGTGTACGGGATTCCAGATGGCCCTTGCGAGCTCGCTGTTCGCCAGCTTGAGATGCCTCCGATCGATTCTCTGGCTCCAGAAATGCGTTACAGAATCGGCCTCGCAATGCGATACATTGCGTGCTCGTTCGACGGTCAGGGGTTAACCGTTGATGAAGCAATCAAAATTTACGGGTACTTGGCAGAACGTATCGCGGGCTGGATGGATCAGCATTCCGAAAACCTTGCCGATTTCAGCATCGATACGCTGCTCAATATCTATCTTTCCCTGCGCAAGGATCTGCCCGCCGACTATGTGTCGTGGTTTCGCGAGCGCACGCATGCATACGTCAACGGCCGCATCAACGGATCTCCGCAAAAGGGTCCTAGCCCGAGAGCGTTCGACATCGAGGCCTCGTGTGCTGAATTACTAACCTGCGCTCCGGTCTTGCATGTCCAATCACACGTATACGACCAATGCGAAGTTGGCGATTGGACCGCGCTACGCACGTACTCTGTTCCGGCCCCGCTATTCCGTGTGCAGGTAGACGGCGAAACTTGGCTGCAATCCGTCAGCGATCCGTTTATTCGTCAGCAGACCGAGTGGCTGCTCTTTGACCTTAGAGCGCCGCAGTGGAAGTGCTACGAGCGAGTTCACGCTCGGAGTCTAAACGAAGCGGCGACCGCGAATTTCACCAACGGTGCTTGGCTTGATGCCAAAACCGGCGGCTACGGGCCAATCGAAAGCCAGATGTACGTCCCTGTAAACGGGACAGTTGAAACGCTAACATGCAGCATGAGAGAAGCCGGTCGTATGTTCCATGTACTCGGCAGTCTCATGTACCTTTTCGCTAATTCAAAAGTACGAATTCGCGAAGTCCAAGGCACAAACGAAGCTGTGCTGATGCTTCCGAAGAACGCATCCGTCAACGACCTGATCTACGACGTCCTGAAAGCCTCATAGGCTGTGGCACGAAAACGCGATGCATAGATTACTAGACGAACAAGAAACTCGCTTGAGGACGAAGCTCACCCGGCAAGAGACCGCTGATAGACTTCGGGTTCACCCAGACACGGTCGATCGGTGGGCGGAGGCCGGGCTTCTTCGACCGATGCGCTACCCTTCGCCGGGCGGGGGCCGCCCAACAATTCGGTACGCCTTGGCCGAGATCGAACGCTTCGAACGTGAGGCGCAAGCGCGCTAAAGGAGAGACACAGTGGCTGATCGGCGAGCAAACCATGAGGGATCGAAGCCGTTAAAGCGCAGCGACGGCCGCTATCAGTGCCGCATTGTGATAGCCGGGAAGCCGCGCTTCTTCACCGGGGCAACGGCTTCGGTCGCCCGCGAAAAGATGCGGGCATGGCTCCGATCGCCACAGGGAGCCGATCCAAACAGGCCTGAAGGACACGCGAATGTGGCGAGCTTACTCGATGCCTACATAGCGCGGGTCAAGGATTCCAAGGCTGATAAAACTTATCGATCGTACGAGAGCATCATACGTCACCACATTAAGCCGAGAGTTGGTGCGCTCGACCCCGCAAGAATTACGTCGAGACACGTTACGGCAATGCTCGACGACATGAAGGCCTCTCCGATCGCAATCGCCGGAAAGCCAAAGCATGGCAAGCCGAAGCGACTAATCGGTGCGCGTACGCGAGAGCTTGCGTACATCATCATCGGGGCCGCTCTTAAGCCCGTCGCTCCGGATCTTCTCGCGAATGTTGAGAAGCCCAAAGCAAAAGCCGAGGAAATGCATCCTTGGAATCGCAGCGAGGCAGCGTGCTTTCTGAGGTGCGTCGACGAAGGCCGCGACCCAAACCGAACGCTCTATCGAGTCGCGTTACGAACGGGGGCAAGGAAAGGAGAGCTACTTGCCCTTCGGGTGAACGATTTTGACGCAGCTGCTGGCTGCATCCGGATTACGAAAAGCTACAATGAGAAGCTCGGGCAGGACGGCCCAACGAAAACTCCCTCGTCGCGCCGTAGTATCGCTTTGTCAGCGGAGACAGTTGCTGCCGTCAAAAAGCACATTCTCGCGACCGGCGTCCGGGGCGACGATCGCCTTTTCCCTGTCGGCGATCTTCGCGTTTTGACGAAACAAATGCAGCGAACCATGCGAGCTGCCGGCGTGCCGGTCATTCGGTTCCACGATCTTCGCCACACCTTTGCGACGCTCGCGCTCGCGGCACTTGTGCCGATCAAAGTCGTGTCGGAAATGCTCGGTCACAAGAGCGTGAAACTAACACTGGACGTATATGCCCATACACTTCCCGGCATGCACGAATCCGCAGTAAGAGCGCTCGAGGCAGCATTCTGATGCGATACCACTGCGACGTCGACCACTGACCAAGACACCCGCATAGATCGAGACTCTCAGGCCAACCTTGCACGCGGTATCGCGGCCACGTCAACAGAGTTGCCCTCTCACTAACTAGAATGGATTCAACCATTTTGGAATCGTGGCTCGGGAAGTTCACCATGCCTCCATGATTCCAGCCATGGAAGCCCCTAATCTACCTTACCGTCCAGATGGATGTTCGTCGCCGCGGTACAGTCAAGAGTTCCGAGGGTCGGCTGCCCGCTTCGAACAAAACCTATAAGGTCCATCGCGATCCCATTTGGTCCAGGGTCTCGGAATACTGGGCAGCCGCTCATACCGCTGAAATCGGTCGGCATGACATTTGCGCCAGGCTGACCAGATATATGGCGATCGTCTGTAAAAAGTACCGTCGCCTCCCCTACTTCGTAGCGACACTTAAACGCCGGTGGGTAAGCCGTAAGACTCGTAACGATTGCGCCAGCGATCGTAAATGGTTGGTGCGACAATCCCCAACCGTCGTCCGTAAGACGCATCGTCTGCTCGGGGAAGCCGCCAATAAATACCACGTCTTGTTCAACGACATCCGTAGGCGGCCAGCGTGAAGGTGCGTAAGCAGTCAGCGGAGGCATCGGGGGACTAGCATCGGACTTCACGTTTAGGCCTAGCGAGGCACTAAGTGGCGCTGATAAGCGCGTCGGGTTGAGGCCGCTGAGGTTCAAAGTCGCAATGTCGCTTTTGGAGCTTCGCGAAATGAGGCGATCGAGTGGTCTCAATTGTTCGTCACCAAATTGAAACAGTGCTCGATCGTCTTCCCGAATGAACGACTCATAGACGTCGAGCACATGATCGCTAATAACGAGCAACGGCGTTCCATCCAAAACGATATAAACGCCGGACGCCACTCGGACCTGTGCCCTCTCTGCGCCAACGGTGCCGATATGGTGCCCGATAATCACCGCACCCGTATAAAGTAGGGGAACCTGCGAATAAGCTTTAGCGACGCCCGTTTGGCTTTCGCTTATCGGCTTCGTCCAATCACGTTCAGTCACTGTCGTTGATGCCTCGGATAAGTCAACCCCAGTTAAAAAGTTCATCTGCCGCGCAAAATTCTAGCGCTACGCGGCACCCCTGCGAATCTTCCATGCGTTCGTGTAGGCGCCGCGCTCTGTCTTTGACACGGTCGCGCTGTGCTTTGCCCGCAAGCCGGTGAAAGGTCACGACGAGTTCGCGCGTCGGACTCTCGGCGATCGCGTCAACGATGTGTGCGTCCGATTCGTTGAAGTTGAAGCCGTAAATGGTGAGTGGACGCGAATTCTTGCGTAACGACAGCAAACACTCACGCAAATAGGGGTCTTTTTTGATAAAGCGAGCTTTTTGCCTCGGCGTTCCCTCGGCGACATATAGCGGATACTCACCGTCTTCTATCCGCGCTTGAACCTCATTGATGATGCTTGCGCCATCACTTCGAATTTTGTGAAGTTCTCCATCTTCATAGAACATGTGTAGCGCCCCGTGCAAATAGTGCACGTTTTGATCGTTGTATCCCCACAGCACTTTGCTACTACCAAAGCCGTCCTTGTAGATTTGTGTGTTAAGACGTGCCATGTGAACCCAGTAAAGAAGCGTGTCATAGTTCACGGTGTAGATCTCTCGGAACTTCGCGAGAAAGGCGCCGGCGTTGTCGTACTGTTGCTCGGTGACCGCATAGCGGTCGGGCGGATTGTGCTTACCCACGGCTTCGATTAGGCCCGCTCGGATGCGACCCACATCGACGCTTAGCGCCTCCTCCACACTGGGTCCATGTTGATAGGCATCCAATAAGGAGGCTGTCGTTTCGAGTTGCGCCATTACGGCCTCAAAATCGGAAGTGTCAAGTAGCTTGAAAACCCTTTGAATGCGCTCGGTGAATTCGGCTGTTGCGAGGAGGGATGAGTATGAGAACATGCCTTCGTTGAAACCGCGACTGAAGCCGTTACCAAGCAAGATCGCCGGCTTCACCACCACCAGTGCAGCCCATCATGGGCTTGACTCGTAGCTGCCAATCTCACTAAGAGCGGATCAACCAATGCCCGCCGCAGATCAAAGTCAGGTCCGGTTTCGACGCTTGCCACGTAGTAAAGGCACTGCACTTGAATAGCAGCGATTTTGGGTTGTTCAGAAGCCAATTGTAATTTGGGAACCTCGCTAGGGACAGCCGCGCGGAAACAACTCGCTGGGATGCCACTCGTTTTTGTCAAAAACGCGGCGCGTCTCCCCCAGCTTTCCGCCTGACACCGGAAAGTCGAGTATAAAGAGGCTGGACGTGACGTTGGGGGGCGACCTACGGGTCGTTTGAGGAGCTGAGGGCTCTCGTTTTACGATATCTGGCTGGCCGAGCTGCGGGGATGCCCTCGCCCTGTCGTTTGCGTTATCAGGCCTGGCTTCACGGGGTGCAACGTAATCGTACTTCAGCTGCTCGGAACGCGAGGCTGTTCTGGACACGGGGTCATGATGGATCCCGGGAGTCCACCGCCGGGCTTCACCGCAGCCTGAAACCACATCGGGCGGGTGTCGATATAAGGGGCGGATGGAACACTTCGACTTCGGTTCCGCGATTGAACTTGCCAAGCACTATGCACCCATCGCGAAGCCGGTCATGAGCTTCGTCGGCACCGTCCTGTCCGTGCGTCAGAACGCTTTGACCGCGGCGCAGTTGCGCGAGCATTCCACCGATATCGTGCGTCTTACGGAAGAATCGAACCGGACGCAGGACATGATCCAGTCGCTGGCCGTCGAGCTTGAGAATTACGTGCGCGATGGAATACTGACGGAAAAGTTGGTGCACCAACAGATCGCGGACCCGGAGCTTTTGCAGTTCGTCGAACGCGCGGCCGACGCGAGCGCGGCATCGAAACTTGAATCGAAGCGTCACGTCTTCGGACGGTTCGTCGCGAAGCGTCTGTTGGTCGTCGAAGAGGACGATATCGTGCTGCTACGTCGCGGCATGAACATCACGTCAGATCTGGTGGAGACTCAACTTCTCGCAATCGCCGGGATCGTCATGATTCAGAACCCGACGAAGCCATCGTCGCCGTTTCCGAGTCGCGCGAACGCGGAGGCGTTCGCGAAGGCGCATTTCGCGGGTGCTCTCGACCGGTTCAAAAGCAAGCCATGGACGCAGTCCGACCTGGACACGTTGGGTTCGGTCGGGGCATTGGGCGGCGGTCTGCATGGCGGCGTCGCCATGTGGGGCGAGAGCGGCGAATCGAGTCTCGACCGATGGTTCCGTGAGACGGGCGTGACGCAAGACGATCTTCTCGGTGATCCCGAGGTCGGCACGAACGCCGCTCGCGCGCGGTATGCGCAAGCCTATCCAACGCTGCATGCCTTGTCGCGCCTGAGCATCGGTCATCTCTTTGACGAGGAGATAGTGCCGATCGCCCAGATGGACGTGAATCGGATCGACACGCTCGACGTGACGCCCGTCGGCTTCGTCATCGGGCAGACGATCCTCGAGCAGTTGGCAGTGTCCGACAGCCACTAAGCCCGCAAGAAAACCCAGGGAGAGGCCCGAGTAAGGTGCTGCTGGGTCCGACCGGAAGTTTGGCCGGCCGGCAGCACGCCCCGCCAAACCGAAGCCCCGCTAAGGTCGACTCATGCTCCCAGCCCGTCGGCGAAAGACGTCGCTTTCGATCGCGGGGAAGCTCAGTCGCGACCGCGAGCTATCTAGGGATAGGACAGCGCTTGAGTGCCGTACGAACGCGCATACAGTTCCGCATACAGTTGAGTCCGGACTCGTGCCGAAACATGCGGTCAGTCGTCCCAGGACAGAAGTCAAAAATGCCTTAAAATCGTGAACAATACCGTCGGCTGCACCTTGCTGCCCACCGCAGCGGGAATCGGAGCAGCTGACTGTTAATCAGCGGGTCGTTGGTTCGAGTCCAACTTCGGGAGCCATTTCAAACCCTTGCCATTAGATGAAGAGTGCAAGGGTTTGTTTTTTTCGGATGGCCGGCAATTCGGTGTTCTGACCCCAATGTTGACCCCAATTGCTGGCCTGCGCTGGCGCAGTAGCGAATCGTAGGAGGAGCCTATCCGAACTACATGCACGTCGCCGCAAAGCACGGACGCCAGCAGATCTGGCCTGTACCATAACTACCGCTACCGTCGTATCCCATACAGTGTATAGGTCCGGTGGTCGCCTGCTCTAGGCGCCCGGTTCTGGACCTTCGAGGAGGTTCGGCCGGCCATTGTTCATGAGGATGCTGTTGATGGTCCGAGCCAGGCGCTTTTCGTTGTCCGAGCCTCCCACCGATTCGCGCAGCAACGGCGCCGCATGTGGTCGGGCGCTCTGGCGCGCTTTCTTATGAGTGCAAAAAAGCGCCGCACTCGGACCAAGAAGCGCCGGCAGCGCGCCGCCAATGAGGAGGTCATCGCGGGCCCGGCTCACTTGAAACGCGTCGGCAAACGCATCCACCTAAGAACAGCTTCAAATCCGGCGCAGTTTGCCGAGATGCGTCGCCAACTCGCCGCATGGCGCGCACAAGCGCCGGCAGAAATGCGCGCCGACTCGGAAGCACTCTTAGCTCTGGTCGCAGGAATAGATCCCCTTACAGCGCTCGGCTTCGTCTTCAGTCACAACCATCTCGCTCCCCAGTTGGCAGGCAAGGAGATGACAGAAACGTACGCTATCGTCGAACACCTGGCGCTGTTACTCGGGAAAGGACTCGCAACTGGTCATGAGATGCGGATCGAGCCGGATACGAGCGAACGGCTTGTGGAGATGCTATCGGAGCAGTTGCGCAAAGCCATCATGTTATCCCAGCCCGAACTTCCCACCGATGGATCGCTGCCGCCCAACGAAGCGTTTACAGACGCACTGCAAGTGATCCGCTCCTTTGAACTCGCCGTTCGGGTCGAGCGCTACGATCATCAGCAAAAGGCGTTGCTGCGCGCGCTCTTTACACCATTTGCTGCCGACCTAGAGGCGGCATTCGGCTTCAACTGTGATGACGCTATGCGCGTTGAAGACGCGTACGACCAGCGAATCAAAGCCACAGCCTTTGCGGGCGATGACCAGGCTCATGAGGTAATGGCTGATGTCGACCGCGTGCTTAAAGGAAAGGCGGCCCAAGATCCTCATACGGCGGAACTCGTTACGGAGATTCGCGCCGCCGCACCAAAGATAGACGCTCGCATGCAGATGTTCTGGATGCTCCTGTTGTGGAACGCCTTACGGACCGGACATTCGATTGCGCCGACGCTGGATGAACTAGTAGCCGAAACTGGTCTCGCCCACGATGTTGTGAACCGAGTTGTCAATGCTCTAACTGCTACCGCCGACGAAGTCGCCAACTACTGGTTCATGGTGCCAATGAACCCGCTGAAACAACACCCGTTGGTTAACATGGATGGACACGCCGCATTGCCGAGCCCCGGTTTGTTTCTGCCAGCATTGCAGACGATGTTCGAAATGAAGCTGAAGGGAACGTCGCGATGGGAAGACTACCAAAAACATCGCGCGGCGTACGGCGAGGATACCGCCGCGGACCTATTTGCGCGAGTATTACCCGGCGCGGCGATCTACAAGAACCTAAAGTACAGGTGGGCGAAGGGCGAAGGCGAGGTTGACGTCTTTGTCTTCTTTGAGCGACGACTATTCTTGATTGAAGTCAAGAGCGGCGACTATGCCGATGCAGCACGGGCTGGAGTCGAATCGCGCGTGGAGGAAACGCTGCACGACCTCGTGCTCAAGGCTCACGAACAAGTCACTCGCGCGTCAGAGTATATCGAGAACGTCCCGAGCGCAACGTTCCATGATGGCGGAGCTACGATAGAGATACGCCGCGCCGACATCGACGAGATGCATCTTATCTCCCTGACCATGGAACAGTTGGGGCATATAGTAAATACTGCAAAAGCCATGATTTATTCGGGAAAGGCAACGGCACCATTAACCGTCTCGCTCGACGATTTGGAAGTGCTCGCCGATGTCCTGACCCGCCCAGCGATGTTCTTGCACTACATCGCCCGACGCGAGGTATACCTGCCGTATACGCATATCCAAAATGGCGACGAGTTGGGTTTTCTGGAAGCCTATCTTCGGACTTTCCTTCGTGAAGAACCCTCGCAGTATCAGGGATTCGACCACGTTCTGATGGACCCGTCCAGCAAGACGATTGACGCTTTCGAACACGCTCGCGGCGCCGGGGAAGCGGCACCGTTGCCGCAGCCGCAGATTCCGAGTGAAGTGCTAACCCTTTTGGATAACCTCGCTGCTGTCCGGCCTGCCGGTTGGCTCGCCGCAAGCTTCATGCTGCTCAACCTCATTCCTCGCCAGCAACGCCGCTTAGCCCGAAATATTCGTGCCTTCGTTCACGGAAAGCGCGTCAAAGAAGTGGCGCCAACGACGGCCGCTGACGGCAGGACCGTTGCGAGCTTCCGGATAGACGATCCGCGGCTTCCGGCCAGTACCGGGCAGGGCATGGTTCTTTCCTTGGACCGTGCTCTCGACGTCCTCGGCGCCGAGTCTCGTCAACCCTAATTATCTTATCAGCGCGGATCTCGGGCTCGGCGAAAAACGTCGACCTCACGACCGCCGAAGGGACCCACAAAATCGCGGAATGTCAGGCCAACTCTTTAACCTTAGCCGGCTACTGTCAAAAACCCGAAAATGTACCCTAGTCCGACGGTTATGCAGCGGATAACCTGACGTCAGTCTAGGGTATAGCCTATATGGACGTTCGTCGCCACAACGTCAGACACAGCGCGTGTCCGCTAATAGGAACGCTATCGAACAAGTGCGCGGCGGCCAGTCAAGTTCGTGCCAATGTGCCTCGAAGTCGCTGACCCCAATGGGACGACAGCGCAACGAACGTAGCGGTGATGACGCCGTAGATTACGGAGCCCGCAGCGATGACGTGAAAGAGCGTACTGAGGCCCGCTTCAAAGTGCGTGACGAGGAGCCACCCCAGTCCAGCACTCACCGAGAGCCGCGCAGTTCCGGCTAGGAATGGCCAGGTCACGCGGCCCGCGCCCTGACTCGCGAAGTACAGAACCAACCCGGTGCCGTACACGCAATAAAACGGCGCCACCGTTCGTAAGTAGAGCACGCCCGTACTCGCGACAGCGGCGTCGTGCGTAAACAGTCCGAGCCACGCCGCGGGGAACAGGGCCGCAGCACCACCGATGGTTCCCGTCAAAAGGAAACCCGCGGCCGCGCCGGTCCAGGCAATTCGCCGCGCGCGGGCAGCCTTGCCGCCGCCGACGTTAATGCCGACCATCGTGAGTACGGCCGTGCCGATACCGAAGAGCAACGGCACAAGCAAGTAGTCGAGGCGTGACGCGATGCCGTACCCCGCAAGCGCCGCCGTACCGAATGAGCCGGCAGCGCCCGTCAAGAGAACAGTGGTGATGTTCGTCTGGAGCGTCCCGACCGCCGAGAGCAACCCGACACTCAAGATTAATCGGAATAGCCGTAGCTGCAACGGAGCAAACCGCAACAGCAGTGTCGCGCGGCCAGAGGCGAGATAGGCGATTAGAGCGATGCCCGCGATGACGTAGTAGGTGCACACCGCGATACCCGCTCCCGCAACGCCCATCCGCGGCAACGGTCCGAAGCCGAAGATAAGCGCTGGCGAAAGCGGGATCATAATGGCGGCGCCGGCGAGCGTGACGAGCGCGGGAACTTTCACGTCGCCCGCTCCGCGTAGAGCGGATGCGATGAGATTCACGAGCCAAATCGGGACAGCGCCGGCAAAGATGAACGTCGAGTAGGTCAACGCCGTGGCGAGGATCGCGCCGTGACCGCCGAGGCTCCGGTAGAGGTCCGGCCCGAGGAGTAACGCGCCGGCCATGAAGAGCAGCCCGAACGCACCCGCAAGCACGATCGCGTGGAGCAGCAGAGCGTCGGCCTCCTTCTTCTTCCCGGCGCCGATCTCGCGCGCGACTGCTGATGAGACGCCGCCGCCGATGCCACCGTTCGACATAGTCGCCATCAGTAAGACGATGGGGAAAACCAGCGATACGCCCGCGATGGCGGTCGTTCCGAGAAAACTTACGTAAAACGTCTCGGCCACCGAAACGAGCGTTTGCACGACGAGAACCGAGACCGTCGGCAGCGCCAACCGGAACATGGTTGGAACGACCGGCCCGTGCTCCATCGCATGCCGCATGCGGCCCTTTGCCGTAGCAGCGTGGGCAACGTGTTCGGTCGCGGCCGGGAGGTTCAACGGGGGGATATCCGTTCGATTCCTTGCTGAGTGTGACAAAGAAGATCCATTGAGATAGAGTTCCTCTGGCTATTTAGGTGTTGGACCTAAATCGTACCAGCATGAATGCGCCTAGAACGAGTAAGACCTACCTCCCATTTTCGTCAGGCGAGCGCATCGCTGAAGGGCAGCGTGCGAACGCGTTGACCAGTCAGCGCGAATATCGCGTTTCCAACGGCCGGAGCGATCGGGGGCGTGCAGAGCTCGCCGACCCCCGTCGGCGTCGCATTGCTCGGTACGATATGGACCTCGATCGAAGGTGCATCCGCCATGCGCAGGACGGTGTAGTCGTAAAAATTGCTCTGTACGCAGCGGCCGTTTGCGATCGTGATCTTCCCGGTAAGTGCTGCCGACAGACCGAAGTTCGTGGCACCCTGCGCTTGCTGGACGAGGATGTCGGGATTGACGATCGTGCCGCAGTCGATCGCGGCGATGACCCGGTGCACTTTGGGCACCTTGTCTTGAATCGAAACGTCCGCGACCAATGCCGCATAGCTTCCGGCCCAGTACGTCACGGCAAGCCCTTGAGCGATTCCGGCCCGTTTGTGTCCCCAGCCGGCTTTCTCGGCCGCCAACCGTAACACGCCCGCTGCGCGCGGATTCTTCTTCAACAGGGACAAACGAAAGGTCAGCGGATCCTTGCCGGCCTTGTGAGCCAGTTCGTCGATAAAGCTCTCGGTCACGAATCCGTGCCAGTTTGCGTTGGGAGCCCGCCACGAACCCACCGGAATGCCGTGCTCGTGATCGATGTAGGTAACCCGGAAGTTCGGAACGGCATACGGCGCATCGATAACCTCCGTCAAGTCGAGTGGGTCGATGCCCTTCTTGAAGAAAGGCGGGTACCAGCGACGCAGCCACGACGCAGAGACGACCCGATGCGATAGCGCCGTGAGCTCGCCGCCCGAGATCACCCCACGAACGGCGTCTAGGCCCATCGGCCGATAGAAGTCGCCTTTGATGTCGTCCTCGCGACTCCACATCACTTTGACCGGCCCCTGAATGGCCTTCGAGACTTCGGCAGCTTCCTGGACGTAGTCGGCCTCGAGTCTCC
>Ga0182030_10016073_pt1 | contig 14613 bp, 14 predicted proteins | sample 812S3MmetaG_FD_121299 | JGI IMG/M metagenome (GOLD analysis project Ga0182030, IMG submission 121299) | Permafrost microbial communities from Stordalen Mire, Sweden - 812S3M metaG (Illumina Assembly) | ecosystem: Environmental > Terrestrial > Soil > Wetlands > Permafrost | place: Sweden... | reverse complement strand
GGATGGCCAAGGACCCCGACCTCCACTGGAAGGCCCTCCTCCGCCACTACTCGCTGAAGAAGCCGCTCATCGCCGCGGTCGAGGGCTGGGCCGTGGCCGGGGGCACCGAAATTCTCCAGGCCACCGACATCCGGGTGGCCGGGGAGGGGGCCAAGTTCGGCGTGTTCGAGGCCAAGCGGGGCCTGTTCCCCCTGGGCGGCTCGACGGTGCGCCTGCGCCGCCAGATTCCCTTCACCGTGGCCATGGACCTGTTGCTCACCGCCCGGGAGGTCTCGGCCCAGGAGGCCAAAGAGATCGGGCTCATCGGTCGGGTGGTGCCGGACGGGACCGCCCTCGAGGCGGCCCTGGAGATCGCCGAGGTGATCGGGGCCAACGGCCCGCTGGCCGTCGAGGCCATCAAGGCCTCGGTCAAGGCCACCGAGGGGATCCCCGAAGAGGAGGCCCTCAAGATCGAGCTCGAGCTGGGCTGGCCCATCTTCGCCACCGAGGACGCCAAGGAAGGCCAGAAGGCCTTCGCCGAGAAACGCACCCCCAACTACCAGCGCCGGTGACCGACGCCGACGGGGCGGTACCAGGCCCGCTCGCCCCGTCGGGTCTCAGGCGGTCAGCCGACCTGCCGCGGATCTCGCAGACGCGGACCCGCCTGGCCGAGGCCCTTCGTCCTCTCCACACCCTGACCGTGTCGGGTGAGCTCGACGATGAGGCCCTGACCGAAGCAGCCGTTGCCATCGAGGCGGTGTCGGCCCGCCTGGCGGCCCGGGCCGGGCCGGGCAAGTACCCCCGGATGCCTCCCGACATGCGGCGCCCGCCCCAGCACTTCTTCCCCTGCAGCCCGATCACCGGGGTGCTCAACCCCATCGCCCCTCCGGTCAAGGTGTGGATGATCGACGGTGTGGACGGGAGCTACCGCGAGATCCGGGGTGAGGCCCACTTCGACTATCCCTACGAGGGCCCGCCCACCTGCGTGCACGGGGGCGTGATCGCCGAGACCTTCGACGAGATCATGGGGGCGGCCAATATGGTGGCCGGCAATCCCGGGATGACCGGAACGCTGACCATCCGCTACCGCAAGCCCACCCCGCTCCGGACCGATCTGCGTATCGAGGCCCGCTGTGTCGGCCGGGAGGGGCGCAAGGTGCGGACCTGGGGTGGGATCTTCCACGGGGACCTGCTGACAGCCGAGGCCGAGGGGATCTTCATCATGGTGAACCCGGCCGGCATGCTGGCCATCGCCGAGTCCAATCCCAACAGCTCCGACCCCGGCATGGTCGAGGCCATCCGGGCCGAGGCCATCAACGTGGCCCTGTCCATGGCCGGCGAGGTTGTTGACGACGGCCCGGGTGAACCTCCGGCCTGATCTGGCGGCGGCGTCCTGATCGGGGCCGGCGGGCTCCGGCGGGCCGGCCGGGTCAGATCTTTTCGCGGCCCTCCCAGTAGGGATCCCGTAGCTTGCGCTTGTAGAGCTTGCCGTTGGGGTCCCGGGGCATGGCATCGGTGAAGTCGATGGATTTGGGGGTCTTGAACTTGGCCAACCGGGTGGCGGTGTACTCGAGGATCTCCTCGGCCAGCTCGGGCGAGGGCTCGACCCCCTCCGCCGGCTCGATGACCGCTTTGATCTCCTCACCCCAGTCGTCGTTGGGGATGCCGAACACCGCCACGTCGCCCACCTTGGGAAAGCCCAGCAGCACGTTCTCGATCTCGGCGGGGTAGATGTTGGCCCCACCCGAAATGATCATGTCGATCTTGCGGTCCCGCAGGAACAGGTAGCCGTCCTCGTCGATCAGGCCGACGTCGCCGACGGTGAAGAACTTGCCGATCCGGTTGCTGTCGGTCTTCTTCTTGTCCTTCAGGTAGGAGAAGTCCCCGGTCTGCATGGACATGTAGACGGTGCCGATGACGTTGGGCTCTTCGATGCGGTCTCCCTGGTCGTCGAAGATGGCGATCTCCGAAATGGGCCAGGCCTTCCCGACGGTGCCCGGCTTGAGCAGCCACTCCTGGGCCGTGACCAAAGTCCCGCCACCCTCGGAGGCGGCGTAGTACTCGTCAATGGCGTTGCCCCACCACTCGATCATCTTGTACTTGACGTCCACCGGGCACGGTGCTGCGGCGTGGATCATGTGCTGCAGGGAGGACATGTCGTACCGGTTGCGGGTCTCCTCGGGCAGGGCCAGGAGCCGGTGGAACTGGGTGGGCACCATGTGCGAGCTGGTCACCTGGTACTTCTCGATCAGGCGGAGCATCTCTTCGGGGATCCACTTGTCCATCAGGACCACAGTGTGGAGGAGGTGGATCGAGGCTCCCGAGTAGCGCATGACCGCGGTGTGGTAGAGCGGCGATCCCACGATGTGCACGTTGGGATCGTCCGGCTGGATCCCGAAGAGGAAGAGGATCCCCGACAGGCCCAGGGCCGCCTCTTCCGGGGTGGCCCCACTGAGCTTGCGGAAGACGCCCTTGGGGTTGCCGGTGGTTCCCGAGGTGTAGTTCATGACGTCGCCGATGGTGCGATCGGGAGGATCGGTGGTGGGCTGGGAGTTCCGCATCATGGCGTAGGAGCCGAACCCGATGATCTCGCCCACCGCGAAGCACCGCGCCGACGGGAGCTCGGCCTCCTCGGCGGCGTCCAGCGCCACCTCGGTGAAGCGCTCGTGGGCGATGAAGGCCTTGGCCTCGGAGTCCTTCAGGATGTAGGCCACTTCCGGCCCGATCAGGTGGTGGTTGATCGGCACCAGGTACCAGCCGGCCTGCAGGGCGGCCAGGTACAGCTCGAACATCTCCACCCCGTTGGGCAGGAGGGTGGCCACCACATCACCCGGCTTGAGGTTGAGTCCCCGCAGTCCGTGGACCACCTGGTTAGCGCGCCCGAGCAGCTCGGCGGCCCGGTACTCGGTCCCGTCCGAGTCCACCAGGGCCAGCTTGTCCGGGTTCTCGTGGGCCAGTGCCCAAAATCCAAAATCGGCCATGGTGCTCTCATAACCCCCTACGCCGCTGTGCGGCGATTTCGTTGCCGAATGTGGTCGGTAGTGGCTCCCCGCCGAGCGTATGGAGACGCCCACGGGTGGCGCCGACCCGGAGGCGACGCTAGAACAGGTTCTCGTATATGGTCAACCTCCCCGACGAGAGAGGCAGTGGGCAATGACGGAGTTCCTGAAGGACAAGGTCGTGGCCATCACCGGCGCCGGTGGTGGGATCGGCAGGGCGGTGGCGCTGGCCGCTTCGGCCGAGGGGGCCAAGGTGGTGGTGGCTGACATCGGCGTGGGCCTGGCCGGCGAGAACCCCACCAGCGAGGTGGCCGACGCCCTGGTGGCGGAGATCGAGGCGTCCGGCGGCGAAGCGGTGGCCGTGGGGGACAGCGTGACCACCCTCGACGGCGGCGAGAAGATCATCGGGGCCGGTGTCGAACGATGGGGCCGGATCGACGGTGTGGTGGCCATTGCCGGCATCCTCCGGGAGCGGATGCTCTTCAACATGGCCGAGGACGAGTGGGACGCGGTCATCGAAACCCATCTGAAGGGACACTTCACCGTGTTCCGGGCGGCATCGGCCATCATGCGCAAGCAGGAGGGCGGAGGGTCGCTGGTGGCCTTCACCTCGGGAGCGTTCGCCGGCAGTGTGGCCCAGGCCAACTACGCCGCGGCCAAAGGCGGCATCGTCTCGCTGGTGCGCTCGGCGGCCGCCGGGCTCAACCGGTACGGCATCACCGCCAACGCCGTGGCCCCGGTGGCCCGCACCCGGATGACAGCCGAGGTGCCCATGGACCTGGCCGAGATGGGCGATCCCGAGGATGTGGCACCGCTGGTCGTGTATCTGCTCTCGGATCAGGCCAAGCACATCACCGGCCAGGTGTACACGTCGGTGGGACCCAAGATCGCGGTGTGGAACCAGCCCCGGGAAGTGCGGGCCGTCTATGCCGACGGCAGATGGACCCCAGAATCCATCGCCGCCCGTCTGGACTCCACCGTCGGCCAGGAGCGGATGCCCCTCCTCGACCAGCTCGAGGCCTACCGGAAGGCCGCTGAGGCCAAGGCGGCCGCCGAAGCCCGGGAGGGCTCGGGCTCGTAAGGGTCGGTCGCTCAGCGGTTGCTGAGCACGCAGAACTCATTCCCTTCGGGGTCGGCCATCACCACCCAGTCCTCCTCCCCGGTCTGGCCGATGGACGCCCGGGTAGCCCCGAGTCCTTCGAGCCGCTCCACCTCGGCGTCCTGATCATCGGGCGCCAGGTCGAAGTGGATCCGGTTCTTGCCCGCCTTGTGCTCTCCGACTGCCACGAAGAGGATGAGCGGGGCGGAAGCTTGTTCGGGACCCGGCTCCACCCACACATCGCCGTCCTCGTCGGAGCCTTGCTCCCAACCGAAGGCCGCCGACCAGAATCCGGCCAGGGACGTGGGGTCCAGGGCGTCGACGGTGACCGTTTCAATGCGCAGTGCCATGTGTTCCTCCCCAGGGGACGACCGGTGTGCCGGATCGGGCTCCGGACCGGTTCACTTGTCCGGTCAGTCTTCACCCTGGCTCGACCGCAGGCCAACCAGGAACACCGATGGAAGCGGCACCCGCTCCGACCGGTGTGCCGGGCTGCTCGAGCCGGATGTTGCGGACCCACCCAGAAGGCCGAAGGGATACACCGCTTCGACCGCGCCGCTCCGTAGCATGACCGACGGGGCCGGAACTTCGGTCCGTCGACCGAAGGGAGGTACCGGTTGATTGCCATTGTGATCGTTCTGAGCGCCGTTGTGTTGTTGCTGGCGGTGTTGGTGGCCGGGCTGTTGCGCAGCCATGCGGACATCCTCAAGGCCCTTCACGACCTCGGGGTGGGAGTCGGCGATCCCACCGGGGCAGAGGTCCCTGGGGCCGGCCACGAGCACCACCAACCGGGCGCCGGTGGGGGCCATCCGGGGCCGGCGGCCGTCCCCTTCACCATGGGCCCTCCGCTCCCGGGCGAGCGCAGCGTGGAGTCGACGCCGACCATCTCCGGGGTGACTCCGGGCGGCGATGCCCTGGCGGTGTCGGTGACCGGCGGGGACCATCTGACCTTGCTGGCCTTCCTGTCCTCGGGCTGTTCGACCTGCGCCGGTTTCTGGCAGGCCTTCAGCCGGCCCGACCACCTGGGCCTCCCGCTCCACACCCGGTTGGTGGTGGTCACCAAGGGGCCGGAGATGGAGATCCCGGCCGAAGTGGCCTCGCACACTGCGCCCGGGCTGGCCGTGGTGATGTCTACCGAGGCCTGGGGCGACTACGAGGTCCCCGGCTCGCCGTTCTTCGTCCTGATCGACGGGCGCAGCGGCCGGAGGATCGGCGAAGGCGTGGCCCAGCAGTTCCATCAGGTGGTCGAACTGGTGCGCCGGGCCGAGGCCGATGCCCGGGAGTTCCATATGGGCAGCACCAGCCGCGCCTATGCCGAGGGGCTCGCCGGTCCTGAAGGCGAGTCGGCCAACGACCGCGAGCTTATGGCCGCCGGCATCCTTCCCGGCGACCCCAGCCTCTACCCGTCTTCGCTGGAGGAGATCTACGGTCCCGCCGGCGGACCGGCCGGCGGCCGGCCCGGTGGACCGACCAGCCGGGCCGGGGTGAGTGGACCGACGGCCGGGGCGGCTTGAGGATGGCCACCCTTCGGGCGCACGGCATCGAGGCTCCACTCCCGGGTGGGTTCGAGGGTCGGATCTTCGTGCGGGCCCGGATCGGACAGGAAGTGCCCTACCCGGTGGCCCAGTTCGCCAACTTCGCCCTGCCGACCGAGGTGGCGGACTTCGGGGGCGGAGCGGTCACCCTGATGGGCCCGCAGGACGTCTTCGCCGTGCTCTTCGAGTACGGCCCCGAGAGCCTGGGCCGTCGACTCTTCGCCCGCCAGGGGATGCCCCGGGTCCTGACCCCCGCTGATTTCCGGCCCACCGTCCTCCGCCGGGGCCTGACCGGGCAGGCCGGCACCCAGTGGTTCTTCACCGAAGCCGGCCGGCCGTTCACCCTCTACGTGGTGCTCGGGAGCAACGCCCGCAAGAACTCGCTGGTCCCCAGGGTCAACGCCCTGATCGGCGATCTGGCCGTCAGCCCCGGCCCGGGTGGGCTCCCGGTGGCCCCTGTTCCGGTATCGGCGGGTCGTCCATGGAACTGATCGGTATCTATCTGGTGGGCTGCATTCTCTTGATGGTGGCGGGGGTGGCCAAGGTGGTGCGCCCGGCCGACACCGCCCGGGCCCTGTCAGCATCGGCGCCGATCCCGCTGTCGCTGGCTGTCACCCGACGGTTGGTGCGCTTCGGTGCTGCAGGCGAGGCCGTTCTGGGGGCGGTGGCCCTGGCCGTGCCCCGTAGCGGTCTGGCCTGGCTGGTGGCACTGTCCTACGCCGCGTTCGCCGTCTTCGTGGCCTATGCCCGCTCCCGTGGAGGGGCCATCGCCAGCTGCGGGTGCTTCGGGACCCCTGACACGCCGGCCACCCTGCTCCACGCCTTCATCGACCTGACCCTGGCCGGGTCGGCGGTAGCGGTGGCCCTCTCGAATCCCTCCGGCTCGATCGTCTCCCTGACGGCTGGTCCGTCCGGCCACCGGATGGCGTTGTTGGTGGTGACGGCGTTGTGCGCGTGGCTCACCTTCTTGGTGCTGGCGGTGCTGCCTCAGGTGCAGGCGGCCCGCCGGCTCACGGCCATCTCCTTCAGGTCCGAGTCTTCAGGTCCGAGTCGTGAGGTCCGAGTCGTGAGGTCCGAATCGTGAGCGGCACCCTCGTCGAACGGGCCTCGGGCTTCTTGGAGTCCAAGATCTCGCGCCGCAGCTTCATCAACCGGTCCGCCTTCGCCGGCAGCGCCGTGGCCATCGGCGCCGGTCTCGATCTGGCCCTCAAGCCGGGCACGGCCTACGGACAGATCTGCAGCTGCGGCAACGGGAATTGCGGGTGCGGATCGACCTGTTGTGCCGGGTTCAGCGAGTTCTGCTGCTCGGTCAACGGGGGATACAACTACTGCCCGACCAACACGGTGATGGCGGGTTGGTGGAAGGCCGACAACTCGTCGTACTGCGGTGGCCCCCGCTACTACATGGACTGCAACGCCACCTGTCAGTGCGACACCGGATGCGGTGCCGGGTGGGGCTTCTGCGACACCGACTGCGACGGGACCGATTGCGGCTGTGGGCCTGACGGGTGCGACTCCTATCTGACCGGGTGCCTCCAGTTCCGCTACGGCCAGTGCAACCAGGACATCGAGTGCATCGGTCGGATCGTGTGCCGGGTGGTGGCCTGCATCCCACCCTGGGAGGTCGATCCCAGCTGCACCACGACCAACGCCGAGGACGACGGAACGGCCGAGCAGGATGCCGCCTGCTGGACCACGGCACCACCGTCGCCACCCCCACCGGCGTGCGCTTCGCCCGCAACCAACTGTCAGGTGGTGGGTATGGCCTCGAGCCGCGACGGCGCCGGGTACGCCATGATCACCTCGTTCGGGAAGCTGTTCCACTACGGCGACTTCCATTTCGACGGGGACGAGTCCGCCGTGGTGTTGGACAAGCCGATCGTGGGCATGGCCGCCACCCCTGGCGGGGGCTACTACCTGGTAGGCGCAGACGGCGGCATCTTCGCCTTCGACGCCCCGTTCTACGGGTCCATGGGCGGCCGGCCGCTCAACCAACCGATGGTGGGGATGTGCTGCACACCCTCGGGTCTGGGCTACTGGACGGTGGCCGGCGACGGTGGGGTGTTCTCCTTCGGGGAGGCGCCGTTCTTCGGCTCGATGGGGGGCCACCCGCTCAACCGACCCATCGTGGGCATGGCGGTGACTCCCACCGGGAAGGGGTACTGGTTCGTGGCCGCCGACGGCGGCATCTTCGCCTTCGGCGACGCCGGCTTCTACGGCTCCATGGGGGGCCACCCGCTCGATCAGCCGGTGGTCGGTATGGCGGCGCCGACCGTCGCCCCGGCCACGGCCAAGGCCACCGCCCACCCGACCGTAAAGCCCGGGTACTGGATGGTGGCCAAAGACGGCGGGATCTTCTCCTTCGACACCCCGTTCTACGGCTCACCGGCGTGAGCCCGGCGTGGGTCCGACACCGGACGTGAACAGGAAAGGACTGCTGTGACTGTCTGGATCTCCGTACTGTTGGCAGTGGTAGCCGTGGCCGCCGCCGTGCGCTCGACCTGGTCGCCCTGCGGCCTCTCCATGCTGTCGACCATCACCCCCCTGAGCGAGAGGGCCAGGGGTCACTCCTACCGGTCGACGGCCGCGTGGTTCATCCTCGGCTCCACGGTGGGGGGAGCGACCCTGGGGGCGGTCATGGCCCTGGGGGCCGCCGCGGTCGACTCCTGGCAGCCGGCCGCCACGACCCTCGGTTTGTTGGCTCTGGGGGCAGCCCTGGTGGCGGCTACATCTGACTCCCGTGTTGCCGGTGTCGCGCTCCCGATCCACCGGCGCCAGGTCAACGAGAGGTGGCTCGATCACTACCGCCAGTGGGTCTACGGTGCCGGCTTCGGTTGGCAGATCGGGAGTGGCGTGAGCACCTACATCACCAGCAGCGCGGTCTACCTGATGATCGTCCTCGGTGCCCTCACCGCGGCGCCCGGGGTAGCGCTGGCGGCGGGAACCGGGTTCGGGTTGGTACGCGGGCTGGCCGTGCTCATGACCCGCCACCTGGAGGACCCGGCCGACCTCCGTTCGTTCCACCGCCGTTTCACCGCGGCCGAGCCCGGCGTGCACCGGGGGGTCATAGCGGTGGAGATCGTTGTGGCCGCGGTGGCGGCTGGTACGACCAGGTCCCTGTTGGTGTTGGGGGTGGTGGCGTTGGTGGCCGTGGCGGCGGGGCTGGCCCGGGCGGTGTCGGGCCGGTCGGCCTCGGATGGCGGGGTGCCGAGTTGGGCGGTACCGGATCAGGCGGTGTCGGATCAGGCGGTGTCCGGCCGAGGGGTGATCGTTGGAGGTTCCGGAAGTACCCCGGGTCCGTCTGTTCGACCCGCCCCCTCAACAGTGACGTACTCGGTCTCTGCTGTCGGGGAGTGAGAGTCGGGGAGTGAAGGACTCCGGTCGGCCCCTCTCAGGGGCCCCGACCGGATCCGTCGGTCGGCCGGACCGGATCAGTCGGAGTCGGAGTTCGCCGGCCCAGCAGACGTGGTGGAGGCCACCGGGGCTGAACCATCGACCTCGACGCTTTCGTCGGCATCGGATCCGGGGTCCTGCCCGGGGTCCTGGTCCCCATCGGATTCGCTCCCAGAAGCCGCGCCTCCAGACGTAACCGCGCCCGACTCCGCCCCCACCGGCTCGGCCTCGAAGGCCGGGTCACCGCCCTCACCACGACGCCAGCGCTGCAGGGGCCCGATCCGGGTGATCAACAGGATGATCCCCGCCACGGCCAGAGCCACCCCGGCGATCTGCACCAGGATCGAGCCCAGGTGCCCGTCTTCCCCGAGCCACAGGTGCTCGTCGAAGAACCGCTCGATGCCCCACAGCACCATGCCGACGCCGATGACAATGCCGGCCGGGGGGAGCAACCGTGGTCCGGTCACCACCCCGTCGGCGTCCACGGCGCGGGCCGGGGCGGTGTTCCGCAGCCACCGTTCGACCAGCAACAGGATGACGAAGATCGACAGGTCTTCCATGGCCTGAAAGATGGGCACGGGCAGTCGCTTGCCCGCCTGGTCGGCGTAGTACATGCCGAACCACTGGTTGGTCCGGTGGCCACCGCCCGCCACCATCAGCTGGGGACCGAGCAGCCGCCCGATGCCCCAGCACGCCATCAGCACCGGAGCCATGAGGTCGGCGAAGCGCATGAGCCTCAGCTCGGGGCAGCGACGGTGGGTGCTGACCAGGGCCACCGGCACGGCCAGGATCAGCCCGCCGAACGAGGACAGGCCTCCCTGCCACACCGCGAAGACCTGGAGCGGATAGTGCGAGTAGTAGGAGAGGTCGGACAGGACGTGCATGGCCCGAGCCCCCACGATGGCGGCCACGATGACCCACACGAACATCCCGGTGACCCACTGCCACGGGTAGCCGGCCTTGCGCAGCCTGCGCTCGGTGTAGCGCAACCCGAACCAAAAGGTCAGGGCCAGCCCGATTCCATAGGTGTGGATCTCGAGGAACCAGATATGGAATGCCACGGGGATCGGTCTCATGGGGCAGCAGCTGTCATGGGTAGGGGGGCCGGATCGGAGACTCGATCGGCCGCCCCAGTATGCCCCAGGTGCCCGGTAGGGTGACGTCGGACCGGTGGGCAGACGCCCACCCGGAGATTCGGGGGACCCCATGGGAGCACTTTCGGGAAGGGTGGCCGTCGTGACCGGGGGAGGGTCGGGGATCGGGCTCGCCACCGCCACCCGGCTGGCTGAGGCCGGGGCCTCGGTAGCAGTGGTCGACCTCGACGGCGGCTCGGCGGAGCGGGTGGCCTCCGACCTCGGGGGCCTGGGCCTGGGCCTGCAGGCCGACGTGGGCCGGCCCGAGGTGTGGCCGGGCATCGTCGATGCGGTGACCTCCCGGTTCGGGGGCATCGATCTCGCCCACCTGAACGCCGGGGTGACCACCGGTGAGGCCGACATCACCGCCATCAGCGACGACCTCTACCGACGGGCGGTGGGGGTCAACGTGGACGGGGTCTTCTTCGGGGTGCGGGCGCTGGTGCCGGCCCTGACCGCCCGGGGAGGCGGGGCGATCGTGGCCACCGCGTCGCTGGCCGGACTCATCGGGTTTTCGCCCGACCCGGTCTACTGCCTGACCAAGCACGCCGTGGTGGGTCTGGTCCGGTCGCTCGTCCCCCAACTGGCCGAGCACGGCATCACCATCAACGCGGTCTGTCCGAGCATCGTGGACACGCCACTCATCGACGACATGCGCCAGGTGCTGGAAGGGAGTGGCTTCCCTCTCATCGACGTGTCGGTGGTGTCCCAGACCGTGGTGGACCTGTTGGCGGGAGAGGGGAGTGGCGAGGCCATGGTCATCCAGGCCGGACGGGAGGCCGTGGCGTTCCGGTTCCCTCGGCCGCCGGGTCCCCGGGCCGGCGGGGTGGCCGGGCAGTTGCCGCCGTCAGAGTTCACCGCCCACGATCAGGCGTGAGCCAGGGGGCGGGAACAAGTGGTCTAACCGGGGCTGACGAGGCCGGACAGGCCGGGCAGAGGAGCCGGTCCGCAGAGTGGAGAGATCGGCCCGAGCAAGTCAGGACGCTCAGGCCGGGACGCTCAGGCCAGGCCGCTCAGGCCAGGCCGCTCAGTTGACTCGGCCGACCCCGGCAAAGCCGTCGCCGGTGCGGATCGGGGTGTTGTGCACCACCTGTCCGGTCTCGGGTGCTTCGACCATCATCCCCCCGCCGATGTACATCGCTACGTGCTCAGACCCGTCAGGCCCATAGAACAGCAGGTCGCCTGGTTCGATATCAGCCAGGGGGATCTGGGTGGTGGCTGCGAACTGTGCCCCCGAGGTGCGAGGTAGCGATACGCCGGCCTGGGCCCACGACCACTGGACAAGCCCTGAGCAGTCAAAGCCCACGCCCGGCGTCTCGCCGCCCCACACGTAGGGCACGTTGAGCTGGCTTTCGGCCGCATCGATGGCTCCGGTTGCTCCGGGAGGCACCGGCGGCGGGTTGGCGGCTGACGTGACAACGCCACCGCCGCCGCTACCACCACCACCACCTTGGGTGCTGGATCCTGAGCCGGTGGTCGACGCGGCTTGGGCGGCTTGTTGGGCCTGTCGTGACGCAACCAACCGGGCGTTGAAGGCCGCCTCGGCCGCTTGCTTGGCCGCCGCCGCCGCCGCAGCCTGCTGCTGGTGCACCAGCTGCTGGATGTTGGCGTTCACGCTGGCCAAGGTCTGCTGATCCTGTTGGACCAGTGCGTTGGCTTGGTCCTCGGAGGACTGGAGACCGTTGCGGGTGGCAGTGGCTTGGGCCTTCTGGCGCTGGAGAGCGTTCTCCGTCGCCTGCAGCCGGCCCTGGGCCGTGTTGAGGTCGTCGACGGTGGTGGTCACATTGCCGGTGGCAATGGACGAGTACTCGGAGCGGATCCCACTGGTGTCGACGTTGGACGAGAACATCTGGGTGATCTCGTTGTTGGTCCCGCTGTTGGTGTAGTCGGAGATGGCCTGGGTGCGGAGCTGACCCTCGTCCTTGTTGACCGCCACCCGGTCCTTGGTCATCTGCTTCTGGCTGGCGGCGATCTGTCCGCCGAGTTGGGAGAGCCGGTAGTCAGCGGCCGTCACCTGGCCGGTCAGCGTCTGGATCTGGGCCTGGGTGGCCTGGATCTTCGCCGTGATCGCAGCAGCTTGGGCTCGGGCGTCGCCGATCTGGTCTGCCGATGCTGGTCGGGTTGTCAGAACGACAGTGGAGGCCAAGCCCAGTCCCGCGGCCAACGCAAGCACGGAAAGAGTGCGCGTTTTGGGCTTCTTACGGGCAGGAGAGGACACTTGTGGCTCTGACGTCGAGTACTGCTCGGCGTGAGTCATATCGCCCTACTGTCTACCCCAAACGGGCACCCCCCACAAGCACCCTCCGGGGAAAAACCCTTGTGAACAGGTATTTCATCTTATTGGCCCGGTAGCGGAATACGGAACATCCATTCGGGGCGAGAGCATTGACCTGTCAAGGGGTAGGGTCGCGATCCATGGGTGAGATCATCGAATTTCCCAGTAATGGAAGCACCGGTCACGGCTATATGGCCACTCCGGACGGTGGGGCCGAATCGACCGCCGGGATCATCGTGCTGCAGGAGTGGTGGGGTCTGGTGGACCAGATCAAACACACCTGTGACCGGTTCGCCGATGCCGGGTTCACGGCCCTGGCTCCCGACCTCTACCACGGCAAAACCGTCCCCCTCACCGAGCCCGACGAGGCCGGCAAGCTGATGATGGCGCTGGCCATGGGGTCGGTGGCTACCGAGCTCAGCGGCGCCGTGGAAGAACTGACCCGCCGGACCGGACGACCCCACGTGGGGGTCATCGGATTCTGCATGGGCGGAGGGCTGGCCCTGGTTTTGGCCACCCAGCGCCCCGACGCCGTCAAGGCGGTCGTACCGGCCTACGGCCTCATCCCGTGGCCGGACGCCCGACCGGACTACTCCGCTCTGGACGCCGCCATCCTGGGTCATGCCGCCGGCCAGGACGACTACTTCACCCCCGAGTCGGCCCGTGAGCTCGAAGCCGAGCTGACCGCACTGGGCAAGGACGTCAAGTTCCACATCTACCCCGATGCCGGCCACGCCTTCTTCAACGAAGACCGACCCGAGGCGTACCATCAGGAGTCGGCCGACCTGTTGTGGGAGCGGTCCCTGGCGTTCTTCCGCCAGACCTTGGGCTGAGGGCGGGGCCCGCCGTGGCTGACTCCGGGTTGGTCGACCGGTACCTGCTGCTCGGCCTGCGGCTGGGTCGCCACATCGACGGGTTGGTCGACGCGTACTACGGACCTCCGGTGGTTGCCGACGCCGTGGCCGCCGAACCTCTCGTTGCGCCCGCGCAGCTGGTGGCTGCGGCCCGGGAGCTGCTTGCTTCCATCGACGCCGGCGAACCCCTCGGTGAGCCGTCAGCCACGGCGGCCGGCGTTGGCGTTGGCGCGGGCGTTGGCGTTGGCGTTGGGGCGGGAGCCGACGGAGCAGCACCGGCTCGACGGCACTGGCTCCGGGCCCAGGTCCTGGGGCTCCTCACCACGGCCCGTCGGCTGGCCGGCGAGGAGATCGGCTACGCCGACGAGGTCGAGGCCTGTTACGGAGTGCGCCCCACCCGGGTGGACCAGGAGGTGCTGGAGCAGGCGCACCGCCGGCTGGACGAAGTGCTCCCGGGCTCGGGGCCGTTGGCCGAGCGACTGGTGACCTGGCGCGAGTCGCACGCCGTCCCGGTCGACAAGTTGCGGGCGGCCATCGGGTCCCTGGCCGACGATCTGCGCGAGCGCACCCGTCATCTGTTCGGCCTGCCCGAAGGTGAGAGCGTCGAATTCGAACTGGTGTCGGACCAGCCCTGGTCCGGCTTCAACTACTACCTCGGCGGCTTCCGCAGCCGGGTGGCGGTCAACACCGACCTACCGGTGCTCTCGACCGGTCTGGCCCATCTGGTGGCTCACGAGTCCTATCCGGGGCACCACACCGAGCACACCCGCAAGGAAGTGGGATTGGTGCGCCGCCGGCAGTGGTGGGAGGAGTCGATCTTTCTCGTTGGGACTCCGCAGTGCCTCTTGGCCGAGGGCTTGGCTGACCTCGGCCTCGAAGTGGTGATGGGTCGTCGCCCTGAAGAGATCGTGGCCGGCCATCTCCGGCCGCTCGGGATCCGCTACGACAGCGAGGTGGTGGCAGCGGTGTCCGAAGCCGGTGAGGCTCTCGGCGCGGTACGCCAGAACGCCGCCTTCCGCCTCCATGAGGACGGAGCCGACCCGGATGTGGTGATCGGGGAAGTGGCCCGCTGGGGGTTGTTGTCGAGGGACCGCGCCGCCAAAGCGGTCGAGTTCCTGACCCACCCGACGTGGCGGGCGTACCTCACCTGTTACGTGGAGGGCTTGCCTCTCTGTCGGGCCTTCGTCAACGGGGATCCGACCCGGTTCGACCGGCTCTTATCCGAGCAACTCACGCCCGACCAGTTGGAGGATCAGGTCCGCGTCGACCGGGTGGCTTAGGGCGTTGTAGCCCGCGCCGATCGGGTGGCTCAACGGACCGTTCCGTTGGCCTCTTGCCGGCGGCCT
>Ga0182030_10016071_pt1 | contig 14614 bp, 8 predicted proteins | sample 812S3MmetaG_FD_121299 | JGI IMG/M metagenome (GOLD analysis project Ga0182030, IMG submission 121299) | Permafrost microbial communities from Stordalen Mire, Sweden - 812S3M metaG (Illumina Assembly) | ecosystem: Environmental > Terrestrial > Soil > Wetlands > Permafrost | place: Sweden... | reverse complement strand
GGCAGTTACTGGTCTGCGCGAAATCCCCCGGGTTGGTTCCGGTGATGGTAATACTGCCGAGGCGACAGCGCCCGGTCCGTTATTCGTCAGCTTAATCGCCTGCGCGGCGCTTGTGGTGTAAACCGTTTGGTTGGGAAAACTGACGGGAGAAGGCGAAAGGGTGACGGTTGGCGGGGTGGATGTCCCTGTTCCGCTGAGAGGCACCGATTGTGGACTGTTCGTGGCGTTATCGGTAATCGTGACCGCCGCCGAGCGCGCGTTAAGAGCCAGCGGCGTGAATGTGATCGTGATGGTGCACGAGACGTTCGGCGCAATCGCCGTGGGGCTCAGCGGACAATTATTCGTCTGCGCGAAATCGCCAGGGTTCAACCCGGTGACAGCAATACTGCCGATAAGCAGGCCGTTCGGCCCGCCGTTAGTCAACGTGATCGACTGTGCGGTGCCTGTCGTGTTCAACGCCTGATTCGGGAAACTGACGGAAGAAGGCGCAAAACTCGCGGCAGGGGCAGGAAGCAATCCGAAGACGGCAACGCTGTTCGGCGTTCCCACAAAAACCTCGCCGTCGGCAATGGTTGGGGTGATGTATTTATTGTTGGCGAACTGGTCGCGGCCGGAAGGCGCCTGGGAACTGTTGTAAAGTTCCGTAGCCAGATTAGTGGCGTCATAGGCATGAAGCACCGCCGGGCTGGTGTTCTCGACCGCCCAGAGGATTGCATTCGCCGTTCCGTTGGCGGATATCGAAGGACTGGCTCCGGGGTAAGGGTAACGATTAGCCGCGGCTGTCGTGGAGGTTGGCGTGGCTCCGAACATCAAGGTTTCCGGGTTCAGCTTGAAAGAACGAATCACATCGACGTGCCCCCCGAAATACAGATTGCCGTTGAACCACGCGGGCGACGACCATAAACCACCGACAATTGCGCCCGCCAACTCCTGGTACAGTGTCCCGTTATTCGCGGAATCGAACTTACCCATATTGTCGCGATCGAAAACATAAACGTCGTGGTCTTTGCCGCCGCCGGCCCCCAGATGGTGGATATTGCCCATGGAATCCACGAGGTCGGGAAGCAGCACAAGACCGCCTGATCCAAGATCCCGGTCATCGGTCGACTCAATGATGGTGTTGTTCATTGTCCAGTAGTCGAGGGGCGTGAGCACGCCGCCGATCGGGGCTACCTTAACAAAGGAGTTCCCATAATCGCCCAGAGCCGGAAAGCCCGAGGAATTCACTGTCGTGTCGAATGTTCCATTGCCGAGCGCGTAGAAAAGGGTGCCGTTCGAGTCCGCCGAAACGCCGCCTCCCGAACCCCAGATGCCACCATCGCTCCCGTTCGGCGTGAAGCTGAGGACGCTGGTTTGAGCCAGCGTCGTCTCGTTGTAGCCCATTGTCCAGCTGCCATAGATACCGTTGTCGCAGTGTGATGCAAAGGCTGTATAAATGACGCCGTTCGCCAGCGTAAGCGCGCTGCGCTCCTTATACTGAGCGGGATTGAATACCACGCTTCCGTTACTGCTGTTAGCGCCGGTGCCGGGATAAGTGGCCTGTATTTCCGTTGGCCCGCCGAACTCTTCCGCGCCGGTTGTAATATCGAGGGCGTGAAGCCTGTGGTGGTATCCTCCGCTCGCATCCTTCGTCATCCCGACAACATAAATCGTGCCATGCGGGCCGGACTGCAGATCGATCACGGGGGTCGAGGTAATCCCTATGGTCGGGATCACATTGGTACAGTTATGCGGGTCGGAAGGGGTTTCTCCGGCTCCCACAACCGATACTTTCCAGTAGGTTGCGCCCGTGTTGGCGTCAAAAGCATAAACGCTGTCGTTCTCGGTTGCCGCGAAGACCACGTTGTGCGTTCCGTTCGCGATTGTCAGGCCCGAAACTACGAGGGGTTGGGCATCCACTAAGCCGTCCACCGGGTAGCTGAACCGAAGCCCGAAGGTCTCGAACTGCACGTTGGCCGGAGTGAGCACAGTTTCCGAGACGTTCTGGCCCGTGCGCATACTGTCGTTGCGATAGGTCAGGACATTCGTCTGCCCAAAAGAGGCTTGGGCGAGGAGGAGCGCGACAAAGCCAACCGTTAAAAACGTTGGCAAGTTGACCGAGCGAAACCGCGATCCAGAAGAAATCACCCTAATGCAGCTTGAGTTAAATAACACGGACTTAACCATTGTTTACGGTTGATTATAGACTTCCGGATCTGCACAAACCACAGGTTCAGTCCTGTTCCAGTCCCCGCTGGTCTACTTAGGGTACCGGTACCCTCGATATCCTCATACAGACAAATGGGTGAAACAAATGCGCCCTGGCGTGAAGCTTCCGGCGGAGAGGTTTGGTTCGTGTTGCCGACGGCTAGCGGCGGGCCCTGCAGTCGAATGAATTGACGACGATATTGTGAAAGGCAGGCGTCGGCGTCTGAGAGCAACCTCTCTGCCGAAAAACATCGTCCAGAATCTTCGGTTCATCGGCGCCGATGAATTTCCAGTGGCTGTTCCTTCCTGTGTAGAGCAGCCAGACCCTTCCTGAGAAACTGGCGGGCACGCCGCTATTGATATCGCGCCGGACGTCTGCTTCCGTGGTGGCGCCCTCGACGACAGGGATGCCCCGCGGGCAGCAAGGCCATCCGGTGTCCCCGAATTGGGCTGGTGCGTCGCGCCATTCCATCATTCTTGTGTACAGTTTGAACGCCTCAGAACAGGATGCGTGGACCCATAAAAGATCTCCGCGCTGCACGCGGGAACGCAGGAAGGAAACCGCCGAGGCTACGTCTTCATCAGGGGCTCTGAGCGTGGCCAGCGGTTGCTTCTTTACGTCCGCGCCAACCACCAGCAAAGCCGCGCAAACCAGCGCGATGTCGAGGGTCAGTTCCGCCCATTCGGTCCGCAACAGGCGCAGCGAAAAATCGAGAATCAACTGCAGATCGCACAGAAAAAGCAGGATCAGGGCGGGAAGGATGAACAAGCCCGTGCGCGCCCTCATCGGGTACAACTGGAGAGCCCAGCTGATAATCAGCAGAAATACCGGAACCCCAAATATTATTTGAACCTCCAGCCACCTGCGAGTGCCTTCCCGAAACCGGAGGCAGGCCAACAGGAAGCCTGTGAAAACCAGAAGTCCAAAGGCGCCGCCTACAAGCTTTCTTCTTGCCAGCAGGGAGGCGGGAAACGGGAAAAAGGAAAATACGTTATAGCCATCGGCCGCGGCGGCGCGAACGAAGCTGAGACCGCCGGTGTCGTTGGCGAAGAAACTATGCAGATCCGGAGACGTATTCGGCACCACGAACAGGAAATAGATGCCAAGCAAAATTCCGCCCGCCACGGCGGACAGAATCAGGCCTCGCAGCAAGCCGCTGCTCTTGATCGCCGCCGCAGGGGTCACTGAAGAACGGGGTTGATCCTGCGTCATAGCTACTACCGGGATGATTCCGGGCAGGAGGAACGCTACAGGATATGCCAGCAGGAGGCCCGTTCCGACGGTGGCCACGAGCAGCCAGAAGCGGCGAAGGGAAGGGTGTTCCAGATACCGAATGCAGGTGAGGAATACAGCAGTCGCGACCGCCAGTTCGACACTATATTGTTTGAGAGTTTTCGCGTAGAGAATGGCGATTGGCGAGAGAGCGAACAGCGACCATCCGAGGAGAACATAGCGTGGTGCAACCACTCGCCTGGTCAGAAGAAACATCCAGAGAACAGCAAGCAGGCCAAAAAGCAGAGGGACAAGCCGGAATGTTGACGCGGTCAGCCCAAAAGTGCCGACTGTGATTCTCTCTAACAGCAAGAAAAGCGGGGGTGAGGTCTGTAACCAGGCATCGTAGCGAAACATGCCTGTCAAAGACCCGGCTGCTATGGAATTGCCGACCCACGCCTCGTCAAGCCAAATGCTCCTGCCGAGGCCGACAATCCTGAACACGACGCCATACAAGGCCACCACGGCTATGAGCAGGTACCAGAGAATTCGGTGGCGGACCAAACGCCCCACCCGGTGCGAGCCCATTAAGTCGTATCTCTGAGCTTTCTCAAGCGTCACCCGACGCGAGGACTGAGGGAAACCGCCAGTGTGGGACCGAAGCCAGGCTCATTCGCCGGACGCGGCCCTTCCGACTTCGTCGCTCACCCATTTGTACGTCTTCGCAAGCCCTTCCATGAGAGACCGCGAAGGCGCCCAGCCCAGTTTTTCCCGGATCAGCCGATTATCAGAATTGCGTCCGCGCACGCCAAGAGGCCCGCTGATGTGGCGAATTCGAAGTTTCTTTCCTGAGATGCCGATGACCATTTCGGCGAGTTGGTTGATGGTAACCATCTCCTCCGACCCGAGGTTGACAGGTCCGGGGAACGCGGACTCCATTAATCGCCGAACCCCTTCCAGGCACTCGTCTATGAAAAGGAAAGAGCGGGTCTGAAGTCCATCGCCCCAGATCTCGATTTCACCGCCATCCGGAGCTTCGGCGACCTTACGGCAGATGGCCGCGGGAGCTTTTTCGCGGCCTCCGCGCCACGTCCCCAACGGGCCAAAGATATTGTGGAAGCGGGCGACGCGGACCTCCACTTTGTAATTCCGCATGTAAGCCATGAAAAGGCGCTCGCTGAAGAGCTTCTCCCAACCGTACTCACTGTCGGGAGCGGCCGGGTAAGCGGAATCCTCGGAGCACTTCGGATTACCTGCATCGAGCTGGTTGTACTCGGGATACATGCAGGCTGAGGACGAATAAAACAGCTTCTTTACGCCCGCAAGCCGTCCGTACTCCAGGGTGTTGAGGTTGATCGTCGCGGAGTTATGCATCACCTCGGCATCATGCTCGCCGGTAAAGATATAGCCGGCGCCGCCCATGTCGGCGGCAAGCTGATAGACGTCCTCGATCCCGTCCACGGCACGACACGCTACGTCCGGATCGCGAAGATCCGCAGTCATGAACTCGTCGGCGAGCGTCTCCGCATATTCGTGCCGCTTCAGGTCCACCCCTCGGACCCAGTGGCCTTCCTGTTTCAATCTTTTTACGAGATGGCCGCCGATAAATCCGCCGGCCCCGTTGACAAGTACCCTCTTCAAAATGCACGACCCTTTAGCGCTGATGGCTACCTATGAGATTTTCAGCCTGACGCCGGCTCGAATTCCCCATTTTAGCGCGGTGCCGCTGAATGCCGATAGTAACCATGGTTATCAGCCAGATTGCAAATCGGGTACGCTGTGCACCGCTTATTGTTCGATGAACTCCGCCCGGACGGTATAATGGTCCGAGGAACCGAACTGAGGGGACGAAGAGGAAAGGGGCGGCCCGGTATTCGCCGAACGAGGCGCTGGACCGCAAACTGCAACGAATGGCCGAGCGAAGAGCTCTGATCATCGGAGCCGGCCCGGCCGGGCTCACAGCCGCCTTTGAACTGCTGAAGCGCACCGACATCCAGCCGATCGTGCTGGAGAAGGGCGACTTCATAGGTGGAATTTCGCGTACCGTGCGGTACAAAGATAACCGCATGGACATCGGCGGGCATCGGTTTTTCTCCAAGTCAGACCGGGTGATGAACTGGTGGATGGAAGTGATGCCGGTGGAGGCCGCGGCCGCCGGGCCTCATAACATTACCTACCGGCGGCAAAGCCGCGAATTGGCTCCTTCAGCGACTTCAGGCGAGGCGCCGGATCCTGACCGCGACGATCGCGTCATGCTGATCCGGAATCGCAAGTCCCGCATCTATTTTCTGCGGCAGTTTTTCGATTATCCGATTCAGCTCAACGTGAAGACTCTCAAGGGACTGGGTCTCTGGCGTACGGTGAAAATCGGCGCCAGTTATACCAAGAGCCTGGCGGTCAGCCAGAAGCCCGAGAAAACGCTGGAGCAGTTTCTTATCAATCGATTCGGCAAGGAATTGTACCTGACATTTTTCAAATCCTACACGGAAAAGGTCTGGGGCGTCCCCTGCGACAGGATCAGCGCGGAATGGGGCGCGCAGCGTATCAAAGGCCTTTCCATCACGAAGGCGATCGGACACTTTCTGAAAAAGACTTTCGCAGGGAAGCCGGCCGCTGACGTTTCGCAAAAGGACACCGAGACTTCTCTGATTGAGAAGTTCATGTACCCCAAACTGGGACCGGGCCAGCTTTGGGAGTACGTAGCAGCGGACGTAAAGGCCAAAGGGGGCTTGGTGAAGACCGGCTGGAGCGTGGAAAAGCTTTATGCCGATGGATTCCATATCACGGCGGCTGACGCTGTAAATACAGAAACCGGCGAAAGAGAAACCATTAAGGCCGACTATTTCTTTTCCAGTATGCCGGTCAAGGAACTGATTCGTTGTCTGGAGGCGCCCGTACCAGCGAGTGTGATGGAAGTCAGCGACGGGTTGATTTACCGGGATTTCATCACTGTCGGACTGCTTTTGCGGAAGCTGAAGATCAGGGAAGACACGGAGCGCGGCGCGAAGCTTCTGTCTGACAACTGGATCTATATTCAGGAACCCGACGTGATGGTCGGGCGCATGCAGATCTTCAACAACTGGAGCCCCTATCTGGTGGCGAACCCGGAAAACGCGTGGATCGGCCTCGAATACTTCTGCAATGAAGCGGACGATCTGTGGAAGAAATGCGACGCCGATATGATCCAGTTTGCGCGGGATGAAATGGAGAAGATCGGCATTATCGACAGCGCCGATGTCCTGGACGGGTGCGTCATCCGCGTTCCCAAGACCTATCCGGCGTATTTCGGCACCTATGAGAGGTTTGACGAGATCAAGGACTATGTGAGCCAGTTCGACAACTTATTCCTGGTCGGCCGCAACGGCATGCATAAATATAACAACCAGGATCACTCTATGCTCACCGCAATGACGGCCGTCGATAACATTATCGAAGGCCGGGTCGACATGAGCAATATATGGGCGCTGAACACCGAGATGGAATACCACGAAAGCAAAGACGGTAAATAACCGGCAAATGCTGACAGCCTGCGGCTGGGCTTAGCCGTGTAAGATCACCGGCGGCAAGACCGCTGCTGCTGCAAGACCTCGGATTATTTCTTCTTCGCTGCCAGATCCTTCGCAACCTCAATAAACCTCTCCTGCTGACGCCTTATGTTGTGGTTCGAGTCCCATGCCGAATACGCATTCGATGCGAGCCGGCGCCGGTACTCTTCTGTTGCCATCCGGCTGAGAGCCTGCACCAGGGCTTCTCTGTCGAGCTGCGTCACAAACTCTGCGCAACGCATTCGTCCAAGGTACTGAACGATTGTGGATTCTTCCGGGGCGAGCACCAGAATCGCCTTTCCCGACGCCAGGTAATCGGCTGACTTGGCGGGGAAGGAAGCCAGAGTTACCGGCCTGTCCTCGGCGGCGAACGAATAAGGCAGGAATAGAACATCCGACGCGGCAATCTGCCGTCTGGCCTCACTCTCGGTAACCCAACCATGTTGCTTGATATTCGGATGGGGATCTACGGTAAACGGAGTGCAGAGATGTAATTCGACGCTCTCGAGTCCCGTAAGCTTCGTTGTTTCCTGCCGTATCAGGCTTATTAACAGGTCAAGGCTGTCCTGTGCCGACACGCCGTTGCCCATATATAAAATCCGAAGTTGTCCAGGAGTGCGCGCGCTGTCCGGGCCGGGGTTCACATCCCATGGTTCGGCGGCCGGCATCTGGAGTTCGGAATCGACCCCGTATCGGGACTTCAGCATTTCCTGCATTCCCGCGCTGACGACGAAGATGTGGCTCGCCCGGCGAAGCGCATACCCCATCAGAAAACTGAAAAAGCGCCGTGGCAGCGGCAGGAAACTGGAAACAATCGGGACCCAATCGTCGTGGACGATCAATATCCAGGGGATCTTCATTCGTGAAGAGACGAGCGCGGCAGCGAGAAAATAGGTACCGCTGGCGACCGACAGGATCACGGAAACGTGTTTTCGGCGTATCAGCCGCGCCGCATAGAAAGCAATAAAAGGGACGAACGCCAGATTGAGCAGAGCCATCAGACGAGCGAGACCGAAGCGCCCTCTTTCCCGTACGTAAGGCAAGGACGCGTGGTACGAGCACCATTCGGAATTCGGGTCGAGCCGTTTGTTATGTCTCGAATCCGTCAGGGCGATCAGTTTGGCAGGCGGATATCCGCTCAGAAGGCGGCGAATGAGGACGGTCCCCCCGTTTTGATTCGATGGCGGAAAATCATTCAGAAAGAGGATTTCAGGCGGTGAAGTCATGGTCCCGACATTTATTTATCGCGCAACTTCGGTGGAACTGCCATAAAGCCGCAATCCAGCCGGTGCGCATTACATCGATACCACAGGGCATGCAGCGTGAGCCAATCGGCCTGATAACGCGGCGGAGCGCAGGGCAGGCTTTCGGCCCAGCAATGGTAACCATCAACAGGCTGTCTGTAGCTGACCTCGCCGAGGGCGGCTGTCACAAACGCGTCCTCGTTCGGCGGGACTAAAGGTCCGTCGGGCGCAAGCATCCACGCCGGATGCCTGGCGAAGACGGGCATTTCTTGAGCTACAGTAGCGATCGGTCTGATCAACTGGACGGCAAAGAGACACCCGGCTATCACGCGCATCGAAGGCCCGCTTCGGGAGAATGGCGTCAGCAGCCACGCGACAGCCGCCAGGAGCAACAGCATGCGGACGATGTCCAGCCGGTTCGAGCCCGGACCCGCGATATACAGGATCGCGAGCGTCGCCGCGCATAGGCCCATGACGAGCCTGCGAGGATGATAGGCGAGCATCAGAGCCGGGAGAACCGCCAGATACCCGAAAGTGAAGCGGAGTTGCGGAACCTGAATCAGCTGAATCAGACCGATGCCCCCGATGGCCGCGGCGAGTAAGACCGGAGCATCCTGCCTGCGGCGGCGCCATGCCATCACCGCGGCGATCAGAAACACCGCCACCACTCCCGCGATAAGCGGAGCATCCTGAGTTGGTTTCTCAAAGAGAATCTTATGAGCCTTTTCGGCCATCGTCATCGGAAATGGCTGCGCGTAACTGTAAAGAGGAAACCGTTCGATGGAGGTCCGGACAGCCCTGACAAAGTTGCCGGGAGCCGCCCAACTCACCGGCAGGGCCAAAGAAACGGCGGGGTAAAGAGGATACCCGGAAGTAATGCCCTGAACGGCAAGAGTCGGCGCAGCCAGCAGCAGCAACAGCCCGCTGTATCTGAACACGACGCGTGCCGAAACCCCGACCAGGCAAATCGCTGTTACCAATGCGACGCACAGAAGGAGAACGCCGGAAAGCTTGATACTCATTGCTCCTGCTCCCACCAGAATGAGCGTCCAGGCCCGCCCCGCGCCGGCACTCCACTCCCACCAGGTCCACGCCATCCAGAAAAAAGCGCCCACGAGAAATGTCAGGGTCACATCCGGATAGTCCGCCGCAACATAGATACCGAAAGTACACGACGCCAGGAGTACATAGGCGGTCCAGAAGAGATTTCGCGCCGAGAACCGCCGCGGCGATAAATTCAACACAGCGAAAACGAGCGAGACCAGCACGGTCGCCAGGCTGATGGCGGAGCCGGAACGGCCGACCATGCGGCCGATGTCGAAGCCGGCGGCCAAAGCGAACACACCGGAGTGAAATCCGAGGCGGTGATGCAGCAGAGCCATGCCTGGAGCGGCTCCGACACTGCTGTACCAGCGGATGATCTGAGCGTGATACAAACCCGTATCGTGCATGCATTCCTGGCCGTCGTGACAATCGTGCCACGGAAGAATGAGGGTGGAAAGCAGCCCCGTGAACGCCAAAGCGCCAAGAAACGTGATGGCGTGCGCGGCACGCAGATTCCGCCCGACGGCCGCAACCAGAGCGCGTACGGATCTCCTCAAAAATACGATCAGGAGCAAAGCCACGAGAGCGAAGATGCCAGCCCGGCCGACAGGGCCGAAACAAACCGCTGCCGTTGCGCTGATGAACAAAAGGGATAAACCCACCCAGTACGAAGCGAAGATCGTGTCGGCCAGACGGCCAGACGGAGGCGCTCCCGCATCTGAGACAGTTGCGTTGGAGATGACCGCATAGCCCAGAGAAACAGCGGCAATGACCGTCAGGAGGGAACAGCAGAGTATAAGCAGCAAATTCGGATTTTTCCCGGTATGACTACCCGAACCGATCTTCGCTTTTGCAGCTCGTTCGGTGGCTTCTGTTCGCCTATACTTTAGCAGTGCAACGATTCCTCGCGTGGCTGATTGCCGCATGCGCCGCGCTGTTGTGGGTGCTCCCTATGCATTCGAGCTTGTGGCTCGATGAAACCGGGACATTCTGGATCGCCAGGGACCGCATCTCCGACACGATCGCGCGCGCGTGGTTTTGGTCGGGGCAATCGCCGTTCTACTACCTGATTGCCTGGGTGGCGGTGCACGTGGGCGGCACCAGCGAAATCATCCTGCGCATTCCGTCGTTATTGTGTATGGGCGGAGCGGCGGCGCTGCTTGTATTTACAGGCGAAAGGCTGATCGATCGGCAGACCGGACTGCTTGGCGCCCTGGTCTTCGTGTGTTTCGAGGAGACGGTGTTTGCCGCCGCGGATGCGCGTCCTTACGCTCTGGCTTTGCTGATGCTGGTTGCCCACATGCTGATGCTGCTGCGCTGGCTGGAGCGGGGTCGATTCCGGGATGCGGCCGCCTGTGTCGTTTTCGCCGCCCTGACGGTTTACGCGCACCCTCTTTTCGCGCCGGGACTGGTGGCCCCCGCACTGTACGCGATGTGGCGCAGCACCCGGAAGCCAGCGGTGGCGGCTCTGTGGATCGCGACCGCGGTGTTATGCCTGCCGCTCGCGCCGCAATTGCTGGATTTTTACCGCGACCGTCAAACTAAAACGATCACAGGCACGCCACATGGAAATCAGTTCTTCGAAAGCCTCACGCCTGCCACAGCGACGGCAAGCATTCTGGCAGGCCTTCTTGTGGCCTATGTGCTGATTCCTGGAATTACGGTGCGGTGGGCCGCAGATCGACCGAAGACGATGTTATTGACGGCATGGGCGGCGTTCACGCCTGCCGTCTATTTCGCCCTTGCGTTGTTTACCGATATCAAACTGTTTGTGCCGCGGTATTGCCTGTCGATGGCGCCCGGGCTGGCTCTGCTGGCAGGATGCGCGATGCGGTCATTCGCACCGGACCGGGCGCGACGAATCATGGCCTGCGCGCTCGCGCTCGGCGCCGTGGCTGCTTTCGGTGTAATGGCCAGGTTCAGGCATACCCAGCAGGACTGGCGGGGTGCGATGCGCGCAGTCCGATCTGTGGCGGGCGGAACGGATATGCCGGTTCTTGTAGTCAGCAGATTTGTTGAGGCGTCGGGGCCTGCCCAGCTTGAGGATCCGAAGCTGAAGGATATCTTGTTTGCGCCGCTTGCGATCTATCCGGCCGCAGGCAAAGTTGTAAGGCTGCCTTCCAGTCTGGACGAAGAATACCTGGAGCAGGTTGTGGCTACGGTGTTACGGAATCGAAGCAGTTTCCTGATGGTCGATTTCTCCGATTCGCCTGTCGCGCTGTGGCTGCGCGGGCGCCTCGGAGCGCCCACTGTGCAGCACCTGGGGAATTTCGGCGTTGTGGATGTCCGGTTGTTCCGCCTTGGCGCGAACGTCGTCCCGGGCAGCGGCGCGCCCAGATGACGATTTCAGAGCCTTTTCAGAGATACTGTGAACTGCCCGTTGAAAGATGCGGGGCGGGAGCCCGGCGGGACCCAGAGGGTGCCCCTGAAAGCCAGCCCACAAAACGATATAAGGCCCATACCGCGGCTGCAAATCTTGTAAGGTAAGCCAACGCCTGAGATAATGAGGCTCACATGCTGGTGAGCGTAGTCATCCCCGCGTTCAACGAGGAACTGGGTATCGGACCGGTGATAGAAGAGCTGTGGAATTCCACGCGCCAGAAAGGCGGCGCGGGAACAATCGGCGAAGTCATCGTGGTGGACGATGGATCGTCAGATCATACAGCGGAAATTGCTGCCAAAGCCGGCGCGCGAGTCCTGCGGCATCGCAGCAATCGCGGCTACGGGGCGGCGCTCAAAACAGGAATCACAGCCGCGAAGAACGATCTCATTGTGATGATCGACGCTGATGGTACCTATCCCTGTAAGTACATTCCGGAGATGCTGACGGCGCTGGAGACGTCGGACATGGTGGTGGCGGCCCGCATTGGAGCGAACGTCAAGATCCCACTGGTGCGGCGCCCGGCCAAGTGGGCGTTGACGCGGCTTGCGAACTACATGACGAACTCGAAGATTCCGGACCTGAACAGCGGGTTGCGCGCACTGCGCCGGAACATCGCCATGCAGTATTTTTCCATCCTGCCCAACCAGTTCAGCTGGACTACGACCATCACCCTCGCGATGCACTGCGATAAATACGCCGTAACGTACATTCCCATCGACTACCGCCAGCGCAGCGGCCGCTCGAAGATCGTGCCTTGGGATGCGGGAACCTTCGCCATCCTGGTGCTGCGCACCGCGATGCTGTTTCGTCCGCTGCGGGTTTTTATGCCCGTGGTGATTTTGTGCCTTCTCTACGGTGTCGTGAAAATGTCGATCGACATGACGCGCGATCCGAACATTTCGGCTTCCGCTTTGCTGGCTTTCGTCAGCGCGCTGATCGTCCTGCTGATCGGGATGCTGGGGGATGCACTGGCCACGCGACTCGGCCGGCTGAACACCAACGAACTCAGCATACGCGGCGCCGATTATGAAGAGATCCAGGGTCGCGCGGCGTTGGACGTGGAGAGTTCGTCCACCCCGGCGGCATAAAGCCCGACGGACGCGTTCAGCCTGTTTCGCCTACCCAGATCCAGACCCGGCCGTTGGGGTCCACAGGACCCCGCTCCCAGTGGAGTACTTGCGGGAAACGGCTCATTACGCGCTCGGTGTTCTGCCTGAAATCGTCGCGATTGTAAGGATCGGGCGCTACCAGAATGATCCGCAGGGGACCGGAGGACCGGAAAGGCTCTTCCGCGTAGTAGTACGATCCGGGAACGCCATGGGTCTTGACCAGCGGAAAAACGTTCAGCGGCAGTAAACGGTTCCCGACAAACTCAAGCATGGTGTCGGTCGCGTAACCGCGATCGCTGTAGATCGCGGGAACAATGAGATCGTTCGGGCTGCGGACCAGCGATTTTATCGTGGCCACAATGTCCCGCGTTCCGTATCTCGAAAGATCTGTATTCCACAAGCGGGCAGCGGTGGTTTCGTATCTGGAGGCGGGCGAATTAAAGATGAACCGGATCTCCTTCGCATCGGCAAAGGGAATCCAGAGAAACAGGATCAGCTGGACCGAGGCAACGACGGCGAGGCCGGTCCAGGCGCGGCGCAGAGCAAGACCTTCGGCCAACGGCGCGCGTTCCGCGAGGACCTTAAGGATCATGAGTTCCAGCAAAATCCAGTAAGGCTCGGTGCACCGTCCGATCGCGATCGTGAAATGAGGTCCGGTGGCAAAGCTCAACAAGGGAAAAATCACCAGCGGGACGGCCGCGCACAGGAGGGTGATATTCCTGATCCAGGACGGCGGCCGCCGGAGCATCACATAAAGAATCAGAACGAGCAGCAGAAGGCCAGGCGCCCTGAGCAGCCAGGCGCGCACGGTGGGTCCGCCGCCGCCGAGGCGCTCGATGCCGGGTTCCGCGGAAAACAGCACAGGGGCAGCGTGGAATGCCGTCTCCTGAATGAAATAGAACAGGCGTTCCGGTGTTCGCGGCGGGCTGAAGTGAGAAGAAGTTTCGATGAAATCGGACCCGCTTCGCGAGTAGTTGAAGATCTTCAGAGCGATGGCCGGGGCCCCGAAAGCGGCTCCGTAAGCCACCAGCAAAGTCAAAGAGGAAAGGCGCCGCGCGCGGCTGAAGGTCCCGAACTGTTCGATCAGCAGTGCGATCAGGATGGCGATGCTCAGAAAAATTCCGGTATATTTGAGCCAATAGACAAGGCCCAGCGCAAAGCAGAGGATTACGGTTCGGGTGACGATGCGTTTCCGCGGGCCGGACGCGAGCGGCACGCTCAGAGCGGCCGCCGCGGCCAGCAGCCAGGGCGCCACGGCGTAAATTAACAGATCGCCCGCGCCGGTTTTCGTAACCGCCTCCGTGCGCAGGCAATAGAGAGAAGCGAGAGCGATTCCGGCGAACCTCCAGGCGCCGCGAAGACCCACAATCGATACCACGCGAACCCATCCCAGCGCACCGGCGAGAGACAGCAGCAAAGCCAGGACGCGGCCGGCCGTTCCCGTGGGCAGGCCGGCTTTAAAGGCGACCAGAAACAGGGCGTTCCAACTGGGCGTCCATGCGGTGAGCGGCGCAATCGTATCCCGCGCGAGGTCGCGTGTATCCGCGATGCGGATGGAAGCGAACATCGGGGTGTAATGGTCGAGATATTGCCGGGCGCTGAGGGCCTGATAGCCGAGATCGGACAGCACCGAAAAGGGTCGTGCGCTGTAGAGGAGGAATGACAGCCCCACGATGGTGACGGCAAGTATCCCGCCCCAAATCCCCTGACGGCCGCGGGACGGAAGGGTCTGGGCGGGGACTTCGAGTGGCGTCGGTTGAACGGGCATTTGACGAGTCTCTTCTATCGCGCGGCAACCGGTGTGAACACGATCGTCACCGGCGCGGCCTGGGCGCCGCCTGGATACACTTCGCTCCACTCGTTCCCGGTTTTCGAAACGGCCCTGTCCG
>Ga0182030_10016070_pt1 | contig 14615 bp, 10 predicted proteins | sample 812S3MmetaG_FD_121299 | JGI IMG/M metagenome (GOLD analysis project Ga0182030, IMG submission 121299) | Permafrost microbial communities from Stordalen Mire, Sweden - 812S3M metaG (Illumina Assembly) | ecosystem: Environmental > Terrestrial > Soil > Wetlands > Permafrost | place: Sweden... | reverse complement strand
GCGGCCAGGGTGGCCACCCATCGGGGGACGAAAACTACAAAAATCCCAACGTGGCCCCCCGGTTCGGCTTCGCCTATGACGTTTTCGGTAACGGTAAGATGGCCATCCGGGGCGGATTTGGGATCGCCTATGATCGGACGGGCACGGCGAACTTCTGGGAGGGAGAAGCCGGGCCGCCATTGGAATACGTCCCTGCCGCGTATTACGGCAACCTGAGCACTTTCGCTTCGGCAGGCGGTTACATTGGTCCCAGCATTATAACCACTGCCCTTTCTACGCTTAAAGTCCCGTCGACATATAACTATAGCCTGGGCATTCAACGAAGTCTCGGCTTCAGCACCATGATCGATGTTTCCTACGTGGCGAACTTGTCGCGGCACCTGGAAATCAACAGGCCGATTAACAACATTCCCGCATTCTCCGAATTCAATCCGGCCAATGCCGACCCGACTAATACGTCGAAGCCGGTGCCCGACAATTTCTTCAGGCCTTACCTTGGCTATAGCAGCATAACCAGCTACGAGGACTCCGGCTCATCCAACTACAACTCCATGCAGGTTTCCCTGCGCCGTCAGTTCAAGAAGGGCCTGCAGTATGGCGCATCATACACATGGTCCAGGTTAATGGGTTATACCACTCCCAGTTCTTACTATTCCACCTGGCGCGCGAGAACATACGGACCAGTGAGCTATGACCGGAGACAGACTCTGGTGTTCAATTGGGTTTACGAGTTGCCCAAGTTCAGCGCCAATCTCGGCAGCGCCGGCAGGTACCTCCATCCGGTAATCGACGACTGGAACCTGTCCGGCATAGCGACCTTCACGACGGGGGCGCCGTTTACGCCGACGCTCACTACGAGCCCCACAGTTAACTTTACCGGATCGAGTGACGCTGCCCGGCCCAACGTCATCGGCAACCCCGTCCTTCCCAAGAGCCAACGCACCTTGTACGAAGCTTTCAACGTCAGCGCGTTCGCCGAACCCACTCCGTGCTCCTCGACGAATCAGACTCTGGCATGTTTCGGCAACCTCGGCTATGACTCCTTGTATGGTCCGGGAATCGACAACTGGGACATCTCAGTTGAGAAGAGAATACCGGTCGGCTTGGGCGAGCTCCGCACATTGAACTTGCGCGCCGAGTTCTACAACGCCTTTAACCACCCGCAGTTCAACGCCCTCAATTCGACCCTCCAATATAACGCCGCCGGCGCCCAGATAAACGCCGCCGCCGGCCAATATACGGCAACCAGAGACCCGCGCATTATAGCGCTTAACCTTCGGCTGCGCTTCTGAGCGGCCGGAGCCCGGACACGAACTTTTGCGGAGGCAATCGAGCATGAAGACTAACAGATTTCCTATTCTGATCGCGGCTGTCGCCGTGTTGAGCTGGGCTGTCGCCGTCACGGCGCAGAATCCTGGCCAGAGGGCGGCTGGCGCGGGGCGGGCGGGGACGCAGGGCGATGACCTCGGCTTCACGGACACTCCCATGCTGCCGGGCCTTCCGTACCATGTGCACGACCCCGACCGCCCACATCCGGCGGTCGTGACGCCCGCATCCCAGCCCGGCGGGCCGCCCTCGGATGCCATCGTGTTATTCGACGGGAAGGACCTTTCCCAATGGACGTTCCAGGGCCGCGCGCCCGGGGGCGGAGGCGGAGGCGGAGGCGGAGGCCGCGCCATGACGGACGAAATGCGCGCCCAGATGCAGAAGACGCAGGCCTCTCTTCCGCCGCTCGGCTGGAAGCTGGAAAACGGATACGTTGAGGTTATCCCAAGAGCCGGCGACATGGTGACGAAGGAGAAATTCGGCGACGTCCAGGTCCACGTCGAGTTTCAAATGCCGGAAAACATACAGGGGCGCAGCCAAAACCGCGGCAATAGCGGGGTCCTGCTGCAATCGCGGTACGAGATCCAGGTCTTGGATTCTTTCCAAAGCCCGACCTATGCCGATGGCCAGCTTGGCGCGATATATGGGCAGTGGCCGCCGCTGGTGAACGCCGCGCGGAAGCCGGGTGAATGGCAAAGCTACGACATTGTCTTCGAGGCCCCCGTGTTCGAAGGCGAAAAGCTCGTGAAGCCCGCGTATTTCACCGTTTTCCTGAATGGATTGCTGCTGCACAACCACAAAGAATCGATGGGGCCGATGGTCTACCGGCAGGTCGCGCACTACGTTCCCCAGCCAGCCGAGGACTCCCTGCTGCTGCAAAACCACAACCAGCCGGTGCGCTACCGGCTCGTTTGGGCTCGCCGGCTCAAGGGCTATGATCGCCCCGAGAAGTAGAAAGCCTTGGTGATTCGATAAGGAAGCTATGGCAGGAAAGACACTCGGCCGGCGCGCATTCCTGGCTGCGGCCGCTGGCGCAATTCCGTGGCACAAATGACTCGAGGAACCTGAATATAACGCTCGACGGAAAGGACAAGCATAATGAGACGCCGCGATTTTTTGGGCGGGAGTGCGTTAGCCCCACTTTTGCTTTCATATCGGGGCTTGGGCCAGACCACCGCGCCACAGGCTCCCTTGCCTCCCTTGCCTGCCGCGGGAGCAGATGGATGGATTTCCCTGTTGAACGGGCGCGATCTGAGCGGCTGGTATAGCATGCTGCAGAGGTCCGGCAAAGGCGTCGCCGAGACGAAAGAGATGATCCTGATGGAAAGCGGGATGGTTCACATTCTGGGCAATGAACTAGTAGAAGGTGAGCTCGTCGAGTCCGGTTATCTGGCGACGAACCAGGAGTTTGGAAATGTGCACATCCGCGTGGAGTACCACTGGGGAATGAAGAACTTTGCCCCGCGCACCCTCGCCAAGCGTGACAGTGGGTTGCTGTATGGGCTGGTCGGTGAAGACAGGGTCTGGCCTTCATGCGTGGAGTGCCAGATTGAAGAAGGCGACGTTGGGGATGTTTATCTGCTTGGAGGCATCCAGGGTATGCAGGATGGGCACGTTACGGGATTGTTCGGCCAGGGAGTCAGCCCGAACACCGGATGGCCGACACCCGGCAGTTCAGCCGGTCGCGGCGGAGGAGGCGGAGGAGCGCCTGCGGGAGGCGCAGGAGCAGCGGCCGGGCGCGGGGGTGGGGGGCGAGGACCAGGGGCAACGCCGCCGCCGCCGGGTAGCCCACTACCGGTGCCGCCAGGAAACAGACTCATCAGGGATGGCGACTTCGAAAATGTGAATGAATGGAACGTCGTCGAGGTGATCTGGCAGGGAGATCGGGCCTTGCACCTGGTGAATGGGCGAGCGGTCAATTCCATCAGTAGACTGCAGCAGGCCGATCCGCAGAACCCAGGTCAGTACGTTCCACTGACGCGTGGAAAGATCGCGCTTGAGATCGAGTACTCAGAGATCTGGTTTCGGCGGGTCGAGGTCAAGTCGCTTGTATGATCGTCCCCTGGCTCAATAAGCGGCTGATATCAAACACCGTTGGCAGACGGAGCGTGTCCGGCATATCGACCTTCATGACGGGGCCCCGTTTTGCGGACGCAAGCGAGTATGAACACTAATAGATTTCCTATTCTGATCGCGGCTGCCGCCCTGTTGCGCTGCGTTATCGCCGTCACGGCGCAGAATCCTGGCCAGGTTGCGGGTGGAGCGGGGCGGGCGGGGACGCCGGGCGATGGACTCGGCTTCACGGACACTCCCATGCTGCCGGGCCTCCCTTACCATGTGCACGATCCCGATCGGCCGCATCCGCGGGTGGTGACGCCCGGGACCCTGCCGGGCGCGGCTCCCTCGGACGCGATTGTGTTGTTCGATGGGAAGGATCTTTCGCAATGGACCTTCGAACGGAGTGGACCGGGGTCCCGTCGCGGCGGAGCGGCTGGCCGCGCCATGACGGACGAGATGCGGAAGCGGCTGGAGGAAGCCCAGAGCAAGCAGCAAGCATCCCCGCCGCCGCTCGGATGGAAGTTGGAGAACGGCTACGTTGAGGTCATTCCCGGCGCCGGCCAGATGGTCAGCAAGGAGAAGTTTGGCGACGTGCAAGTGCACGTCGAGTTTCAGATGCCGGAGAACATCCAGGGCCGGAGCCAAAACCGCGGCAACAGCGGGGTCCTGTTGCAGAAACGTTACGAGATCCAGGTGCTTGACTCATATCGGAGTCCGACCTACGCCGACGGTCAGGCCGGAGCCATCTACGGTCAATGGCCGCCGCTCGTTAATGCCTGCCGCAAACCGGGAGAATGGCAGACCTATGACATCGTCTTCGAGGCGCCTAAATTCGAAGGCGACAAGCTGGTGAAGCCGGCCTATTTCACCGTGTTTCAGAATGGCGTTCTGCTTCACAACCGGCAGGCATCGATGGGACCCATGGTGTACCGCCAAGTGGCGAACTACACGCCACAACCGGCGGAAGATTCCCTCATGTTGCAGAACCATAACCAGCCAGTCCGGTTCCGCAATATCTGGGTTCGGCGCCTGGGTGGATACGACCAGCCGGAGAAATAACGCGAGCTTTATCCGCGGTGCCGCAGGCAGGAAGGCGCCGCAGTAGGCGTTCATTAGTGTGCTGCCGCGGCGGGACTGATAAGGGCGCCGTACGAAGGCGCGGCTTGGGCCGCAATCGGTCGGGAAAGGCTCAGGGTTGCCGTGAGGACGAAAGGAAACGCGATCATATGATCTCTGCGTAGGGGAAAGCACCCGGACGAGGCAAGAGCGAGCATCGTTGAGATCCATTGCGAAGGGTTCTGAATTATATCAAGTGGCAGATCGACCAGGAGCTTGGTCTGCCGCACAAGGAGGTGGCAAGGTGAATAGGTATCAACTTTCCAGACGGTATTTCTTCTATGGGCCCCTGTTGGCCGGGGCTATTCCCGCGGGAGGTTTCGGCAGCGTCCCTTCACTGTCCGCCGCGGGTTTCAAATCGTATCTAAACAAGCTGAACATCGCGGGGGTTGGCATTGGGGGCCGGGGTGCGTCGGATCTCGCGCCCGTCGCTGTGAGTGAGAACATAGTGGCGCTGTGCGACGTCAACGATACATATGCCGCCCACACGTTCGACACCTACCCGAAGGCCGAGAAGTTCAAGGACTTTCGGCAGATGCTCGATAAGCGGGGCCGGGAAATCGATGCGGTCATAATCGGCACGCCGGATCACTCCCATACGCCGGTGGCGTTGGCGGCGATGCAGCATGGCAAACACGTGTACTGCGAGAAGCCTCTGACGCGAACGGTTTGGGAAGCTCGGCTGCTGCGCCAGGCGGCCGCGAAGTACAAGGTCGCCACACAGATGGGCAACCAAGGGTACTCGCTCGAGGGAACTCGCACGTGCGCTGAGATCCTCTGGTCCGGCGAGATTGGCAGTGTCAGAGAGGTGCACTCATGGACCGGTCTGATCTTCAGCGGTCGAGTAGATCTTAAAGGAGCTGCTCCACCCGAAGAGCCGATACCGGATGGTCTCGACTGGGATTTGTGGCTTACCACCGCGGCCACTCGCCCCTATTACTCGGAAATGTTCAAGCGTTGGCGCAACTTTATTGATTTCAGCACGGGTGGATCGCTGGGCGATTGGGTCGTTCACAACCTTGGCCCGGCGAACCTGGCGCTGCAACTCGATAAGGCACCGCCGATCAGCGTCGAATGCGTGAAGATCGAGGAAAAGGATCAGCGGATTTGGCCGCTGAGCGCCCGGCTGCGGTACGAGTTCCCTGCCCGCGGAGCGATGCCTCCGGTGAATATCAACGTTTATCTGAACATGCCGCCCGACGTGAAGCGCCCCGATGGAATGGCGGAGGATGAGCCATTGCTGCCTCCAACTAACAACTTGGCGGAGCGTGGCCGGCCCGCCCCGCCGCAGCCGGGCGCGGGCGCATTTGGCGCTAGGGGCGGCCGTTCCGAATTGACATTCGAGGCACGTGGTGGTCGCGGCGACGCTGGACAAGGTGGTCGCGCGGGTGCACCCGGCGGACCAGGGGCTCCCGGCGGACAACGTGGCCCCAGTGCCGTTGCTCGCCGAGGCACGAACAGCTTGGACGCTCAGAATGGCGCGTTGTTTGTCGGCGACAAGGGCTATATGGCGACGATCGCGCGCGGCGAAGGCGTCTGGCTCTTACCGGCATCGAGGTGGAAGGACTATGAACTTCCTCCGCAGCTCCTGCCACGCTCGGTGAGTCACCAGCAGGACTGGGTTCGGGCCTGCAAAGGTGGCACGCCGGCATGCTCCAACTTCGACATCGCCGTCCCCTACATTGAGTGGCTGATCCTAGGCGCCGTGGCTTTGCGAACGCCGGGCAAACTGATGTGGGACGCGGCGAACATGCGTTTCACGAACAACAACGAGGCCAACCAATACCTCAAGCCTTATATCCGCAAGGGTTGGGAGTTGAAGCTCTAGACACCGGGTCTCCGCCAGGCGGTAGAGCGGTCTCCAGACAATTCGATTCGTACATACAACCACGAGCGCCATCACGGCCGTGCAGATTAGCAGCACGTTGAACCGGTCGGCGTCGGTCGCCGAACTGATCTGAGATCCTAATTTAGGCCCGCTGCTCGAATAGGATCGAGCGAAGGCGAGCACCGCCTGCCCCACCTGCGGGCTCACTGCAAATTCCACGACATCAGGAGTTCTGAAGGTGGAAAGCTGTTGGCCGTTGGCTCCCCCGGCGCGCCTGCGGCGCGTGTTCAAAACAACGGCTGGGCGAGCAGTCTGTGGAGAGCTTCTGAATCCCTGCCCAAGCATATATTTGACCTGCCCGCGCCGGGCCGGAAGCAGGTCGCGATCCCCCGCCGAGAGGCGCCAGTGCTCACACTCCCTCCCGGCGTCGATTCAAAAGCTGAACGCTCTCCGCTGACGGCTTCCCCGACGAAGCGCCGCAGGCGCGTCAAAGGAGCCAAAAGCTAATCGCCTATAGCCTTTCACCGCCGCCCGCCCAAATCGCCCGGAGCTATGTCACCTACGCGTTGCGAGCCGTCGTCATGGGCCGCACCCAGCCCAGATTGAAGGGCAGTTCGGTCAGCGGACCGCGCCATTGCAACTCGCGGTCGATATCGGGGTGCATGCGGTATTGCTTCTTCACATCGGCAACTTTCGCGCCAATCACGTCGATCTTCTGGCCATCGAACTGGCCCAGGCCAAGGTCCCCGCAATACTTGACGTAACCGAGCCATTCGGGGTCCACGCCCATGGTCTCGGCGGCGATGCGGTCGGCCGCTACGAAATCCACGGAGGCCAGCGCGATGCGCGACGCCACCGGCGTTCCGGAGTTGGGACCGTTGCCCTCCATGCCCTCATAGCCGTCAATCAACGACGCGCCCCAGTTCAGGCGCTGCGCCGTGACCATCATGTTGTAATGCGTCTGGCGGAGACCCACGTGGAACTTGCGCTTCTCATTCCAGTGGGGAGTCTCGCCAGTGGCCTGATGGAGCGGAGCGCCCAGCACCATGTTCTTGATCGACAGCGACGCGATGACGGTGTTGTGGGTCTTCAGCATGCAGGCCGAGATCACGAAGGCCTCGGGATCCACCAGGCGGGCGGCGATGCGGCAAGGGACGATGTGCAGGTCGCCATCGAGGAGGGTGACGTGATCGAACTTGCCTTCGTCATTGAGGTCGATGAGCTTGAGCTGCTGCTTGCGGTACTCGGAGGTCAGAGCGGAATACTTGAAATTGGCATAGGCCTCTTTGGTGTCGCCAGCCGAGGATTCGGCGATGACCACGGGCCCCTTGAAGCTCTCGGAGAGGTAGTCCAGGATTCCGCGCATGCTGTCGGCATGGCTGGCGGCCAGTTGATTGGTGGTGTTGACGAAGTTCGGCTTGATGACCACGTACTTCTTGCTCTTCATCTTCGCCTGGAGGTCTTTGTCGATCGATTTCAGAGCGGTATAGACGTTCTTGCGGCGCTCGTCGCCGTGCGCGATCGCCACCGTGGAACGATGGTCGGGCACCGGGAATGGTTCCGGATGGCCGCCGAAATTCGTGGGGTTGCGTCCTGCCGCCGGGGGCTGTTTGGCGGGGGGCTGAGGCTGCTGCGCGCCTGCCAGACCGCCTCGCAAGAGCGCGGCCGCGCCAGCCAGTTGAAAGAGACTCCTTCGATTTACACCGTTCGCCATGTGAACTCTCCTTGTCGCGGTACGCATCCCGTGGGCCGGGGATGCTTATATCGAGAATATCAGTCCTGATTATATCTAATTGGTACGAGATGCGGAATAGGCACGCTAGAAACAATTTCAGCGCGTGCGCGCATGGTTATATAATCGATGCCTGGCATGTACAGGATATCCGTGACTTCCGACCCCGCCCCGCCGTGGGCCCTGGGCGATGGGGCCATTCCTCGGCCGCTCGAATTCAGGCGCCCGGAATGACGGCGGAAAAACTTCCGGGCAAACCCGTGGGCCGCGGACGCCGGCTGGCGGTGGCAGCGCTTTTCGTGGCGTACTTTTTCCTGGTCTCCTGGGATACCGTGAAGGCCCATTTCGCACCCGACGAAATGTTCGCCATCTGGTGGTACTGGCATCCCTCGCCATGGCGCTTGCTGACCTCGCAGTTCGAACTCTGGCAAGGCTATCTGCGGCCAGTCGGCGGACTGTTCTATCTGCCGGTTTATCTGAAATTCGGCTTGAACCCGGTTCCGTACCACGTGGTCCTGCTGTGCCTCCTGCTGATCGGCGCGTGGCTGATGTACCTTTTAGCCCGTGCGCTGGGCTGTGGAGACCTGCCGGCCGCCATTGTGGCGCTGATCGCCTGCTATCACGGCGGCCTGGGCAACTTGTACTACAACAGCGTTTTCGTGTTCGACGTGCTGGTGGCCATCTTTTACTTCGCCGCGGTGGCGTACTACGCCCGCATCCGTTCGTCCGGGAAGCTGTTGAGCGGCGGTCAAACGCTGTTGTTCCTGGCCCTGTTCCTGTGCGCGTTGAACTCCAAGGAAATGGCGGTCACCCTGCCGGTCGTTCTTCTGGCCTATGAATGGTTCTTCCAGGCCGCGCCGCCGTGGCGCCCCAAGGCTCTATTCCGCTGGCTCCTCGGGCCGGGACGGGTCATGTGCTTCGCCGGCTTCATGAACCTGCTCTTCATTTACGGAAAAAAGTTCGGACCGGATGGACTCATGAACGGGCCCTCCAGCGCCTACCAGCCGGTGCTCTCCCTGGATCGGATTGTCGACTTTCAGGAACGGTATCTCGGCGACATCTTCTATCACCTGCCCCGTTTCGGCTGGCCGGCCACGCTGCTGATCTGGCTGGCGGTGACCTGGCTGGCGTGGCGGCGCGGCCGGCCGCTGCTGCGGTTCTGCTGGGTCTGGGTGCTGGTGACGCCCCTCCCCATCGAATTCATCATCGGGCGGGACCAGGCATGCCTGTACGTCTGCATGGCAGGTTGGGCGGTAATGGCCGGAATCCTGTTCGCCGACCTGGTCACTTTCGCAGCCCCGAAGTTGGTGGCTATCGACTCGCAGTGCCGCAGCCTGGGTGAAACCCGGACGCGCGCACTGCTGGCCGCGGCGGGAATGCTGGTCTATGCCCTGGGAAGCTGGTCCTACAAACAGACGGTGATAGACCCGTCGAAGCCGGCCCTGGGACTGCAAACCTTTGAGGTGCTGGCCGAGTTGCGCGCCATGAATCCGAGCGTCCCCTCCGGCGCCACCGTAGTCTTCCTGGACGACCCCTGGCGGAACGCCGGATACGATATGGAATTCATCGCCGAGCTGTGGTTCCGCGACCGCAAGACGCGCGTTCTTCTCAACCGGGCAAACCCTATGGCCCCGGAAGAAATCGCCAAAGCCGACGCCGTGTTCACGTGGCGGGATGGGAAACTGATCCGTGTCCGCTAACTCCGGCGACACCGCGGCGGCCGAACGGCTGCTCCGGACCTACCCGCGCACCCGGCCGCCCCTGAGCCCGGCTCACCAGGCAAGTTACGTGGAGCATTACCGGGCCAACCGCTCCGGCCAGGGGATTTCCAGCGTGGTGATGCATTTGGAAGCGTGGATGCACCGGGAGGTGGCCCGGACCACGGCGGAAACCATTCTGGAGATCGGCGCGGGCAACCTGAATCACGTGCCTTACCACCCCGGCGGGATCTACGACGTAGTGGAACCGTTCCGTGAATTATGGGAGGACAGTCCCCATCGCCGGCAAGTGCGGTCGATCTTCCACGACATCGGCGAGATCCCCGAGCAAGCCGTCTACGATCTGGTGCTTTCCATCGCGGTGCTGGAACATCTTACGGATTTGCCCTCCGTCATTGCGCGCGCCGCGATGCTTTTACGCGAGGGGGGCAGGCTGCGCGCCGCTTTTCCCTCCGAGGGCGGCGTGCTTTGGGGGCTGGCGTGGCGCACCACTACGGGCGCCGCGTACCGTCTGAAACGGGGTCTCGATTACGGCGCGATCATGCGCCACGAGCATGTCAACTCGGCGCGCGAGATTCTGCAGGTGCTGGAGTACTTTTTCGCCCAAGTGGAATGGACCCGCTTCCCTTCCCCGTGGCATCACCTCAGTTTCTACACGGTGGCGTCGGCGGCCATGCCGCGCCTGGACCGCTGCCGCCAGTGGCGGGTCCGCCAATCGGAGGCGATGCCATGACACCGCTCATCAGCGTGGTAGTGCCGGCCTTCAACGAAGAGCCCAATATACCCAGAATCTACCAAGCGGTCCGGGCGGCCATGGTCACGGAGAACTTCGAGCTGATCCTGGTGGATGACGGATCCTCCGACGGCACTGCCAGCCGAATCCGCGCCTTGTGCGCCGCCGACCCCGCGGTCCGCATGATCCGTTTCGGGCGCAACTTCGGCCATCAGGCGGCACTGGCGGCAGGACTCGAAGCCGCCCGCGGCGCTGCGGTCATCACCCTGGATTGCGACCTGCAACATCCGCCGGAGCTGTTGCCGAAAATGCTGGCGGCCTGGCGCGGGGGAACCCGAATCGTACAAATGGTGCGGGCGGGGAGCGAGGGCGAAGGCTGGTTCAAGGACCTGACTTCCCGGCTCTTCTACCGGATCATCAATCTGGTCAGCGAGACTCCGGTCGTCCCCGGCGCGGCCGACTTTCAGTTGCTGGACCGCGAGGTGGTCCGGGACTTGCTGCGGTTCCGCGATCGGGAGCCTTTCCTGCGGGGTCTGGTTTCCTGGTTGGGATTCGACTCCATCCGGATGGTCTACACACCGCGCGCGCGCACCGACGGCCGCAGCAAATACGGCCGGCGGCGCATGCTGCATCTGTCGGTGCAAGCCGTCACGGGTCTCTCGTCCAAGCCGCTGCGAGCCTCGTTCTATGTGGGCCTGGTCACGGCGGTCTTCTGCCTGATCTATAGCGCGTTTGCCGTGGCGGCACTGGTGGAAGGCAAGACGCTGCCGGGCTGGACATCCCTGATTGTGGCGGTAACGTTCCTGGGCGCGGTGCAACTGGTCTCGGTCGGCGTTCTGGGGGAATATATCGGCCGCATCTACGAGCAGACGCGCGGTACTCCTCGCTACGTGGTGGTAGAGCGCGCCGGCCCCGCACCAATGGCCCGCACCTATGAGTCGCACGATGCCGCGGCTCCTGCCGCTGAATGACTCTTCAGACGTTCGTGGCGCCGGCCGCCTGAAGCAGGTTCGTGTCCGCGGTGGCAAGGGGAAGTTCGGAACTCCTGATGTCGCCCCGCAGTTTCAAACTGGTGGGGAAAATTGGCTGAGCCATTCCTTTCGATGACGAGAGCTTCGCGGGTGGGGCAGGCGGTGCTCGCCTGCCCCACCTGCGGGCTCACTGCAAATTCCACGACCTCAGGAGTTCTGAATTAATGCAGAATCCCATGTTTGGGAAATCCTTGCGACATTAACCTGAAGCCTGCCCCACGGAAGCTCACCGGGATTTCCGCTATGTGAACAGCGTTGCTGCCAGCCCCGGCAAGGATTTATAAGGTCGCAACGATATCGCAAACGTTACCGAGCACCCCCAGAGGGCACCCCGTCCGCAAAGCGCGCTGCCATTCGGCGGCGGTCGCGCCTCGTGATATACTCCCTCATCGGCCAACTCGGGCCGTTGTCTTACACAGAGATCTCTATGCGCATCTTGACCCGTCTCTCAGTCATCTCGATTGCGGCAGTTGCCTTTTTTTCGATGCCGCTCGCCTCCGCTCCGCCCAAAGTTCCCTCCTACCAACAGTTTCTGAGTCCGGCATCGCCGCAGGAGGTCGCCGCCGCGCGGAAGGTCGACCGGATCGCCTGGGTGGACTATGACGAAGGCAGGCGAAACGCCTACACTGCGGTGGCGCCCCTGTTCGCGCCCGTGCGGCTGACGAACTTCCTGAAAGACGACGGCATCATGATGTCGGGAATTCGAATCTCGGACGACGGCAGCACCGTGGTATTCATGCGCGGCGAGGCGCCGAACCGCGATGGCTGGCCGCCTAACCCCTCCGCCGACCCCAGCGGGCCGGAACACGCGGTCTGGGCGGCGCGCACCAGCGGAGCCGGCGGCGCGTGGCGGGTGGTCGACGCCACCAACCCGGAACTGGCGCCGGATGGCAGCGCGATTCTGTTCGTCAAGGGGGGACAAATCTTTCGCGCCAAACTCACGCCCGTGAAGCCGGCAAGCGAGGTCGATCGCGGCGAGAAGGCGTTCATCACCGAGTGGGGCGTGCAGAGCGCGCCGAGATGGTCGCCCGACGGCCGCAAGATCGCGTTCGTGAGTACCCGCACCGATCACAGCTTCATCGTGGTGTACGACGTGGCGGCGCGATCGGTGAAGTACATGTCGCCGAGCGTGGACTTCGACACCATGCCGCTCTGGCTGCCCGACAGCAAACACCTGATGTTCATGCGGCGGCCGGGCCTGCCGTTTGGGCAGCAGGCGCAACCAGGCGCGGGCGGAATCGGTCTGCCGAACGGACCGGCCTTGCAGACGCCCACCGCGGCAGCGCCCGGCGGACGGGGCGGTGGACGGGGTGGACGGGGTGGGCAGGGTGCTCCCGCTCCATCGGGGACCTTGCCCGCGGCGGCAGCGGCTTCCACCCCGGCGGCGACCAACAACTCTCCAGGCCTGATGCAAGCCACGTTCAAAGGCGGCTATACCCTGGCCTTTTACAAAGCCGACGTCTCCACCGGCGAAGCGCGGGAGACCTGGCACAACCAGCCCAACGACGCCCTCGCCGCCAACATCGGGAACGTGCGACTGGCGGGCGATCTGGCCATCTTCCCGTTCGTGGTGGGGGGTGGACGCGGCGGCCGAGGCGGACGCGGCGGCGCGCCCGTCGCGGCGCAGAGCCAAGCGCCCCCGGAAAGCCCCGCCGCCCCGGTGGACGAATGGGACCGCTACTACGCGCTCAACGTGATGGATCCGTCCGCGCGCCCTGTGCTGCTGACGACCACCGACGGCCTGATCGAAGATCAGACGTCGATTGCCCTCTCGGCCGACGGCAAGACCTTCTATTACTGCACCAACGCCAAGGATATCGAGCGGCGCCACATCTGGGCGGTGCCGGTGGGCGGCGGCACGCCGGCGCAGATCACCGCGGGCGACGGCGTCGAGGTATACCCGGTTCCGCTCGCGTCCGGCAAGTACCTGGCGACGCTGAGCGCCGGTTGGAACATGCCGCAATCGCTGGGTGTGTGGAAGATTGGGAAGGAGGGATCGGCGGGCGCGGCCCCGGCGCAGCAGATCGTCTTCCCGAAATCGCGGCCGGGCTTTCCGGTGGACGCGCACGTGAAACCGGAGATTGTGATCACCAAGGCCGCCGACGGCCTCGAGATCCACAATCAATTGTTCCTGCCGGGCGACTTGAAACCGGGCGAGCGGCGCCCGGCCATCGTCTTCGTGCACGGCGGACCCACGCGGCAGATGATGCCGGCCTATCACTACATGCAGTTTTACCACTGGGCCTACGGCATCAACCAGTGGCTGGCCAGCCAGGGCTATGTAGTGATGTCGATCAACTACCGCAGCGGCATCGGCTACGGCCGATCGTTCCGCACGGCGCCCAACACCGGCGGCGCCGGGAACAGCGAGTATCAGGACGTTGTCGCCGGAGGCAAGTATCTGCAGAGCAGACCCGATGTGGATCCGAACCGAATCGGGATTTGGGGGCTGTCGTACGGGGGCTTGCTGACGTCGCAGGCCCTGGCGCGCAATTCCGATATCTTCAAAGCCGGCGTCGACCTTGCGGGCGTGCACCTGTTCGGGAGCTCGCTCGATCCCGCGGCGGTCTCCTACCACTCCTCGACGATTGGCGCGATCGACGGCTGGAAGTCGCCGGTGCTGCTCATCCAGGGCGACGACGACCGCAACGTGGCGTTCCAGCAGATGACCGGCCTGGTGCAACTGCTGCGCCAGCGCGACGTGTACTACGAGCTCATCGTCTTTCCGGATGACGTGCACGAATCGCTGCTGCACAGCCGGTGGATGTACACGCTCGGCCGCATGGAGACGTTCCTGCACAAGTTTCTGTGGGAGGCGCCCGCGAGCGCCAGCAAGTAGTCGAATGGTGGTGGGAGGTGGGGCAGGCGGTGCTCGCCTGCCAGTCCGCCCGCGCTGAACCAGGCCCGCTACCCAAACAGGAAAGAGGGCAGGCGAGCACCGCCTGCCCCGCCTCCGGATCTCTCGCCATGGAGCGGTGCAAGGAATGGCTCAGCCCATTTTCCCCGCCACGCAGAAATTGCGGGGCGACATCAGGAGTTCTGAAGCTGACCAAATGTCTCGAACGTGCGCAAT
>Ga0182030_10016068_pt1 | contig 14615 bp, 12 predicted proteins | sample 812S3MmetaG_FD_121299 | JGI IMG/M metagenome (GOLD analysis project Ga0182030, IMG submission 121299) | Permafrost microbial communities from Stordalen Mire, Sweden - 812S3M metaG (Illumina Assembly) | ecosystem: Environmental > Terrestrial > Soil > Wetlands > Permafrost | place: Sweden... | reverse complement strand
TCATGGGCAATGGAGCCGTATCGCTATGCGACATCTCCGGTAAAACGGCCAGGTCCTTCGACTCCGGCTCGACGAAATCTTTCGGTTAGACACATCTTCCGCTCGCCTTCGCTCAGGATGACGAACCGGGAAGCGGGATTTTTGCAGAGATCTCTTTCAGGGCTTTTTCGCTCTAAAAAATCGAAACCCGGGGTGTTGCCCCGGGCTATGGCTAGGACGCCCCGTTGGGGCTAAGGCTTCGACTGCGTCCCGCCATGGCGGGACTGCGCATTTGCTTCGCTCAGGATGATGGACTGGGGAGCGGGACTTTTGCAGAGATCTCCCCAGCGGATCAACGGTCACCTTATCCGAAGCCGCCGATTCGCCACGCTTGTGGTAATCAACGTGACCATCCTTAAAATGCGCGACCACCACGCGGTCGGTCAAGGGCATCACCTCGATAACGTCGGAGGCCTATGCCGACAGGAAAGCGCCGACGAAAGCAGTGAGGTAGAAAAGCAGACGTGCGGTGCAATTGTGCAAAACAAAGGAAAACGTAGATCAATCCGCGATGAGTGAAAACAATCATTATTACATCGAGTTCAGTTTCGATTTTATCACCGACAAACGGCGCGGGTCGTGTGTAGTCTGCCAGGATGGTTACTCCTTTTTGCATTCCGTTGCCGCGTCTGGCGCTTGCGTTAATCCTGGGCAGCACGGCCCTCACGTTGCAGGCGGACCAGGCTACACTTAGTCAGCCGGTCGCGCCCGGTAAGATAGTGATCGATACTTATTTTGGCACTGCCGTCATGGATCCCTACCGCTGGATGGAAGACCTGAAATCGCCCGAGGTGCAAAGCTGGATGAAGGGGCAAGCCGACTATACCCACGATTACCTGAGCCATTTGCCCGACCGCGACGCGCTCATCAAACGGATCGAGTCGCTTGATAACGCGGCGGTCCGCATCGGTGACTTGCAACTGCAGGGCACCCGTTATTTTTATTACAAGCTGACGCCTCAGGACCAGACGCCGAAACTTTATGCCCGCGATGGCTTGAAGGGCGAGGAACGTCTCCTGGCCGATCCGCAGGCGCTGGGAGAGACTGCCGAAATAGCCGCGCAGGTAAAATCGCTCAAGGACGAAAAGTTACCCCCCAAACGCTATACCATCGGCGGCTTCTATCCGTCTCCAGACGGCAAGCTGGTTGCGGTCGAAATTGCCGCGGGCGGTGCTGAGGAAGGCATGTTGCGGCTGATTAATGCGGCCAACTCCAAGCCGCTCGCCGACTCGATTGATCGGGTCTGGGGCGCTTCGGTCAGTTGGGACCCGAGCGATAAATTTTTCTATTACACCCGGCTGCAAAAGCTGGGGCCGAAGGATTCCCCGCTTAACAAGGAGCTTGATGAAACTTCGTATCTCCACCATGTCGGTAACAATCCGGACAAGGATACGGTGGCGCTTAGCCGCAAGGCGTTTCCCGCGCTGGGAATGATCCCCACGGATTCCGCGTATGTCTCGATCACGCCCGGCTCACCTTACGTCCTCGGGCTTATCAGTCACGGCGTAAAGAATGAATTGACGCTCGCGATTTCCCCGGCCAATGCCGCCGCCAAGGGCAAGCCGGTTTGGACCAAATTTGTGGACGTCGACGACGACATCACGGGCGGGGCGATCATGGGGCACGAGATGTGGCTGCAGTCGCACAAGGATGCGCCCCGGTTCAAAGTGATCCACATCGACCTGGATCATCCCGACCTAACCAAGGCGGATGTCGCCCTGCCGCCATCGGACATGGTTGTGAAAAATCTCAGCACGGCCAAGGACGCTGTTTATATCGAAGCGCAACAGGGTGGTATCAGCCACTTGTTGCGGATTCCCTACGGAAAAACCTCGACGCCGGTGACGCTTCCTTTTGCAGGCGCAATTGAGGGTTTTTCCGCCGATGTCCAGAGCGACGGCGCGTTGATGCGGCTCGCGGGCTGGACGGAGGCCCCGCAGTGGTATGCGTATGATCCGACCGCCGACAAGCTGACGAATACCGAAGTGGAGCCGATGAACCCGACCGATTTTTCGGCCATCACGTCGGTCGAAGTCACTGCGCCCGGCGCGGATGGCACGCCGGTGCCGCTTTCCATTATTTATAAAAAGGATCTGCCGCTGAACGGGCAGAATCCGTGCCTGATGGAGGGCTACGGCTCTTACGGGCTCAACATCGATCCCGGTTTTGACGCCACCCGTCTGGCGTTGTTGGAAAGAGGAATTGTCATCGCTTATCCGCACATTCGCGGCGGCGGTGAGAACGGCGAGGACTGGCACCTGGCCGGCCAGAAGCTGAACAAGCAGAATACAATCGGCGATTTTATCGCCTGCGCCGAGTACCTGATCAAGCAGGGGTACACATCGCCCGCGAAACTGGCCGGGCGCGGCACCAGCGCCGGCGGCATCACGATTGGCGGGGCGCTGACGCAACGACCGGATCTCTTCACGCTCTGCATCTGCAACGTCGGGGTGATGGATACGCTCCGGATGGAAGCCGGACCGAACGGTGCGGTGAACACGCCCGAGTTTGGCTCGGTCAAGGACGCCGACGGCTTCAAGGCGCTTTTCGCGATGGACGCCTATCAGCACGTCAAGGACGGCACCGCCTACCCGGCCGTGTTGCTGATCACCGGCGCCAATGATCCGCGCGTCGATCCCTGGCAGCTTTTCAAGATGACGGCCCGGTTGCAGGCGGCGACTTCCAGCAAGAATCCAATTTTACTCCGCATCGATTATGACGCGGGTCATGGAATGGGTTCCTCGAAGACGCAACGCGATCTTATCACGGCGGACCAGACGGCCCTGTTGTTATCGCGGGCCGCGATGGCGACTCCGCCCACTACGCAGAAGTGATAGCACTCCGCTGCGACCCCGCCGGGGTCGATTTTTCAGGAATGCCTTCCGGTGGTGGCGACCGCTCCTGCAGAGGGCAGTAGCGGTCTTACCACCGGCTAATATGCTTTCATCCCTTCGGGATGAAGGAATGCCAAAGGAGTGATTTTCGCAGAGGTCTCCTTCGGGATGTCCTGCGGTTTGCGTCCACATAAACAGAAACTGCTCTACTGATATCTGCATAACAGACTGACGCATTTCGCCGATCACGTTTGGAGTTTGTAAGAAGTTATCGCTCTGTTAAGATGAGTATGTGAAACAGATCGCCGCCCTCCTCGGCATCTTGTGGCGCGCCACTCTCCTCTTTCCACTTACGCTCGCGTTCTTTTGTCTCGTCGTTGGGTGGCTTGCGCTTCTTCCGACCCTTTTACTTATTTATGCATTCACTGAGACATCTTGGGCATGGGCTGGACTCGCCGCATGGATGTTTTCGCTTTATTTGTTCAGAAAACCGGTGCGGAACTATTTCCGGCATCGTGATTCTGACGGTTATCTCTGATCCTTCACCCCGCAGGTAGATTCAAACTGTACCACTACCACAAAACCGGGACTGTGGCTCTACCGTTGAATGTTTGCCTTACCGTCAGTCTGTTGCGCAGAACTCAGTAATGCGGCGCTGTCGACACATCGCTTCGTTCTCAAAAGGTCTTTCTCATTTTTCTAATAAAATCAGCCTGGGCTTACTTGCCGGTGGCGTCGAGGTCGGCGCAGCGCTTGCAGAGGGGGCGGTTGTCTGTGCCGTAGCGGCGATGATTTTTTCCGATGCGGGTGCCTTGTTTGCAGGCGGTGTTGTCGTGGTAGACAGGGTCGGGGCTGTCCGGTTCCAGTCGTTCGGTTGAGTACCAGGGGCTTGATTTCATAGGCGGGCGGGGTTGCGGAATCAGTGACGGCGGACTTTGAGGGTACCATCGAGGCGTTTGGACAAATCGACGGGATCGCCGATGGAGACCTTGGCGGGATCGACCTGGTAGGCCCAGACTTCGAACCATTTGAATTGCACCTCGCCGTAAATCGTGGAGAAAGCACCGTCGACGGCGTCGAGACCCTGGGCGACCTTGACGCGGCCGATGCGCGGGACGTTGAAGCGGGCGTCGAAGGTGCTCCAATGTTGGCCGAGGAAGACTTCAAAATAGGCGTGGAAATCCATCGGCGTTCCGGGATCGATGTGAGCGATGTCGGGGAGGTGCCCGGTGACGTAGCGGGCGGGAAGGTTGAAGGCGCGGCAGAGCGCGATGGCGACGTGGGCGAAGTCGCGGCAGACGCCGAAACGCTGAGAGAGCACTTCCGAAGCGCTGATGACGGAACTTCCCGCTCCAAAGCGGTACTCGATATTGTTGTGGACCCAATCGCAGATGGCCTGGACGCGCCGGATTCCATTTTCAACCTGGCCGAACTGGTTCCAGGCAAAATTGAGGAGCTTGTCGGAGTCGCAATAGCGGCTGGGAAGCGTGTACCGAAGGGTTTCAGGCGGCAACTGATAGACCGGCGTCGGCGGGCCCGGTCGCCCGGGGTTGTCGGGCAACGGGGAGACGGAGACGAGCGCGTCGTGGTGGATGATGTTTTCGCCCGGCTGCAGAACGGCGCGGTCGGTGAGGTTGCCATGAAGGTCCTCGAAATAGTAGCAGGCGAGGTGAGGGGTGAAGGTGAGTTGTTGCTGCACGACGGTTTGTTTGTCGTCATGGCGGGGTTTCAAAACGAGCAGGATCGGGGTGGGCACGGTCGTTTCGTAAACGATGTGGCAGCCGACGCGGACGGTGAGATTGGAAGAGGGAGCTTTCATGAAGCGCCCTTTCGCACATGATGGATGAAGGCGTCAAACAAGGGGTCGTAAAGGGGATCGCGTTCGGGGTGGTATTGCACACCCAAGCCAAAGGGATGATCGCAGAGTCGCGCCTGCTCGATCACGTCGTCGTCCGCGCACCAGGCCTCGATTTCCAGGCCGGAACCGATCTGGTCGAGGGCCTGATGATGGGAGCTATTGACGCGGGGAATTTGCAGGGGAGCGCCGTTGGCATAGCGCAGAGGCTGGATGTTTTGGAACTTGAGTTTGTCGTGGTTCGGAATATCGAGATGGAGCGTGCCGCCGAGCGCGACATTGAGCACCTGCAATCCCCGGCAGATGGCAAAGAGCGGCAACCGTTGCCGGAGCGCCCGGGGGAGGATGTTGAATTCCCAGTCATCACGCGCCGCGTCGGGGTCTTCAATCAGGCCGGGGTCGGGGACCGGCTGACGCAGGAATTCGCGGGAGATGTCGGTACCGCCGGTGAGGAGCAGACCGTGGACGTGTTCAGGCACCGCTCCGGTACGCGCATTCCAAAAGCGTATGTCGGGATGGAAACGAAAGACCCGGTCAAAGGGGGCCTCGTCGCACTCACGGATCCATGTGGCGATATGTTTCAACCGGAAACTTTACTCCGAAAAGGTGATTTGTGCATCAATTTCATGTGTTGGTAGCCGTCGCACTCCGTGCGACGGTGCTGCTGTCCCTGCGAATGTGGAAAAGGAAGCTGCTCTCCCTCCGTCGCACGGAGTGCGACGGCTACCGCGGAAGAAGGCACCCGCGCAAGGGTCTGCGCGGGCTATCAGATGAAGGTGCGACGGCTACCTCAAAGGGGCGAAATCAACTTTCATTGGCCAAAGCCCTCATCCGGCACGATTTTAATGCCATGCCAGCGCCTCTGCTCGTCTACTCTTTTCAGCCGGATGAAAAAATAAAGGATGGGGCTGTTCGCATCCTTGGAGAAATCTCGGTCCAAGGGCGAGGCCTGACGCGGCATTCGCGCGAGCCATTGGGTGAATTGATTCATGAGGGACGCCTCCTGATCAAACGCGTGCGGGCTTTGCTTTGGTTTGGCCGTCCGGCGCTGGATTCGGCGGCGTATGCGCGGGCCCGGACGCGGTTGCGGAAGGCGGCCGGCCTTTTGGCCGATCAACGCGACCTTGAGGTGACGCATGTGACCTTGGAGGAACTTGCGCGGAAAGCGTCTCCTAACGCGCGAGACCGGGCTGCGCTGACGCAAATTACCAGGAGCCTGGTCCGCAACTCAGCCGCGAGTGGAGCGTCGAAAAAAGCGTTGCGGCAAATGCTCGGAAAAGCGATGCGGATTCTTTGTCAATCCGTGGCTCAGATCAAGCGGAGCGCCGCGAGTCGCGCCGCCGCATGGCCGTCTTCTTCCGAGCGTGTTGCGAAGGTTTTTCGGGCAACGCTCCAAGCCGGGAAGAAAGCGCGGCGCACGGGAAAAGACGTCGATTTTCACGAGTGGCGAAAAAAGGCGAAGAGGCTTCTATATCAATTGGAATTAACGCAAGTCGAGCCGGGACGGCGAATGACGCGCATCATAAAACGGGTCGGGAAGCTCCAGGACAAACTCGGCGCGTACCACGATGGCGTGGTGGTGGTGGATCGCATCAGGCAAGTGGTTCCTCTCTCCGCCTCCGCCCGGCGCGTTCTGCGTCTGCTGGAAAAGAGGAAGGCACGTCTGCGGAAGAAGGCACGCAGGATCGCACGCCGCATGCAGCCCCCGCCGTGAGGCGGCGGCAGATCTTCGCACGGAAGCGCGCGCCGCTTAAGTCTGGCCCAGACTCATGATCATCTCTTCTTCGAGCGGTTCGGCTTTTTCTTCTTTTTCGTCGATTAGAGATAGAATTTGCGCCGCCAGGGTCCGCTCGCCATCAATGAATCCATCGCGATGAGGATCAGTTTGAGGGAGGTTCATCTCTTCGCCCGCGAAGGGTTGGAGTTCCAAGACCTTGGATTTCGCCAAATCCCGTACCCTTTCCAGTTTGGTGTTCGCGTTCATGCTTAAATAAAAGCCCATTTTGGGGATATTCAACCGAAACAAAGCGGCAATAGGGACTTTACCTAGGTTTTTTTTCTTAACTTTTCCTTTTATGTGGCTTACCAACCAAAGCGAGCCATAGTGAGGAACGAGGAAGGCACGGTGACTCCTCGCCGCGCGAAATGGGACGCTACCCATGCCGACAAGCAAAGTAACAAGACGATCAGCCTCAATTCGAGCATGTGTGAAGGGAGGAAAAATTCCTTCCGAGCGCGATGCCTTTCCAATTGCAGGCATTGGAGCCTCGGCAGGCGGCTTGGAAGCGTTCGTGACGCTGTTCAGGCATTTGCCGGTGAATACCGGCATGGGTTTCGTCGTGGTGCAACACCTCGATCCGCACCGGGAAAATCAGCTCACCGAGATCCTGGCTCGGGCGACGCGGATGACTGTCTGCGTTGCCCGGAACAAGATGAAGGTCGAGCCGAACCGGGTCTACGTCATTCCTTTCAACAAGCGGATGACGATTGCGCGCGGACGGCTGAATCTGCACCGGCGCGACGAAGATCACCTGGTGATCAATGAATTTTTCAGCTCGTTGGCAAAGGACCACGGCAGATGGGCCATCGGCGTGATCCTCTCCGGCACGGGCAACGACGGGACCCTGGGCCTGGAGGCGATCAAGAGTGCCTCGGGGATCACGTTTGCCGAGGACGAGGCGAGCGCCCAGTTTTCGGCCATGCCGGCCAGCGCGACCGCGACGGGCCTGGTCGATTTCACGCTGCCGCCGGAAAAGATTGCGCTGGAGCTGACCCGGATCGCGCGCCGGGCTCCCTTGGCCGGTGACGAGGAAATCTCGGACGGCTTTAAAAACATTCTCCGTCTATTGCGCGAGCGGACGAAAGTCGATTTTTCCCATTACAAGCCGACGACGGTGAAGCGGCGCATCATGCACAGGATGGATTTGAAGGGGATCAATTCAGAAAAAGGCTACCTCCAGTTCCTGACGCGCCGTCGGGACGAGGCCGAGGCGCTGCTTCATGACATCCTGATCAACGTGACCCGTTTTTTTCGCGACGCGAAGACTTTCGAGGTCATGCTGTCGAAAGTATTTCCGGAGATTGTCAAAGGCAAATCACCCGACGCCCCGATCCGCGTCTGGGTGCCGGGCTGCTCGACGGGCGAGGAGGTTTATTCGATTGCGATCCTGCTGCTGGAGTTCCTCGACCGGCGCAAACTGCGTCATGGACTCCAGATTTACGGCACGGACATCAGCGAACGGACCATTGCCATGGCGCGCGAGGGCCGCTACGCGAAGTCGATCGAGAACGATGTTTCGGCGGCGCAATTGAAGACTTACTTCGCCCGGCACAACGGCGGTTATCAGATCAACAAGGCGGTCCGGGGTCGGTGTATTTTCGCGCGGCACGATGTCACCGCAGACCCGCCCTTTCCCCGGATCGACCTGATCAGTTGCCGCAACCTGTTGATTTATTTCGACACGGATTTGCAGAAGCGCGTGGTGCCGATTCTCCACTATTCGCTCGAAGTCGGTGGATTCCTTCTCCTAGGGTCGTCGGAAGGCGTTGGTTCTTTCTCGAATTTGTTTTCCACCTTCGACCGCTCGCACAAAATCTTCGTGAAAAAAGAGACGCATTTGAGGCCGCGCCTCACGTTTCCACCAACGACATGGACATCGGCCTTCAATGGCGAACGGGCGGCCGGCGTTGCCGCCGGCGGGGCGACCGAGGTGCGCAAGTACGGTGACAACATCCTGCTGAAGAGACTCGGCCTTTGCGGTGTCCTGATCGATTCCGACATGCGCGTGCTGCAATTCCGCGGCAAGACGGGCCTGTTCCTTGAGCACGAAACGGGAGAGGCGACCCTCGATCTTTTGAAAATGGTGCAGCCGGACCTGCTGGGCGGCGTGCGCCTGGCGGTCAAACAGGCCATGGAAACGAAGGCAGTCTCCAGGCGGGAGAGCACTCGCTTTGACGATGACGGGCAGGCGCACAACGTGACGATCGAGGTGATTCCGTTTCGCGCGCCGCCGGGACGCGAATTCTTTTTCCACGTCCTGTTTCAGGCCCAGGCGCCGCCGGCCCCGCGGGCGAAAAAGGCCAAGCCCGCGGCGGGAGGGAAAGCCAATAGCGAGCGCGGCGAAAGAGAAAGGGGATTCATCGAGCGGCAGGAAACGCTGGAGGCGCTGATTGAGGACAAGGAAGCCGCCAACGAGGCGCTTCAGACGGCGAACGAGGAGATCCAGACGGCAAACGAAGAGGTCCAGGCGGTCAACGAGGAAATGCAGAGCTCGAACGAGGAACTCGAGACGGCGAAGGAGGAACTGCAATCGACCAATGAGGAGTTGAACAACCAGAACGCCGAACTGAAGAGGCTCAATAACGATTTCACCAATCTTTTCCAGGGGATCGATATTCCCATTCTCATGCTGGGCCGGGACCTGCGCCTGAGCCAGTACAGCCCGCAAGCTGAATCGCTTTTTAAATTGAAAGCCAGCGACCCGGGCCGCCATCTCCAGGCGTTGAACCTGGGTATTACCGGCGTGAGCAAGCTTGCGGCCCGGGTGCTGCGTTCGCAGGAAAGACTGGAGATGGAGATTGAGCACGGAAAGAGCCATCATTACTCGCTTCGGATTCAGCCCTATCTCACGACAGAAAACGTCGCGGACGGGGTGGTGATTTTTCTCATCAACATCGACCGGATCAAACAAGCCGAGGAACTAATGAACGAGCTCAACCGCGTTCTGGAAATCCGGGCACGTCAGCAGGAGGCTGTGTCGAAACTAAGCCGGCAGGCGCTTGAGGGACAGAGCCTCAAAACATTGCTCGAAGATGTTGTGCAACTCGTTCCGCAACTTCTCGGGGTGAAATACGCCAAGGTCCTGGAATCGGTCCCGAAGAAGAAGTCTTTTGTTCTGCGTTACGGAGCGGGATGGAAAGACGGTTTCGTGGGCCATTTCGAGATGCCTGTCGAGCGAAACACGCGCGATGGACTGGCCCTTCTTTCCCAGCAACCGGTGATCGTTGAGAACATCCGCACCGACTCCCGGTTTCGCGCTTCGAGGCTGCAACAGGAACACGGAATCGTCAGCGGGGTCAGCGTCGTCATTCCCGGTCAGCCCTTGCCTTTCGGTATCCTGGGGGCCTCCTCGACGAAGCCGACCCGTTTTTCCAGCGAGGACGTGAACTTTCTCCAGGCCCTGGCCAATATCGTGGCCACTTCAATCGAACATCGCACATTGGAGGAGGACCTGCTCGCGGTCAGCAACTCGGAGCAACGCCGGATCGGCCATGATCTCCATGACGGCCTCGGCCAGCAACTGGCCGGGATCAAATTCGTGGCCGAGTTGGCGGCACGGAAGATGTCGCCCAAGGTGGACATCAAGAAGGAGATGAAGCAGATCACGAAGGCGATACATGAGGCGATTATCCAGACGCGTATGCTGGCCCGGGGGCTTTCCCCAGTGGATGTGGAGTCGAACGGGCTGGTTGCGGCGCTGAAGGACTTGACCGAAAATACGGAAAAACTCTTTCGCATTTCCTGCCAGTTTGAATGTCCTGAGGAAATTCTGATTCATGACAACACCGTGGCGACTCATCTTTACCGCGTAGTACAGGAAGCGATTCAAAATGCGGTCAAGCACGGTCACGCCACCCGGGTGAAAGTCTCGCTTGTCCGGTCAGGCGCCGTCACTACCCTGACCGTTCTCGACAACGGACTGGGTATCTCCACGGGAGCGCAGATTCCGCATGGCATGGGACTGCGGATTATGCATTATCGTGCGCGGACCATCGGCGGAAAACTGAGCGTAAAGCCCATGCCAAAGAAGGGAACAAAGGTAGTTTGCACCTTTAAAAATAATAACCTATGAAAACGGCCACCAAAGCACTCCCGAACATCAAGGAAACAGACAACCGCAAGCGCATCCTGGTCGTGGACGACCACCCCATGACGCGGGAAGGCATCGTCCAGTGGCTTCGCCATGAGGTTGATTTTAATGTTTGCTGCGAGGCGGAGAGCGCCCCTCAAGCCCTCGAGATGATCGTTTCCCACCACCCGGACATCGTTCTGACGGACATCACGCTGCCGGGCCGAAGCGGGCTCGAACTCATCAAGGACATTCACGCGATCCGGCCCGATTTTCCGGTGCTGGTGGTTTCCATGCACGACGAATCGCTTTATGCCGAGCGGGCGTTGCGCGCCGGAGCTCGCGGTTATATTATGAAGCACGAGAGCGGCAGCAAAGTGGTGGAGGCGGTCCGGTGGGTCCTGGGCGGACAGGTCTACGTCAGCGAGAAAACATCCAGGCGCGTGCTCGGATTGTTTTCCGGCCAGGGCAAGACGGCTTTATCAACACGGTACGGAATCGAGCGGCTGAGCGACCGGGAGTTCGACGTGTTCCAGTTTCTCGGCCAGGGGCTCTCGGCCCACGAGATCGGGGAGCGCCTTCATCTGTGCGCCAAGACGGTCGACGCGCATCGGGCAAACATCAAGAGGAAGCTCTCGATCAAGACCACGCCGGAACTCATTTCCTATGCCGCGCAGTGGACCACGCACCAGACTCTCGTGGCCTCGAAGTAAGATTATTTTGTCGAAAAGAACGCTGCTCGAATGCGTTACTTAAATTCAAACTAGTACCTATTACTAGATCGAAATTGGCATATGCCCAATGGTTGAGGTACGCATATGTTGTTAGGTTAGCGTGACAATGCTAACAGTTGCCCCGCCTCCTCCCACCAACCAGAAGGATACAGAAAAAGAGCCTGTTTATAGCCTGGTGGTTATTTATGAGGGCGTCGATAGCGGGAAGCGCGCGAATTACTTTTGCGAAAGTCTCATGCGCGAAATTGGCGAGGCGACGCTTTTTACCAAAGACTTGTGGAGTTTCAAGGTGCTGGATATTCCCCAGGTGAGGCACACGGCGGCGGAAGTGGCGGCTGTGGCCGACGTGGTCGTTCTGGCTCTCGACGGTAATACGAAATTGCCGGATGGTGTCAAAGCCTGGATGGAGGAGTGGGTGAAGCGGGTGGGTGACGAAAATCCCATCCTGATCGCGCTCTTCAACCCTTCCGACGTCGGGCAGGAAACCGGGGCCTCTACGCGAGCTTTTTTTAGCGCGGTCGCCGAAACGGCCGGGCTGACATTTCTGCATATGCCGGGGCAGACCATCACGGAGGATGGGCTGTCGGCTTGATCCGCTCGCGGTAACTTTTGCGTGACGGAGTGCCTTGGGGATTGATCTTTCCCTGCCGTCGGGTCATATCGTTCTTTGCCATGAAAAGACTTTCGTATCCACTTCTCGCGTTGCTGCTGGTCTTCTTTCTTGCGGTCCAAGCCAAGGACACTGCAACGACCGTCCTCTATTTCGACCCGGCATCGGTCGATCTGAAGGTGCTGCTGCCCGACCCTCCGGCCGATGGATCTCCCGAGACCTTGAAGGAAATTGATCTCATTTTACAGAAACAAGCGGCGCGCACTCCGGAAGAGGTGACCCGGATCAAACAAGAGGTGCACCTCAACGTCTATCTCTTCAAGAACGTGCTCGGTCCCTGGTTTACGGAGAAAAACCTGCCTGCGAGCGCCGCTTTGTTTAAGAACGTCGAAGCGGTCGTTCATCCGGTAGTCGAATCGGCCAAGAAAGATTGGGGCCGCCCGCGTCCACCCCTGCAGGACAAGCGTGTTCACCCTCCAATCGACCTGCCGAAAAACACTTCCTACCCCAGCGGTCACTCGACCGTCGGTGATCTGGATGCCTTGATTCTGGCTGAATTGGCCCCGGACCTCAAAGAGGCGATCATGGCGCGCGGCCTGCAGATCGGCGACGACCGCATCATCGGCGGTGTTCATTTCCCCAGCGACGTTGAGGCGGGGCACACGCTTGCCCATGATTTATTCTCTAAGCTCATGGCCAGCACGGCATTTCAGGCCGACCTCGCCAAGGCTAAAGCGGAAGTTTCCGCAGCTCGCGGTCCTTCGAACGGCGCCAAACCCTGAGACTTGCCGCAGTCGATTGGGTGTGGCGAGAGCGCAGGTATTGGCGTATAAGACTGAATGGAGAAGAAATTATTTGCCGAACTGGGCTTGTCGCCGGAACTGTTGAAGGCAGTGGTTCAGATGGGGTATGAGGAAGCGACCCATATCCAATCGCAGGCGATCCCAGCCCTGCTTTCCGGAGCCGATGTGGTGGGACAATCGCAGACCGGTTCGGGCAAGACCGCCGCGTTTGCATTGCCGGCCATTGAAAAAGTCGATGTCCGTCTGCGCGCGCCGCAGGTCTTGATTCTGTGCCCGACCCGGGAACTGGCCGTGCAGGTGGCCGAGGAAGTAGCGAAACTGGCCACGTTCAAAAAGGGCGTGCGGGAGATTCCGATTTACGGCGGACAATCCTACGACCGCCAGTTGCGCGGCTTGAGGGAAGGCGCGCAAATCATCATTGGTACGCCAGGCCGCGTCATGGACCATCTCGACCGCCGCACCTTGAAGCTGGACCAGGTGAAGCTGGTCATTCTCGACGAAGCGGACCGCATGCTCGACATGGGATTTTTGGACGATATCCGGACGGTGTTGAAACAGGCGCCGGCGGAGCGACAGACGGTTTTCTTTTCGGCGACGCTGCCGCGACCGATCCAGGATTTAATCAAGACGTTTACGAAGAACCCGGTAAACGTGACGATTGAAACGCAGGCGTTGACCATGCCGGCCATCGAGCAGGTCTATTACGAGGTGGACCGCCGTTCCAAGCTCGATGTCTTGTGCCGTCTGATCGATCTGCAAGACATCAAGTTCGGCCTCATCTTTTGCGCGACCAAAATGATGGTGGACGAATTGACCGAGCATCTCATGGCGCGCGGGTATTCGGCGGACAAAATGCATGGCGACATGACACAGGCGATGCGGGAACGGGTGATCGCGAAGTTCCGCAAACGCGGGTTGGAATTCATGGTCGCCACGGATGTCGCAGCGCGCGGACTTGACGTGGACGACATCGAGGTGGTTTTCAATTACGACCTGCCGCACGACGGGGACGATTACATCCACCGGATCGGGCGCACGGGCCGGGCTGGCCGCAGCGGCAGGGCGATCACGTTCGTGTCGGGCCGCGAGCTCTACAAGATGCAGAACATCATCCGCTTCACCAAGGGCAAGATCCGGCGGGAGAGAATTCCCTCGGAAGAGGAAGTGGAGAAGAAGCGGGCGAACAGCTTTTACGACTCGCTCCACAAGACATTGGAGGAAGGGAAATACGAGCGGCAGGATGCGCTCATTGGTCGTCTGCTGGATCAAGGCTATGTCGCGACCGACATTGCCTCCGCGTTGATTCATCTTTTCGGCGACGAGGAAGTCAAGCCGGTCGAGCCCGTTCGGGAGCAACGAGCTGCACCGGTGCGACGGGAGGATTTCCCGCGTTCCGAGCGCCGCGAATATCCGGAGCGCACGGAGCGTCCCGAGCGACAGGAACGCAGGCCGGGTGTGACGGGAACGGGCCTGAAGGCCGACCGCGAGTCGGGTGAGGTTTCGCACGAGTCCGGCATGGTGCGACTGACTCTTGGCGTGGGGCGCGATCACAACGTGCAGCCGGGGGATGTGCTCGGAGTCATTGTGGGCATCACCAAATTGCCCAAGGAGAATGTTGGTGTTATCCGCGTGCAGACCAAGCAGACGTTTGTCGACGTGGCCGAAGCGCACGCGGATCTCGTGGTATCGAAACTCAACGGGATCGAGTTCAAGGGGCGCAAGCTCTGGTGCAAACGCGCCACAGTTGGAAAGCCGGAGTTGCGTCAGCCTAGTTGAAATAGAGCACAAGCGCGGGAACGAGAATCCCAAGCAGGAAGGCCAGGACGGTCATCCAGGATTTCTGCATGGTTTGGCAGGCGAGCGCCACGCCGAGAAGAATCGTAACGATCAG
>Ga0182030_10016066_pt1 | contig 14616 bp, 17 predicted proteins | sample 812S3MmetaG_FD_121299 | JGI IMG/M metagenome (GOLD analysis project Ga0182030, IMG submission 121299) | Permafrost microbial communities from Stordalen Mire, Sweden - 812S3M metaG (Illumina Assembly) | ecosystem: Environmental > Terrestrial > Soil > Wetlands > Permafrost | place: Sweden... | reverse complement strand
CTCAAATAAACGAACAGCTCGCTGCGATGAAGCGCAATGAAGAGCCCATGGCTGTCGCTGGGGACTACGGTTCTAAGTCATTATATCGGATGCTGGGATATTTCTCAATCATTGGTCTCTTGAGGGTTCACTGTCTCTTGGGTGACTTCAGTCTTGCACTGAAGACCCTTGATGATATTGAGCTCAACAAAAAGGCCATGTTTGCGCGTGTCATGGCGGCTCACTTCACGACTTACTATTACGTGGGCTTCTCCTACATGATGATGCGAAGATATGCAGATGCTATTCGCATGTTCAGCCATATTCTGATTTACGTTTCTCGCACCAAAAACTTCCAGAAGAATGCCCAATACGATTCAATCTCCAAGAAAAATGACCAGATGTACGCACTTATTGCCATCTGCGTGGCCTTCCACCCAACCAGACTCGATGATACCATTCACACTGCTTTACGGGAGAAGTATGGTGACCAGCTCTTGAAGCTACAAAGAGGAGGCCCGGAATCGCTTCCAATCTTTGAGGAATTATTCCGTTCTTCATGCCCTAAATTCATCTCCCCAACCCCTCCGGATTTTGACAACCCGGAGCTCAACGTCGATCCTTTGGAGCACCACCTAAGCATCTTCATGGATGAGGTCAAGACGAATATGTGGAGTCCCACGGTTAAATCTTATTTGCGACTCTACACAACAATGGACTTGAAGAAATTGGCTGGTTTCCTTGAGGTTGAACCGGAGAAGCTGAGAGGTTGGTTATTGGTCAATAAGCAAAGGAGTCGACAGATTAGGTGGACGGAGAACGGTTTATTGGATGGAGAAGTGGTTGGTTCGGGCGATCTCGACTATGCGATGCAAGGAGTAAGTTCATTTCTTTCACAAGGTTTTCATAGTAACTAATGTATTTCAGGATCTCATTCACATCTCAGAAGCCAAGGTTGGGCGGAAGTTGGTGGACTGGTATCTTCGGAACCTTGCTCGAACCTACTAGAAAACTGTGCTCCACTTCACTTGCGTTGGCTGTGGGAATTTGCATTGTATGGCGTACAGGGAGAAAGAGGGCTTTTGTTTGGTGAGAGCTGGGGGCCGCACAAAACTAGATAACGGCCTACAAATACGTAGATACACCAAAATCAATACTCTCGATGACAATATGACTATTTTGTCGAAAATTAATAGATATTATGATTGTTATTGAAAATTAAAATAGTGTAACGACAAGGCTGGAAAGAAAAGGTGAGGCTGAGATTTGCCAAGATGCAGTCAAAAAAGACGAGACCTTTAATAATAACATGCGACGACATTTCCGCCTTTTGACAACCTCAAATGCAATTTGGAGATCGGAACCATCACTCATCATACCTTAAACTTGATATCCAGGTGGGAATATAATATCCTGACTTGTCTCTCCTATTACAGCGGATGAATCTCTAGGGAAAGGTCAACTGCTGATTGATCAAAGACAATATCGACAATAGATGATCGTACCGCCTCCTCAACCTCCAGTAGTCTTTGAAGACTCCAACCCCTTCGGAAAGGCGGATTTACGAAACGATAGTACGGTCCATTCATCATGTCATCGCCGGCGCCAACTCCTATAAAGCGAAGCCCAACTCCACCAGCTCTTCTTGAAGACTTCCCAAGCACGCCGATTTCCCCGCTTACTCTCCCTACCACCGACACCTACTTCACGCCTCAAGTCTTAGATCCTATCATTGAGCATGTCAAAGCAGAGCACGGGCGTCCACACCGAGCAGTCTCTGTCTCCAGCGTTTCCTTCAAGTCAGGGCCGAAGGGATCCCAATCTCCCAAAGGTTTGCCGAAAGCGACTCCTGCATCTCGGATCCGTGACGCATCGCCGCCACCTCCATGGTAAGATTGTACTCTCCATTTGCAATTTCTCATGAGGAAGCAAATGAAAATGGGTCTCGGACGTCATTTATAGCTGCGGGATCTACCAAATCCCACGCCCATCCCTCCATTCAGCCCTGAATTCGCTTACACCAACCCGTCGAGTGACGCGGGTGACCAACCCCGCCTTTGGTTTTATTAATGCCTCTTCGAATCTCGCATGGGCACGTTGTAAGGAGCCTCGCGCGCGGTTCCGTTGTACATTTTCTCAGACTGAATGCGCCATGTCACTGACTGTGGATCCATTGAATAGCAGATTCCAACATCATGTCTCCTTCGATAACTTTGCTGGTGGCGAACCGACAGAGAAGAACACCATCTCATTTACTCTCAATGTGAAGCACAAGGGCTACCAGTTCAAACGAAGATCGCGCACTTTTATGGTCGGAATAGACGAGAATGACTACTCGGATATCGCTTTGCAGTGGATGTTGGAGGAGTTGGTAGACGATGGAGACGAAATCATCTGTCTCAGAGTTATAGATAAGGATTCGAAAATTACGAATGACCGAAACGTCGAGAGGAAACAATACCAGAAGTCTGCAAGAAACCTGATGGAAAGGATACAGGCGAAAAATGATGATAACAGGGCGATCAGTATTGTGCTAGAGTTTGCAGTCGGCAAGGTCCACACCACTTTCCAAAAAATGGTATGTGTGTTGTACGAATTTACTTGCCAGATGGAATCTATGTTTTGTTTAGTGCTAATCTCTATCACTGCAGATACAATTATACGAACCGGCCATGTTAATAGTCGGTACCCGTGGTCGAAGTCTTGGCGGTTTCCAAGGGCTTGTCAGCAATCGCAATTCCTTCTCCAAATGGTGTCTACAATACTCACCAATACCAGTCGTGGTTGTGCGTCCTACAGAAAAGAGAATGAAGAAAAAGAAGAAGCGAGATGCTGATCCAACACGACAAGACTATGCTCGAATCTTGAAGGACAGTGGGATTGAGGAGCACGAAACGGAAGCTAGTTCAAGGAGCAACAGCATTTTTGAAATCTCAAATGGTCCAGATGTTGAAGCTCATGCAGTCGCTGCCGCCCTCGGTCTCCCAGCACGATTTGACCCTACGTTGAAACCATTACCCTTAGAAGGGAGTCGACCTTTGAGGAAGGTGGAGTCTGAAAAGAGCGATGTCACGAATGCCTCACAGGGAAGTCTGTCTCCAGATTCGAGACCAAGTAGTCCGGGAATGGTAATGAAAACGCCAAAATCACAGCTTGATGAAAGTCCAGGAGAGAGTGGAGATGAGTCTAGCGACGATGAAGAAGGGGAATTCGATGTGGTGGACGGGCATACCCTTATTGGCAATGATGAAGATCGGCCTGAAATTGCTAAGAAGCAGAAACTACACGATATGGAGGTCGGAGAAGCTGCAGCTTTGTCGCAAGGGAATAAGTCTGGAAGGAAGACATCCATCGGCTCAGTGGAGAGTTCGGGATCTACAGGAGGTGCCCCTCTTGATGATGAAGATGATGAAGATGATGAGGGCGAGGGCAATGCTACGCCAAGACCATAATGGCCAACAATTTGGTCCCATTCTTGCACTTTGATGGGCTGTTGCATGTTTAGCGTAAGGAGTCTGGATTGAGATTAAGAATATGATGATACATCTTTCAATTGCATGTCTCGGGAAAGCATGGCAGCTCTGATTCTGAGCCGTGTGCTTCTCATAGAACATAAGGGGAGGTACCTTCAACTATAAAACTTATATTAAAGGGTTTATACAAGAAGAAAAGTCAATATCAATCAAGTTTAACACTAATTAACTAAAACATTATATAATATATTACCTTTTACTTTTTATTTTTTATTATAAGTAAATAAATTAACTAGTATATTGCTAGATTCCTATAATATAAAATAGCTTAAAATTATACTAAAAATTAAAAAATATTCATTGATAAATACTTTGATTTTATTTAATAAAATTATTATTTTATAAACTAACTTTTTTTATTAGTAGTTTATTTGTTTATTATTTATATTGCTAAAAAAAAACTAATAATGTATCTAGTAGACTATTAGTTTAACTAATAATAAATATATAGCGAACTCAAGATTTGTGTTGGAGACTGGGTAGGTTATATACTTGTAGCGCACTTTATATTAGCTTAAGGTATTCTCAAAAAGGGGTACTTGACACGTGACTGGCGTAACAAATAGCTCTTGTAACCACGAATGAGAGTGACATGGAATAATTAAGAGTTATCCCCAATCCTGCACCACCTGCTCGTACAGAGAAGTTGAGTTTATGGGAATTATCCTCCCGCAATGGTGTGTGTGGCGAGCGTACCAAAAATAGAATGGAAGATCTGGATTTACGTGGGGTCAGTGCAGTGCTCGATTGAATACGAACAAAATCGAGCACCCCTGCGCTAACTTGGACCGGTTTATGGAAGCCTTTCTCATTTCCTCTCCTTTCTCCTCCCTCAACGACAAGAATTATCACCGACTTCATCAACAAATTTCCTTCTTCTTGCCCCAATTCATTCGTTCACAAGAGGCCTCACTCGTTCGGCCAGTCATTTGTTCGTTGAAGGATTTGCGCAGCTGAAGGATTGAGGCGTTCACAGGTCAACCGGTTGTACGATTTCAATCGTGTCCAAACTTGGCAGGGGACCTTCCACCACAACATCCTTCGAAATTCGACCAGCAAGATTGAGAGGTTTGTGACGCAAACTGAGAACCTGGCACTGTTTGGAAGATTTTGAAAATACTCGGATATCGAAGCGGGAATTTCGAGGTTGGAAAATTCAGAACGATCTGGCCGTCAACAAACACGATGAGGGTATCATATAATTTACACGTCTACTCGATAATCGTCATATTTCTCTCGACTTTTACAGCTGCGTATCCTTGGCCGCGATGGTTACCAGATTTGGATGCACTAATCGTGCGGCAAGATAATAACGCGAATGACAGTGAGTAACTGGCTACATGTCTAATCCAATTCCAATGTCCAGAAATACTGAATCCTCCTAGCTTCATCATCGGCAACTCAAACACAATCACCTTCTCCCACCACTACCATGAGTTCGAAATCTGAAGTCTCAACAGTAACAACTACGAGCAAGGGCTCACAGACTACTGGCTCAGTAACACAGACCGGAAGTGGCAACAACTCTACATCTTCTACCGTCCATCATTCAACAGCATTCGATCCGCGTCTACCAGCTGGCGGTATTGCCATGATTACACCAGCCGTTATTTCTGGTCCACAATACTTTAAGATTGGAGACTATGTGACATTTGCGTGGAACTATACGTCACTGCTTGAAACTCCAACGGCCATCAACATAATGGCAACATGTACCGCAAATCAACAACTCTATACCTTAGCAGCGAATCAAACAGTTGGCAACGCTACTGGGGCTGTGACGTGGGATACCGGGGCCTACCAGTCGACTGCTCTCTCAGATCCCTTACTGACAGAGACATACACATTAATTATCTATGATGCTCAATCGAGTATCAGTGCTACCGCACAGGCGGGATATCTCGCTGTATATGATCAATATACATTTGGGATGTATACACCTCAGCCGTACACTCCTTTGAATGAGTTCAAATGCGCGACTTGCAGTGGAGCGTTAAGTGATATGGAGAGGAGAGCTTTGGGGATGGTGCTAGGCATGAGTGTTATCACCGTACTGAGTTTTACGTGGTTTGTGGGTGGGCTGGGCGTTATTTGGTAAAACCTGTAAGAGGAGAAAGTCAATGGGGCATCGTTGGATAATGGCAATCGTTTAGATTTTTATGGGACATGGACTGGGGTGTTTGGAGGCCTTGATGGATGTATTATGGTCTGAATATTGCATAGATAGCGGCTGCATCAGTCAATAGGTAATGAGAAGTTAAAGAATAGTTTCGGGTTTTCGTGATTGTTCCACGATAACATAACTCACTCAACTAACATCTACAACTATTGTATACTGCCCTTACCAATTTATGGATAATCGACCCCGGCGACCGAGCACGTTTTTCTCACTGATAAATCGGTTCAAGAAGTGAAATGAGAAAGGTGGTGTTAACACTCGTACCATTTATTAATGGTGCCAGCTGATGAATGTTCCCTTGTTTTGAAGATAGACCTCGGCCTGCAACTTTGGTGCCGAATTGACCAGGGAAAGTTGGGGAACATAAGCTAAAATGGAGCATCATTAACTTCTCTTCGCTCTTAGAAAAAGAAATTGAAATCTCTCTTTCGCTGAATATATTACATTAGTTCTTCCACCTAATAATTATCCTTATTGAATCCTCGAACACGCTCAAAATGTCTGGCAAGATTCCAATTATCGTCTGGTCCCCCATTTTACCCTAGGTCCAAAGCTCGGTTGCTAATAAAATATACAGGCCGCTGACAGAGTCAGTCCAAATGCAAAGAAGACGCTAGATCTTGTAAAAAAATTCGTGGATGAGAAATGTATTCCGTATGTCTCATGCCCCATGATCTCAGCAACCAACGGTTTCTGTACCCAGCAGACACCTGTCGGCGGCGGTAGACTGGTAGCTGATCCCTCTCAGAGCTGACCCTATATTTCATGCACAAATTGGAGATGGAGCCAACAGATGGGATCACTATCCCCAAGTCGTCGACGATCTCAAGGAGGAGGCGAAGAAACTTGGACTGTGGAACCTGTTCCTTCCCAAGGGTCACTACAAAGAGTCTCCTGGGTTCTCAAATCTTGAGTACGGATTGATGGCAGAGCATATGGGGAAGTCAAGGGTTGCTTCAGAGGCTTGCAATTGTGCTGCACCAGATACTGGAAACATGGAGGTCCTGGCAAAGTACGGAAGCGAGGCTCAGAAGAGGCAGTGGTTAAAGCCTTTGATGGATGGAGAGATCCGGTCGGCTTTCTTAATGACAGAGCCTGACATTGCTTCTTCAGATGCTACGAACATCCAGATGGACATGAAGAAAGAGGGCAATGAGTGGGTGTTGAATGGCCAAGTATGTACTCTTCATTTCCGTGGTTGATACAATGCTAATGAGCCATAGAAATGGTGGTCAAGTGGCGCTGGTGATCCAAGATGCAAAATTTATATTGTCATGGCAAAGAGTGATCCAAAGAACAAAGATACTTACAAGCAACAATCAGTCATACTGGTACCAGCCAACACTCCAGGTATCACTATCAACAGAATGTTGTCCGTCTACGGTTATGATGACGCTCCTCACGGACACGGCCACTTGCGCTTCGACAACGTTCGGGTACCAGCAAGCAACATAATCCTCGGCCCTGGTCGTGGGTTTGAAATCATTCAGGGACGTCTTGGTCCTGGTCGTATACATCACGCTATGCGTGCTATTGGCGCTGTAAGCAATACTGCGAGGTATCAATGTTTTTAATGGTTAACAGAAGTCTAGGCTGAGAAAGCACTTGACTGGATGCTCATGCGCATTAATGACCCGAATAAGATACCATTTCAAAAGCAATTGAAGGAGCACGGTGTTATTCTTGAATGGGTTGCTAAGTCACGTATTGAGATCGATGCTGCTCGTCTTATCGTCCTAAATGCGGCCATCAAGATTGACAGCCTTGGCGCGAAGGGTGCTTTGAAGGAGATTGCTGAGGCGAAGGTACTCGTACCTCAAATGGCTCTCACTGTTATCGATCGTGCTGTTCAATCCTTTGGTGGTGCAGGGGTCTGTCAAGATACCCCCCTTGCAAATATGTGGGCGAACATCCGGACGTTGAGACTGGCTGATGGTCCTGATGAGGTTCACTTGCAGCAAATGGGTCGGAATGAGAACAAGAGGGGCAAGGAGGTCACTGATCTCATTCTTGGACAAGCACAGATCACTGAGAAGCTATTCGCGCATTACAATGTTAAGAGTGCGCAACCTGGAGATAAGATTCAGTCACGTCTATAGAGAAAATATAACTGAATTGGGTGGCATTGTAATTCCATAGCATTGGTTGAATGAGACATTGTGATAACGCCTCCATTGCTGTCTGCTGCTGAGAATAATGACGATTGGATGAAATTGCACGAGACAATTAATATAAGAATCCTAACAGAACTCCTGGTCGGGTTTTGAGGCTTCGATTAACATAATATATAGTTGACAAGAACCAAAATTCTACAGGAAAAGGCTATCTTTAGAACAGATCTCATCGTCTTACAATTGGTTAGACAAATGAATATGGGCCTTGAATTCGTTGCCCAGACGACGCGCGGCATTGTTGACTCTTCCAATGTCTTGAATAAATATTTAACGTAACCTCAATCATCCTCAAGAAAACGTCTATCGTGTTACAGAGTCAACTTTCTGTAAAACTCCCACATCGAATACATAACAAAATCTAAATAACAATTCGTTATGTCTTCCAACGTTCTCGCCGACCGAGATGTCAATGCCCCGGCTGCCCAACAGCCTGCCAACACTAAGGCCGATGTCAAGAGCATGGAGTATCATCGTCAGGTTTTGCAATCCAAGCTCGAGGAAGGACAGTAAGTTATTGGTGAAGAAAGGTCCGAAGAAGTAACCTGATTATTCTACGTAGGGGCAAGCAATCGTACATCTCCCCTTCCGACAACATCATGAGCCCTTGCACAGCCAAGCTCAGTGCTTATCGGAGTAAACAAGTTGGCAAGTATGTCAAATGCCCTATCAGATCTTCGCATACACACTCTGAGTCTTAATTACAGGGCCAAGCCAAAATCTCTCTTTGCAAAGACCTCCAGCAAGAGCCTCGGCGTCCCGTCAGGAAGCATGTTTGGAGAACAAATTCCCACCAACGAGGAGAAGAAGACAGACGGTCTATAAGCAATAATGTCTTCGTACAATGGCGGTGTAAGATTATATATTCGGAGAACCGCTGCGATCATTAGTACCTTTTCTTCTTTCGATTCGCACAAAAATTCGCATAACGAACCTCGCGTGCAACCTATCATTTGATATACTCGATAGTGCATTGGGTATGATGACGGCTTGGAGATGATGGCATGGGTTCACTGGAGTTTTTGAGATAGGCATTCTTCATTTTTACGATACATCTTGATGGGACAAGGGAATGGATGATGCTTGCTACGATTCTTATTGCATTGTTGGTGTGCTCGACGTGAACCCCCAACTCCAACCCCGGATTTATGCCCGCCAATTGCTTACAATACTGACTACATCCTCATCAGCCACGATATGACCCAGACCAACTCTCTGGGGCACGTGTCTAGCACTGGCTCCCCATACCAAAGCGTACTTAAATGTATCCTTTAATGTCCTGTGAATCTGATCACACACATCTTCAATAGTGCTCTTATTCCTTACAATCAAAGCTTCTCCAAAGTCTGGATCCACCCCCTTCCGCTTCGTATAGATCCTGATCAGCCGTAACTCTTGCCAACATCTCTCCACCACATCCTGGATTCCTAGATCTAACTCGCAGCTCATGACCACTGTTTGCGGCTCACGTGCTAATTTGTCCAAGAAATCCAGGGATACGCTGTCGATTTTATTGTAGACGTAAAGACATTTGATATATTTCCGGTGATCCTTCATGATAACATCGATGAAGTCATCGACAGTAACGTTCTCATCTCGGACAAGGACTTCGCAGTTCAGAATTTTATAATCCCTGAGAATGTTATAGACCATCTTCTGATCAATATTCTTTGGTGGGTTCTGGAAGGTAATCTTCATGCCCCCAGCCGTCTTGGGCTTCAAATAGATATTACTATTTTAATGAATATCTCGCAGCTTCAGCAATTAGGGTAAAACTCACGGCGGTTCCCTATTCAATCTAATCCCAACAGCTTCCAACTCCGCTTCCAACAAGGCCCTCTGCTCTGCCTTCTTCGTCGCATCTAGAATCATCAAAATCAAATCACTCGTTTTCGCCGCCGAAATCACTTGTCTTCCTCTGCCCTTTCCCTCAGCCGCTCCCTCAATAATACCAGGCAAATCGAGAATCTGAATCTCCGCGCCCCCATACTCGAGCACACCCGGAATAGCAGTTAATGTAGTAAAAGAGTAAGCGGCGACTTCAGACTTCGTCTTGGTAATTTTGGAGAGGAAGGTGGATTTTCCTACTGAGGGGAATCCAACAAGTGCTATTCTAGCATCTCCGGATTTGCTGACATCGAAGCCTGCTCCGCCGCCAGAGCCAGCACCGGGGCCGGGCTCCAGGAGCTGTGCTCTGTATCGAGCGAGTTTGCTGGGTCCGTACGTGAGCTTGGCATTCCTGATCTGAAATCCAAATACTCACCCTTTCAGAAGACCCAAATGATATTCTGGATTAATGAGCATTAGAGATCATCACGTGTCCCCGGATTTCTGAGAGGAGTGTATGCTCACCAGTTGCCTTGTTCTCTAATCTTGGAATTAGCTACAAACTTCATATTTTAAGATTTGATCAAAAATACTAACTCTGCGTCCTCTTCATCTCATCCTCAATCCTATATTGCATTGCTCAGCTCATGCCTTTCTAATCATTAAGTCGTTTATTCTTTACTTACTCCTTGATCTTCTCCGTAATGTTCACCATTTTGCTGGTATTCTGTGAAGTAATAATGACCTTCAAAAATCCCCAGATGAATTCGAGGTTTAAGCCTGAATTGTCTTCGTTATGAAAGGCGGTAAAATGCGGCAATACTGACACGCTAACATTCGTGTCTTTCATATACACTGCATGCACTCTTTCAAACAATTTTCCACAAGATTTTGAAACTGCATTCTGCATTGCGATATCCTACAAACTCCAATCCAACACCAAGCACAACAACCATTATTCATGCAGTGAACCCTAACTTCCCGAATAAGCTATCCATCGCAACCCATTGCCTTCCGCATTTGTCTAGATATTTCTCCACCACCCCTTTCAAGGTGCCAAATCTCTCACGGTTATGTTCCGCAAGTGCCATCATACGTTCTATCCAACAGTTAGCTGATTTCGTGATATGGTAGGCAGACTGCTTACCTTTTTGTGTTCCCTTCGCCGCATTTTTGGCCTTCTCTATGTCAAACAGCGTTGCAAAGTATAAGAGTTGGTTGTAAATCATCTTCTCGGTATACTCGTAATGCATCTTACCAAGACAACCATGACCGAGCCCTTTGGGTCCCAAGCACCGATGGCCATAGACACTCATTTGCCTAGTTCGATTACCACAGGCCTGATCGTCGCAAACCAGCCAGCCTTCATAATACTTGGACGTCTGCTGTCTTATTTGGTGCTCTAGTTGCATCATGACGGAAAGGTTTGATAAAGCACTTCCACAATTGCAGGTGATTCCATTAGGTGAACAGCTCTCAATACTGCCAAGGAGGCCGTCGAAGCTGATGAGAGTTTTGCATGCCCGGCAACGTAGATTCAGACGGACAGCATCCTTGAAACGGACTTCATCTTCAATCTGGCTTTCTAGAGGATGGATCTCAGTCTCGTTTCCACCATTTGATGTGTTGTTGCTAATGCTATACTTTCGTACATCAAGACCAAGACAATCGGCTAATCGTACCGTGTCCGTGCCGGATATATTAGCGCAAAGACGCTCCACTGAAGGGAAAATCTGTTTATATAGATACCATTCCACATCTGGAGCGAGACCGGAATCCGCTTTTGCTACGTCCTGAGGAGTGTACGAGCGCTTGGCAGGGCCTTCCGAGGTCGTCTTGCCATCACCTGTGACAATGTATGCCATAACATCGTCTTTTCGAACAGTCTTTCCTCGAGACATCTCACGGAGAGCAACCTGCACCTGCGGCATGCTGTCGGCGTTGGGGTAGTCCTTTGGTGATTTACCAAGCTTCGTATAAATTGTATACTTGTGCGTCGGGATACTCCCTTCTCGCATTTTTGTTGAGATTTCACGAAGGTATTCATGAATACGAGAGATCACAACTTCTGACTCGTCACCAGACAGGATTTCGTTCAGCAGTTGCGAGGATACCTCCTTCGATAGGTTGCAATATTCTCGTCGTTTCAAATCCAGACCTTTAACTTCCATTTTGTCAACATACTTGCCATCTATTTGCACCAAGTTAATGGCAGCATATTTCTTTTTGGCTTGGAGAAGAATTCGTCTGAAGACATTGTCGATGTCGATTTCAAGAAGCTTATATCGATCATTAACGGCCCTCTTAAACTCATTCCCAACTTTCAGGGCATCTTCCACGTTATCCACATTGGCGTTAATCATGACCGAATCAGTGTCTCCGTAAATTACTTGAAGGGAGTTACTTTCGGCGAGATCTTTCGTACTCCGCAAGATTTCACGTCCCTTGTAGGTCGTGAGCACCGCTAATGGTCTCGCGTAGAATCTAGATTTCGTGTAGCCCAAACAACCGTACATAGAATTGGCAGTGAGCTTGAGTGCTAGTTGCTTAATATCCCATGTCGCTAGTTGCTCTGCGGTGGCCGACTTGTCTTTCATTAGACCTTTGACTTGTCGTCGACGGCTGACCAGGGTGGCAATCAGTTTGGGCAGTATTCCAAGATCTTGGTCAGTGGGCACCTCTGGTACTCTATCCTCGTCATCCGACTGTCAACAATCAGCACAACCTTTTCCATAGACCATCGTAATAATAAGCTCACCAATTTGGTTCTGTCCACTGTTGTGAAACAGATGTTGAACTCCTGGATGATACTGGGGTACAAGGAGTTGAAGTCCATGACTAGGACGAATTTATCCCATAACCCTTTCTCAGGCTCAAAAACCAGACCGCCCTTGTACTTATCTTTCTTCTTGACATCTCCAATTTCTTCGTCGACGTTCTCCTCCTCTAATTGTTGTTTCCCTTTGAAAACGGCTTTATCGGGACAAATGTATTTGTTGCGATGGAATTCATGGAGCAGAATATACTCATTGCGTTCCGCTCGAGTTCCAGTCAGCGTTCTTGCCCACGAGTTGCCAGCAAGGTTCGTTAGGACCTTCGTCAAAGGAAGCATCTGGACCTTCAGCGCCAAAGCCGCGATAAAGAACGTGTCAGCCTCGCAATGGCTCACATAGTCCATCAATCCATCCTTCGTCGTTGCCCAAGTCTTCAGTGCCACTTCGTTGTCAACCTCCCGGCGACTTGCGCCTGAAAGATAAAGACTACACATCTCGGTAAGACTCCAAGAAGTACATTTCGTCATCGTCGATTTACCAGCATCATTGCCTAGGTCACAGAGAAGACGTCCGGATATTAATGAACGTTCTGCAAAGAAGTTCCCACCCATCTTACCCATTGAACTTGGCCATTCGGTTCGTCTCATCCGCCCTATACGTGACCATTGCGACGTCTTCTTTGCTTGAAGTCTACTCAGCAGGATGCTGAAATCCACACCTTCCAATTGGTGACCGACAAGAACGTCCGGATCTACAGAGCTGAGTTTCGCTAGGAAAAAGTTGAGGAGTTCCTGTTCTTGTTTGACCAGCTTCACAAGGCCCCTCCGTGTTTTCACCATTGCGTCAAATCCGATTGGAAAACTAGAACCTGTAGGACGCATGACAGTGAACGTTTGACAGGGCAGCTTTTCTGGTGGCGTTGTTTCTGTAAGAGAAATGTTTTGATAAACTCGTGCACTAATAGCAAGAACCTCCTGTTTGTTGTCCTTCACGTTTAGAATGGTTCTTAAGGCAAGGCTCATGATTGTTAAAGGCGGCGCCTCTAGGTTGTCTGTCTCAATCAACGGAGTGATGAGGTTCGGCTTCGAGACTTGAACCTCGAGCTTGCAATGAGATGCATTCTTGATCACACCAAATTCCGCATCCTCGATGTGTAACCAACAAGGCCCCATGACGTTCTTCCATAGAACAAACTGTTCGAAGAGTGGGGTATTTGAGCCAAATACATGAGAGAATGTTGCTCCCATCTGATTATCGGGCTGCAGTTGCGGTTCTAATTGGTTAGCAAATTTGCATAAGAATGATAGGAAGACTTACTAGAATATGGATAGAGAAGTTTGAGATACTCCCCCTCCTTTGGTATGTCTGGCAGCTCGAAAGCATACTTTCGTGTACAAGGCTTTATCTTGTGCATGCCAACTCTCAATTTTGCCATCATCTCATCCACCTCTTCATACACATCTTTCATATCAACTTCCTCGGTCGTGTCTCTGCCGTGTCGTTGACGATATTGCCTTGGAAGAAAGAATAGCTTTCTTAGAATGTTGTCCACCTTTACGAAACAGCTAACAAATGACCCCGTTTTCTTGTCCTTGACCTTCCCGAAAAGGCACAAACTACCATTGACTTCTGTATAATCTGTCCAGAACATTCGAAGACTACCATTTTCTTCAATGGCGTCGTTATGGTCGAGTTTTCCAAAACTGTGAGTTTCCGCGGATTGGCTGCTATCCATGACGTTCAATTTGTCATTGACATCGTTCCAAGCAGACGCATCAATATGATGAGTAGGTGCCCTCGTTGGAGAGGAGCTCACAGGCGAAGGATAGGTGTCTACCTTCTTGATCTTAGGTACGGGACGGGTGCCAGCCATGTTGACGCTTTCGGTAGCGATACCATCCGCTTGAGCAACCTCCATCAAGTCTTCTTCATCTTCATCTTCCGCCTTGATAGTGGCATTGGACTTCCTCTCCACCGCTTTAGCTACGGGAGATGATGGTTGGGGATCACTCATGAGCATGTCACTATCGTCCATAGCATTCATGTAATCATCATCACAGATGTCTCGATCAACAGGTGGCGTAGCAGGAGTTCTGCTGTCAACAAGTTTCGTCTTCTTCGAAATGTGAGGCTTGTAGCCTTCGACTGAAGGG
>Ga0182030_10016065_pt1 | contig 14617 bp, 13 predicted proteins | sample 812S3MmetaG_FD_121299 | JGI IMG/M metagenome (GOLD analysis project Ga0182030, IMG submission 121299) | Permafrost microbial communities from Stordalen Mire, Sweden - 812S3M metaG (Illumina Assembly) | ecosystem: Environmental > Terrestrial > Soil > Wetlands > Permafrost | place: Sweden... | reverse complement strand
GTCCAACCGGCCCTAGGTAGAGAAGATACTCGATGTATGTCGAGTGGCTTGTCGGGATACCCTGCTTTTCCTCGTCCGAAATCGCGCTAATGTGAGCTGGTGTCCAGAAGCCGCCGTAGCCATAACCGAGAAGCGGGCGTCGTTGAACGTAATATTGGAGATCCTCCCAAATCATGGTGCGGCCAGAGAATGACTCAGCGCTACCCTGGTCCTCCCTACCGAGCAAAAGCGCGCTCTTGAGGTCTGGAAATAATCCGGTGCCAAGACAGAAGAGGACAGAGGATAGAATTAGGCCAAGGCCCAATGCCGTCGCAACCTTCGTCGATCTCGAGGATACGGACACCACGTATACAATTGCCGCAAGCAATATGCCGGCGAACGCTGCCCTCGACCCACTAAGAATCAAGAAAACAAACGCGATGAAGCCGGTAACCCAAAAAGCCGCGCGCCAGCGTTTTGCTCCATCAGCAGCTGCCACTGCCGACAACAGACAAAGCCCACATTGCATCCCCTGATAGTTCGGGTGTAGAGTCCCTGCGAAACGATAGCCAGATGTGAAGGGGTGAAAGGTTCCGAAGACCAACTCCGCAGCGATGCCGATCACTAGGAAGAGAAGTGTATTGAAGAATGTCCACAGGATGATTTCTCGGAGTGTAGCGCGCTGTATGACGGCCAGGGCGGCAATCCAAAGTATCCCGAAGGCCAAGACCCTCCTAAGCGTGAGCGTTAGATCTTCAGCCCAGAGGGGACTAATAAGCGCCAAGGTTGTAAATCCCAGCAGAAGCCATCCGAGTAAGCCCTCGACACGAAGGCGGTCGCTGGCGCGATGACGGACCAGGCTAATGATCGCTACAATTCCTAACAATAGAATTGAAATGCGGTGGGTGAGCGAACCTTCGACAACATTGTCGATGAGCTCATCTTGGGTTCCGTTGTAGTCGCCAATTGCGTTTTGAGCGTTCGACAGATGGTGATAACTCAATAGAAATACAATAGTAATAAACAATAACAAGCGCCAGGGAGACTGCCTAGCCCGGGACGTAAGCGTGTTGGAAGGATGAATAGCGTAACTCATTTAACCTACTGTATTCTCATTTGGGATGAATATTGGTAGTCGCAGAAAGACCACCGCTCTGATTGCCGATGTCACGAAATTTGCCCCCAATAATCCGAATGCCGCGCCGATTGGACCGAACGCTCGAACTAGCCAAAGGCCAACGGTAACCATAATGAAGAGAGCCGCAAAATTCACCACGAAGTCCACTCTTGCACGGTCGATTGCAAATAATGCTCGCGAGAAAGGGAAAGTCACGGCCGTCACTAGAGCATTCAATGCCAGAACCCCAACAACCAAGCTGTTGCCTGCATAGTGGCGCCCGTATAGCAAGATGACCAAGCGGCCTCCCCAAATAAACATCACGAGACATAGCAACGACATGAGCGCAGCGACACCGGCGGTTATTCTAAGCACCAACCGAAGCAAGGCTCTATGACCATGTGTCGCATATTCGTTCGCGATCTTCGGGCCTATGAGGTTCTGGAGCCCCACTATTGCTGGACCTCCAATCGAAACAGTTCCGAAGCAAGCTGCCCAAACACCAGTGGACGCTACGTCGCGGAATGCCGCCAAAAGCCATGGATAAATGTTCATGCTAATTGCCCAGACCAGGCCACTAGCGAACACCCATTTCCCCAGGACCCAGTTCTTATTGAAATCGGCGAGTGATTCGCCCATTCTAGCGTCATAACATGCTCTTTCCGACCAGAGCCACCCGAGAACCGCGATCCCGCATACCAATCCGACCACCCAATACGCGCGACTTGCCGAGAGCAAGCCGAAATGGGCCAGAACAAGCAGACCACTAATCTGACCGCACGCGATGCCGGTATCCAAGAGAAACACTGCTTTGAGCTTAAGACGGGTGAAACATACGCGCCTGGCAAATTCGCGCAGCATCATCAGAGCAATTACAAGGATCAATGCCCAAAGAACGGGTCCCAGGGCTCGGGGACCAACTCCATTGGTGACTGCAACTGCTCCGCAAAGGACGCCGAGCATAGTTACGATACAAAATACTAACTGATGAATCAATGTGCTGCCCGTATATAGTGCGTGCGCGTGCCCTTTGAGGCGCGGCGCGTAAACCATATAGGGTGTTGCAATTAGCGAAGTTTGCATATCGGTCACAAACAGAACGAGGCTATAACCGAGCATATATAAGCCAAGTTCATCCTTGGAGCAGGCTCGGGCAATGATGATTCCGGTCAGAAAGTTTGTGACGCTTGCAACAGCTTGGTCGGCTAGAGAAATGGCGCTTTGATGCAACGCCGTTTCGGGAGAGATGATCTGCCGAAATAACGATATTCGGGGCTTAGGCGAAGTAATCGGGGCGGCCTCAGCCATCTCTATCTCAGCGCGCGGGACTGTCTCGGTTTCGGCAAAAAGTGCCATCAACTTCTACACTCTCCTCGCTGGGCCTCTGTATCTCGAATGTTATTCGAGCGTCGCTTGTGCAATAGGATCTAGAGTCTCTTGTACAGTGTTTCCGGAATGGGGAAGGATCGGTTATGCAGCACTGTTCCTAACAGCCGAACATCGGCTGAATCAAGGGCTTCTTTTGCCTTGCGCGCGGCCAATCGGCGCGTGCTATTGGCCTCGATGACGAGAACTGCCGCATCGGCGATTTGACCGAGTACTTGAGCATCTCCGCCTACATTCGCTCCCGGAGAATCGATCAAGACGTACCCGAAAACATCTAGCAACTGTCCGATACGTTCCTTTAAATGGTCTGCCGATAGAAGTGCACGGCCATCGTCGGCCAGAATGTTAGATCCTCCCAACCAGAGATTCTCGTCGACCTTGACACACTGCTGGAGCAAGGGATCTTCTGAACGAGGGAATGGCATCGTCTCGTTGGTTCCGAAGATTCTCGAGAGTCGGGGCGAAAGGATATTGGCATCCAAAAGGCAAACTGAGAGAGGGCTGTTGGCTGCAAGGATCCGTCCCGCGCGCGCGCAAACAGAACTGCTGCCGCTCTCGCTATCGACACCACAAAAAACTACCTGCCTAGGGCCGTTGCCGTCGGCCGACAGAAATATCCGCTGGACTAACTGAAATATCTCGTCGGTTCGCGCCTTGCTGCTATCGAGCAGTGCACCCTTCCCTCTGGCAGCCTGATCAGGCGTGAGCCGCAGGGGCTGTTCAAACACGGGCCGCATGGGTTGATCAGACGAGGGTCGCAAGGGCTGTTCAAACACGGGCCGCATGGGCAGATCGCCCGTGCCATTTTCAATTTCTATTTGCGTTAATAAATCGAAGTTACGGCTCATGAGATGTCCTCGCGCTTGCTACCGTTGTTGGGTCCATTTGGGCTGGCGGTTCCGGGATCCCGGGAAGCCGGAGTTTTTGTCCGGCCTCGAGATGGTCTGGGTCGGTCAGTCTTGGATTGAGAGCCTCGACCTGGTGGAGCCGCCGCAGATCAAACTCTCCTAAGTGCTGTATACATACAGCTTGCAGTGTTTGATCCGGGCCAACAGTGATCTCAAATGACGCAGTGTCTTTTTTAGGATGTTTTCCTTTGTCTGTCCCGGTGCTTACCTCAACATTCGGAGGTACCGCGTCGTGGACAATCGTCGAACCTGCTCGAGACGTCGTGCTTTCGATGCCACTTATAAGCGGCTGTCGCGGAAGCCAGAGTTTCTCTCCGGCCTTTATGCCGTCCAGATTTGTCACCCCTGGGTTGAGTGACTCGATTCGGCGCAGACTCTTTTCATCCGATTCCCCCAGATATTGCATCGCAATGTCATGAAGGGTTTGATGCGGCCCAACAGTGATCTGAAGGGATGCGGTATTCTGAGTAGCCTCCGCCGAGCCTCTCTCAGAGGTACTTGCCGCGCTCGCATCTAGTGGCCACGCGAGAATCTTGTCGTGCAATGAGCGTGAGTCAGCGATGACTTGAGTCCGAAGCGACTTGGCTATCGGGGACATTGCCAGACTAACTACACTCCCGACGATTAGCGCCGCGGCAACGCGCGCCCAGTTCTTTCGCATCTTCGCTGAGCGTCGTCGTTCGGGTTCACGGGGGCGCACGGCATTCGCCGCGACTGAAGCCGGCACGACCTCTGTTTGCGGAACCAACTGTTGGTCAGCAATTGCCTCCGTCGCCATGCCACTATCCACCTGCTTTTGCTTCATCGCGTAGCAGATAGATAATGCATTGAAGCACATATTGTTGATCGTCCGCGGAATTCCCCGGCTCGCCTGCGTGATAAGCTCGAGCGCATCTTGAGTGAACAGCGGAGGCCCGATATAACCGGCGCGCTTCAACCGGTGATCGATGTAGGCAGCCGTCTGCTCCTCTGAAAGGGGTTCAAGCCGACAATACGTGGAAATGCGCTGTCGTAGTTGCTCCAGCGATGGCTGCATTAATTTATCAGATAGCTTCGGCTGGCCCGAAAGCACAATTTGTATCAACTTGGCCCTTGATGTCTCGAAGTTCGTAAGCAAGCGAACCATCTCCAACGCGTCATCTGACATATTCTGGGCCTCGTCGATGACGACCACGAAGCGCCGCCCCGCCCGTGCCTCACTAACGACGACGTTTTTTAGCTGTTCGCGCATTTCCACGCCATTTCGTCCCGGCGGGATCCCGAGATCGCGCAACATGGCGCTAACTAGATCAAGGGGTTCGCACAAAGAATCAAACAGAAAGACCGTTCTAGCGGTCGTTCGGATGTTGTCGAGGAAGCGAAACAGAAGCGTTGTCTTTCCTAATCCCGGAGGTGCGATTAGTGCCGTAAAGCCACGATTGCTAAGGAATCCGAACATCAAAGATGCGAGCGCCTCTTGATGGGTCGGGCTGTTATAGAGGCAACGAGGATCGGGGGTAGCCTCAAATGGATCTTCAGTGAATCCGAAATATCGCATGAACATCGCTTTACTCTCCGCTTTTCGGTAGTGCAGCGAGGACCGGCATGCTCAAATAGCCAGCCAACTCATCCGGCGTTCTGAACGTCGGGTCCATGAAATCGAGTACAAAAGCTGTGGAAAGGCTGAATGTCCCAGCCAGTACCATCGTGAGGAGAGCGATGCCTAGCGGAGACCGCTTTGGAATCGGAGAAACGATGGGCTGTTCGGCCATCGCGACATTCAGGAAGCCACCCCGGTCAAGAGCGTTACTAATGCGCGCTTCTTCGCGCTTGTGCTCATATAACAGATAGTTGTCTTCCTCCGTCTTAGCGTCCTGCAAGAGGTTCTGCTGAGTGACCATGCTCTGATCGAGGCGTTGAGCTTCCTTCTGGTAATTCGCAGCGACGGCAGCCGCGGCATTTGCTCGGGCCTTCAAATCACTTAATTCCGTGTGGGCTTTGGTAAGTTCAGCCTGGACCCACTGAAAGTCAGGATTCTGATCAGAAGTCTCATCGCGAATCGGCTTAGTATCTTCCGCACCAATGGCACTCTTCGTATCTGCGATTTGCTGATCGACCTCCTGCACCAATCGATGAGTGGGCTCGTACTTGGTCAGTAGCTCGGTTCTCTTCAGCTCCAAGTTTAGCAGTGTAGACTTCAACTGCTCGAGGAGCTGGGGGTTGTCGGAATTACGCACCACCGTGGTCATCCTTGGCTTGATGGTTCGAAGTTGAGCTTCGAGAGCACTCACGCGCTGTTCGGTTCCAAGCAAAGTCGTCTGGGCCTGGCGCGCATTGGAATCGAATGCCTCGGCCTGCTGTAATGCCGAGTCGCGTTCAAGCTCGGCGGAAACGACGCCGGTCCCGGTGGTGAAGTCGGTTAGTTTCTTTTGTGCCTGATTCAGGCCCAGCTTATATTGTTCAGTTTGCTGGTCAAAGAATTTGAATTCTCCGGATGGGCGATGTACTTCAAGATGCTTTTCTGTATATATCGCGGCCAGTGCTTTAAGCACTTCCTTCGCCGTTTTCGGGTCCCGAGCTTCGTAACTTACCGATATTACGTTGGTCTTGCGAATAGGTTCAATCTTCAGCTTTTTGCTTAACTGACGGACCGCGGTTGCGATTTTCATCTCAGATTCGCGATCGGGTTGCGAGCCGGAAGCTCCACTTAGTCCGGTCGCTAGAACAACTTTACGAAGCAACTCATCACTGTTAAGCAATTCAACTTCGGAGTTGAGATCCTCCTCGCTGACTTGTTCGCTGCTGAACTGGGTTGGAGCATTTGCCGATAGAGTTACCATTGCATCCGAGCGTTCCCGAAGAGCGAGGATCTTCATCTCGGCCCCATATTTGGGAATCCATATACCGGAAATGGCGACCCCGATGACTACAAGGGCAAATGCCGCCAGCATTCGCCAGCGCTGGCGAAAAAGCACCGCTGTCAAATCGCGCAAAGTCGGTAAAGGTTGCCTAGTGTACCGCTGGTTTGCCGGACTGTCAGTTCTCACCATCGCCAGTTCGTCATCTCTCATTTCGCGCCTCACATTCCGGGGTGTTTCAGTTGCCTAGTGGCTCAACAGCTTATTTCGCCCGAGGATGTCGATAACTCAATAAGTCAAAGACTTGGATTGTAGCCCTTCTTCGTGAAAAGCAACGAGACTAGGCTGTTGCTCGATCGATTCCTCGATCAAAGTTGGATTCACTGTACCGGAGGGAGAGTATGTACCTTGTTGAGCTGCTCCCAACAGGAACTCGGCGCAGGCCATCTGAATTTGTTGCCTTATTTTTCGACTTTTCCTTGCCCGAGATCTATTGCGCCCCTTAATCGATGCTAGGGGTTTGCCTTCAATCGGAATAGGGCTCGAATATAAACCCGAGGCGGTCTTGACCATCCCCAAGTGTGCGAAGAAATCATCGTAGGCTCTTTTTAAGATGGCTGCATATTTCTTCTCAAAGCCCCTTTGATTTCGGGCACATACTGCTGCTACTTCGCCTATCCCGAAGGCGGCAGCGATGCCTTGCAAGACTGCGAAAAGCAACTTTCGAGGGGAGAATTCATGAAACGCTTTTTGTGCGAGTCTAATCTGCGGACGGGATCCGAACGTCCCCTGAAGTCGTGTGATCAGTAGAATTTCTTCGAGTTCCGATCCGAACACCCATCCGGGGACGATCGTGAAGGACAGGTCAAAGATGTTTTTGCCATCCACTAGCAGATCAATCGACAGCTCACCCTCCAAACGCCCCATTGTTTCTGGAGCACCTAGGGTCAGGGCGAAGTGATTGACGCCGTCAGAGATTTCATATACAGTTACGTTTCCTTGCAGAATGCGGCGCAGAACATCTTCTGACAATGTTGCATGTAATCGCCGGTAGTGATGCAAAAAGCAGGCCGCGCGCTCACCCACTGAAAAGCCTCGAGCAAGGTAGTCCGGGACGACATACCTGAATGCCAACCCAGGTTTGTCTTGAGCGATTTCATTGAATGGCCGAAATTTAAGGAGTCTGAATATCTCCCGTTGTGTGCCGATGTTCGTCAAGACCCGCCAAGATTCACCGGCAATCACGGCCGGGGACCAAGAGATCTTATGACGTATAAGGAGGATCACCCACCGAATACGCCCGAGCAGCTTTTCGACTTCACGCATAGGAATTTGACTTTCGTTGGACGTAACATGTGGACGTTGAAAGCTTGACCCAGACGCGGCATCCACACAGAGCTCGAAGGAAGGGCTCCGAATCTCACCCGATGGGATCGAGGTCTGCAACATCCCTATCGCCTTCTCTCCTTCATAAGCATGCACGATTTAAAACTTTTGCTGGAAATGGGTTTGGGATCAAAAAATCGCTGGGTTATAGTAGGCACCCATGCTTGACGTAGGTAAGAAGGGGCGAATCTTGGACATAGCGCTTTGCGGTACGTACAGCATATCCCCTGGTTGCAATTGAAGATCCTCGGATAGATTGCGAGAGGCAAGCAGCTTCTTGACATTAAGAAGCTTTGCTTCATAACCACCACTCGGCACCGGACGAAACAGCACTACTTGCGAATGCTTGGCCTTGTCGTTAAAGCCTCCAGCGATCGCCACCCCTTCCGTGACCGTGAGGTCACTGCGTAGGTCATATTTTCCCGGCTTGGATACTTGGCCAGCTGCAATGAAGTAGGGCTTTTCGAAATCTTTCGGAGCAATTGCAATAATCGGATCGCGCAAGGTCTTCGAATAGGCGGCCTTCACAGTTTCGGTCAATTCCGGCACGGTCTGGCCTTCTACAAAGATCGAGCCGACTCCTCTCAGGGTCACAAAACCATCGGGTTGGACAGCGACAGTCTGGTTGAATTCGGGAGAGAGAGCGAAATCGAGATCGAAGGTATCGCCTTTTCGCAGCCGATAACGCGGATGCCGCTCCTGAAGCCCTGGAGTCGCGCTCGCTGAGGCGACAGAATCCAGCGAAGAATTGTCCGTTTTGCCAGAGGAGGCCGTCGAGCTCTGGCCGACCGCTGATGCGGTCATAACGAGAGACGCCAATATGACGAATAAGCATTTCATTTCGAACCTCACCTGCTCCCGGGGCTTTGTGTAGCCCACTTTCACAGAGACCTGCTAAGTTCAGGGAACGATTTGTTGGAACTCTATATCTCCGGTCCCGATACTGCGGTCGAACTACTGTCACGCTAAGTTGCGCAAGAGCGGCCCCCTACGCAAAGAAAAAGGACTGAAACGACTAAGACATGGTTGAAGCCTAATAGGCACCATCACCGGTAAGCACGGTACTTACCGTTTTAGCCAACAGATAAATATCCATCCACACGGACCAGTTGCGGGCGTAGTACGTGTCGTAGGCAACGCGTTCCGCGTAGGTCGTGCGGTTCCGTCCGGATACCTGCCACAGCCCCGTAAGCCCTGGTGTCGTCTTTACATATACGAAGTAGGCGGCTTGATACTTGGCCACTTCCGCCTCGATAATCGGACGCGGGCCGACCAGGCTCATTTCGCCCTTGATAATGTTCCACAGCTGCGGAAGTTCGTCGAGGCTGGTTTTTCGTAGAATCCTCCCTACCCGTGTGATCCGCGGATCGTTGCGGAGTTTGTGGCACTCCGCCCACTCTTTCCGCAACTCCGGGCTGCTCGCTAGACACTTTTCAAGAGCGGCGGCGGAGTTTTGTACCATGGTTCTGAATTTCCACATATGAAAAGTCCGGCCCCCTTGGCCTAGTCTTTTGTGGAAGTAAAATACGGGAAAACCGGACTCCAGGATGACCAAGAGCGAAATGATTGCCATCAACGGAAGAAGGAAAAGCATGAGCAGCGTTGAAACTGCCAAATCGATCGTACGCTTGGCAATTTGCGATCCGCGATCAAGCAGATTGTTCCGGACCTGAATTCCAAGGATGCCCATTAGATCGCGCGTGTAGGATCCAATCTTCCAGATGAAATCGGTATTTGGAATCAGGATCAAATGTGGAAATGCATCCCCTGCTCGTTCGATCATCTCGGCAAATTCCGATTGGGACAATTCCGGCGCAGCCACGATGGCGTGCCTAACACCCTCGGACGCGATCTGGCACAAGTCCTCGGATTTGAATACCGAGATGCCGCCGATTTCCCGATCAGCAAATCGATCGGCAACTACCGCGACCGGCCGGAGACCAAGGTGTGGCCGGCTTATGAGTCTCCTCAACACGGAGAGAGCCGCTGCCCCGCTCCCGAACAGTACGACTGGGTAACCCCACCAATCGAATTGCGATCCAACTTGTCGGATCGAAGCTCGCATCGCGAGTATGACAACCGAGGTACCTACGAAGGCCGAAATGCAAATCAGTTGGGGAACCACTGCTTCTTTATGCATCAGGAGGACGACAGAGATAAAAAGGAAAGCGAGAGCGTTAGCCAGTGAAATGCGCCGGATCTCAGCTACGGGGTTGACGCTGATCCCGGGATATGAATCGAAAGACCAGTAAAGCACAAGAAAGAGCGGCAATAACAACCACAGCGGCAACCAGCCGCCGGGCACAGCATATCGCCCAATGATGGTATTTCCAAGGAATGTCCACAAGATAAGGCTTAGCCCCAGAATATCTGCGGCGAGAACAAGCATCGCCGAAAGGCCAAGTCTACTAGGATCCCGAATTGAGGGACAAGCGAGGGCATATGCGGATGTTGTCTGGGCAGAGGGGAAGGTAGACATTGCCTAAATTCAATCCTTTCGAGGTGGGTTTAGGCGCGCTGCAAGCTGACTGCGCATATTACTCAGCTCAGTCACACATGGAGATGCGTGATTTATCGGTGAAGGTGATCACAGGGATATGCTGTTAGGCCGCGCGATTCTCGATCAGCTCGACATCATGACGCGAGACGCTGACTAGCAGCGATTTGTGGATCATCTCAATTGATATTGAGAGGCGAGTCGAGGAATTGGTTCGGACGAGCTTGCCTTCGACTCCGGCAAGCGGCCCTCGCACGACACGTACCCAGTCGCCCTCATTGAGCAGTGGGAACACCGTGCACTCAACCCGAGTCTCGAGAATTGTGCGAATGTCTGCGATCTGCTGATCCGGTACGGGCAAAGGACCTGTTTGGTTTCCGACGAACCCCGCGATTCCGGGTGTCTTGAGCACCTCTAGGCGTCTATCTCTGACGGAGTTTATACGCACAAACATATAGCCTCTGAATAGGGGGACAGTGACTGTCTGCTTACGGTCACTCCACTGGCGGACTTCCGATTTCAATGGAAGAAAGTGCGGAATGCCCAGAGCTTCGAGCATGGCGGCAGAGGTCTTTTCCTGTCGAGACCGTGTCCATACCGCAAACCATTGCGAGCCAATTGTGGAATTTCCGTAGTCTGTCGCCATATTCTCAGCTCAGGAACACGAATCGGTTCTATTCGTTGAGGTGTCGATCGAACGTAGCTTCGCCCTTTCAGTCCCAAGACCGCATTGCGAACAAAAGCAAGAATTGACCTTCAGTTCAAATCATTACGTGGCGAGTCAGGTGATCGTCATTGAACATTCCGTGAACCCCAAAATAAGTCGATCCGGGCTGCTCCCATACTCGCGTCACTTTTCCGATACACTCGATTCGAACTTCCTCGGCAGCATAATTCGGCACTGGAATCAAAACCTCAATTCGAACATCCGTCCCGATTGGCGGGCATCGGCTGCAAAAAATCAGCGCGCCGTCCAGTGCAATATCGCTGGTGAAGCCGCCCTCGGTTTGTTCTCTTCCGTCATCCCAATGGAAAATGACGGGCAAGCGAAGTCTGTATCTCACCGTAGCTCTGCGTTCTGGGGGGGGACCCTGAGACATTGAAATGCCAGCGTATCGTCCTCTTTATCGCAGTACAAGTTGCCGATCGTTTGAAAATGCTTGTGAGACGCATCGGAAATTCCGTAGGCCACCTTCTCTATCGAGCGCCAGTGGACCACGAAAAAGGCATTCACTTGAGAAGATTGTCCCCAGTGTGAAATAGAGAAGATCGTTTGATTTTCAATCGCATATTACTTGAATGTTACTGGTGCACGTTACTTCTTCCATTTCTTGCGCATTACTTGCACATTTTTAGAATTGCTGTACATTAGTTACATAAGGGTGACCGCCAAAAGACTCCAGGGGCACCCTCTCCTCCGCCTCTTCGAACGACATCTAGGTTGACCTGTGCGAGCGACGAACTCCAGGCACAGTGTTCGATAGAACTCCGATTGCTTTGGAACATTAGGACTAATCTCCGCGGGCCGAAACTCGTGGTGTCTTCGATCAACATGTTGCAACCAACATGGAGGTTCCGGATTTGCAATCGCCTTCGCCTCAAACGCAAAAGATCTCTTTTCCATCCCCTGACGGGAAAAGTTGGGTCATCCCGCAGCCGCGAAATCACGAAAATGGATTGCAGAGAGTCAGCGATCCTAGGCCCGCAATCAGAGTCTTGATTGCTGATCGGGATTCGATGAGCAGCGATCTCTTGGCGACAGCGCTGACCCGGGACAAAGATTTTCGGGCGTCCGGGGTTCGATCAGCTGATCTCCTGGATTGCATGACGGACGGAAAAGGGGGCCTGGTGGTCATTGGCGCTGATCTCACTCTCGACTCAAAGAATGGTTTCGATCTCGCGCATACCGTGCACCGCACGCACCCGTCCGTGCCGATTGTTATCCTTCTTAATCATTCGACGCACGAGTCGGTAGTAAACGCGTTTCGCTCTGGGGCGCGGGGGGTTTTTTGTCGCGAGCAGCCGGTGGCTGAGTTTTTGGATTGCGTGGAACACGTTTGCAAGGGCTTTATCTGGGCTGGCGCACAAGAGACAACTCTCTTACTGGATGCGTTTAGCTCCTTTCCCTCACCGGATGCGGGGATGGCAGCAAAGACGTCGACATTGTCACTACGTGAATTACAAGTAGTCAAGGGCGCAGCAAGAGGCAAGACGAACAAGGCGATTGCAAGCGAGTTAGGACTCAGTGAGCATACCGTAAAGAACTACCTGTTCCGAGCATTCGAAAAGCTGGGTGTATCGAATCGGGTCGAATTGCTCTTTTACTTGAATCTCCGGGATCACTCTTTTGGAGAGATCCAGTCCGAGGACTCGGAGACAGATCTCAAACAGACTGAGCGAGTATCCACTTAGCCTTGTGGGCGTCAGCTCAATGCATCGCGCCTCGCACTCTTCGTAGAGACAGCTGGAGCATTGGATGTCTCTTCTTTCCATGGCTTTCTACGTTACCCAATTGAATACACTTCTGGAATCAGTCGTTGATCTGGTACCGCACAGTGGCACCATTCAAATTGGCTTTGGCGGAAAGCTGCTTGAGTTCGTCAACGCGCTGGCGATTATTCGGGTACCCAAATTTCCTCCAAACTATACGGCGAAGGCAAAGCCCTGGGTAGTCTGAATGAAGAATTTCGGGCCGAACGGGGTCACGATTTCTGATACAGGTCACGTTGACCTGCGCCCCTAAATCCGCACAACTAAATGTGATTTGGTATTCGGAGAGCTGCGTTCGCCTCTTCCATTGATATCTCCCGCGCAATTGACCTAATGGGATGGACCCGCCTCGTAGAGGTGAGTTGATAAGCTCGCCACGAGGAGGAGAGGCTATGAAGGCGATTGCAACCATTGGGCTGGACATCGCGAAGCAGGTTTTTCAGGTACATGGAGCGGACAAGTCGGGACGGCAGGTACTGCGACGGAAGCTGAGACGGGGTGAGGTTGCCCGTTTCTTTTCCGAGGTCTCACCCTGCTTGATTGGCATTGAGGCAAGTGGCAGCGCGCATTATTGGGCGCGAGTGCTCGGCGGCCAAGGTCACACGGTCCGTCTGATGGCGCCGCAGTTCGTCAAGCCTTACGTGAAGTCGCAGAAGAACGATGCCAACGATGCCGAGGCGATCTGCGAGGCCGTAACGCGGCCCAACATGCGATTCGTTCCTCAGAAGTCGATCGAGCAGCAGGATCTTCAGTGCCTTCACCGCGTGCGCAGTAGGTTGGTTAGCTGCCGCACTCAGCTCATCAACCAGGTCCGCGGTCTGCTGGCCGAATACGGGATTGTTTTGCCGCAACATCCGGGACAGGTGCGCAGTGGCTTGCCTGCGGTACTCGAAGATGCGGAGAACCAGCTTACGGGCTTCGGGCGAGAACTGTTTCGCAACCTGTATGAGGAATTGGCACAACTGGACGAGAAGATCGCCACCGCGGACAACCGGATTCAGATCGCATTCCAGAACCATCCTGATTGCCGGCGGATTGCCGCCGTCGAAGGCGTGGGGCCTTTGATTGCCACGGCCATCGTTGCAGCGATCAGCAATGGACAGGCATTTGAAAATGGACGCCAGTTCTCCGCCTGGCTCGGGCTGGTGCCTCGCCAGAACTCCAGCGGCGGCAAGAGCAGACTTCTGGGCATCACCAAACGCGGCGATCCCTACCTGAGAACACTATTGATTCACGGCGCTCGCTCAGTCGTGTACCGAGCCAAGGCCAAGTCAGACAAGCGAAGTCTCTGGATCATGGACAAGCAGCAACGGCTCGGGACGACGAAGGCCTGTGTCGCGGTAGCTAACAAGAACGCACGCATCATCTGGTCGCTCGTTGCCCGCGAACAGGAGTACCGACGCGCGGCGTAGGTCGCAAACCTATCCCAACGCAGCCGTAACAGGTGCGAGGAGTTTCGATGAGTTTTCCGAGGCATAAGCGATCTATCGTCCGGTGAGGCTACGCTTGGGCGGAACAGCATGCCATCCCGCCCAGGCTCTCACCGTCTCGATGAGTCGCGGCCAGTTATTCCTTGGCGAGTTGCTCTCCAGCAGAGCTCGCCTCCGCTTCACCAGCCGATACCAGCTTCACTCCGTCGGCTGCGGCTGTAAACCGTTTTCCTAACGAGATGCTCGAGCCGCCAACGATGGCGCAACTGGTGAGACCAGCTTCTTCAAAACCTGACGGGGGCAGGGCCATCTAAGGCCGATGACCTGATGAGGAGTAGAAGCGCAGATTCCATTATGGCCAGAGCGGAGATCCCCTCCATTCATCAACAGGCCGGATATATGTACGCGTCTCTTTCCCGTTGTTCCATCGAAGAAAGCTCTTGCATACGAGGCGGGTCCATATATGACCCCCTGAATCCGTCCATTTCGGAATACGATTTGGACGAAGGAAGGGGAAGGAAGGATGAGCCGAAGCAAGCACACGGAGGCGCAGATGATCGCTGCGCTGAAGCAGGTTGAGGCGGGTC
>Ga0182030_10016064_pt1 | contig 14617 bp, 16 predicted proteins | sample 812S3MmetaG_FD_121299 | JGI IMG/M metagenome (GOLD analysis project Ga0182030, IMG submission 121299) | Permafrost microbial communities from Stordalen Mire, Sweden - 812S3M metaG (Illumina Assembly) | ecosystem: Environmental > Terrestrial > Soil > Wetlands > Permafrost | place: Sweden... | reverse complement strand
GCCGTCCATCCCGCAGTAGGACAGACGATCGTTTTCTGTCGTCTGTCTTCTTCTCAAAGCACACGCGCCCTTCGCTGTTCCAGTCTCTCATTGCGGCCCTGCCAGGGGATCGAACACGGCGGCCGGTTCCAGGGTCGCCGGCAGAGACGCCGTTAGCGGCCGGAAAATTGCTTCCAGCGCATCCAGAGTTTTCGCGACGCGCTCCAACTCCGCGGCCGGAATCGCCAGTCCGTTGGCTTTCGCGATCAGGGTCCAGTCTTTCACGGTGTTTCTACAATAACGGATCTTCCGAACCGTGTCGCGCAATCCAGTGCGCCCCGGCCAGCACCACCAGGGTGGCCACAAAACTCCACAACACAATCGTGACGGAATGCTGGAAGACGTAATACTCGTGTTCCAGTTTCCGTCCCAGCGCAGTGGCCACCATCAGGTTCACGTACTTCAGCCCTTCGAGCGCCACCCCCACCCACAACGCCACCGGCGCCACGCGCACGGCTTCAATCTTGCGGTTCGGCAGCAGCCAGTAGACCAGGAACAGAGCCAGAATCGAAACCGGCAAAGCCGCAATTTTGAAGAGCGCCAGGTCGATCCACACCAGCAGCCCGGAGTGCGCTTCCCACGCGCCCAGCCACTGCCGGTTGAGCGCCGTCAGAGTGAGCGAAAGAATCGCCAGCCCGCCACACGCGAATACCAGTCCCAGGCTGATCAGTTGATTCTTCCAATAGGGCCGGTTGGCGGTCACGCCCCACGCGCGGTTCAGCGCAACCTCGAGCGGCTCGAAAATACCATTGGCCGTGAACAACAGCAGGAACATGGACGTGACCCCCACTTTGGCCCAGGGCTGGAACCAATAGGAGCGCAGGTTATGCACCAGGAAATCGCCCTGCTCGCCGGCAAAAAAATCGTGCAGCGCCAGGTAGATGGCCTGTTCCCCCGCCGGCCAGTGCAGCACGTCGCGGCACAACGCCACCATCACCAGAAAGAACGGAAAAAACGCCAGCAGCACGCTCGCCGCCACCGCCAGCGCATACACATGCGCCTCGGTTTCCATCAGGTAATGGGCCGTGGGCCGCACGCGGGTCCACCATGGCCTCACATCGGGAAGTGTCAGGGGAAGCAAACTTCAGGTTAGCGCGATTCGTGGGGCCGCCCTCCTAGCCGCTCCAGGCGTGGCTCCCCAACTCAAGCGCATGGGGCTACAGTTACTTCTTCTTCGTGGTCTTCGCCGCGGGCTTCGGCACCGGACAGTTATATCCCATCGATTTCAACTGGTCGCAGGCCTGCGTCGCCAGATCGTTCCGCGGATACTGCTTGATCAATTGCAGAAACTCCGTGTGGCTCTCCGTCAGGCGGCTCAACGCCTTCAGCGCCAGCCCTTTGGAATAGAGCGCATCGGGCGTCTTGTTGTTCTCGGAATATTTCTCCAGCACCATGTCGAAATCCTGCACTGCCTGTTCGTAGTTCTTTTCGCGGTAATGAATGTCGCCGATGTAGAATTGCGCGTTGGCGGCCAGATCCGTGTTGCCGTACCATTTCAAATACTGCTGGTATTCCTGCAGCGCCAGCTCAGACTTCTTGCTGCCGCGGTCGCGGTTGGCGTTGGCGTAGAGGTCCTGTGCCGAAATTGAGGGCGTCTCCACCGCGGCGGCTGCGGCCGGCACGGTTCCCTCGGCGCCGGTGGGATTGGTGGGCGGCGGCGGAGGCGGCGTCTGCAGAATCTTCACCGCGTTGCCCACGTCCGTCAGTTGCTGCTGCTGCTTCGCGATCATCGCGTTCAAGTCGGTAACGGATTGCTGCAGCGCCCGCATATCCTGGTCCAGCGTGTCGAACCGTGCGCCCAACGCGGCCACCGGCGTGACCACTTTTCCTTCGATATCCTTGAGGCTCTGTTGCAGGTTGCTCTGAATCACGGCGACCCCGGTAGTGGACCGGTTGGACGTGTCGAGCGCCTGCTGCACCAGCACCGTTAACGCCGACAGTTGCTTATCCTGCGACTCCTTGAGCTGCCGCACCTGCTCCTGCAGGCTGGCGACATCGCGCTGCAAATCCATCAATTTCGGATCGGCGGCGCGAGATCCCGCGGGCGCCATCATCATCGCCATCGCCGCCAATAGGCCACATAATATGAAGCGTCGGAACATAGACCACTCTCCCCGGCGGGCGGTGCGCCACCATCCCCGGTGCGCCCGCCCGCGACTGCTATCCGATTCCTGGCTGCCGGCTACTGGCCCGGCGCGAAATGCACCCGCCGGTTCTTCTGGTAGCAAGCCTCGTCGGCCTCCGTGCACTGCGGCCGTTCCTTGCCATAGCTGATGGTCTTCAGCCGGTCCGCCGGCACTCCCAGCGATTCCAGAAACTCCTTAGCCGACGAAGCGCGCCGGTCGCCCAGCCCCAGGTTGTATTCGGCGGAGCCCCGTTCGTCGCAGTGGCCTTCCAACATGATGACGGCCTGCGGGAAGTCGCTCAGAATCTGTTTCAGCGCGCCCGCATCCCGCGTCAACGCATCCCGCCCATCGCCGCGGATGTCGCTCTTATCGTAATCGAAGAACGCGTCCTGCACGTCCGTGCTCAAACGCTGCTCCATGCTCACCGGCGGCTTTGCCGGCGGTGGCGGGGGCGGCGGAGGAGGAGGCGTTACCACGCTCACCGTGGCCGAGGATGTCTGTGTGCCGCCCGGGCCCGTGGCCGTCAGCGTATACGTGATGGAACTGGCCGGCGAAACCCGCGAATTCCCGGTAGCCTGCACGGTGCCCACTCCCTGGTTGATCGCCACGCTCGTAACCGGACCCGATACTTCCCATCGCAATACGGCAGATTCGCCTTTCTGAATCGACGTCGGCTCCGCGGTGAACTGCGCAATCACCGGCGCGGCCGGCGGCGGCGGCGGCGGCGCCACCGTCTTCTCCGCTGGCGGCGGTGGCGGCGGTGGTGGTGGCACCTTCTTTTTGCAGCCGTCGGCTATCAACAACACTGAAACCGCAAGACAGATGATCGAGATTTTCCGTTTACTGAACATGAACGTCGCCTCCTGAAATCACTCAATTTATTTGCCCCACGCGGGGCTCAAGTTAGTCCCCTGCGTCGTGAGCTGCTGTAACTGCGTCCCGTCCGCCAGCATCGACCAGATCTGACTCCGGCCGCTGCGGGTCGACATGAACGTGATATGTTTTCCATCCGGCGCCCAACTAGGATTCTCGTTCCGGCCTTCCCCATGTGTCAACTGTTGATACTTGCGGGAAGCCACGTCCATGACGAAGATGTTGAACGCGCCCGTGGCAAAGCCGCGCGTCCAGGCAAACGCCAGCGCTTGTCCATCCGGATGCCACGCGGGGTTCGATGCTTCCCCGGTGCCGTCCGACAACCGCTCTACGTCCGCTCCGTCCATGTTCATCCTATAGATCTGCTGCGGGCCCGACCGGCCCGACACGAACGCAATCTCCGCCCCGGTTTTGGGATTCACCTTCGGCTCAACTTCAATTGCGCTCGACGAAGAAATGGGTCGTAAGTTACTGCCGTCTAAATTCGCAAGGTAGATCCGGCAACAATGTCCGCTGCCCGTGGAAGATGCGAAAATAATCTGCTTCCCATCGGGTGTGAATGTGGGCGTCTCCGTAACAGAAGCGCCGCGTTGATTGTAAAACCGTAAATCCCGGACCGGATCTACTGAAAATACAAATATACCAGGATTACCGTGAACATAGCTGGTAAATGCCAGCCTGGCGCCATCGGGAGAAATCGCCGGCTGGATCGACAGCGAGTTAAAATGCGTCAACTCCGCCTGGTTCTGCCCGTCCGGATCCATCTTCCAGATTTCCTTGTTCTGTCCCTGCTGCCGCACGAAATAGATGTGGCTTCCGAAGAGGGACTTCGCTCCGAACAGGCCCAGGATGTCGGCCGCGAATTCATGCGCGGCTTTGCGCGCGCCGGCTTCATCCAGCGTCTCGATGTAAGTCTTCCCCATCACCTGCGCATTGTTGGGCGCATCGCGCCGCAAATCCATCAGCCATCCACGCATCACGAACAGGTTGTTCTGCACCGCTGCGTAGCCCATCACCAGGTAAGTGGCCTGCGGCGGCGGCCCGGACCAATCCGTCATCCACAGTCCGCCGCCCGTTTGCGGTGGCGGCGGCTGCCCGCGCCGCGGAGGCGTGGTATTGACCGCGGGCATGCGCCAGTCCGAGGGCTGCTGCGGCGCGGTGGTTGGATACAAGCTCTTCGCCACCATCTTGAAGATGCCGCCGCCGTCCAGATCGCTCCACAGAGTGCTGTTGAAGGCGGCCATGAAACTCTGCGTCTGACCGTCTCCGCGCAGATCCGGCACCGCGAGCGCCGGCCGTTCGCCTTTGCTGATCACTCCCGTGAAATCGGTCTGCTGCGCCTTCACCACCAGCAGGAAACCCGCGAGCGCCAACACCATCGCCATTAACTTTTTCATCGCTTGCACCTATCGCTTCAACTCGAATTTCAATTCCACATCGGCCTGGCTGCGGGGAAATCCTGGGGGCAGCGGCCGAAAAGGTTGCGAATCATACACCGCGCGCTGTGCGGAAATATCCAGCGGCTCAATACCGCTCCTCTGCGACAGATGCACGTTGGTAACCGAACCATCCCGCTGAATGGTGAACGTCACGGCAACCATGGGCGCTCGCTGCAAGTGCGGATCCAGGTCGGAAGTCTTCCAGTTGCGCGTTACCGTGTCGCGAATAATTGCGGCGTATTCCCCATACTGCTGGCCAAAGGGCGAGTTGCCGCCCACATTCACGCCTCCGCCGCCGGTGAGCCCGTACTGCGGCGAACTCACCCGCTGCCCGGTGGAATACAACTGGCTGGGGTCGACCTTCTGCTGATCCCGATATTTATTCTGTTGCGCGCCGGCGTTTCGCGGCCGCGGCATATCGCGCTCACTGGTCAGCGGAATGGCGTCCGGCGGCGGCGCCTTCACCTTCACCGCCGGCTTGGCTTTCACGGCCGGCTGCGGGGCCTCGGGCACCAGGGACTCAGTATCATTAGCCACCGGATTCTCCGGGCCGCCGCGGTTCGGTAAGGGAATGGTCGCCACCGGGTTCACCATCACACTGCCCAGCCCGCCGCCATTCGGGTCGCCCATCTGCATGTGCGAAGCCCGCTGGATCACGCCCGCCAGCAGCAGCCCGCCAATCACCGCCCCGTGCAGCAACACCGATCCCCAGAACGACGGGAGCAGCGGCTCCGCACGGTCCAGTATGTCGGCATGGCCTGGCATCGCTTCTTAACGCCTCTTGGATGTGTCGATCGGCTGCGTCACCATATTCGCTTGCAGCTTGCCTTCACCCAGTTGAGCAATCACCTGGGCAATCGGATCCCACGTGGCGTCCTTATCGGCCCGCACGTACGCGCCCTTCGCCGCGGGATATTTTTCATGGATAGCCGCCACCACGTCGTTGATATTCACTCTCTTGCCGTCCAGTGTGGAATCGCCGGTCTTGTCGATGGTGATGACGGGCATTTGCTTGGGCGAATCCTTTACGTACCGCACTTGCGGCACGTCCACCTCAATGCCGTATTCCATCACGTGGGCCGTCAGCATGAAGATGATCAACAGCACCAGCACCACGTCCACGAATGGCGTCACGTTGATCTCGGAAAGCGTGGACCCGCCGCGGCTTCTTCGGGATCCGTGTCCCCCGCCGCCGTTCAACGACATCCCCATCTTTTTATTCTCCGAAAGTGCGTTCCGCCAAGTTCAGGAATTCCAGCGCGAAATCGTCCATCCGCGCGCCCATTTCCCGAATACGGCTGCCCAGAATGTTATAAAAAATGGCCGCCGGAATCGCCGCCATCAGTCCCACGGCCGTCGCGATCAGCGCTTCCGCGATGGGCGGACCCACCGTAGTCAGGCTGGTGCTGCCGTGCCCGCTCATCTCGATGAATGCCTGGATGATGCCCAGCACCGTCCCCAGCAGGCCAATGAACGGGCATACCGAAGCCGTGGTGGCCAGCCAGGGCATATTGCGTTCCAGCCGCGCCACTTCTTCGCTGACGCCCAACTGCAAAGCGCGCTCCACAGCCGTCCGGTTGTTCAGCTTGGCCTTGCCGCGCACCTGCCGCTCCACTTCCTCGTATCCGAAATCGAACACGGCAACCAGCGGGCAGGGCCGGTATTGTTCCGTGGCCAGCATCACGGCCTCGAAACCGGCAGCTTTCCGGAAGGCGCGCAGAAACCGCCCGTTGGTGTTTCCCGCGTGGCGCAGCGCCTGCCACTTGGAAAAAATCACCGTCCAGGAATAGAGGGAAAAACAAAACAAGATACCCATGACTGCCAGTGTCATGGGGCTGCCCTGGATCATTTTCCAGATGTCAGCTTGAAGAAGTAAGGCAGGCGGAGCTACTAAGCTCAATTCATCTCCTGATTTTCAGCCTATCACAGAGACGCCGCCAGCCCGCGAAAAGACGTGCGTCTCTTTACAGAAGGCGTTTTCGACTTAAGTCGGGGAACTCATCCGGCTATCGTTCCGTGCGGATCTCTTCGAGCCGCCGAAGCAATTCCGCAGTCAGGCCAGCTTCCACCTCGGCTGTAATTAAACCCGCGCCGTCCATGTCCTGAATGTGCAGGCGGTCCTTGAGGCGATAGCTGGTCAGCTTCATGCGCACCAGGTCAGCGACCGGCGCCAGAAGCACGCCTTCCCCGGTGACCACGGGCGCGGAAAAATCGGGCACCGGTTCCACGTACTCAGGCCGTACCTTTTCCCGCACCATAATGAGGTGCACCGCGCTCCGCGCGCTTGGGCTGGCGGAGTCCACCAGCATGTCGACGCCGGCGGTATGCCGGAATTCGAAACCATACGGCCGGACGGCCTCCGCCATCCGCTGCAGATCGCACCGGTCCACCGCCAGATCAATGTCGCGCGTCATCCGCGCGGCCAACGGATCTTTCTCCGAGATATGCAGGAATACGGCGACCCCGCCCACTACACGGTGTTCAATGCCGCCGGCACGCAGAGCGGCGGTAACCCGGCTCAAGACTTGAAAGAGTTGTTCCACGTGACGATCGTAAGCGGTTGCTGAAATCACAAAGTACTGTTTCAGTATACGGCTGTGCCGGGCAATAGGTAATACGTTCCAAACCCCGCTATAATCAGCTCAAGAATGCTCCTGGAGCTGGTGGTTGAGAATTACGCCGTGGTCGATCGCCTGCGGATTCGTTTTCACCCCGGCCTGAATCTGCTGACGGGCGAAACCGGCAGCGGAAAATCCATTGTGGTGGACGCGTTGGGCCTGCTGCTGGGAGCGCGCGCCTCGGCGGAAATGATCCGCACCGGCGAATCGCGCGCCCGCGTGGCCGGCATCTTCGACGTCCGCGAAAGCCAGCCCATCCGGCGGCTGCTGGAGACCGCCGGCATCGAAAGCGACGATGGCGAATTGCTGGTGGAGCGCGAAATTCTGGGTGGCGGAAAGTCGCGGGCCTTCGTCGGCAGCCGCCCCGTGGCCGTTTCCCTGCTCAAGGACCTGGCGCCGTTTCTTGGCGACATCCACGGCCAGCACGACCAGCAACTGCTCTTTTCTCCCGAAGCCCAGCGCGACATGCTGGACGCTTTCGCCGCGCACCGCGAAGCGCTCGACCGCGCCGCCGCCGTCTATTCCCAGTGGCGCGACGCCGCGGCGGAGCTCGAATCCCTGCAGCGCACGGAGCAGGAAAAACTGCGCATGCTGGATTTGTGGAGCTTCCAGCGCAAGGAAATCGAAGCGGCCGCGCTCGAAGCCGGCGAGGAAATCGCGCTCGAAAACGAACGCCGCGTGCTGCAGAACGTGCAGCGCCTGCAGGAAGCCGCCGCCACGGCTTACACCGCGGTCTATGACGGTCCGGAATCCGCGCTCTCTCTCACCCACACCGCCGCCAAGAAGGTAGATGACCTCTGCCGCATCGATTCCTCCCTGGAAGGTCTGCGCGAACACCTGAAGACCGCCGGCCTGGGCCTGCAGGAAGTTTCCTACGCGCTCCGCGATTATTTGTCGCGCCTGGAAGCCAACCCGTCGCGCCTCGAAGAGATTGAAGCGCGCCTGGCCGCGCTCGATCGCCTGAAACGCAAGTACGGCGCCTCCGTCGCCGATGTGCTGGCGTTTCTCGAAGACGTGCGCCACCAGATTTCATCCGTGGAACAGGCGGGTGAGCGCATGGAAACCCTGCGCGCCGCGCAGCAGCGGTCCGCCGCGGAGTTTGAGAAACTGGCCGCCGCTCTGACATCCGCCCGGAACGCCGCCGCGCGCAAACTGGAGAAGCGCGTGGAGGCGGAACTGGCGCAGCTCTCGATGGAGCGCACCGTGTTTCGCGTCGGCATCACGCCCGCTCCCTGGGCGGCGGAAGGCGCCGACCAGATTGATTTCCTGGTGTCGCCGAACCTGGGCGAAGAGCCGCGCTCGCTGGAAAAAGTGGCTTCCGGCGGCGAGATTTCCCGTATCGCACTGGCGCTGAAAACCTGTCTAGCCGCGCCGTCCAGCGGTCCGCAGCGCACCCTGGTCTTCGATGAAGTGGACGCCGGCGTGGGCGGCAGCGCGGCGGAAGGCGTGGGCCGGCGGCTGAAACGGCTGGCGGCGTCCAACCAGGTGTTGTGCGTGACGCACCTGCCGCAGATTGCTTCGTTCGCCGACCACCATTACTTAGTGGAGAAGCGCGAATCGAAAGGCCGCACCGTCGCTGAAGTGGAAGAACTGGACCGCGCGGCGCGCACCCGCGAAATAGGCCGGATGCTATCCGGCCAGAAGCTGACGCCCGAAGCGCTGAAAAACGCCGAGCAATTGATCAAGACGAGCATGGGGTAAACCTTGTGGCGCACGCGCTCACTCAGCAAATCTGGCGTCTGCGTTCATCGGCGGCTTGCATTTGATTCTTGCTTTATTGGCAAGCTCCAGGCACGCCCTTCGAGATCTCAGCCGACGAAATGGTAGCCCAATAAAGGCACGTTGCAGGATTGCACCCGCTGGTTTAGCCGCGACAGCAACTCCACAATCGCCTGCTTCTCCACGGTGTCGAGCGCGGGCGCGGTATTGGTGACGCGGCGGATCAAGTCTTCAAAGCGCTCTTCCAGAATTCGCGCAGGGGTCTTCTCCGGTCCAGCCTCGGCGCGCTTGCGCAATTCCGCCACGGCGGCTGCAATCTGGCGCGAATTGTCGGCGCGCAGGGCGAAGGTTTCGCCATCGAGGGTGAGGCCGTCATCGGTGAGATGGGGTTCAATCGCCTCAAAGGCCTGTGGCGAAACGCGAGTCAGCTGCGTCAGTTCGAAATAGCGCGGCCCGAATTTCTCCAGACAGTGAATCATGCGGTTGACGTTGGTCTTGCTGGCGCCAATATATTGAGTGCAGAACTCTCCCCAATCTCCGCACTTGCTCTTGTACATTTTGGTGTCGCGAATGTGGCGCAGGCAATCGACGTCAGCGGCCGCGGACTTGCCGGCCATTAGCCCGAACGCCTGACGGCGTCCGAGCCAAGTACCCAGACTGAATTCGCCCGGTTCGGACGCAGCGGTCTCCGGGCCAGATATAGCGAGATCGTGATTCATATTCTTCCTTTCGGGAAACCGACCCCGATGTGGGTCTGTTTTATGCAAAAACAAAAGGGTTACCTTCAAAACCGACCCAGACGTGGGTCGTTTTCCCTTCTTCTTCCAATCTCATTCTGCCTGCCGCTTCTCCGGATTCTTGGCTAACGAGGCACCAGTTTCCCCGCAAGTGAATGATTTTCCGGCATTAAAATTTATTCGATTTTCTTGTGACCGCCTCCGGGTAGTCCTATAATTGCGCCTATGATCAAAACCTACGTATTTCCGGCACTGCTCGGTTGCCTGTTGCTCGGAGGACTTGCCACGGCGCAGCCCAAGCAGAACGTTTCCGGCGCGCGCCATCCGAACATTGCGGCCGCGCAGCGGTTCAGCAAGCAGGCCTTTGACAAAATCATCGACGCGCAGAAGGCCAACGAGTGGGACATGCAGGGCCATGCCCAGAAGGCCAAGGAACTGCTCGACCAGGTCAACAACGAACTGAAACTGGCAGCCGAGGCAGCCAACAAGAAGTAAGAGCGGGTACGGGATTCGGCTTTCGAACCAACTGCGCGCGCGGCACCGGGAAGGACACCGGTCCCATCGGCTGAAACGCCTTCCGCACCGGAAAAGCAACCTGGAAAGCCGTCCCCCAGGCTAAGAGGGCGCCGCGGCTGATAGGCACGGATCTCGCTTTACGATTCCAGCTTGTATCTGGTGGATGCCAGGCCGTACATCCTGCGCCAGAAGAGGCGATTCACGGTCACTACCAGCGCGGCCATCACAACGGTTGCGCCTAAGAGCACGTTGACGTGGCCTTGCTCGGTGGCGCGGCTGATGATGGCGCCTAATCCAATGGTCGAGTAGGTTTGGTGCTTGATGGTGGAATACTCGGCGACGATGCTGGCGTTCCAGGCGCCGCCGGATGCGGTGACGAAACCGGTGATCAGGAACGGGAAGATGCCGGGCAGCAGTAGTTTGCGCCAGCGCTCGAAGCGGCCGACGTGATAAATGGAGCAGACTTCCTTCAGGTCAGTAGGGATGGCGCTGGCGCCGGCAATCACATTGAACAGGATGTACCACTGCGTGCCCAACAGCATCAGGATGATGGAGCCCACGCCCAAGCCGCCGCCCGCGCGGATCAACGCCAGCAGCACGATGGGGAAGACCGCGGTTGCCGGGACGGATGCGGCGATCTGCGCCATGGGCTGAGCCAGCGCGGCCAGGCGCGGGCGCAATCCGATGAAGACTCCTACCGGGATGGTCCACAACCCTGCCAGCGTGAGAGCCAGCAGGACGCGCAGGAAAGTGGCCCCCGCGCCGATGAAGATGTCGCGCACTTCGTGGCCGGACAGCGTGGCCAGCATCATGCCCATGCGCGCGACGGCGTAGAGAACCACCAGCAGGGCGGCCACGGCAACCGTCTTGCCGATCCAATGCCGCCCTGTGCCGCGGGACGGCGGACGGGCATGCGCGGCGGCCTGCTTGTTGGCGAAGAACAGATCGATGCGTTCGCGCGCCGGTTCCACGGCGGTGTGGCGGATGGCCGAAAGAACGCGGGAGCGGCGCAGCAGCGTGAGAATGGGCGAACGCGGCGTCTGGGTGGCTTCCACCTGCTCCAGCTTGAACTTCTCCGCCCAGGCGATGATGGGCCGCCAGACTAGCTGGTCCATCAGCACGATGACCAGGATCATGGCAGCCAGACCCCACAGGATGGATTTCATGTCGTCGTTATCGGCGGCGGTTTGCAGGTAAGAGCCCAGGCCCGGCAGGCGCACGCTGTTTCCCAGAACGAAGGCTTCACAGGCCATCAGGAAAAACCAACCGCCGGCCACCGACATGATGGAGTTCCACACCAGACCGATGGTGGCGCACGGCATCTCCAGTTGCGTGAAGCGCTGCCACCAGTTGAGGCGGAAGATTTCGGCTGCTTCCACCAGTTCATGTGGAATATTTTTGGTGGAGGAATACACACTGAAGGCCATGTTCCACACCTGGCCGGTGAAGATCAGCAGGATGGAGCCGAGTTCGACGCCGAATTGGCGCGTAGGGAAGAGCGCCACCATGGCCGCCATCACGGGCGGCAGAAAGCTGAGCACGGGAATGGACTGCAGGGTATCGAGCAGGGGGATGAGAATGCGCTCAGCGCGCGGGTTGTGCGCGGCGACCTGGCCATAGACGATGGCGAAGACCAGGCTGATGGAGTAAGCCACCAGAATGCGGGCCAGCGAATACATGGCGTACAAAGGCAGCGCGCCGGGAGTGAGAGTGAGCGGAAGCTGTGTGTTGACTGGCTGGGTCCAGTAATGAGTGAGAGCCAGCAAGCCATAGAAGACAGCCAGGGCAGCCACAACGATGGGCAAGTCTCGCAACAGCGCCGCGGCGTTGGATGCGGGCAGGTGGCCCCACAGCGGCATGCCCGTGCGGCTCTTGACGGCAGCGGCGTTACGGTTCGGGGATTCAGCCATTACGGTTCCAGCGCGGGCGCCTGAGTTTCGGCGGCGTGGTCGTGCACCAGCAAGCGGTCGGTTTCGGAATCGTAAGTGAAAATGCGGGCGTAGCGGCCCCAGGTGAGGGCAGTTTCCACCTGGCGGCGGACTTCTTCTTCGGAGAAGTGTTCGTCCAGCACATCGCGGAAGAATTCGAGCGGCATGGAATGGTCGCTCTTGCTGGCCAGGGCGCTCGACATCTGTTGGAGCAGCGGCACGTGGGCCAGGGCGGCGGCGCTGAACAAGGCGGGGCGCTGCTCAATGTCGGCTTCGGCAAAAACCTTGCCTTCGGGAGCCAGCTCCAGATCGCCGCGGACGGAGCGGGCGAAGCCCAGCAGGGCGGCGGCTTCCACGATGGGCAGCAGGTCATCCACTTCCATCTGCAATTCGTCGGCGATTTTGTAAAGGTCTTCCTTGCCGCCGCGTTCGTTGAGAAGTTCGAGGAGGCCGCCGACGGAACCGGGACGGGCATGCGGCAGCATCTGCCAGACGGGTTTGGCGGTGGCGGAAGGCGGCGCGGTGACCAGATCGGGCTGGGTCATCAGCTTATAGATGTAGTCGACGTAGAGCAGGAATTCGGCGGCGGCGCGGTCGCGGGGCTGCGGCAGCGGAATGGGAAAATCGGCGCGCATGCGGGCGGGATTACGGCCCAGCACCAAGACGCGATCGGCCAGCAGGACGGCTTCTTCGATATTGTGCGTCACCACGAAGATGCTCTTGGTGGGGATTTTCTTCTGCGTCCACAGCTCCAGAAGTTCGCCGCGCAGGTTCTCGGCAGTGAGCACGTCGAGCGCGGAGAAAGGCTCATCCATGAAGAGAATTTCCGGTTCCACGGCCAGTGCGCGGGCGAACCCCACGCGCTGCCGCATGCCGCCGGAGAGCTCCTTGGGGTAAGCGGTTTCGAAACCATGCAAGCCGACCGAGGCGAGCGTGCGTTCCGCACGGCGGCTGCGTTCCCCTTCCTCCATGCCGCGCGCGATGAGCGGCACTTCCACATTCTGAATGACGGTAAGCCAGGGAAAGAGCGCGAAGCTCTGGAAAACAATGGCGACGTTGGGCGAGGATTCCGCCAGCGGTTTGCCGTGCCAGAGCACCTGGCCGGCTGAGACCGGGGTGAGACCGGTGAGCATGCGCAGCAGAGTGGACTTGCCGCAGCCGGAGGGCCCCAGGAGGGCGACAATCATGCCGGGTTCAATGCTCAGGTCTGTGGGGGCGATGATCTGGAGCGGGCCGCCGTCCGGGCGCTCATAGACTTTTTCCACCTGGCGGGCTTCGATGATGGGCTCGACGGCGGGCGTGGGCGCTTCGGCAACGACGGCCGGCGCCGGCTTGTCGGCCATCTCTTTGACCAACTGGCTCCAGGCTTCCTCGGGCAGTTGCTCCATCAACTGCATGCGGTCGGAGGCGCTCATGTGGTCGAGGATGGCGTTCATGTCGGCCACAGAGCGGGCGTGCAGCAGGACGTAGGCGTGGTAGTAGGGGAACTCGGCGGTGAGGCCGGCGGCGAAGGGAATGGAAAGACGCCGGTAGAGTTCCCGCTGTTCGGCGAAGGGAACGTCGAGCAGGGCGTCGGCGGCCACGGCGGGGTCCAGCCGCTGGAGGATTTCGGCGGCTTTCTCCCAACCACTCTGGGAAAGGATGGAGCGAAGCTTATCGGCGGCAGGCGGGCTCATCGGGATACCAAGAACTACTATAGTGCAGCGGCACGGGGAGCTACAGGCGGGCGCGCGACAGGACCGTTACCAGGACAGTACCCCTGTGACTCGACGCTCCGGGACGAATAGGGCATAGTTATTCACGGAAGAGATAACTGTGGATAGCACGCGGGCACTATTCTTCGTAAGCTTCTCCGGTTGCCGGGCGCGGCCGTGCCGGCCCAGGTACTGTACTGCCTCTGTTACCTGCGGGGTACCGGCATGACTCGATCTGAAGCTTCAAATTTGACATTCTTAAATCACGCAAAGAGGAAATATGATCATGACAACGATTCTGCTGGGTTTTGGAGTAGCAATGCTGGTTCTTGCTGGAGTGCTGATGGAAGCTCGCCGCCGCTACAACAGAATGCGCCAGGAACAGCTGTTCTGCCAACTGTCGCGCCAGGCTCTGCTGTAGAGCCGGAGTGCGGGAAGCCAGCGGCCGCGGCCCAGGTGCTACAGTGGCAGAATGCCAAGACTGCTTTGCGCGCTTCTGCTGATGACGCTTCCGGGGGTGGCGCTATTGCCGGCCGCCAAGAAAGTGATCCTGCCGCCGGAATTTGAACCGGCACGCGGAACCACGGCGCCGCCTTACAGTCCCGGCATCCTGATCGACGGAACGTTGTACATCTCGGGCCAGATCGGCCAAAACCTGCGGACCAAGGAAATTCCCCCAGACTTCGAAACGGAAGTCAAACTGTGTCTGGAAAACGTGGGGATTGTCCTGCGCGCGGCGGCCATGACCTACAAGAATGTCGTCTCCGTGCAGATCTTTCTTACCGACATGGACCTGTTCGCAACGATGAACGGCGTCTATACCAAGGTGATTGCGGAACCGCGTCCGGCGCGGACCACGGTAGGCGTGACGAAACTGCCTTCGGCGGCGGCGCATATCGAGATCACGGTGACGGCCAGGAAGTAGGGG
>Ga0182030_10016059_pt1 | contig 14619 bp, 12 predicted proteins | sample 812S3MmetaG_FD_121299 | JGI IMG/M metagenome (GOLD analysis project Ga0182030, IMG submission 121299) | Permafrost microbial communities from Stordalen Mire, Sweden - 812S3M metaG (Illumina Assembly) | ecosystem: Environmental > Terrestrial > Soil > Wetlands > Permafrost | place: Sweden... | reverse complement strand
GCTCACCCTCCGCCCGGCCCCGCCGACGAAACCCAGTCCCCACTCTGTTTGCATTCATGCCTCAACTTCAACACAGATCAATAGCCAGCGGAAGAATGGGGTTGCTCGAATGCATACTTTACACCCTTCCCCCTGACGTACTCATCTGTTTTCCATCCTTCCATGTCATCTGGGCGATCCTATTTGCCCAGGCGCTGTGGGGGTTCCGGTATTTGCGTATCCCGGTTGCGCTACTTGCGGGACTCATCATCATGTCTACACTCACCACAGGCTGGCATTATTTTGTCGATGTGCTGGCTGGTATTCTGTTGGCGTCATTTGCAGTCCTGACCGCCAAAATGCTAAATCGTTGATGGGGTGTTTCCGAAAGGAGCCGGATATTGCTCATATGCCTTGGTCATCTTCAGCGTAGACAGATTCAGACACAGCCGCCAACGAATCAGGCGTTGTCCATTCCTTCCAAACGGCATAACCAGTAACCGCCACCGTACATACTGCGCAGAAGCGCAATAGGAACGGGTGGAAAATCACCTGTAAATATCCAAAGCGAATTGTTATAGCCCAACCGAGCACGACTCCAAGGTAAGCGACCGCATTCCAGATTCTGCGATAGCCGACACTCATGATGAAGCAGCCAAACGCCAATCCTGCAACGAGATCGATGACGTAATGCTCCCCCAGAGATAGTGTTGCCAAGGCCGTCGCGATCAGAAATACCAGAGAAACGACCCGCCAAAGCTTTCCCTGTGCAAAAAGTACGAATAGGAAGGCAGTGCCGAGATGGAGAGAAGGAAACGCGTTGGGTGAACCAACAACGCGAACTGTCTGCGCCAGTACTGCTGGCGGATGAAGCCAATTTGCACCAAAGGCATAGACCGGCCCGCATGCGGGAACAATGGCATAGAAAAGCGGGCCAGCGACCAATGCACAAACATAAGAAAGCACTAACGAACTCCGACGATTGCGGCCTTGAGTCACAGGGTACCAGAGAATCATCATCGGAATGATCAGTCGATAGACTATGTACAACACTATTCTCAAAGTACCTTGCAGGTATAAAGCGATTCCAGCGGCGGAAAGCCCAAGGGACTTATCAACCAGAAGGAGAATATAGTCATATTTATGAGGGAATATCATATCTTCGCTGCCCATGGCGAAAGAAAACAAGCAGCCATAAAACAAGTTAAGCACTAAAGCAAAAACAAGAATTGGACGCGACCTGTCTTTCTCGTCCCTTAGCATCCAGATTACAGATAAGAACAACGTAATCAGACTGATAACCGGGCCGCTCAGGAAAAACCCCAAAACTTTCATCTGCCTACCTAAATGACGCTGATTTTCATGATTTTGAAAGAGCAATCTAAGTATAGCGTGAAGACTGAAACCCCCGGATATTTGATTTCTATGTAATCCTTACTTTGCGACCGAAATCTCCTAAAGTGTCGGTAATGTAAGCATATGGCTGGAATTCAAGAAGTTTGGATGTCTCGACATCCACCAAGTCAAATAGGTATTGATTGGTTAAAAAAGCGATAGTTTGTGCTTGAGTAAGTTTCAATTTGGAGCTTGCAAGCAGTATGTTTCTCTGTTGATCTATCGTGTATACGGAACGTACCGACCGACGTCTCGCTGTAAACGGGCGTTCACACGGACGGATGAAAACTGGTTGTAGCGTATTGAAACTGAAGGATATGGCGCACGATTCAAAGTGGCGCTATACTTGCTAGACATGGGTAACCCCAGCCTGTGGCCGGGAAAAATTCAACCTGTGAGGAAAAGCCAAATGAACAACGCACTCCTGAAGCTGTACGTCAAAATGCAAACTCTTGCGGTCCGTGAAGAAGGCCAGGACTTGGTCGAATACGCGCTGGTCGTCGGTCTTATTTCAATCGCTGCAGTTGCCGGTTTGAAGACTCTGGCGACAGCAATCACCAACATTTTTGCCACCATCAGTACGAGTCTCAACGCCGCTTAATTCCTTTTCGTTTGGGTTGGGATTGCGGAGTCAACCGGTTCATTCCTTCACAGGGGAGATATCTGGAGTGCTTCTCTACTCTGGGTATCTCCCCGAAGAGGGGCGGATCGCTCTAATTTCCTAGTGGAGGCCAGAATGTTCTCAGGATATCAAAGTCTCTATTGCAGATTGCAAAGTCTGTTAATGAGGGAAGATGGTCAGGATCTGGTCGAGTATGGGCTGGTTGCCATGCTGGTTTCCGTCGGGACTGTTGCAGGCGTCAGAGCAGTGGCTGCTCCCCTTGTGAATCTGATCAATCAGGTTTCTACTACAGTATCCAGCGCCTGATGAATCCTTTTCGCACCGGCATATCTGCTGGTGATGTACCAGAAGACGATGCTAAGCTGGGAAGTTATTGAAGATTTAGTAACTGTAGCTCGTAGGGAGAGATATACAGAGCTGTTCTACTGCTCTGATGTTCTCTCCCACACTTTTATGTCGAGCCAAGGATCCTATTCATGCTACTTTCGATCGTAATTCCGGTCTTGAATGAGGCTGAAACGATCCCGATAGTGCTGGAACGTCTCCGCAGGACTCTTTCTAATGTTACTTGGGAAGTCATCTTCGTCGATGATGGTAGCACCGATCAAACGTCAAATATCATCGAGAGTGCTGGCTTTGCAGATCCCCGCATTGGTGTAATCCGCTTCAGCCGAAATTTCGGCCATCAGGCCGCAGTGACAGCGGGGCTGGATTTTGCAGACGGCGATGCTGTTGTGGTCATGGATGCCGATCTCCAGGATCCGCCGGAGATGTTGACGCGGATGTTGGAATTATTCGGGATGGGATACGATGTAGTTTCGCCACAACGAGTCTCTCGTCAATCTGACTCCCATTTCAAGCGTTGGTCCGCCAGTCTGTTTTACAGCATGGTTTCATTCTTGACAGATCAACGGCTGCCTCCTAATGTCGGTGACTTTCGCCTCTTCAGTCGGCGCACGGTATTGGCAATACGTTCCCTGCGCGAACAACATAGGTATATGCGCGGCATGACTGCATGGCTTGGTCTGCGCGAAGCATTCATTCCTTTCGAACGTCAACCGCGCGCAGGTGGACACACGAAATACTCGCTTCTGAGGATGCTGCGCTTTGCTTGGACTGCGGTCTCTTCGTTTTCGGCTCTACCATTGCGCGCCAGCATTGCGGCTGGGTGCCTTCTCAGCTTTGCCGGGTTTCTCTATTTCCTGTATGTGTTGTATCTTGCGTTTTGGACAACGCGCCTTGTACCTGGGTGGGCATCGATCGTGGTTTTGCAGTGCATTTTTTCAGGTATGATCCTATTAGCGCTCGGCGCCATTGGCGATTATGTCGCCCGCACATATGAAGAGACAAAATATCGACCGCTATATGTCGTGACGGAAACTCGAAATGTATCCCTTCCTCGGCAACCCATCAAGCGCGCAGTGATTCTAGTGGAGTCTGATTCTGCCTCTCTGAAAAATGCGCATGGTGCCGACACCGATGTGACGGAAAAAGGTGTAGATATTCCGCAGATAAACTCACGGGGATCATAACTTCCTATCTCACGTCATGTATTCAAAATTGCGTTTGCCAACCTCTACTGGCGTGAAGTTGTTCATGACATAATGAATGTGCGAGAGCGCGAAGACCTGATAACGCCAAGAATCGCCAGGAATGCTATTGTCTGATGATTCCTCGTTTGGCGGATTAACCTAGAGTCAGGCTAGTGAGGAAGACGCGACTGCATCGGGAGCAACTGTGCTGCGGGACATAATGGTTCAGCAAGATTCTTCGAGCGGGTCAGAGGAGTCTGCTTCTCCGTATATTGCTTCGTTATTCGATGTTTGGAAGTCGCACTTCCGCGTGTTCTGGCCGGAATGGTCAACGCTAGCTCTTTACGCGACATTGGTTGGCTTAGCAATTCCATATCACGAACCTTGGGCAGATGAGGCGCAGGCATGGCAACTTGCGCGCACTCTTCCACTCTCCGCTCTTTTTCATACGTATCTCCGTTATGAAACAGCTCCAGGATTATGGCATCTCCTCCTCTGGATCATGAATCGGGTGTATGTAAGCTATACGGGAATGCACTGGATTTGTGGGTTGATCGCTGTCGCGGGGACCGCTGTTCTCTTATTCAGGTCGCCCTTTCCCCGTTATTTGAAGCTTACCCTCCCCTTTACATTTTATCTTGTATTTCAGTACGCAGTTGTTGCAAGAAGCTATGTACTCGTGCCGTTGATGCTGTATCTGATCGCATTTTATTGGAAGAAAAGTCCAATAGTTTTAACACTTCTGCTCGGGTTGTTAGCCAATTTATCGCTCCACGTTGCTGTTATCTCCGGCGGATTAGCGATTGTGTATGTCATTGAACAAGCAATGCAGGATACAATCAGAAATCCTGATTTTCGGCGTACATTGCAATTCTGTGCATTGATACTTCTGTGCCTGTATGGGCTCGCGATCTGGACAGCATGGCCGCCGAGTGATCTCCCCATAGAAGCCGCCAGAGGACAAAATAGGCAATTTCTATCACCTGCCATCGCTTCGCTGGTGGGTGGGATCTGTTCTCCTTGGATACTTGCAGCTCCCTTTTGGGGTGTGATCGCATTCTATTTTCACTCCATGCGCCGTCTCTTCTACCTTATCCCGGTACTTTTCATTGCCATTTTTTCTGGTGTCGTATATGCAATGTTTTGGCACATGGGACTCATGATCCCGCTACTCATTTGCTTGCTATGGATTTCTTGGCCATCCGTTTCTGGTTGTGTTCTGCGGCACCAAAAGATTATGCGATATTCGCTAAGTTATGTGATTTGCGTACAGATTCTTTGGTCGATCTGTGCGCTTGTGTATGACCATTATCGTGCATATTCTCCCGATCTTGCCACAGCGGAATTCTTGCAGCCATTTGTTAGCAAGGGAGCTAAAATCGCTGTCACTTATCTCGATCACCCTGAAGGTCAAGACTTTTTTGCCGAAGGCATTCTTCCATATTTCGATCACAATATTTTCATCAATCAACGCGAGCCTTTTTGGTGGTGGAGCAAACTGAATCTGACTGAAGTGCGTTTTAACGCAGTTTTGCTCTCCCATCCGCAAATTGTGATAGTCGAAACACGTCCAGCTATGGATCAACCTATAAATCTCAATCTCCCAAAAATTCATCTTTTGGTTCAATCGGGCTATCAGCTTTCCAATGTATTCTGTGGGACAATTCTAATGCGGTTCAATGATCGCTTTACCTCATGCCACCTGATCTTTCAGTATGAAGGCGAGTTGAAAAAGCTCGCGTCAAATCAGGCTGGTCTAAACGTAGCAGGTCGAATTTCTGGAACGAGAAACCAACCGCCAGATTCTATTTATCCTGGAAATCATGGCATAATGGACGATCAAATATCCTTTCCTGAGATTGACACTCATCACGAAAATGGAGCGGCGAAATGAGTATCTCCTCAGTCTCGCCGACCAATCAAGATCCCTTGTCGACGCGCTCTTTGCCGTCATGGGTTGCATATCTCATCTTTGTCCTTGGTGCTAGCTTATATCTTCTGCCATTTATGCGCATCGTACTTATGAATAGTAATGAAGGCACTCTCGTTGACGGCGCAGTGCGAATCATCCATGGACAAGTTTTCGCCCGAGACTTTTTTGAGGTGATGGGGCCAGGAACATTTTACTGGTTGGCGTCGTTCCTCAAACTCTTTGGGGTAACATTTTTCGCAGTACGAGTCTGCCTTTTTGTCACATCGCTTGGGACAGGATTGTTGATCTATTATCTGACTCGCAGGATATGCACGTCTTACAAAACATTGCCGTGCATTCTTCTGGTTGGGACGATCTATCTAATGCAATGGCCAGCAATTAGTCATCACTTGGATAGTAACTTCTTTGCATTAATTTCAGTAGCCTGTCTTGTTGTCTGGATTGATAAGCGATGGAATAGCTTGTTGCTGATGGCGGGCTTTTGTGCGGGATTCACAACGTGCATTCTGCAGCCCAAGGGTATTCTATTGCTGTTCGCGATACTGGTCTGGCTACTTGTTCAACGCAAGCGTCTCGTTGTCCCCAGTTCCTCTCTGGTGTTTGTAGCGGGAGGTTATTTTGCTGTTATAGGGATTATGGTTGCTTATTTCTGGAGTCAGTCAGCGTTGAGCAGCCTGATTTATGCAAACGTCGTGTGGCCATCGCAGAGCTATAGCGCTGCCAATGCCGTTCCCTATGCCTTCGGGATATTTGATGAATACTGGAAACATTGGTTTGTCGCAAAGGAGGGCTTCAGATGGACCTACGGAATGGCCGCAGTGCTGATTACACCTTTTCTCTTTGTCGCAATTCTTCCCGCACTGTTGTCGATCCTAGCCGTTGTTTACAGGCGAAAGGTAATGACACCGGAGGTCGCTCTCTTCTTGTTGTGTGGAGGAGCATTCTGGATTTCTGAATATCATAGAAAAGATATTTATCATCTTGTATTTGGATCGCCGCTGCTGGTCATTGTATGTATCTATTTTCTGGTAGAGAGTCGAAACAAGATTGCAGACTTTGCAGTGCAGATACTTGCCATCACAGCTACTTGTCTCGCCGTGTTCAATCTCCTACAGGCTGCTACAGAGCATTCCGTGCAGTCCCGCGTCGGTGTGGTAGCAATGGCGAAAGACGATCCGATTCTTTCATTTCTGGATTCAAATACATATCCAGGTGAAGAGATTTTTGTGTATCCGTTCGCACCGATGTACTATTTTCTTTCCTCGACTGCGAATCCGGCACGCTATAGCATTCTGGAATATAACTACAATACGACCGCACAATTCAAAGAAGTTATTCAGGTATTAGATCAACGCAAGGTGCATTATGTATTATGGGATACAAACTTCGAGAAAAAGACGGCGCGGCTGGTTTATCCCAGATGCCCGCAAATGCCTGCTAATCTTTATTTGATGGAACCTTATTTGGAGTCGCACTACAATCAGGTGCTGGATGTCGGCGGATTCCTCGTCATGGAACGAAAGAGTGAGGAAGACAATGCCCCATAACCCTCGGCATTGGTGCATGAACTATCGATTTGTAGCAGCAATGTAGTAGTTTTGATTTTGCAAATGTATACAAGGTCTTTTATCTTTGATTAAACAGGTTGAGCAAATGGAAGCTTCTTTATCCAAACCGAATGTTAAAGCTTCAATACGGAAGCTGTGGAAACACACTGTAATCACTTATGCTATTTTTTTGTTGCTAACTAGTCTGTATTTAATACCGTTCATGCGGCTTATCCAACAAAGGACTGACGAAGGCACATTTCTAATTGGCGCGTTGCGAATCGCGCATGGGGAGGTATTTGCTCGCGACTATTTTGAGACGATGGGTCCGGGAACATTCTATTGGCTAGCGATTTTCTTCAAGCTCTTCGGCACAACTTTTCTAGCGTCGCGGCTATGCCTCTTCTTGACAACACTTGGATCGACGACGTTGATGATATTTCTATCTCGGAGGGTTTGCGGAGACTATTGGAAGTTACCCTGTATGATAATGATCGGAACATATTATGGATCGTTATGGCCTGCCATTAGCCATCACTCAGATAGTAATTTATTAGTTTTGCTAGCTGTGACTTGTCTAGTTGTCTGGCTGGATAAACACTCGAATCTCCTGCTTATGGCGGCTGGGATCCTTGCCGGTATGACCACTTTTGTAATACTACCAAAGGGCGCTCTGCTACTTTTTGCCATTCTCATTTGGTTGTTGATAGTAAAGAAACCTTACACAGCGACCTTTTCCGCATTATCCAATGTGATGATTGGATATGTGCTCGTGGTTGCATTCGTGGCACTCTATTTCTGGAGCAAGGGCGCACTGAGTAGTTTGATCGATGCGAATATTTTGTGGCCATTCCGAAATTATGGAGTTGTGAATGTGGTTCCATATGCACATGGCATCTTTCAAGGCTATTGGGGGCAGTGGGTTGATGCTGGAAAAGGCAAATTATGGGCCGTCGTGCTTGCTTCCATTCTGATCGTTCCATTCTTGTTTATTGCAGCAGTTCCTTTGCTTCTAGCTTATATAACTTTTCTTCTTCGTAAAACGAAGGTCAATTCTGAGTTGTTATTACTTCTGCTTTGCGGTGGAGCATTGTGGATTTCAGAATTACATCGCAAAGATATGGTTCATCTGGTTTTCGGAGCTATACTTCTGCTGATTCCGATCATTGGGGTTTTACATGATTCCAACAAGAAGGCATCAGAGTATCTATTGCAGGTTCTGGTCATAACTTCAGTCTGTTTGTTGTCTTTCAACCTATTGCTAGTGTTGACGGCGCAGAATGTTTCGACTCGAGTTGGATCTGTTGCAATGTATGGGAAAGACAAGGTCCTCATGGCACTTGATTCGCGAGTTGCAGAAGGCGAGGAGCTATTCATTTATCCATATTGTCCGAGCTATTATTTTCTTTCAGGGACCAGCAATCCCACTCGTTATAGTTTTCTGCAGTATAACTACAACTCAAGAACGGAATTTGACGATGCTATCGCAGTGTTAGATCGTCGGAAGGTCAGATTCGTTTTGTGGGATACAAACTTCAATATAAAACTTCGACCTATCAACTTTCCCAGCGCTCCGCCTGTGTCCTCCGGCGACCTGATTATGGAGCCATATTTGGAGACGCATTACAAAGTTGTTTCGGAAGTTGACGGCTTCAAGATAATGGAGCGAAACGACCAACTGCGTTGATTGGCCTTTTCGCTCCAGTCGGAAGACTACTTCACCGTCAGTACCAGCTTGCCGATGTGGCCGGCGCTGTCTAAGCGGAGGAAAGCGTTGCGGGTCTGTGCCCAATCGAACAGCTCACCAACGGGGCGCATCATGGTCAGGGTGATAGCCTTGTTCATTTCAAGAAAGTCGCTGCGCGAACCTGCGTAGATTCCCTGGATGCGAGCTTGCTTGTAGATGATCAGAGGAATCGGCAATGGCTCAGTCGAGGGGGCCAGCACACCTACCTGGGCAATGGTGCCGCCAATGCGGATGGCACGCAATGATTTGGGTAGCGTGCCAAGTCCGCCAATATCAACCACCAGATCCACGCCTTCTCCGTTGGTCTGTTCAAGAGCCCAGCGATCCCAGTCTGGATTGTCGCTGGTATTGACCCCCGCATCCAGACCCAAGGAACTTGCCTGTTCCAGCTTCTTTGCGCTGCTGGAAGTGCCCAGGACCTTCGCGCCCAGAATGTGCGCAAATTGCAGAGCAAAGATCGAAACTCCGCCGGTTCCCAGCACCAAAGCTGTGGATCCTAGTTTCATGTTGCCGGCTGCAAGTGCGTTCCATGCTGTTACACCGGCACAGGGGAGGGTGGCGGCTTCTTCAAAGCCGAGGTGACTGGGGACGGCCACAAGACCGTTCTCCTTCATCACGATATATTCGGCCAGCACGCCGTCCACGTCGCCACCCAGTGCGCCAATGGCTTTGGATGGGGTTAGAGGGCCTTCCTGCCAGTTCTGCATGAAGATACTGATGACTCGGTCACCGGGCTTCCAGGTGGTTACGCCAGAGCCAACTTCGATAACTACGCCAGCTGCGTCAGAGCAAGGAATATGCGGCAGACGCAAATCTGGATCGTAGAGACCCTTCACCATCAGCAAATCGCGATAGTTCAAAGAAATTGCATGGACCTCAACCAGCACCTCACCGGGACCCGGCGTGGGGGTAGGTCTCTCTGTAAACTCCAAAGAATCAATACCAAAGGACGAAATCTGCCAAACTTTCATGGATAGTTCTCCACCTCGACGTGGGATGCAATCTTCATTTTGAGGGGTCCTCTTCGGAAAATCCCCCGTAGAATGAAGATAGGACTAGTAATAGGGAAAGTAAACCCGTGGAGGACCATATGGCAAATACCATGCAGCAACCGGCGGTTGATTCTGAGAATGTCTTTGTGAGCGAAGAGACCCGGCGCCTCAATGAACAACAGCGCACACAACGTGAACGTCAGAAACAAGAGCTGAATCTGCAACGGGAAAACATACTATCGCAGAAGACTTCGAACCCCGCACGCCGCACTGCTTTAGAGGCCGCACTGGCGCAGATCGAGGCGTCCATTGCGCATTTGAATTAGTGCTGCAGTTTTAGTTTCTTCAAGGCCAGGAAAGCGACAAAGGCCCGACATGAAGGCCACTGCTGATACGGCATTGTTCAAAGCTCAAGCCCGCTGTTCCCTCCGCACTTGTCAATCTACAACTGTGCGCGGGGTGGGTCGTTAGCAGGGCTGCTGAGCAGTCCGCTGGCAAGCTGGACTGAGGTAGGGTGGCGTTGTAAGCGCATCTGATTTAGTTTTGGGCAAGGTTTCTGGGGTGTAAAAATGCGCATGGAAGCGCAGTGATTTCGGAGAAAACTGGTACAAAATATGCGGAAATGAGTTGAATTTAGCTTTATCTTATTGATGATAAATAGGATACGTGGATACGAGTCATAAATTTAGCAACATTCGAGATTTTTGTTGTGAAAGATGTATGGATATGCGGAAACTATAATTGCGCGTATGAAGCGCCTGTCATGGATACTGTTATTGCTTTTTGCTGTTCATTGTTCTGCGCAAGAGCGTTGCACTCCCAGTACCCTTTCGCAAGCTGCTGTGCGAGTTCTGGCACTTGAGAAGGAACTTAAGCAAATGGATGTAGGCGAAGAGGACGACGATGTTCCTCCTGCCGTCGCAGACAAGATTATTCAGCTCAAAGACATTTTGAGCCTCGCTTCTGATGCTGCACTTACCTGTGCAAAGCCAACTGTCGATACAACTGAATTACAAGGAAGTCTGGCACGTGCGCTCCACGCAAATGCACCGGAACCGCCAGAAAACACCTCTATCTCCAAAGAGGATCATCGCTACGACGAAATACTCGGATCGTTTGGACATAATCTGCGAGTTCAGGTAACCCGCCCGCCCAGCGTATCCGGGATTATTCAAATCCAGTATTCGACCAATATCAATTGTGGACAAGATAGCATTCTCTTTGTGTACGAACTTCATGATAGAACTTGGATGCAGAAACTACGCTGGCAATCGCAACCACTGAAATCAATTGCGGATGCTTTCGGCGATTTCTTCTTATTTACCATTCTTCCTGGCTTTTCAACGACGGAAAACAAGGATACAAAATGGCGCGTTGTAGTTGCGCACGGTACTCCATGGTGCTGGTCACGAATGAGTAATTTCAAGATTGATTTACTTTCCCCTGGCCCCGATCCAGCTTCGCCGCACGTTCTGTGGCATACCGAGAGAGAGTATTCCAGAGGTGATTTTGTGCCGCATATGAAATCATCAGGAAATACCTTCGAATTGCGCTTGAACGCAGACTGTATGGATTTTGATTCTGCCAATTGTTTTGAACGTCGTGTGATTTATCGTTACAGCGTCGACTCCAATGATTCTGTGCATCGTGTTGGGCCGATGGGCATCAACGCCCGCGGTTTCGTGGCAGAGTGGCTCACTGCGCCATGGTCCGAGTCTCGGAATCTTTCTGTTGCCCAGTCTGCTGATACGCTGCAAAAGGTCCATGAGCAATTCGACCAGCCAGTCAAGCCAAGTGACGATCAGTTCGTTACCAACGGTTTTGGGCCGGTTCGATCATGTGCAAGTCCAGGCATTTTTCAAGTTCAAATCAACTCAACGCTGGAAAAGATCGTACCGGGCAAGCCGGGTGGAGATTCGGAACCTCTTCCCAGTCATTATTTCCTCGTGCGCGAAGGGAAAGATGGATACGTGATGTTTTCTGCTCCCACCAAGCCAGATCCAGTTTGCTCTGGAGCAAACTCATTGCCAGTTGATGGGAGATAGCCGATAAATCCATTTTAAGAAACGTGTGGTTATTGGTTGCGTGAACTGTTTGACAGCATACTTACTTCAATTTTTCCGGGATCAATCGAAAGTCGTTGGGCCGCGCTGAGCTTTTACAGCCGCAGTCCACCGCCCTTCAGATCATGGGCGGTGCTTCATGAATCGACCCGCTCCGGCTCCCACTCATCTATCGGGTAGCGGTCGATCTGATCTTCGCGGCTCTCTCGCTCTTCCTTCTCGCGTCGCTTCTCCTGTTCCTCGCGCTCTTCGCGACCGTCACTCATAATCGCCCCCTTCTATAGTTTAAGCGGCCAGAGAATTTGGTGTTTGCTCCAGCAGAATTCTCGATCCCGGCTGGGGGTCCACAGCATGGTTCCCCCTGCCCACTTTTGCTCAAATTTCGCCTCGTTTGCGGGGATAATAGAATCTGCTACGGGACTTCTTGTGTGCTTCTGTCGCTTATTCGCAGCAGCATCGCGGTTCTTGAGAGCAAGAGTGAGCCACTTCATGAAACCGATTCGCATTGTTCTTGCCCCAACGCGCAGCCGCTCCCTGAATGTGTTTCTAGGGCTTGTTCTTTTGCTGGTCTCGACTCTTCTATTGCTCGCGCTGGTCAGCTATCACGCTACCGATCCATCGCTGAATACCGCATCGGGCGAGATGGGCCCGCAGGCTGTGCGCAATTGGATTGGAGTTTTTGGAGCCACTTTCAGCGACCTGCTTATGCAATCGCTTGGACTGACTGCGTTCCTGCTGCCGCTGGGTTTGGCCAATCTGGGCTGGACCTGGATGCACTCTCGTTCCAGCGGTTCTACCTGGCTGCGCGGGTTGGGCACTGTGCTTGCGCTATTGTTTGTCCCTGCTGTCTTTGGCCTGCTCCCCGGGCACTGGCGTTGGCTGCATATAGTTCCCGTTGAAGGCGTGGTGGGCAACTGGACCGCGGGTCTGCTGGTGCGTTATCTGAATTTGCAAGGTGCATGGTTGGTGGCTGCGGTGCTTGCGGGCGCTGGTTTATCTTTTGGATCGGCGATCAGCATCTGGGCGCTCAAAGAAGGCATTGAGAACCGCTGGATTCAATTTGCAAATCTGCTGCAACGCTGGCGTGACTGGCGTGTGGATCGTGCCGAACACAAGGCTGAACAAGAAGCGGAAGCTGTTTTGGAGATTGAACCGGCGGAGGCTGAGATGCGCCCCAGCCGCTTTGGAGCACTCTTTCGCCGCCACCGCGAAGAGGTAAAGCCGGATGTGATCGACGATATTCCTGCCTTTCAGCGAACGCCGATGGAGCCGGTCGAAGAAAAGATTCCCATTGCGACTCCGGTACGCCGCACCAGCATTTGGGAGCGATCTGTGAAGGATCTGGTGCCTTCTCCTGCTGGGCACGTAGTGGTTCCGAATCAGGCTGCTCAGCAGGATGCAGCCAATGAAATTCCCATCGAGCCGCAACCTGTTGCCTTGCGACCCGCCGAAGTGCAACCAGTCGAGCCGCGCCCATTCGCATCGAGCATTGCCCAGCAGGATCAGGCGAAATTGCACGCCACAACCTTGCGCTTTGAAGAAACCACGTCTCAACGGGCCAACGGTGAAATTGCCATCAACGGGCGTGCCGATGCGGACTTGCGCACGGCTCCTGTTGCTCCGAAGCACGTGAGCGGCTTTGCGCTACCGCCGAGTACATTGCTCAACACGGGCGAAGCTCCGCAGAGTATTCGCGAAGATACTCTGCGCGAAGAAGCCAAGGTGCTGGTGCAGAAGTGCGGCGAATTTGATGTGCGCGGCCAGGTGGTCCAGATCAACCCAGGACCGATGGTTACGACGTATGAGTTCAAGCCGGATGCAGGTGTAAAGTATTCGCGCGTCACGGGACTGGCCGATGATCTTTGCCTTGCGATGCGCGCAGAAAGCATCCTCATTGAACGCATGGCGGGCAAAAGCACGGTTGGCATTCAGGTGCCCAACCATGATCGCGAAACCATCCATCTGCGCGACGTGATCGAGTCGGAGACCTTCAGCAAAGCCAAGTCGCGGCTCACACTTGCGATGGGCAAAGACATCAATGGCCGCATCGTTACTGCCGATTTGGCTTCGATGCCGCACGTACTCATCGCTGGCAGCACGGGTTCCGGCAAATCTGTTGCGATCAATGCAATGATCATGAGTCTGCTCTACCGCACAACGCCAGCGCAGGTTCGGCTCATACTGGTTGATCCCAAGCGCGTTGAATTGGGAATGTATGAAGGTGTGCCGCACCTCTTTACGCCGATCATCACCGATCCCAAGCTGGCAGCCAACGCACTGCGCAATGCTGTTCGCGAGATGGAGCGGCGACTCAAACTGCTTGCCAGCCGCAGCGTACGCAACATTGACCAATACAACAAGCTCTTTGACGCAACAATGCCATCGCTCTTTGAGAGTGCGGAAGACGAGGCACCGCTGCCTTTCATCGTTATCATCATTGACGAACTTGCCGATCTGATGATGCTCGACCGCGCTAATGTTGAGGAGTCAATCACCCGATTGGCGCAGATGGCCCGCGCCGTTGGAATTCATCTTGTCCTGGCCACTCAGCGACCTAGCGTCGACGTGATTACAGGACTCATCAAGGCCAACGTGCCTACCCGCATCAGCTTCCGACTTGCCACAAAGGTTGACTCGCGCACCATTCTTGATACCAACGGCGCAGAGGCTTTGCTGGGGCGTGGCGATATGCTCTTTCTGCCCCCCGGAACGAGCCGCTTGATGCGGCTGCACGCGCCTTATGTCAGCGAGAAAGAGACCGCAGCAGTGGTTGAATTCTGGAAGGCGCAAGGCGAGGCCGAGTATGTTG
>Ga0182030_10016058_pt1 | contig 14619 bp, 17 predicted proteins | sample 812S3MmetaG_FD_121299 | JGI IMG/M metagenome (GOLD analysis project Ga0182030, IMG submission 121299) | Permafrost microbial communities from Stordalen Mire, Sweden - 812S3M metaG (Illumina Assembly) | ecosystem: Environmental > Terrestrial > Soil > Wetlands > Permafrost | place: Sweden... | reverse complement strand
TGTCTTCTAAAAAATTATTTCTAGATTTGTATCAGATCTAAAAATGACGATAAAAGAAAATCTCACGAAGGAACTACAAATATTGTTCGACATTGAAAAAATATCGTCTCTGGTTGAGGTCACCGACAGACTATTCCAGTGATATGTGGCAATCAAGCAATCTACTTTAAATTTTCTTAATTAAGAAAATTATATTCAATAAAGAAAAATGGGTAATAAATCATCGAGGCAAGCACGGACGGAGGCACCCCAAAAGAGGCAATCTTCTTTCCTACAGCGCCAGAAATCAATAATCGCCAATAAGGGAGCAATTCCTGATTTCAGAACCCTTGATGAACTCCTGGCTCATTTTCGAGAATGTTCAATCATTGAAGATATGAACATCATCATTGGAATTGATGCCACGGGTTCCAACAAAACATCTGGCTTGTCATCTTTTGGAAGATCTTTGCATTCAAATTCACCAACATATGGCCCTTATGCGGAAACAATCCGTCTACTAAAAACTACTTTGGAGTTTGATTCCGATCACATATTCCCGTTGTATTATTTTGGCTCTCTCCAGGCAAATAACGTTGGAGGGGCTCTTCATGTTGGAAATTACCCAACTGTTGAGGGCCTTCTCGATTCATATCTTAAATCGATTGACTTTCAAAAGCTATCAGGACCAACAACTTTCGCACCCCTGATTCGTGAGGCAATTTCTATCGTCAAAGAAACTGAAAGATTTCATTTGCTAATCATTATTAGTGATGGGCAGATCAGTAAGGATTTGAAACAAGAACACATAAATCTATTGCGTGAGGTAGCAAATCATCCATTGTCAATTGTATGTATTGGGGTTGGAGATGGTCCATTTGATGACATGGTGAACTTCGACGATAATGTTGCGGGTCGTGTCGATATCTTCAATTTTGTTAACTACAACAAAGTTTGCGGTAGAGATGATGAACTAATGTTGCAGGTTTTGATGGAAGTTCCGGATCACTACTACTCCGCGCAACAGAGACTCGGTTACACTCCGAAATACGGTCCACTTACTGGAAAATCAGTTATGGAATCTCCTCCGGTGTATTTCTAAATAACTATCTAATTTTCTGAATTCAGAAAATATATCTTTCCAGGCAACCTCATGATAAAATAATTATCTCATCTTTAGACAAAAATAAAAATGGAAAGTGAAGGTGGTAGTTCGGTCTCTGTCGAAGAGAAATACTGCAATGGTTGTAAGGAAAAACACCCAATCACGGATTTTAGCAAAGATTCTACACGCGGTGATGGTTTGAACTCTACATGTAAGAAAGATAGGAAGAAAAAATCTGAAGATATGAAGAAAAGAAAGGAATTGAAGGAATTTCTAAATGATGAAGAATTGGATAAAATTATTAAAAAACATGTCAAATATCCCGAAGGTGATATAATTCCGGTTGAAGAACTTGATCAATGGAGTTTTGATCAACTTACCATAAAAGCTATTGATTTAGCATTTGAAATATTCCCAAAAGACAAAGTTGATTTAATTAAGATGATAATGAGAGAAGAACCAAATATTTTTGAGAAAACATGTGGCGATTGCGGAGGTTCAAAATCTATTACAAACTTTGTCAGTCATCCCAATGGAAAGTATGGTTTGAATTCAAAATGCAAAAAATGTAAGAGTAAATATAACGACGAATATAGAAATACTACAGAAGGTTACGTTAGATTTTTGCTTAAGGGATTAAAATATCGAGCGAAAACAAATAATGAGAACGAATTTACAATTACTTTCGATTATCTTATGAAAACAATCACCGAGAAACCTTATATGGAATTGTTGCCTGATTTTCCACTATATCCGAGACCCGGTGACTGGCAAATTTCCCTGGGTAAACATGACGAATCGAAAGATTATAGCGAACAAAATCTTAGAATCTTACCGTCTGAACTTAATTGTAGAATCAAGTGGTCAAATGAGAAAATTTTAAGTATCTTAGAGATTTCTTATTCTATTAAGTTGAGTGAGGATGAAATAGAACGACAACTCTATGAGAAACATCCTGGATCTTCTCAACTTTACACAGGAAAACTTCAGATAAATGAAGTAGACGAAACTGTGCGTTGCAAGTATTGTGGAGTCTGGAAAGATCTCCAATCTTTTTCTAAAACGAGTCCTTCTAGGTGTAGAGATTGTTTTTCAGAGTACGATAAATCTCGACCAAATTTTCTTAACGGGAAACTTCGCTCGATTTTAAAAGATTGTAAGGCTAGCGCAAAAAGGAAAGAAAATAGCAATAATAGAAGGGGTGAATTTAATTTGACACTCGACGATTTAATTGATATTTACAAGAGCCAAGGAGGAAGATGTAAATACAGTAAGATTCGCTTTCAATTTGGTTCTATTAATGATACCTGGTGGGTGCTCTCGCCAGAAAGGGTAGATGTAATGAGAGGTTACACTAGGGATAATGTAGTCTTGATTTGCGCAGAATTTAATACCACTGATTTTACAAGTATACTGAAATATGAATCTGAAGGAACCGGTAGATGGAATAAGTCTAAATTCAAGGTCTTCTATAATGCAGTTAAAGAGCATTATGGGTAAAAATTAGATTTAGACATAAGATTTTATGTCTAATTATCGTCTTATTCATCATCGAGTAGCTTTTCCAGAATCATATCCTTGAGACATGAGAAACGAGTCGGTTCTCTTCTCCTGATACAATCCTCAATAACCTCAGAATTTCCAAGAATATATACTTCCTTCTTCCCCCGCGATGCTCCTGTATAAAATAGCTCCCGGGTCGAAATTCTTGATTTGAAGGGAAGGCACAAAACGACGGTATTACTCTCACTTCCCTGTGCTTTATGCACGGATGTCATGTAAGCGAGCATAAGATCCTTGGTTGAAGTCACAACAACGTCTCGTTCATCAAAACGAATACCGATTTGAAATTCCTCAATATCCATCACTTTCTTCGAACCATCAATATCAATTTCTTTCGAGACAGTTACACTTCCCATAGAAATAATTTGTCCAATATCTCCATTTATCAAATCCAAATCGGCATCGTTACGTGTTTGTAAGACCCAATCTTTCACACAAAATGGTTCATCACTGTCTTCGGCATTGGGATTAAATATTTTACGTAATTCCAGAGAGATTGCACGTGTAAACTTATTCGTGGGTGCAAAGCATCTAAAATTGTCAATGCAAAATCCTTTCTCTGCTTTTTTCTTGGCCAGGCGTAGCAATTTCTTGCTAACATCAGTTGTTTCGATGACTGTAAAACCATTTCCACACTCAGACAAACTACTATTTCCCTTTAAAATTCTTTTAAGAGCAATTGATATTCCCTCACTGTTTTCATCAAAACGATAATTTTTTACTAGAATAGCTGTAGGTATCTTCTCGGTGTTGAGTAGCTGAATCAGTGGAGCACCGGGACCAACTGCCTGAAGCTGGTTTTTATCACCTATCAATACAAGAGTGTTAAATAAACCACAAGTAAAAAGATGATAAGCCATCACCGAACAAAGCATACTTGATTCATCCAATACTGCCACGTCTACCACGTCCTTATTCTTCCCAAAAAGCCATCTATGCAAAGTTCCACTGTCTTTTCCAGTTAATTCGTTGATTCGCTTGGCCGCCAACGCGGTTGTTGCACAAAGTTTGGTGGTTAGGGACAACCGGTCACAAAGATCAGCAATTGCTGCGATCAACTTGCTTTTACCCTTGCCCGGACCCCCGGTTACAATACTAATTCGATGTTCTGTAAAATTCCTCAATCCTTGAATCTGTTCAGGATTTAGATTATGAAATTCAACTACTTCCTTGAAATTTCCTTCCAACAATGCCTTATCAATTTGTTTCTTTGGTCTTGGATTCTCTTCATCTTGAGTTTCTTGATTCTCAAGAAGTGTTTTAACGGCTTCACTTACCTTCTCTTCAAGGTCAAAATTACCGCGAGGGAGCAACTCAACCCGATATTCCTCGTTTTCATCAACCTCTTCTTCCAAAATGAAGTTGCTCCCTCTCGCGGGGATACAGTACAAGAACCCATTATAGTCCAGAAGTCTTTTCTTCTCAATCAATCGTTGAATGGCGTCTTCATCATCCTCGAACTTCTCACGCGGTAGGCAGAGGTGACGATTTTCTCTACAATTGTCAATTGCTTCGGCTAAGAAGAGCGCATCCTCAACCTCGCTACGCTCAATTTTCATTCTTTTCATAAGAATTTTGAGAGTGTCGATCTGAACTAGTCCCGATAACAACGACACATCATTGACAATTCGGTGGACGACTCCGTGTTTCCCTGGTTGGATGGCCTGCGCAATTTTCTTGGCCGTGCGATCATCCAAACTAATCTCTTTTTCATCAAAGAACTCTAGGATTTGAATCACCGCTTCTTCCTGTTCATCTTTTCGCTTCCAGGGGAGAAAAGCTTCAAGAACTCTCTCAGGACTCTGTGAATCCCAAATCTGCACCTTGTCTTCAATCATTTTCCAAATTTTGGCCTTGTGTGTGTTAACTGCCTTTTTAATCTCTTCTTCCGTCAAGTCCATATCAAAACCACTGATCCGGTCAATGATGTCGTCAATTTCCTGTGGTTCTAAAAACGTTAGGCTCCTGGCCTTGATCTGCGGGCCGTATTTGGAAGTTTCAGGCTCACCTGATGCGGTAACAAAATCACCGACAGACGGGATTGTCTTCGCCGAGCCACTAATCGTTTCTTTCTTTCCTTTCTCATTCCTGATCTTCAAAAGAAGCCACCATGGAAGTTTTCCGAACTTGTTGCGCCTATAGGTCCTTGAGAGAATGGTTCCTTTGACGATCATAGCTTTCTTACGGCTATGCAATACGTCAGTGCGTATCTTCACAGAGACGAACCGTATTTCTAGGGTTTCTCTGCAAATGAAGTGGTCTGTTATTTTTACCGAGATAGGCTGCTAGGATATTTAAAGCCGCATTAAGGTCTCGATTTAGAAACTTACGACACGTGGTGGAATCACACCAGCGTAACCCTCTAACCTGACGAACAACTTTAACCTCTACCCCGTCTTTCAGAATTTCAACTTGTCTTTTAATCGGAATAAGAGTCTCTCCACAACAATGGCACTTTTTAGTAGTATTATATTCATCAACGAATTTAACTGGATTATGCTGCGAACACTTTTTAGAAAGATATGTTGTTGGAGCTGATAATTCATTTTTAGCAGTTGGATTAAATTTAGCAGCTCCATAGGCTATGGTTGCTTTACTTAATTTTATTTTCAAGCCACTAAACAAACCAAAAATTAAAGAGGTAGTCTAAGTGTCTTACCTGTAAAAAACTTTTAAGTTGTGGTATACTCATAAGTAAAACGAAAATGACTTTCGAAGAGAAATCCCAAGGGTCTTTGACCGTGAACCATGCTTATCTGAAGCGTTTCGCAATTCTTTTTGGATCTTTATTCCTTGCGGGTCTCCACCTATGGGCAGGTTTCATTCAATATGATGTTTCTACTCTCAATGACATGCAGAAAAGTGATTTTACGTTGATTTTGATAAATCTTCGCTTCGTTGGATTCTGTCTTGTCATTGCGTCAGTTCCTCTAGAGCGTTATTTTGCGATAAGCAACTACGCCAAACAAGGATTCGAGAATTCGAGGACAGAGTGTCGGAAAAATTCTTTCGGAGGCACGGCGGCGGCAGTACTATTCTTTCCGGCCATTTTTTCTTTCGTCATGTTTATGTTCATAGCGGGCGATGGTCTTCTCAGCAGTTTTTTGACCCCTCCTGTGCTTTTGACATTCGCTGTGGGTGTCTCAGAAATCTCTTTGACTTTTTTCTTCTGCATCGTCGGCTTTGTGAAGTATCTCCCAGAGATTATAGAGTGCTTTGCTGGTTAAATCAAAACCAATGTCTTAAAATTTTAAGACGCTGACTATTCGAGTATCTTACCTACAGAATTATTTTACAATAATAATTTTTAAAATAAAAATGAAGACCGGTGAAGAAGGTCCATTACTCCCTCGGGAGGCCGATCACGCTTACCCAACGCGTTTGGCGATTCTCTTCACGGTTCTAGCGATTGCGGGACTTCACTTATGGACAGGGTTCATTGAATACGATGTTTCAGTTCTCAATGAATATCAAAAGAGTGATTTTACACTGATCTTGATGAGCGTTAAAACCGCGGGAGTTTGTTTCGCTGTTGCTTCAATTCATTTGGAACGTTATTTCACAATTTCACGTCACGCAGAGCAGGGATCGGTCGACAAGATAAATTTCTTTAAGTGGGTTTCGGCAATAACGACTCTGTTTCCAGCAATTATGATCGCCATTTCCTGGTGTTTTGTTGTTGCTGATAATTTTGTAATGATTTTCGCAGTTCCAGCGGTCATTTTAGTCTTTATAGTAGGACTGCTGGAAATCTCGGTAGTTGGAGGGCTCTGTATCGTCGGCTTTGTGAAATGTCTTCCTTCCATCTTCGAGTTCTACTGTCAGTAATGGCCTGCTATTGTCTTAAAATTTTAAGACAAAAATATATATTCACTCAACGACACACTGCCAACCAGAAATTTTTAAGGTGTGATTTTGACTAAATAAAAAGATGGAGGTATACCTGGTAGTCAACGGACTCGTTCTTGACGACCATCAAGCTATTCGAGACTATATTCAGGATTCAAAGATTTTCGCCAGCAAGGAAAATGCTTACGGTTATATTTTCAAAGCAATTATCTCCTACACCGAGGATCGGGAAGATGATGAGAAGGACGATGGTCTTGGAAGTATTCGAGGCATTCTAGAAAGAACTCTAACAGTCGAAGAAAAACTACTTCAGATAAAAAAGTATATGCCAAGAAATATGTTTTATGAAGTTTTCCCAAAAATTTTGGGATAAAAGTTAACCTGTAAGTTGATTCTAATCAGAATCAACTTTTACTTGCATTTTTACTCAAAAAGTGGAGCAATTTCGGGAAGAAGAACATTACTACAACTTTGTTCGGTTATCTCAACCGCGGGAGTAAACCCAATTGACTTGAAGAATGTTGAACAAATTGTTGTGTGAACGTCTCCTGCATAGACGACGCAATTTCCCCCAGCGGCGAGAACTCCGAGTATGCAAGTCCAGTCTGCGAGGACCGAAATCACTCGAAGAATATACATCCATGTTTCTTGGAACTCATCACCCCTTGAGAGTATTGGCCAGTTACGATCAAACTTTTCTCGAGTGGGGTGGTTAATTTGGGGAAGCAAAATTTTAAAAACTAATCCTTCCATCATCTTATTATTTAATTTTTGTCTTGATTCAACTATCATCGGATGATTATTCCATTGTTCGATCATAAATTCTTTTAATTCATCTGAATTGGAAAACTGAGAAAAGAGGTCTTCACACAAAGCATAGACTCTATGACTCTCCTTCTTATTCTTCGGTAAGAAAAACTTGTCAAAACCGAGTGAAACCCTCGGATCGAATGGATAAAATTTATACGGGAGAGTGTTTGATTTTGGAGGGTTTAGGAAATAGTGTCTCGCTTTATTGAGAGTTGAGAAAGAGTCGGTGTTCACATTACTGGACGAATCTTCGGCACATTCGATAAACACATCGAGGTAGAAAGGAGATCTGTTGACGTAAAATTTTAGCAAATCAAATGCTGTGTATCCACTCGATGGCATGTGATTCTCGCCGAGGAAGAGAATACGCTTATTCGCAGAAGCAAGATAAGAGACATGACAGATTCCGCCAATTTCCCGTGGATAAGGTGTTTGGTCTAAACAATTTAGAAGCAATTGGTTTCTAATTAACTCATTTTCGAGATCCGTGATCCTTCTGCGGATTACTTCTTCAGTATTCATTTTATATTTTCTTTATAAGTTACTGATTTCTCAAAAATGGGTAGTCTACTCAGAAGTTGAACTCCTGGAAGACCTCCTACCCCATAATCGAAATTAAAATTTAGTCACTAAAAGATTAAAAATGGAAACTTCATACATCTATTTCGAGGGTCAAACAAACGAAGTTCGTGTCAAGATTGGGAAAACAAAAAGAAATCCCGAGATTAGAATTAAAGAACAACAAACTGGTAATTCTAAGGAATTGAAATTATGGATGCAAACTAAGAAATTTAGCGAAAAAGAATTAAAGGCTCGTTTTAAGGCTTATAAGACGGGAACAGGTGGAAATGAATGGTTTCTTATAGATCTAGAGAAGCTGGTAGAATTTCAGAAGGAAATTATGGGAGAAGAGATTATAAATGAAACACAACCAGAGGTTCGAGACACCTCTTCACGCACAACTGCATCCACGGTGAGCAGAGCAAGCTTTAAAACAGATTTTGCGGAATTTCTAGATCTTCATCAGGATCCGGATGGTGTATATCTTTCCACAAATGATGCAGAAACTCTTTTCAAAAACTACTTAGAAGAATTGGGTCGGAAAAAACCTAGTGATAGTTATATTAAAACCCTGTTCAGACAAAAATTCCCTAACAAAGAAAAGATTGAGGAAATAAATTGTTATTCAGATCTTCTTATAAATAAAGTTTTTCTAGAATCTAAATAAGAAAATGAGTTGTGGTATTGAAGGTTCTTGCACGAAATCTTTTCCTTATCCATTTACAGAATTTCCGATTTTCATTTGGAATGATAATGCAGAAGGATCCGCGGCGTGGAATGAAATCTTCCCAGAGGCTCAAGTAATCAATGATTTTAATCAATTAATGGTAGGAATTGCAAGTGATATTGGGGGAAGAGGTGCTTTAGTTATTAAGGCGTCAACTTATACACCAGTTTGCCGAGATTTGTTTCTAAACTACGTTACGGCAGCGATTAAAATATCAAGTATTAGGAGTTATGGTGGGTTTTATATTGATAATTTCTATAATCCGTTTCCACTCACTGTTGAAATATCGGATATTTCACCCCGACAGGTATTTCAGCTTTCTTCCGACATAGTTCTTCCATTGACTCAGCGTTCTTACTGGCTTTCCTCTCTCGCGGCTAAATCCAATTGTGTGAAGTTTGAGGGACAGTTCTACCCCGCGTTAGTTGTCGACGTCCCACCATTTCCTCGACAGACTACGGTTAACGTATGGATATTTTTGGTCATCGGACTTCTGATTTTTATTGGTCTTTTCTTCTGGTTGGCCTGTCTACTTTCATAACTCTTTTTTGAAAAATTAGTTAAAAATAAAAATGGAGATTATTATATCAAAAAATGATATCCTGGCAACGGGAGAAGCTCGGTTGGTTAACCGAAAGATCCCCACCGGTGCGACTCCTCTATCGCAAGTGACAATCGTCAAAAGACCGTATAGACTCACTATTAACTATCCTTTCAAAAAGCCGTTTATCATTGGCGAGGCTCTTACGCAGTTTTCGAAGGACGATGTGACGGTAGCGGACTTGATCAATCTCACACGGTCTGGAGTTTACTCTGCTTTGGAAAGAGAGGGTGTAAAAGCAAATGGCGGAGTCTGTTACACCGCGGAAAATCCACCGCCTTACGATTATTTCTCCGAAGTTCCGATACCAATTGACTATGAAGGGTCGCTGATGACCGAGGATGTAAGAGATTGGCAACTCGCCATCGATAAATTTATCGTGACCGAGGATTCTTGCGAAGCAATTCTTAAAAGGAAGTTCAAGAGGGACTATGTCGAAGGAGAGGTGGGAGACAGAGTCATTTACGTCAAAAAGATGATACAAAAAGACTCGATATTGACTTTTAATTTGAAACATCACTCCGAGAAGATTGAAATCAAGGAGGACATCGAACAAGAGGCTGACTCTTGCCGCACGGAAGCTCCTGGTCTCGTTCCTGGATTCTTTTTCTACGAATCGAGGTTGTCCTTACGCGTGGTTAACACTCAAGGACCTCAAATCACCGCTCTTTTCCTGAATAATGTTATTTTCGATGGTGGTTTGTATGGAGATAACTATGAATGGACGTTCTATCTTTTCGAAGTTGGTGACAAGTACTACTTCCAACGTGGCCTCGATTTATTCCCACAATTCATTGAGAATCTGGTAATCGAATAACGATTATTTTATTTCAAGAAATTTCTTGAAAAATATAATGTTACAATAGTTTCATCTCAAGCGAAGTCCATGGAACGAGAAGGTGTGGATCAACTTGTCTGTGAACAACACGGTAAAAGTTGTATTCATGTGTCGTTGTAGAGCTTCTGTGTTAGTCCAGTTTTCGTAAAAGAACATAACTGAGGGATCAACTGAGTTGGCCACTGGGTGATCAACTGAGTTGGCCACTGGGTGATCAACTGAGTTGGCCACTGGGTGATCATCGATAAGTTGGTATAGATCGTATTCTAGACAACCGGGTTCACTCCTTGTGTCGGGTATTGAACGACTGTAAGAACTGGCGCCATTTCGTTTTCCTGATCTCAGTTTGAAAAAATTATTATTTAGACAGTCTTCTAAATTCTCCAAATCCAGGAGTTTCACTTCTGATGATATCAATAATCTCTCAAGAATTCTTTTTACGAATTCGTAAAATGATTAATTTTCAATTATTGAATAAATGAATACCATTTCTGATATCCGATTTTATTGAAATGCACGTGGTCATCGTAGTCAACACCGAATGTAAACTCATCGAAAAATGAGTGACACTCCACTTGCGAAACCTCAGATACAATCATCTTTTTAATTCCGAGGTTGACATTACCTGTTTTTTCATTGTCGACATCACTTCTATGCGGTAATAACAGGAATTTTATCGTAACATTTTCATTAACCTTTGACTTGATGATTGTGATAATATTCTTAATTCCATCGACCATATGTTCGATAGAAGATTTTTCCAGATTATTTGTTCCAATCATCAGAAAAATACATTTGTTAACCGTAACGTGATCCAGAATACATCTCTCATCTTGTAGACGGTAAAGAAGATTTTCGATGCCATCACCACCAACACCCATCAATGCGATTGACGATTTTTCTTCCATCTTTGTGAGATATTCCTTCCCCGTGGTTCCCCATCTCTCCATCATCGAGTCCCCGATAAAAACGACGTCAAATTGTTTCCCATTGTAATTCTTTTGATGTTCTTGATGAGTTTCATCTGTTCTCTTCTTCCATTTAGGAATCAATAACTTGTTGACACTCATTTTAATAGTTCGACAGAGAATGTACGATTATCCAAAAATTTAGGGTTAGTATACCTTATTTGGATATGAAATTTTCCTTTGTATTTCTCGACAAAATAGTAATGAATGTCTTCAGTATCTACCCAAAATAGACGGTGATCGTTGCCATTTGGAAAGTTCTCTCACCTAACCGATCCTGCAGCTGACCGAACCTTCAAATCTGAAAGGAAATTATATACAACAACTTAGAAATAAATCCACGGTAAGGTTATCCCAGGCATAATACTCTCATTAAAAATTTTTTTCCCGGAAAATGTAAATAAAATGACGGCTGCAAAGGTCTTAAAATTTCTGAAAGATGTTGGAATTGAAACCAATGAAATCAATGTTGCATTGATGAAGAAATTGGTCGGGAAATGGGGAATGGTCCTATCTCTATCAGCGGAAGCTGATTTTCTAGCAGGAAACGTTAACATTCACGAGGTTGATGAAGCCGACAGGAATCTCGAAACCGAGACTTTAGACATCCCGGACAATCCCGATCTCGATGGACTCAGTCTTTATTCCGGAGATACTGAGTCCGATCATGCTTTTAGCCTAAAAAAGACTCTCTGTGAGCTTTTTAGAGGAGAAGAACCTGCAGATGAGCGCTATCGAGAATATCTCGATGAGAAACAGAGAGACTCAGACGATGAGGAAGAAGCTTGAGTGATTCAATGTGTAATTTTTAGAGAAATTTCTCTAAAAATAAAAAAAAAAACATTTACTGAGGAGGAACACAAAGGAATTGGCCAGGCGAGACCGTTGTCGTCCTGTTAACACGGAAAAGCTGCGTTCCCTCCCGAGCTGCACCTACCAACGTTGTATTCTTCGGCAAAGAGAGCGGAGGAGCTGCCGATGCGACTGGAACCACTGGAACCCCCGCCGCAGCAGCCGCAGCAGCTTGAGGACCAACGACATAACTAGCCGGAGCAACGACAGCAGCGGGAGCCGAGGAACTCAGGAGATCGCTCACTTTTCTGGCTCTGACTGCTGCAAAGATTCCATAAAAGAACAAAATCAGTAGAAGTATAATGGCAATTGCGTTTATTACGACCAAGCCGGTAAGCTGGCTCTGCGTCAGGGCTACCCCATTTTTGAACTGATTGAAATATACAATGTTTGCGATAGCAAAAGCAATTAAGATTAAGGCAATCAGCAAAGTAACCAAAGCAAAGGTGAAATAAGAAGAAGACATTTTCAAAATCTATCTTTAGAAATGGCAACAAAGAAAACTATTACACCCAAAATCTCCAAACCCAAGATCGAGGACGATGATGCAGTCGAAGAGCCGGTCATCAAGCCTAAACTGACCCGCAAGGTGCCAGTCGCTGAGGCAAAGAATAAGCCGGAGCCTGAGGCTGCTAAACCAGTTCCTAAAAAGGAGACCGCCGCTCCGGCCAAGAAGGAGGCAGCGCCGGCTAAGAAAGAGACCACCGCTCCCGCCAAGAAAGAAAAAGAAGCAGCACCGGCTAAGAAGGAGGCCAACGGGAAAAAGACCGAAAGTCCGGTTGTTGAGAAAAAGAAGGCTCAAGAGAGTCCCGAGGAGTTGCGGAAACAGTTTATCGAAAACTGGGAGAATTTGCGCGACGCTGCGGAGTCTCATCACCACTTCCTGCGCATCTACAAGCCAAAGAATCCTCTCCAAATCGGTGGAATGAAGCAACAGTTGAACAACCCCGACATGGTTTATTCCCTGGAGATGTTGCTTGCCGGCACTCACAAGGAGCTTGATGAGTTCCTCGCCGAAGACTCTGTTCAGAAGTGGTTGGAATCTCGCGACATTACGGAGGATGATGTTCGTGAGAATCTCATCACCGCGAAGAACTTTGAAAAACGTAAGGTCGACCCCGATTTCATCGAGCTCCAGAAATCCAAGAAGGAGACTCTTGCTGCGCTTCAAGCCAAGGTTGATGAGATCAAGTCTCACCTCGAAAAGTCGAAGTCTACACCCAAGAGCAAGAAAGAGACGCTCTTGGAACGGTTGGGTGAATACACCAAGGCTGGAAAGGTCTATGACGTGTCGGGTTGGGACAACGACACTCACACTGGTTTCAAGACAACTTTGACTCCCACCAACCGTAGCCAGAAGAAGCGTATCACCACGTATCCTATCTGCGCGAACGGCGTTGAGAAGATCCGTCAGTTCCTTGGCTATCTGGATCTTGACCCATCTCTTGCTGACGAGGCCAAGTAAAAAATACAATCAAATTCAGAAAATTTTCTGAATCAATCTCTGATATTTCTCATGAAAGAATACTCTTGAACCTATCGATTAGTTCGTTAGATGACCCTTCATCGATTTCTATCCCTCTTTCAATTGATTTGGTTAATAAACTCTCAAACTTCTTAAGTTTTTGTTCAACCTTTACCAGAGAAATCAATCTTTCTACTATCGTTGACCCTTCGATCTCGAATTCGTCTAAAAATTCGTTGTATTCAGAGATCTTTTTACTTAAAAACTTCTCATGATACCTCGCTTTCACTCTCTCATTAACAGCATCGCGGTGAGTGTAGTAGTATTTCTTGCTAGCATCTCTGGATATTTTTTTCAAGTCTGTCATTGTCTTTTATAATGAGAAAATATATTTAACTAAATATATTTTCTTTGACAATTAAATGGAAAACTTTCTTATTAATCTGGAGAGCTTTTTGGATGAAGTTTCGGAGGAAAACTGGTCTAAATTTGTTTCCTGCGCAGCGGCTGTCACCAATAGTAGCAAAAAAGTTTACAAAAGATTATTGCAACATCAAGAGTCAAGTCTCCAAAGTAAAGAGCTCTCAAAATCTTGGAAAAAACCAGATCCAGACACTGATGTTTATTCTTTACTCGGTTTAGAAAATTTAGATGAGAATAGATCTTTAGAAAATAGTTTTTTCGAATAATCTAGTTCTGATGAAGATATCGATACTTTTAGCTCAATCAAATGGCTTAGAGAATTTAAATCTGAGAAAATTGTAAACTGTATTGATGTGGTTCAATTTGCATCTGCAGCAAGGTCATATCCCAAAATATATGAACAACTCTACGATATTCTCTCTTTCTCGGGGGGTCCAGAAAACTATAAGTTTCTATTTGACTATTTTTGGAAGAATCCAGTAGATGGTTTCGGAAGAGATACCCTTGAATACTATTCAGGTAAGAAAAAGAAAGTTGAGAAGACAGATATACTTCCCGAAATCGAAAAAATTTACAATAAATTCAGGGGAAGAGTTAGACAGGCAGAGTTTTTTCAAACACTCCCAATTTTTGATCAGTTGATTAATAAAAATGATGATACTTTCTTAATCGACAATGGGGAAGAAAAATTACTAACAGATTTTGATAAACTAAAGCTGGTGTGCGATTCGTTGGAGGAGGCTTATGCCGTTTTTTCAAAAATGATGCCGAAAGAAGCCAGAAACGCGGTTATGAGGAAAGTCGAACGTATAGACGACAATTCGAGGGCTATCTGGAAATTAATAAATAGCAAAATTAGAAAAGTTCAAAAACCATGC
>Ga0182030_10016056_pt1 | contig 14620 bp, 10 predicted proteins | sample 812S3MmetaG_FD_121299 | JGI IMG/M metagenome (GOLD analysis project Ga0182030, IMG submission 121299) | Permafrost microbial communities from Stordalen Mire, Sweden - 812S3M metaG (Illumina Assembly) | ecosystem: Environmental > Terrestrial > Soil > Wetlands > Permafrost | place: Sweden... | reverse complement strand
GGAGGCGGTGGCGCGGCTCTTCAAACCAGCGGATGGAAGGGTGCTGCCTTTGCAGCCCGCGCGGATGCTGGCGTTCGGCCGGCTCTTGGACGGGCAGGGTGCGTTGCTGGATCAAGTGCTGGTGGTACGCTTCGCGGCGCCAGCCAGCTTCACGGGTGAGGACGTGGTGGAGGTGCATGCCCATGGGGGAACCTTTGTCCTGCGGAGCATCCTGGACGCCTTGGTGGAGGGTTCGGGTGACCTGTTGCCGCCGCTCCGTCTGGCTCGGCCCGGCGAGTTCACCCAACGGGCCTTCCTCAATGGAAAACTGGGTCTGACGCAGGCCGAAGCGGTGGCGGATTTGATCCACAGCGGCTCGTCCTTGGCGCGCGAGGCGGCGGCACGCCAGTTGTCAGGCTCGCTGCAGGCGGTGATCGAGGGCTTGCGGCAGCAGGTGCTGGGGCTACTCGCCGAGGCGGAGGCCAGCTGCGATTTCCCGGAGGAGGAGTCGCAGCTCGGGGGTCGTGGGGCCTGGGTCGATGGGGTGGCATCCTTGCGGTCGCGCATGCTGGCCCTCTTGCGCACGGCTAGGACTGGGCGCATGTTGACCCAGGGCGTGCGGGTGTGCATCGCCGGTGCGCCCAATGCCGGCAAGAGCAGCCTGTTGAACGCCTTGGCGGGTGAGGAGCGTGCCATTGTGAGCCCTGAGCCTGGCACCACTCGCGATTGGCTCGAGCTGCGCTATCAGGTCGAAGGGATGCCGGTGCTTTTGTATGACACAGCCGGCTTGCGGGAGGCGGCAGGCGCGGTGGAGGCGGAGGGTGTGCGGCGGGCGCTTCAGCTGGCGGCGCAGGCGGACCTGCTGCTGCTGCTGCTGGACCAATCTGCAGCGTTCGACGCGGCTTGGTTGGATCTTTTAGGGACAGTGACCGGGCCGGCCTTGTTGGTGCTCACCAAGAGCGACTTGGACCCGTTGTGGGACAGCAGCGCGTTGCGGGCGGCGTTGAAATTGCGGCGTCCGGATTGGGTGGGTTCCGAAGGCTTGGGCAAACATGTGGTGAGCGTCAGCGCGATGAAAGGCGCAGGCTTGGAAGCGCTGCAGTCGGCGATCTTGGATACGGCGTTGGAGGGGCGCGCAGCTCAGGCGATGGAGGCGGTCTTGTTGACGCAGTCGAGGCACGAGCTGGCTCTACGCGCGGCCTATGATTCGTTGGGCCTGGTTGAGCGGTCATTGATGGCGCAAGCTCCAGCGGAGTTGTTGGCGGTGGACCTTCGCGCGGCGTTGGATAGTCTGGGTGAGATCGTGGGCTTGACGACGCGGGCGGAAGTGGTGGAACAGATCTTCTCCCGTTTTTGTATTGGCAAGTAGTCAGGAAAGCGTTTATGGGCACCAGGAAAACAAAATCCGGCTTGGACGAAAGGTAAAAATTGGGCATTTTTTGGTTGATGTGTTACTTTAAGTAAACGATGATTTGTTATTTATATTGCCTAATGAAACTATATTATTATTTATCAACAAGTGTTTTTCTGGATTTAATGGAAAATCCACACAAGGGGCTTTGGACCTTGACGCACAATATCTAGTGGGTTATAGTCCGAGCCGCACTAAGCCTTGGGTTACAAGCGGTATTGTCTAGTAACGTCTCGGATTCTCCCCGGGTCCAACGTTACCACCCCAAGGTGCATTGCCTCAGACGCCCATATAGCCTCCCCGGCTCTGGGTGCGCCCGGATCAGGGACCGGGACTATGAACGATCCCACGCAAAGCCTCATACGACACGCGTTGCCTTAAGACTAGCTAGACGGGTCGGCCACCCGAGCATCGGCCAAAACTGGACCATGGATCATGCCGTCCCCAGGCATTGCCGTCTCTGGGGGGTCTTGATGGTTCCTGCTGTTGCTTTTGTTTTGCCAGCAGGCGCTCTGAAGGCTTGGACATCCGATCGACCCAGCCTTGCCCAAGGGGTGGCGCTGGGGATTCATTCAATCCGTGTGGGGGAGCAGAACGCATGAGCGCGACGAAGGGCACTGCTGCGGCATCGACTGGCCAGTCGGTCAGCACCGCCAAAGTCCGGGGCCAAAAGCCCGGTTTGAAGGTCAACCGCCACTACACCAAGCAGGGAGTCAGCGTCTGGGACACCGTGGCTTGGGAGAAGCGCAGCGCCGTCATCACCAATGAGAACGGCAAAGTGGTCTTCGAGCAGAAGGACTGCGAGATCCCCGCTTCCTGGTCCCTGCTGGCCACCAATGTGGTGGTGAGCAAGTACTTCCGTGGCAAGCCCGGCGCGCCGGACCGCGAGCATTCCGTGAAGCAGCTGATCGGCCGCGTGGCCGATTCATTCACCGACTGGGGCTGGGATGGCGGCTATTTCACCGCTGAGGATGACCGCGAGGCCTTCCGCGACGAGCTGACCTACATCCTCCTGCACCAGCATGCCGCCTTCAATTCGCCGGTGTGGTTCAATGTGGGCATCGAGGCCAAGCCCCAGTGCTCGGCCTGCTTCATCAACAGCGTCGAGGACAGCATGTCCTCGATCCTGACCCTGGCCAAGACCGAGGGCATGCTCTTCAAGCACGGTTCGGGCGCAGGCAGCAATCTGAGCCCCCTGCGCAGCAGCAAGGAGCACCTGGCTGGCGGCGGTTCTGCCAGCGGCCCCGTCAGCTTCATGAAGGGTTTTGACGCCTTCGCCGGCGTCATCAAGTCGGGCGGCAAGACCCGCCGCGCCGCCAAGATGGTGATCCTCAACGCTGAGCATCCGGATATCGTCGAGTTCATCAAGTGCAAGGAGCTGGAGGAGAAGAAGGCCTGGGCCCTGATCGACGCGGGCTATGACGGCAGCTTCACCGGCGAGGCTTATGGCAGCGTTTTCTTCCAGAACAGCAACAACTCCGTCCGCGTCACCGACGAATTCATGCGCGCCGTGATCGACGACAAGGAGTGGAAGACCCGCGCCGTGACCGACGGCCGCGTGATGGACAGCTACCGCGCCCGCGACCTGATGCGCATGATGGCCGAGAGCGCTTGGGTCTGCGGCGACCCGGGCGTGCAGTTCGACACCACGGTGAACCATTGGCATCCCTGCCCCAACACGGCCCGCATCAACGCCAGCAATCCCTGCAGCGAGTACATGTTCCTGGATGACTCGGCCTGCAACTTGGCCAGCCTGAACCTGATGAAGTTCCGCCGCCAGGATGACCGCGAGTTCGACGTGGTGGCTTTCCGCCACGCCTGCGAGATCATCATCTTGGCGCAGGAGATCATCGTCGATTACGCCAGCTATCCCACGGAGCAGATCGGCAAGAACAGCCACGCCTTCCGGCCCCTGGGCATCGGTTACGCCAATTTGGGCGCCCTTCTCATGAGCCGCGGCCTGGCCTACGACAGCCCCGATGGCCGAGCCTATGCCGCCGCCATCACCGCCATGCTCAGCGGCTACAGCTACCGTCAAAGCGCCCGGGTGGCCCAGCAGCACGGGCCCTTCGCCGGCTATGCCAAGAACCGCGAGCCCTTCCTGCGCGTCATCGGCCAGCACCGCGCCGCGGTGAAGGATATCGAACGCAGCTATGTCCCGGCCGACATGCTTTCGGAGGCCGCCAATGCCTGGGACGAGACCTTATCCCTGGGCCAGCAGTACGGCTTCAAGAACGCGCAGATCTCGGTCCTGGCGCCCACCGGCACCATCGGCTTCATGATGGATTGCGACACCACCGGCGTGGAGCCTGACATCAGCCTGGTCAAATACAAGAAGCTGGTCGGCGGCGGCATGCTGAAGATCGTCAACCAGACCGTGCCGGAGGCCCTGGAGCGCTTGGGCTACACGGCGGACCAGGCCAAGGAGATCATCAGCTACATCGACGACAACGAGACCATCGAGGGCGCCCCGGGCCTCAAGGACGAGCATCTGACGGTGTTCGATTGCGCCTTCAAGCCGAGCAACGGCGTGCGCAGCATCCATTGGATGGGCCACCTGAAGATGATGAGCGCGGTGCAGCCCTTCATCAGCGGCGCCATCAGCAAGACCGTGAACATGCCCACGGAGTGCTCGATCGACGACATCATGACCGCCTACACCGAGAGCTGGAAGATGGGCATCAAGGCCCTGGCCATCTACCGTGACGGCAGCAAGCGCAGCCAGCCCCTGAACACCAGCCTGGAGAAGATGAAGGACACCACGGGCAAGAACGGCGAGGTCGCCGGCGAGCCCCGCCCGGTGCGACGCCGCCTGCCCGACGAGCGCCAGGCCATCACCCACAAGTTCAGCATCTCCGGCCACGAGGGCTACCTGACCGTGGGCCTTTACGAGGACGTCACCCCCGGCGAGATCTTCGTGACCATGGCCAAGGAAGGCTCGGCCGTGTCGGGCCTGGTGGACGCCGTGGCCACCCTCACCAGCATCACCCTCCAATACGGCGTGCCGGTGGAGGTGCTGTGCAAGAAGTTCATCCATACCCGCTTTGAGCCCAATGGCTTCACCAACAATCCCAACATCCCCATGGCCAAGTCGATCTTGGATTACATCTTCCGCTGGCTGGAGCTCAAATTCGTCCTGCCCAAGGAAGCGGCGGCGGCGGTGGCGGAGAATGAATCCGACAACATCGAGCCGTTGAAGGCGGCGGCCAAGAGCTCGGTGAAGACCGCGCCGGACCCGATGGCCTTCAGCAAGCCGGCGCCCGCCAAGGTCGGCCGTCACACCACCCAAGTGGCTTTCCAGGTCGAGAGCGACGCCCCGCCCTGCAGCACCTGTGGCGACATCATGGTGCGCAGCGGCAGCTGCCATAAGTGCATCAGCTGCGGGACGACGAGCGGCTGCAGCTGATCAACGGGCTGATGACGGGAATGCTGGGGGGAGCCGCAAGGCTCCCCCCTTCTTCTTTCCGGGGCAGGGGCGGGCGACCTATAATGGATGCTCACCCTTTTCCTTTTGTGAGCGTTCCGTGCCCCTTGCCTTTGAAGTGAACCTGAAGCGCGAGCATGTCCGCCAAGCCACCGCCGGCATTTATCGCCGTCAGCTCCTCAAGCCCATGGTCGTCACCGGGGCCATCGGGCTGTTGATCCTAGGCCAGGGGCTGTTCTGGGCGGTCCTGCCCCAGGCCCATTGGGTCCTGCGCATCATGCTGGCCGTGCTGATGGTGCTGAGCCTGATGGGCACCGTCTACACCGCCGGCCGTTACTACCAATCCTTGGCCATCCGCAATTTCCAGCGCTTTGAGGGCCAGCCCGCCCAAGCCCGCCTGGATGACGAGGGCTACCACTACGAGGCCAGTTGGGGCAGCGGCACGGTCCCTTGGGCCCGTTTTGACAGCCTGTGGTGCCTTCCGGGGGTGTGGGTGCTGCTGGAGCACGCTGACAAGGGGGTCAGCGTGCTGCTGCCGGTGGCCGACCTGGATGCCGAGGCTCAGGCCTATCTAAAGGCCCGGCTGCAGGGGCGTGGCGCCCAGGTCAGGGCATGATGTTGGGGTGGCTGGCGGGTGGCCTGTGGGCCTGGCAATTGTGGCATTGGCTGGGGCTGCATGCGGACCTTAGCGCTCAAGGCTTGTGGATGCAGGAGCTCGCCCATCGCCTGGCCATGGGCGGGAGCCTGAGCACATGGGATCTGCCTCCCGCTTTCGGTTGGCTGCCGGACTTGGGCCTTTTGGACGCCCTGCGTGGCCTGGGTTCAGATCCCGAACGGGTGCAACGCTGGTTCGGCTTGATCCTGGGCCTTTTTGCCTGGAAGTATCTGGCCCGCTTGATCCGGCGGCTCTGGCCCATGGCGAAGAGCGTCAGCCGGGTGCTGGCGGCGTCGGGCCTGCTCTTGGGCCTGATGGTGGCGCCAGTGCCGGGTCTGGGCCATTGGCCCATGCCCGGCCAGCATGGCACAGCGCTGATCCTGGCCATGGCGGCGTGGTCTTGGGGTCTGAAGCAAAAAGAACGCCCCTCAGGTTGGCTAGCCACCATGGTCGGGGCTGTGGTGCTGGGTTTAGTGGGCGCGGGCGACCCGTGGGCCCTGTTGTGGATCCTACCCGTGCTGGGATCGCTCAGTTTGCGCTTGAGGCCGGCTTCCTGGCCCCGCTTGTTGATGGGCCTGGCGCTGGCTCTAGGGTCGGCTTGGTGGGCCCGGCAGTGGCTTCTGGGCCACGCTGGCCGTCTGGTGGAGCCGGACTGGCGCCAGTTGACCAGGGTCGATGCCGCGGGGCTTCTGGCGCAGGCATCCTTGTGGTGGGCTGGCCTGAAGGTGCTCTTGGGTGCCGTAGGTTTGGGCGCGGTGCTTTGGCTGTGGCCAAGGCCTGAGCGCGGTTCGGGCTTGCGGGTGCTGGGCCTGGGTTGGGGCTTGGCGGTCCTGGGTTCGGCCTGGGTGGGCTGGAGCCTACGCCTGAGCGGGGCAGCCTGGGCCTATCCTCTTTGGCCCCTGTTGTGGCTCTTACCTGCCTTGGTGGTGGAGCGTTGGCCGGCTTGGGATAAGGCGCTGGTGCTGGCGATCCTTTTGTTGGCACTGCTGCTTCCGCAGCGTCCGCTATCGGCCGTCCCAGCGTCGGCGCTGCAGGTGCAATGGCTGGAAGCGGGCTTGGGCCCCCAGCGGCGTTATGGGTGGGCCGACCCGGCCTTGGCTCGGCGCTTGCGCCTGGCCAGCCCGCATGGCCTGGTCGTGGTGGGTGTGCTGGTGCGGCCGGAGGGGGCGCTTAGCCCGGCCTGGTGCTCGGATCGCACGCTGCTGGATGATGGGGCGGCCTTGCAGCGGCCCCAATTTGTGGTGGTGAATGGGTTGGATGAGGCTTGGTTAAAGGGGCGCCTGGGCGCGCCGGCGGGGGTCCTGGAAGGCCTGGGCTTGAAGGTCTGGCTTTTAGGGCTCGCTCGTTGATGCGGCAGCGTTGGCAGGGTTGGTGGGTGGTCGCGCTTTGGCTGGGGCTGCTGTGGGCCTGGTTGGGCCAGCATCCGGTGCTGAACTCCGATGCCTTGTACCTTTTTGACCTGGCCGATGGCCTGTTCAAGGGCAGGCGGGGGCTCTTGTGGGATCTTCCCCAGGCTCCATCATTTTTCCCGGACCTTGGCGTGGTATGGGCGATCCGGCTCCTGGTGCCGGCCCCGCAGGCCTGTTTGCGCTTCTATGGGCTTTGCATGGGCCTGTGGGCCTGGTCCGCCTTGGATGCCTTTCAATGCGCATGGTTGGGCCTGGAACCAGGGGGCTCGCGTCCGCTGGCCGCCCTAGGCTTGGTCCTGGCGCTGCTGCTGGCCGCGCCACAGACGGCGCTCAATGCATGGCTCCTGCCAGGCCATCATGGCAGCGCCTTCATAGCCTCGTTGATGCTGGGCGCGTGGGGCCTGCGTCAGTCTCGAGGCCCGCAGGCTTGGAGCTGCAATTTTTTGGCGGCGGGTTTGGCGGGGCTGCTGCTGGGATCGGACGCTTTCTTCGGCCTCTGGGGCCTGGCACCGTTGCTGTGGCTGGGTTGGCGTTCAGGGGCCGTCATGACCCGCCGCGGTTGGTTGGCTGTGGGCGTGCTCGCGATGGCCTGCCTGCTCATGCTGGCGTTGCCTAGCCTTGCGGGTGCGCGCGTGTCGTCCCTGCCCTTCCGCCTTCTCGCGGACCGCGGATGGCGCGGCCAGGCGGCCGCCTTGGAGCCTCTTGGAGGCATCCTGGCGGATTCCGGGGCCCTGCTGGTCGTGGTGGGCCTGGCCCTGGCCCTGGTGTTGATCCCTGGGCGTGGGCGGGTCGCAGGTGGGCGGGCCTGGTCCGGGGGCGTACTGCTGGCGTTCTTGATGACCTTGTGGGTGATGGCCTTCATGGGCAGCGTCAATGGGCGTTATCTGTACCTGGCGGGATTGTTGCCGCTGTGGCTGCTGCCGGCGCTGGCCGTTGAACGCTGGGGTCCGATCCGCCGCGCCGTACCGGTGATATTGGGCATGGTAGGGCTGGCGGCCCTGGCGTTCGTGGCTTCGGCGCCCCAGTCGGTCCCCCTTGAGCGACGGCAGGCGGCTTGGCTGGACGGGGTGTTGGCCAAGCGAGGCCTCAGCTTTGGCTGGGCTGATTATTGGTCGGCGCGGCCCTTGCGGCTGTTCAGCCAAGGCGCTACGTTGACGGTGCCGGTCATCGCCGATGGAGCGGGCCAATTCCAACCGTATTTTTGGATCGGGGACCGGAGCCTATTCTTGGCGGATCATTTCTTGGAGGAACCTCAGTTCGTGGTCCAGAATGGGCTGGATGAGGCCAGCCTGCGACGGCAGATGGGGCAGCCCCATGAGACCCTTCAAGGGGAGGGTTTGCGCGTGTTGATCTATGGTGACCGGTCAAAAAAGCCTTAAGGGGTCGGGATGAATGAGCGTGATTTTGACGGGGATCGCCCGCGCCAGGCGCTGGTGTGCACCTTTGGCGAGGATTGCGCCCGCGCCTTGAAAGCGCGTGATGGCCAGGCCAGCACCTTGGCCGATGCATTGAAGGAGGCCCGCACGCGGGCTGGCTTGAAGCGCGAGCTCTATGTCACCAAGACGGGATGCATGGGCTGGTGCGAGCATGCGCCGGTGGTGCAGCTGTTGCCGGAGGGCCGCGTTTACAAGGACCTGAGCCCTGAAAAGGCGCCCCTGCTCGTGGCGGCGCTGTTGGATGGCGGGTCGGGCCTGGAGGACCGCCTGGTCTGGGACTATAGCCTGACCCGGGCCGAGAATTTGGTTCGGAAGAAGGGCCGTGGCTGAGGCGGTCGAGCTGTCCCGCCTCAAAGCCCTGTTCGACGGGGCCATGGCTGGCTTGGCTGGCGTGGAGCCCAAGCGGCTTTTTGGTTGTGACGGTTATTTTGTGGGCGGGAACATCTTTGGGATGGTCTGGAAGGAGGGGCGTTTGGGCCTGCGCCTGGAGGATGCATCGGCTTGGGCCGAGTTGGCGTCGGCGGAAGGGGCCGAGCCTTGGTCGGTGGACGGCCGTGTCATGCGGCATTGGGTGCTGTTGCCTGTGGCCTGGCACCGGTCGTCGGTCAGCCTGAAGGCTTGGTCACGGCGGGCTTGGGCCGCCGCCGCCGCCAAGCCGGAGCGGGTGGCCGTGACCCGGCGCAAGGGCGCGCTCAGGCAGGTGAAGCCGGCTCAATTCAGGCGCTTGCCCCCGCTCCATTGAACTGGTCCGTTGATGGCGCCGTCAATGTCCGCCCGTATTGGAGCGCAGATCCATGCATAGGACGTACTTGCTGCCGTCGTTGCGGGGCACCAGGCAGCTGACCGTGCGGCACTGATTGCCGGTGGCCAAGGACAGGTAAGCCTCGGTGGTGTAGCGCTCCAATCCGGCGTCCAGCAGGCTGAAGAAGTACTCCTTGGCGCTATGGTCGGTGCCTTTAGGGGCGGGGGCGAAGAGGCGGTTGCGGCTGGTGGGCGCGTTGGGATTGGTGTGGGTCATCGACACCTGCAGCCCGTCCTTGTCCAGCAGGTAGGCGCATTCCACGTTGAAGTCGTTGCGGACCAGGCGTGATAGCACCATGTCGAATCCGGTGGGGTCGGCCTGCATCAATAGATGCTTGGCGGCGTCGCTGAGGCGCCGCAGGCGATGGGCTTCCAGCCGCCGTTCATGGATGGTCTGCACTGCGGTGTAGCGCTGGCGCCGTGAAGCGGCGGCAAGCCCGGGTTGGATGCCCTGGAAGTCGAGCTTGTCGGGGGCCATGGGTTTGGCGAAGTAGAAGCCTTGGAAGAGGCTGGCGCCAAGACTGGCGCAGCAATCGACCTCGGCCTGGGTCTCCACCCCTTCGGCCAGGACCATGCAGCCGGTGCGCGCGCCCAGGCTCACCAGGGTCTTGAAGGTCTCCTGCTTGTGGTAGTCCTGGTCGATGTTCTGGATCAAGCTGCGGTCGACCTTGACGATATGGGGCTTCAGGTCGGCCACGCGGGGAAGGTTGCTATGGCCGGCGCCCAGGTCGTCCAGGGCGATCAGGAATCCGCGGTCGCGGTAGTAGTCTACGAAGCGGCGCAGGGCTTGCAGGTCATGGACCCGGCTTTCGTTGACCTCGATGACGATGTCACCGGGTTCCAGGCCGGCTTCCTTCACAGCTTGTTGGATGTGTCCGGAGCCTTGGACCCCCTCGTCGATCAATGAGGACTCAAAATTGATGAACAGGAGCGGTCGTGGATCCTGGGGCAGCGCCATGTCGTGGTAACGCTCCATGGCCAGGCTGCGGAGATATCGGTCCAGGACCAGGAGCCAGCCGTGGGCATGGGCCAAGAGGAACAGCTCTGGGACGCTGATCTTCTTGGCGGGGTCGCTGGCTTGTGGCCGTGCCAAGGCTTCCAAGCCCACAATAGCCTTTTGTTTCAAGGAGATGATGGGTTGAAAGTGGATCTGGATGGTCTGTTCGGCCAGCAGACCCGGGAGGGCGATGCTTTTTTCTGGCATGGGATGCATGGGGGGGGCGTCGAAGAAGGGTTTGTGTCGATAGTAACGCAAGCTTCATGCCATCTACATTCTATCCAATTCAACGGTTTGTGAGCCTACTTTGGGTGTTTGTTCATAAAAATGGTCTGACAAAGTTGTCGTTATCTTCAAAAGAAAGAGCCCGACCTTTTTAGGGCGGGCTCTTGGGTCGCGCTTCAGGGATCGCTATTTCTTCTTCGCCTTGGTTCTTTGACTTTCGGGCAGGTGGTCGCTGTCGTTGATGGCGAAGGTGCCTTTTTCGTTGGTTCGGATCCTGATCACATTGCTGAGCGGATACACGAAGATCTTGCCGTCGCCCTGTTCGCCGGTGCGGCATGCGGCGGTGATCGCATCGATGGCTTTTTTCGCCTCGGCGGGACCGCTGACCACGCATTCGAGCTTCAGTTTGGGCAGCATGGACAGGGTGGTCTGGTCGCGATAGTGCTCCTTGATGCCGCGTTGGCGGCCGTGGCCCTGGACCTCGTAGACGGTCAAGCCGGGGTAATCGATCTCGAGGAGATTGGTCAGGACCTTTTTCAGCGCCCCGACGCGGATGATAGCTTCAACTTTCAACATGGCTTCGTCCTCCGTATGGGTGGGGTTAGATCTCGTAGCCTGCTTCGCTGTGCTGGGTCAGGTCCAATCCGAGCTCTTCATCGCGGCGGGTCACTCGGAAGCCGACCAGGCTGTCGACGACTTTGAAGACCACCATGGTGCCTAAAACGCCGAAGATGGCGGTGATGGCCACGGCCTGGGCTTGGATGCCCAGCTGGGCCCAGCTGCCATTGGCGCCGTCAGGGTTGATGGCTTTGGTGGCCAGCAGGCCGGTGGCCAAGGCGCCGAAGGTGCCGCCGATGCCATGCACGCCGAAGGCGTCCAGGCTGTCATCATAGCCGAATTTGCTCTTCAAGCTCACGGCGGTGACGCAGATGGGCGAGACCAGGGCGCCCAGCAGCAGGGCCGAGGCGGGGGTGACGTAGCCCGCGGCCGGGGTGATGGCCACCAGGCCCGCCACGCAGCCGCTGGCGGCGCCCAGGGCGGTGGGTTTGCCGTGCTGCCACCATTCCATGCCCAGCCACGTCAGCATGGCGGCGGCGGCGGCGGTGTTGGTGTTGACGAAGGCGTACGCCGCCAGGCCGTTGGCTTGCAGCGCGCTGCCGGCGTTGAAGCCGAACCAACCGAACCACAGCAGTCCGGCGCCCAGCATGACCATGGTGGTGTTGTGCGGCAGCATGTTCTCGCTGCGCAGGCCCTTGCGCCGGCCCAGCATGATGGCGGCGGTCAGGGCGGAGAAGCCGGAGAGGATGTGGACCACGGTCCCACCGGCGAAGTCCAGCGCGCCCTTCTCTTTGAGGAAGCCGTGCGGCCCCCACACCCAGCGGCAGACCGGTGAGTAGACCAAGAGGCTCCACAGCACGGCGAAGAGCAGGAAGCTGCCGAATTTCACCCGTTCGGCGATGGCGCCCGAGATCAAGGCCACGGTGATGATGGCGAACTTCATCTGGAAGGCCATGAAGACCAGGTGGGGGATGGTGCCAGCATAGTCCGGCGCCACCGCGCCCGTGACCCCGTGCAGCATGCCGAAGCTGAGGTCGCCGATGAAGTTGCCTAGGACCCCATTGGGGCTGAACGCCAGGCTATAGCCTAGCACCACCCAAACGACGCTTATCACGGCCAGCATCAGGAAGCTGTGCATCAGGGTGCTCAAGACGTTCTTTTTGCGGACCATGCCCCCATAGAAGAGGCCCAAACCGGGGGTCATCAGCAGCACCATGGCGCTGGCGACCATCACAAAGGCTGTGTCGCCGCTATTGAGCGTGGGCAAGGTGGCGGCGGGGATGGCGGTAGGTGCGGTTGCGCTGGCATTTTGAACGGCATCAGCCAGCAGGCCGGTGGGCACGGAAAGCAGGCCCAACAAACCGGCGAACGGCAGGTGGGAACGCATGGGACCTCCATTGGTCTCGGGCTCTCAATTGAGCCATGGTCTTGGCTGGGCAGGGTCATGGGTGGGGCCGGCATGCCTTGCCGGTCCGGATGATCTAGGCATCGCTGCCCCGCCGGCTGATGGGGGATGAACTGGATCTACCGGCGGCCTCAACCCTGAGGTGTTACTGACTGTTTAATGATAAGCAATTTTTATGCCGCTTTCTTAGATGGAAAAACCCTTATTTGACAAAGACCCGATTTTACTGGGGTCCCACAAAAGTGTCAGCCCTAACAAGGATGGTCAGGGCTGACAGGCGAAATGCATGGTTTTGGAGGAGCGTTTTTTAGAGGGCTTTTAAGCCGCGTTCCTTGGTGCGGATGCGTATGGCATCCTGAACCTGGCTCAGGAAGATCTTCCCGTCACCCACATTGCCGTTGCTACAGACGTCCAAGATGCAGTCGATGATCTTCTTGGTGGCCTTGGTGGGCACGATCATCTCTATCTTGATCTTGGGCAGGAAGAACGTTTGATAGCGGGTCCCGCGCCATTGTTGCTCGATGCCGCGTTGCTTGCCGTGCCCCTGGATCTCAGTGACCATCATGCCCGAGTATCCCACTTCTTCCAAAAGCCGGCGCAGGGGCTCCAGGCGGTCAGGGCGGATGATGGCTTCGATGCGCTGCATGGACATGGTTCGCTCGTAGGGGGATGTGGAAAGGGCCGGCCCTGGGGGCCGGCCCTTTTCCGTGGGGCTTATTCGTTGTCCATCCTTCCGGTCAGACGGCCGTGATGCCGCTCTCACCGGTTCGGACGCGGATCGTCTCTTCGGTGTTGAAGACGAAGATCTTGCCGTCGCCCACGTTGCCGGTATTGAGGATCTCCTGCATCACGTCGATCACGTGGGGCACGTCCCAGTCGTTGACCACCACTTCCACGCGCACCTTGGGCAGGAACTTGATCTTGGGAGCCACCTTGCCCTCGTCCACGGCGCCGCGCTGGCGGCCGAAGCCCTTCACTTCGGTGATCGTCATGCCTTGCACCAAGGCCTCCTTGTTCAGCGCCTCCACCAGGTCGTCCAGGGCGTCAGGACGGATGATGGCGGTGATGCTCTTCATGCCGTAGTTCTTGTGGACCGTGGTCAGCATCACGTACAGGAAGGCCACCAAGCCCCAGCCGCCGGCGATGTAGAAGGCGATCGCCACCTGGGTCTTGTTGTCAGCGGTGCCGGTCAAGTTCAGGTAGAAGATGCCCCAGCACATGGCCAGGTTCAGGAGCAGGCCGCCCAGCGGGATCAGCGCGTGCTTGATGAAGCTGAAATCCGGGCGGTTCTTGTAAGCGATGAAGGTCCAGATGCACACCAGGCCGTAGAGCACGAAGGTGCCCAGGTTGCTGGCCAGGGTGATGCCCAGCAGCCCGTTGACCGACTGCACGCCCACCGCGGCGATGACGCAGGAGACCACGGTGATGACCCCGATGACCGTGTGGGGCGTCTTGTTCTCGGTGTGCAGGAAGGCCAGGAATTCAGGCAGCTCCCGGTCGTCGGCCATGCCGTTGGTCACGCGCACCGCCGTGTTCACGCAGCTCAGGGTGGTTCCGATCACCGCGATGATCACCGTGAAGGCGATGGTCACCATCAGGCCGAAGCCCAGCCCGGGCAGGACGTTGTTTCCGATGGCCACGCACATGTCGCCGATGGGCGCGGACGAGGCCGCCATGGCGTCAAAGCCCGTGACCGTCTTGGTGACCATCACCGGGGCGGCGGTGGCGGCCGGGGCGGCCGGGGCGGCCGTGAAGCCGCCGGCGGGGGCGGCCGTGGGGGCGGCCGGCGCCGGGGTGGCGGCCACGCTGATGGTGCCGGTCAGCTTCTCGCTGACGACCAGGTTGGCGGCCAGGTATTCGAAGCCGTAGGCGAAGAGGCCCTGCACCACCAAGGCGATGATGATGGCCTTGGGGATGGTCTTCTCGGGGTTCTTGGTCTCAGGGGCGCCGGCGGTCGCGCTTTCAAAGCCCACTAGGATCAAGATGGCGATGGTCGACTGCACCAGCACGGCCTTGATGTCGTGGAACTTGACCACGTCGGTCACGCCGGTGAAGGCCCACTGGGTGGCGTGTTCCGGGTTGTGGACGCGGTAGATGATGGCCAGGACGCTGAAGACCACCAAGGCCACCCATTGGATGATGTTGATCCAGATGTTCGTCAACGTGGAGCCCTGGATGCCCTTGTAGGCGATGAAGCCGATCAAGAAGGCGAAGGCCACGGCGATCAGGGTCAGCATGGCGTTGGACAGGGTGCCGCCGGTGAAGGCGTTGTACAGGTAGCCGATCAGCGTGGCGAACATCGCCACCATGACGCCGGGAT
>Ga0182030_10016054_pt1 | contig 14622 bp, 10 predicted proteins | sample 812S3MmetaG_FD_121299 | JGI IMG/M metagenome (GOLD analysis project Ga0182030, IMG submission 121299) | Permafrost microbial communities from Stordalen Mire, Sweden - 812S3M metaG (Illumina Assembly) | ecosystem: Environmental > Terrestrial > Soil > Wetlands > Permafrost | place: Sweden... | reverse complement strand
GAGCAACATCGGAGAAACCCTGTTTGGCAGCACCATCGGACTTACCGGCTATGCGGAAGTCGCCACGCTGGTGAGCATGATGTTCGGAGGCAGCAATGCCTACGGGGGGATTACCGGCATCAGCCAGGCCGAGATCTCTTCGGCCATCTGGGACATTACCACCGCGGGCGGCATCTCGGGCCTGGACGGAAAGGCGAAAGCCCTCGTCGACGCCCTGAAGACAGCCTTCAACGGCAACAACAGCGCGGCCCAGACGTATCTTTCCTCGCTGACCAACCTCTGGATACTGACCCCCACCCCCCTGACTGGCCTTGGAAACGGCGAGGCCCAGGAAATGTGGACGCAAATGAGTGTGCCGGAAGGCGGCGCGGCTTTGCTCTTCCTTCTGCTGGCCGGCGCAACCTGTTTCGGCGCCATGTTCCTCAAGCATCGCATCGCGGCGATTCAGTGAATCAGGCGATAGCCTGACCTTCTATCCTCCACCTCTCTCATACCGGACTTGGCGAGTGAACTGCGCCAGGTCCGGATGAGCATGGTGCGGCAGGATTGTACTCAGCCGCGCCGTCCCCATCCTCGCGGCATCTCTTCCTGGCCCTGCTCCGTCCGCTTCAAAAACAACAACCTTCCCAACCGTCCTGTGCGGACCTGCGCTCATCGCTCACCGTGTACACCGTGGTCTGCTCGATCCGGTCCCCGACATTCATGGTGGTCAGAGGGCCCAGGGTTTCCAACTCCACATATTTCAGCGGATCAGGGTTGGTGTAGACCTCGCTCACGCAGCCGCCATCGGGATAGTCTCCCGGCCTTCCTTCGGTATCGATGCGCACCACGCAACGCTGACCCACCCACGCCAGGCTGCGCGCCTCGCTGCCTATCTTGACAAAATTGCGAGCATGGCGCGCCAATGAAAGCAGCCGCCCGTCGATCTTCAAATCTGCCGGCTCGCCGTCGAGCAGGCGCAGATAGCCCGCGGCGAACTTCGACCTTTCCGGCAGCAGGATCGAGATGCGCTCCGGTTCCCGCATCTGGGTGATCGTCCAGATGCCCACCCTGACCGCGCAGCCGAGAAGCTTGCGGAATTCGGTGCGGATGCGCATCGCCGGACGATCCGGTTCGAGTTCCACATGGCGTACCACCTGGATGCCAAAGGCCGCGTCGACAGCCGAGGTAATCGCCACCCCGCGTTCATTGACCGCTGCCTCAAAGGGAAGCGCGTCAAAGCCCGGCGGCGGCGGCCAGGTCCGGCCCTGCTGCGCTTTCCAGCTCGTTTGTGGCGCAGGCCAGCACTTGTCTCCTCCGAAGTTCATCCACGCATGAGAGGGTGCGCCCTGCAGTTGCCCGTCGAGCGCGCGATTCTCCCAGAAGGCGCCGTCGGCCTCGCCCGCCAGCCGCAGTTGCATCACCCGGCCGATTGCGGAAACCACTACGGCTTCCACACTGCCGTTCGAGACCAGAAGGCTATCGGGCCAGCCATGATAGGCGATGCGAGTGACCGACACTCCGCTCTGGCCGCCGGACGAGGCGTCCAGAGCTGTCGGCCTTCTGTGGTTGACTTCCATTGTGCGCGGCCTTTCTGGCGCAGTGGGGGATGCTTCAAGCGCTTCTTCGAGTCGGCTGACGCCGCTTTCTGCCGAATGCGGCCGCCGCCTCGAAAAAACTTAGCGGTCTCCCGCCGCCGCCAGGTCGGTCTCCACCTCGCGCACCGCCAGATGGTCGTACCAGGTGAACTTCAAAATCGCCGATGTGATCAGCGTGACCGCCAGAGTCATCGCCACGCGGTCGTACTCCTGAAGCACGATGTAGAGCGGCAGCGCCACCAGGCTGATCTGCCACGCGATACCCACCACGATGTTGAACATGTCGCGCGGAAAATCCTTGTTGCGCTTGAAGTTCGGATCCTCGGCCAGCACCTTTTTCAGCACCGGTCCCCAGAAGCCCCACGGCCGCACCCGGCGATAAAAGTCCATCAACACCGCGTCCTCTTCCGGCTTGGTCAGGAACGTGCCCACCAGGCAGCCCACCAGCGAAATCGCCAGCACCAGCGGAAAGATGATGGTCACTTCGAGATTGACCGGGTACCGCGCCTGAAAGCTCTGCACAATAGGCAGGTTCCCAAGCAATCCCGGCCAGGCCAGAATCAGCGCCGAGGTGATGCCGGTAATCATCCCCCAGAAATAGCCGTAACCGTTGAAGCGCCACCAATACCACTTCAGCACATTCGAGGCCGTGTACCCGCCCCACAATCCGGAGACGATCCAAAGCACAACGGAGTTGACGCTGGTCACATTCCAGCCGATCAGCACACCCAGCACCACCACAGCGAAGGAACTCAAATAGGCCAGCCGCACATAGGTCTGAGGCTTGGCGTGGGGATTGATGTAGCGCTTGTAGATGTCGTTGACGAAGTAGGGCGGCGCGGCGTTCACCGTGGCCGCGAAGTTCGACATGAATGCGGCCAGCAGCCCGGCGATCAAAAAGCCCAGCAGTCCCACCGGAACAAAGCGCCCCAGCGCCATCGGCAGCACCGTTTCAAAGTCCAGCTTGGCGCCCATGCGTGCAGATCGGGGCCAAAGAAAGCCGCCGAAAGCACCGTCAGGCCAATAATCAGAAAGTAGCGCGGGGGCGTCAGAACAATGTTCACCCAGGCGCTCATCAGCGAGGCTTCGCGCGGATTCTTGGCGGAGAGCACCCTCTGCATGTCATAGTTGGGCGCCGGCCCGGCCGCCGAAATCAGCACCCCCTTGAAGAGCAGCATCATCACAAAGAAGCCGAAAAGCTCATACTTGTCTTCGGCAATCTTGGCCGTGGCCGCCGGCAGCAGGGTGCTCCAGTCCAGACCCAGATGCCAGCCGAAAAACAGGTTGTCCCAGCCCGCCGGCACCACCCTGCGCAGGGTATCGGGCGCCACCTTGATCATGGCGATAATGCCCACCGCAAAGCTGGCGACGGCCAGGATGAAGAACTGCACCACCTCGGTAATCACCACGCTGATCATGCCGCCCTTGATCACGTAGATGGCGGTAATCGCGATCAGAATCAGAGCATAAACATTGGGCGAAAGATGCCAGGGCAAAAAGGTGGCGGCAAACTTGCCGATGCCCTTGAAGCCATACGTGAAGAAGCCGATGATGCTCACAAAGGCGTAAACTACCACAATCAGGTGCGACAGTTGCGCGCCCCGTCCGGTCCCGAAGCGGGTCTTGATCCACTCCGCGCCGGTCATCACCTTGGAGCGCCGCAGCCACGACGACAGGTAAACCATCAGGAAGATCTGGTTGAAGGTCGGCCACAGCCACGGAATCCATACGCTCTTCAGGCCGTAAATGAACATCCAGTACACCAGCAGCATGGTGCCGCTGATGTCGAACATTCCCGATGCGTTCGAGATGCCCAGCATGTACCAGGGCATCGCGTGGCCGCCGAGAAAGTAGTTCTGCATGCTCTGCGATGCGCGTTTTGAAACCCAGTAGCCGATCAGCACCGTGCTCAATAGGTAGGCAACGATGATAACGATATCAAGAACGTGAAGTTGCATGGGGTACCCTCAATTTCCGCCTGCCGCATTGCTTCTCCGCACGCGGCGGAAGACTGCCCTGCTGCCCTGTGGCCGATCCAGGCCTGGTGCACATCCGTGTGGCAAAGCGGAGACGCCGCATTGCGCGCCTCTGGCTTCGCCCCCGTATCATCCAATCGGTCAGTCCCCCGAATCCGGCTCGAAAATTACTGCAGTTCTCCCGCCAGCAGAAACACCAGCGATGCCTGCCAGTTGATCGCAATCTCGTTGCTTGCGTACGATCCCAACTGGTCCGCATAGACTTTTGCCGGAGGCAAATCCCTGGGCAGCGCGGCCAGCACCGCATCCTGCCGGCCTGCGTTCGGCCCGCCTGAAAGCAGCCCCGGCCAGGGCGCTCCCTGCTTCACTGAACTGGGCCGGTGATGCGGATGCTCAAACGGATTCTCGCCCACCTGCGTCACCCAGGAGAGCGAAAACGTGTTGCGACCCAGCAGATAGTGCAGGTTATCCCGCGCTGCATCCACAAAACCCGGCTCGGGCGAAAACTGGTTGGCAATCAGCAGGTACATCCCGTAGCCCGCCGCAACCCCGTTCGAGCCCCACACATAGTCCTTTGTCTGCAGGCTCACACGGTAGGGATTCGACCGTGTCCGCTGCTCCACAGCGTGCGCCGCCGCCACCGTCCGCTCGCGAATCGCTCCAGTCGCTTTGACCTCCGCTCCCTTGCGCCTCGCGAGCGCGTAGGTCCACAGGGCCATCGGCCCCACCGAATTCCAGTTCTCGGCCGGCGGTGAATCCAGGGTGGCAAGGTACGGCTCATAATGCGTCAGAAAATACTCGTGGTACGCCGCTTCGCCCGTGGTCCGCCATAGCTCCGCCGCCGCCCACAGTTGCTCGTCCCCGCAGTTTCGGTCCCCGTATTCGCCCGTGCCGACGCCCTGCGGATTCCTGAAAGTCACATCGGGATTCTTCTCTGCCCAGGTCCAGGCTCGCCGCGCCGCATCCAGCGCCTGACCGGCAAATCTGCCGTCATAGGGCCGGTAAACCCGCGCGGCAATGGCGCCCACCGCCGCCAGGTCCGCGGTGGCGCAGGTGCTCTTGAAGGGCGCCCGGCCCGTGCCGATCACTTCGCTGGGTAGCTTGTCGTCCTGGGGCGCAACAAAGCCTGCGAATTGCTCGCTGGTCTGCTTGTGCCAGGCGCCGCCATCCTCGTCCTGCATCTTCAGCATCCACTCCAGGTTCCAGCGCGCCTCGTTCAGAATGTCCGGAGTGCCGTTCCCCGACTCGGGAATCTGCAGCGAAATGCCCTTCAGCTTTTTCCCGTAAATCTCCCAGGCCCACAGCAGGGTGCCGGTGGTGATGCCTGAGTTGACCATGTAGCGCCCATAGTCGCCGGCGTCGTGCCAGCCGCCGATGTTGTCCCTGGGGCCCTTGGCTCCCGAACTCGGGTGGAACTCACCATGCTCATGGCAGATGGGATGAGCGTACCCAGGGAACTCCCGCCCCATGTCCACCGCCGTTCCGCAGCGCTGCCCGTAGAAGCCGCGCATGGCCATGAAATAGGTGTGCTCGAAAACATTCTTGCCCACGCTGAAGTTCCAGCTTCGCCCCACGCCGGGAATCTCGATGTAGTAGCTTCCCTCATGCCGCAAGGGAGTGAAGTCGGCCGCCCGCACCTGGTCGCCGCTGTCGGCGTCCGCCTCGGCCGGCGTCAGCTTTCCGCTGAATGCCACCACGCCGTCGCTCGAACGCCTGACCTCAAAAGTAGTGGCGGGGGTGCTGACCAGCGCCACCTTCGGTCCGTTGGCCGGATAGCCCACCTGGTCCACTTTGATGGCCACGTTGCCCCGCGCATCCACTTTGCTTTCCTCTCCACAGGCCGGCGCCGCGGGGCAAAAGAGGAGACTGGCAGCGAGAAGACCGCCAATGACAAGCCCAGCCAGCAACTCCCGGCCGGTGCGCGGACTCATAAGGGGCAGAAACAGCGTATTCGCCATGTTTTTCAGTCTCGCCTCGCGCATGCTCCCTCATTCGGTGCGAAGCCAAAGATCGTCTCGGTTCACCCTGTATCCCGATAACGGTACCCGTACAAAACGCCAATTGACTCGTTTCGCTCGCGCAGATACTTTTTCACACTCGCGCCGAGTTGCGCAAATCCCCGCATCCTTTTCCATGATGGCCGAAAGTATCCTACAAAAACGTTTGATTAGGTTTTCAGCGAAGGACTATACTGGCGGCACGATCTCTCCCAGGGAGCACGCACCATGAAGTACGGCCATTTCGACGATCAAAACCGCGAGTATGTGATAACGCAACCAGATACGCCCTTGCCCTGGATCAATTACCTGGGTTGCGAGGCCTACTTCGGAATCATTTCCAACACCGCCGGCGGCTATTCGTTCTATCGCGACGCGCGCCTGCGACGGCTCACCCGCTACCGCTATAACAACGTGCCCATGGACTCCGGCGGCCGCTACGTTTACCTGCGCGACGACCAGTCGGGCAGCTTCTGGTCGCCCTCCTGGCAGCCGACGCGCCACGCTGTCGAGGATTACTCCTGTCGCCACGGCATGGGCTACACCACCATCGGCTCCTCGTTCAACGGCATCGAGGCCCACACCCGCTACTTCGTCCCCCTCGGTGAGAACCTTGAAATCTGGCAGCTCACGGTGACCAACCGGCGTGCTACCAAGGCGTCCATTTCCAGCTTCGCCAGCATCGAGTTCTGCCTGTGGGATGCGCAGGACGACGCCACCAACTTCCAGCGCAACTTGAACACCGGCCAAGTGGAAGTCGAAGACGGCGTCATCTATCACAAGACCGAGTACCGCGAGCGCCGCAACCACTTCGCCTGGTTCGCCTCGTCGCAGCCCGGCGCGGGTTTCGACACCCAGCGCGAGGCGTTTCTTGGTCCCTATCGCGGTTGGGACTCTCCCGCCGCCGTCGCCGCCGGCGAACTCACCAACTCCATCGCCCACGGCTGGTCGCCCATCGGCGCGCATCAGGTCAAGCTCGAACTGGAGCCCGGCGAAACCCGGCAGATCGTCTTCGCCCTCGGATACCACGAGAATCCAATCGACGAAAAGTTCGATCCGCCCCTCTCGCAGACCCTCAACAAGAAATACGTCAAGCCGGTGATTCAAAAGTATCTCGACCCGGCGGAGGCCGACCGGGCCTTCCAGCGCCTGCGCCAGTACTGGGCCGGCGTGCTCGGCGTCTTCCAGGTCCACACCCCTGACCCCCACACCAATCGCATGGTCAACATCTGGAACGCCTACCAGTGCATGGCCACCTTCAACATGTCGCGCTCCGCCTCCTTCTACGAATCGGGCATCGGCCGCGGCCTGGGCTTCCGCGACTCCAACCAGGACCTGCTCGGCTTTGTCCACATGGCTCCGGCGCGCGCCCGCGAGCGCATCCTCGACCTGGCCTCTACCCAACTCCCAACCGGCGGCGCCTATCACCAGTACCAGCCCCTCACCAAGCGCGGCAACAACGACATCGGCGGCGGCTTCAACGACGACCCCCACTGGCTCATCGTCGGCGTCTCCGCCTATCTCAAGGAGACCGGCGACTGGAGCATCCTCGACGAACCAGTCCCCTACGACAACCAGCCCGGCTCCGAGGTTCCGCTCTACGACCACCTGCGCCGCAGCTTCCACTACACCCTGGAGCGCCTCGGACCCCACCGCCTGCCGCTCATCGGCCGCGCCGACTGGAACGACTGCCTCAACCTGAACTGCTTTTCCGATACTCCCGGCCAGTCCTTCCAGACCACCACCAACAAGGAAGGCAAGGTGGCTGAATCGGTCTTCATCGCCGGCCTCTTTGTCCATTCCGGGCGCGAACTGGCGGCCATCGCCAGCGGCCGCGGCCTGGACGAAGAGGCATCTGCCTGCCTGGCCGAAGTCTCCAAAATGCAGCAGGTAGTGCTCGACTACGGCTGGGACGGCGAGTGGTTCCTGCGCGCCTACGACGACTTCGGCGCAAAAATTGGCTCCAAAGACTGCGACGAAGGCAAAATCTTCATCGAGTCCAACGGCTTCTGCGTGCTGGCCGGCATCGGCCTCGACGACGGCAAGGCCCTGAGCGCCATGGCCGCCACGGGCGAACGCCTGGCCACTCGCCACGGCATCGTGGTGCAGCAGCCGGCTTACTCACGCTACTACCTCAACCTGGGCGAAATCTCCTCCTACCCCCCGGGATACAAGGAGAACGCCGGCGTCTTCTGCCACGTCAATCCGTGGGTCATGATCGGCGAGACGCGCCTGGGCCACGGCGACTTGGCCCACGACTACTACAGCCGCATCAACCCCTCGGCCCGCGAAGAAATCTCCGAGATTCACCGCTGCGAGCCCTACGTCTACGCGCAGATGATCGCCGGCCGCGACGCGCCCACCTTCGGCGAAGCCAAGAACTCCTGGCTCACCGGCACGGCGGCCTGGAATTACTACGCCATCGTGCAGTGGATACTGGGCGTGCGGACTACGCTCGACGGGCTTCAAATTGCCCCGGTCATCCCCGCCAACTGGCCTGGATTCACCGCCACGCGCATCTTCCGCGGCGTAACCTATACAATCTCTGTCGAGCGTCAGGGCCAGGGAAACAACGTTGCACTCTCCGTGGACGGGGAGCCCATCGAGGGCAACATCGTCACCCCTCCCGCGGACGGACGCAAGGAAGTTTCCGTCAAGGGGTTCCTGAGCTAGGTCCCTGGCCGCTTGCAGTTGCACCAATGTTCGTGCCCTATCCTTGCGGCGCATTTGCCCTTGCCGCAAGGGTGGGAAGCATCGAACATCAGGGGCATTGTCCTTGGGAGAACCGCTTTGTACATCGCCAACGAACACCGCTACGACGCAATGCAATACCGCCGCACCGGCAAAAGCGGCGTGCAACTGCCCGCCATCTCGCTCGGCTTGTGGCATAACTTCGGTGGCGTCGATGTCTTCGAGACCGGCCGCGCCATGGTGCGCCGCGCCTTTGACCTGGGCATCACCCATTTCGACCTGGCCAATAACTACGGTCCGCCGCCGGGCAGCGCCGAATCGAACTTTGGCGAAATCCTGCGCCTCGACTTCCACTACCACCGCGACGAAATGATCATCAGTTCCAAGGCCGGCTGGGAAATGTGGCCCGGCCCCTACGGAAACTGGGGCTCGCGCAAGTACCTGCTGGCCAGCCTGGACCAGAGCCTCAAGCGCATGGGCCTGGAGTACGTCGACATCTTCTACTCCCACCGCCCCGATCCTGAAACTCCCATTGAAGAGACCATGTCCGCGCTCGACCAGGCCGTCCGCTCAGGCCGCGCGCTCTACGCCGGCATCTCCAGCTACAACCCCGCCGAAACCGCCGCGGCCGCCAGAATCCTGCGCCAGCTAGGCACGCCCTGCCTCATTCATCAGCCCCGCTACTCCATGTTCGATCGCTGGGTAGAGGACGGCTTGCTCGACGTGCTCGGCCAGGAGGGCGTCGGCGCCATCGCCTTCTGCCCGCTGGCCCAGGGCCTCCTCACCGACCGGTATCTGCACGGCATCCCCGCCGGTTCGCGCGCCTCCAAGCCGCACAGCTTCCTCAAGAAGAACGAGATCGACGAACATCGGCTCACGCAGATTCGCGCCCTCGGCGAAGTGGCCGCCCAACGCGGGCAGTCCCTCGCGCAGATGGCCCTGGCCTGGGTGCTGCGCGACGGCCGCATGACCTCGGCGCTGATCGGAGCCAGCCGCGTCGAGCAGATCGAGCAGAATGTGGCCGCGCTCGCCAACATCAATTTCTCGGCCGGCGAACTTTCCGCCATCGACACGATTCTCAACCCTGCCGCCTGATTCCAACGCGGCAGGACGCAACCATGAAGTCGAACCAGCAGTCATGAATGCGAACCAGCAGTGAGGAGGAAGCCCGTGCAAGACCTGCGGCGGAAGGTGGAAGCTGAATTAGTGAACGGCATCCTGCCCTTCTGGCTCAACCACACCATCGACGAGCAATACGGCGGCTTTCGCGGCCAGATCGCGAACGACCTCACCAGCGATCCGCAGGCCCCCAAGGGGCTGATTCTCAACGCGCGTATTCTGTGGACCTTTTCCAAGGCCTTTAGCGTCTATCGCAACCCCCTCTATCTGGCCGCCGCCCGCCGCGCCTACGACTACATCTCCCGCTTCTTCTGGGACCGCGACTTTGGCGGCGTCTATTGGATGCTCGACTGCGAGGGCCGTCCGCTGGACACCAAAAAGCGCATCTATGGCCAGGCGTTCACCGTCTATGCGCTGGCCGAGTACGGGCACGCGACCGGCGATCCCGAAGCCGCAGCCCGCGCCCTGCGCCTCATGGAGCAGATCGAAACCGCGGGCCACGACGACCAGCACGGCGGCTACTTCGAAACCTACGAGCGCGACTGGACCCTGGCCGTCGACCAGCGCCTCAGCGAGGTGGACATGGACGAGAAGAAATCCATGAATACCCACCTCCATCTGCTCGAAGCCTATGCCGCGCTCCTGCGCCTGCGCGAGGAGCCGACCGTCCGCTTCCGGCTGCGGGAGCTGATTGAAATCTTCCTGCGCCGCATCCTCGATCCAGCCACGCGCCACTTCATCCTCTTCTTCGACGAGTTGTGGCTGCCGCGCTCCAACAAGGTCTCCTTTGGCCACGACATCGAGGGAAGCTGGCTGCTGTGCGAGGCTGCGGAGATTCTCGGCGATGCCGAACTCCTTGCCCGGGTGCGCACGGTCGCGGTCCAGATGGCAGCGGCCGTCCTCGAGCAGGGAATCGACGCGGACGGCGGCCTGCTCTACGAGGCCGACCCCACCGGCATCATTGACAGCGACAAGCACTGGTGGCCGCAGGCCGAAGCCGTGGTCGGCTTCCTCAACGCCTGGCAGCTTTCCGGCCAGCATCGCTTCCTTCGCGCCGCCGAACGCAGTTGGGCGTTCATCGAAACCTTCATCGTCGATTCCCAGCACGGCGAATGGTTCTGGCTGGTCTCGAAATCGGGCCAGCCCGGCGCGGATTTGGACAAGGTCGGTCCCTGGAAATGCCCCTATCACAACAGCCGCGCCTGCTTTGAAGCCATGGAACGGCTCGACGGCGCGCAGCGCAGGCCCAGCCTGGCCCATGCCGCGGCAACCAACGGAGAACTGCAATGAATCCCTCGGCCTACAAGAAAGCCGTTCAGAGCCTTTTCAAGAATCAGGAGAAACTGCTCGCCCGCCGCAATCGCCTGTCGCCCGGCGGCAATGGAGTTTTCGACCGCTACGCTTTTCCGGTGCTCACCGCCGCGCATGCGCCGGTTTCATGGCGCTACGACCTCGACCGCGCCGCCAATCCGTTCCTCATGGAGCGCATGGGCATCAACGCCGTCTTCAACGCCGGCGCGCTGTTCCACGAGGGCAAGTTCCTGGTCGTCGCGCGCGTCGAGGGAGCGGATCGCAAATCGTTTTTCGCGGTGGCCGAGAGCACCAACGGCATCGACAACTTCCGCTTCCGCGATTACCCCATCCTCATGCCCGAAACCGCGGACCCCGACACCAACGTCTACGACATGCGTCTCGTCAAGCACCAGGACGGCTTCATCTACGGCCTCTTCTGCACCGAGCGCAAGGACCCCCAGACGCCGGAGTGGGACACCTCCTCGGCCGTTGCGCAGTGCGGCATCGCCCGCACCCGCGACCTCAAAGTCTGGGAGCGGCTGCCCGACCTACAATCCAAATCTCCGCAGCAGCGCAATGTCGTCCTCCACCCCGAGTTCGTCGATGGCAAGTACGCCTTCTACACCCGTCCCCAGGACGACTTCATCCAGGCCGGCAAGGGCGGCGGCATCGGCTGGGGACTGGCCGCGAGCATGGACCCCGCCGTGGTCGATGAAGAAATCATCCTCGACAACCGCGAATATCACACCATCCAGGAGGTCAAAAACGGCCTCGGGCCGGCGCCCATCAAAACCGCGCAGGGATGGCTTCACCTCGCCCACGGGGTCCGCAACACCGCCGCCGGCCTGCGCTACGTGCTCTACCTGCTGCTTACCGAACTCGACCGGCCCTGGGTCGTCACCCACAAGCCGGCCGGCTACTTTCTCGCTCCCGAGGGCGACGAGCGGGTCGGCGACGTCTCCAACGTCGTCTTCAGCAACGGATGGATTGAGCGCAAGAATGGCGATGTGTTCATCTACTACGCCTCCTCCGATACCCGGCTCCACGTGGCCACTAGCACCGTCCCCCGCTTGCTCGACTACGTGCTGCACACCCCCGCCGATCCCCTGCGCAGCCGCGCCTGCGTTGAGCAGCGTTATGCCCTGATCGAGAAGAACCGCGCCGTCCTGAACGCCATCAAAGCCCCCGCCGCCCGCCGCGCCGCGAAGAAAGCCGCGAAGCCCAAAAAAGCCAAGAAGCGGTAGTTTGCGGTGCTAGGGAATTTTTGCATTTGCTATAGACTTCCGTGCCCCATCCATTTCCGCGTTTTTTGCGGAAATGGGTGGGATACCGATGAAATCCAGGTCTACACCATTCCGGAAAATGCTCTAACTCGCCGCCGCCGCCCCCGGCCCGCCGGTGCGAAACACCTTGGGCACCCGGTCCTCCGCGGCAGGCAGGGCAGGGAAGGCCGCGTGCGGCTCCGTCTGATACCAATAAGCCGTGGTGTAAAAATCGTCGCTCCGGTGGTTCGCGTGCCCGTGCTCCATCGTCACCCGGATCGATTTCTCAAACGTGATGGGGCTTTCGGTGTGCCAGCGGTAAAGGCAGTAGCGGCCGCCGATCCGCTCCGGGTCCACGATGTACGGCGCGCCCTGGTGCGGGTTGGCGAAGGCCTGGCCGCCAAAGTCCCACGCCCCGTTGTAGTAGTCCTCGGTTCCCGTGCCGTTGATCGTGGGCTGCCGATCGCCATCGATGAAAATCATGTCGTCGCCCTCCCCGAACCAGCCGTCCTGATTCTGTTCGACGGCGTGCGTGACGCCCACAAAATGCCCTTTGCCGGCCGCTTCCAAAAACACGTAGTTCCCCTCGCCGCTCAGGTTCTTGCGGTCGCCCACCCCAGGGTCCCAATTGTTCACCCAGTTGTCCGTCCAGCCCTTGCAGGGCGCGGCCTGCCGGTACTGCGCATGAAACCGGCCCACGTCCGCGGGCAGCGCGTCCAACGTCACGTAGTCAACGGCGAAGTAGAGGCTGTCGGTCCGCACCTTGCCCTCGTTGGCCACGCTCAGCCGCGCGGAACTCGAAAACGGCATTTTGAAATAGGCATTGAGCGCCTTGGCCGACGCCACCACCGTCAGTTCCGACTGGTAAACAAAGTACTCGCCCAGTCCCAGGCCGAAAAAGTCGCCGATCGGTACCTCGACCGATGGTGTCGCCTCCCCGTCCCACCAGGCCCGCAGCACCAGGTTCTTCAAGTGCATCCGGTCCTGCGAGTTGATGGTGAACCAGAGGTGCGTCACAACCCCCGCCCCTGTAATGTCCAGCAGCGTCGCCGCCTGGCCCGGCTCCACCGCCACCGCGTCGCCGTTGCCGCCCGTCCGGTCCCAGCTCGAGGAGCGGCGGGTCTTGTAGCTGCGCAGACGAGCCAGCGCCAGCAAATCCTCCGGCGCGGTCGGCTCCGGCTGTGCGGGCCGTTCCGCGGATTTGGCTGGCGTGCTGGCCGAGGCCTTTGCGGCGTTCAGGCCCAGCAGCCCGGCTGCCGAAACCCCGGCAACCGAAGCCATGGCGCCCAGCAGCCTGCGCCGTGCGGGTAGATTTTCATCAGGGTTGACGGGATACATGGGGCCGGTCCTCCTAAGCAGCTAATCGGGAAGCAAAACCTCGCCACGAATCCGGAAACCGATTCCGGAAACCGAATGGCAACAACGATTTCTAGCCTCAAGCCCTTTGGCCTGTCAAGCCGGCAAGGCGCGCCCCGTCCATCGTCCCTCACATCCGGGAACCGCCCGGCGCCGGCAGCGAAGATGCCCCCGGCGCCGGTCGGCGAAGCGGTTCTTTACTCTCCCCGCTCTTTCAGGTTGTGGCTGTCGGCAGCCGTCAGGGTCAGACCGTAGAGCTTCTTGAATTGCTCAATCTCCCCAACCGTCTGCTCTGAGAACGGCGCCTTGTTTTCAAACGCATGAAGCACGATGCCCTCCAGCAGGTCGCCGAGAGTCAGGTCTTTCTGCTCGGCAATGGCCTTCAGCACCTTCAGCAGGCGTTTTTCAATGCGCACACCGGTCTGCACGCGTTCAACTTCAATAGGTTTGCGATTCTGCGTTTCTTGAGCCATGGAACCCTCCGTACAACATTGGTACCAATGTACCACGGTACTTAACGCCGCGCAACAGAATTCCCCGCCCGCTGCTGAACCTTGGCCCTGGCTCGCGGAGCGCCGACAGGCCGTCCTCGTCGCTTTTCACCTGCTGCGCATCGCACGGCTCATGAAGCGGCAAAGTCCCTGCTCAAGCCCGCGCGTGCCCATCTCGCACAGGCGCCGGAAGAGTCAACAAAATCCTTTTGCCGCCCGCTCGCGCCGTTCGCCTCACCCCGGTCTAGCCTGTTATGGTCAGGGAGGAAACTCTGGATGAATCCCCCTTAGGAACCCGCGAGCATGGGTAAGCGTTGGCGAATCCGGATACTCTTGTTCCTGGCCGTTCTCGGCCCCGGATTCATTACCGCCAACGTTGACAACGACTCCGGCGGCATCCTCACCTACTCCCAGGCTGGCGCGCAGTACGGCTATACCTTGCTGTGGACCATGATTCCCATCACCATCGCCCTCATCGTGGTGCAGGAAATGTGCGCCCGCATGGGCGTGGTCACCGGCAAGGGTCTCAGCGACCTCATCCGCGAGGAGTTCGGCCTTCGCCTCACCTTTGTGCTCATGGTGCTGCTGGTGGTGGTCAACTACACCAACGTGGTCACCGAGTTCATCGGCATCGCCGGCTCCATGCACCTGTTCCATGTCACCAAGTTCATCTCCGTGCCCTTCTGCGCCGCCCTGGTCTGGACCATGGTGGTCAAGGGCAACTACAAGAGCACGGAAAAAATCTTCCTCGTGGCCTCGGTGGTCTACATCGCCTACATCTTCGCCGGGGTGCTCTCCCAGCCCAGTTGGCACGACGCCATGCTGGCCACCGTGCAACTGCCGGCCCGCTCGGTGTGGAG
>Ga0182030_10016052_pt1 | contig 14625 bp, 6 predicted proteins | sample 812S3MmetaG_FD_121299 | JGI IMG/M metagenome (GOLD analysis project Ga0182030, IMG submission 121299) | Permafrost microbial communities from Stordalen Mire, Sweden - 812S3M metaG (Illumina Assembly) | ecosystem: Environmental > Terrestrial > Soil > Wetlands > Permafrost | place: Sweden... | reverse complement strand
GGGGGCGCGACCAATGCGACATTGGCGCTCAGTAACGTGCAGGACCCTGATGCGGCCAGCTACACGGTTTATGTCAGCAATGCGGCGGGCAATCAGACCAGTACTCTGGCCACACTGACGGTGATCGATCCGCCGGTCATTACCCAGGAACCTGTGAGCCTGACGAATAATGCCGGCACGACGGCGATATTCACGGTGGCAGCCAGCGGGACTGCGCCGAACTATCAATGGATGAAGAATGGGAACAACATTGGGGGTGCGACCAACGCGACATTGGCGCTCAGTAACGTGCAGGACTCCGATGCGGCCAGCTACGCGGTTTATGTCAGCAATGCGGCGGGCAATCAGACCAGCACCCTGGCGATACTGACGGTGATCGATCCACCGGTCATTACCCAGGAACCCGTGAGCCTGACCAATAACGCTGGCACGACGGCGATATTCACGGTGGTGGCGAGCGGCACTGCGCCAAACTATCAATGGATGAAGAATGGGAACAATATTGGGGGCGCGACCAATGCGACATTGGCGCTCAGTAACGTGCGGGACTCCGATGCGGCCAGCTACACGGTTTATGTCAGCAATGCGGCGGGCAATCAGACCAGCACTCTGGCGACACTAACGGTGATCGATCCGCCGGTCATTACGAGCCAGCCGTTGAGCAGAACAAATCTCGCCACAACTACCGCCACTTTTGCTATCACAGCTACCGGAACTGCTCCAGTCTATCAATGGTTTGAAAATGGAACCAACCAACTGATCGATGGGGGCAAAATCTCTGGCTCGACCAGCAACGTGCTGACCATAACCAATGTGCTGGGGGCCGATCAGGGATCTTACTCCGTAGTGCTCAGCAATGCCGCGGGGATTGTGACCAGCAGCAACGCTACTCTCGTCGTAATCGACCCGGCAATCCTCGTTCAACCCGTTGGCGTAACCAATATCGATGGAAGCACCGTTATCTTTAGCGTTACGGCAGTTGGCACGCAACCTTTGAGCTACCAGTGGCAACAGGATGGGTATGTGGTCGAGGGCGCCACGGATAGCACTTTGAATCTGGACGATATTGCAGACAGCGACGCGGGATACTACACTGTGGTGATCAGCAATGTGGTTGGAAGTGTCACCAGCTCTCCTGCAATCCTGGTGACGGTGCCGCCGCTGATTGTGACGCAACCGGCCAGCGTTACAGTCCTTGCTGGACAACCGGCTAACTTCAGTGTGGGCGTGAACGGCGCCGTTCCGTTTAGCTACCAGTGGGTGAAAAACACGACCAATGTTGCCGGGGGAACCAATCGTGTCTTTATAATTGCCAACACGGCTGCTGGCGACGCAGGCAGTTACCAGGTACTGGTCTCCAATCCGGATGGAAGCCAGATGAGTCAGATCGCGACGTTGGCGGTGTTGAATACCCCGGCGCCATCCCTGACGATAATCAGTTACAGCAACAATGTTTCCACTGTGGCCTTGACCGGGGTGACAGGATGGAATTACGCAATCCAGGGGTCGAGCAATCTCTTCGACTGGATTCCGGTTATTACCAACCCGGCGCCGTATACCCTGGTGGACACGAATGCAACGACAAGCGACAAGTATTACCGTGGTGTTTACTTGCCGTAAACCGGCGAGTTGGCGTCATAGGCGCAATTTGATAAATGAACTAAAAATGTGAATTAAACTGGCAAAATAACCGATAGAGCTTGACAAAGCTCCGCAACTACTATTAAATCAGGCAACATCATGAAAAACCTAATTATTATTTTGACGATAGCCGGGACCGTCACCTTTTGTTCCAATAGCCGGGCGACCATTACGAATGCATCGTGGTCGGCTACAGGCAATCCGATCGTGAACGCCTCTTATGGTTGGAATGCCGGCAGTGATCTCCTGACCATGAGTGGACAACAGCAATTCGTGCCGACCGATTTGGCGGGGCAAGTGCAGACGGATACCGTCTCGGACCCAACGCTTTTTCTGGGAGGCAGCGTCAATAATGACACGTCGTTTGCCTGGACCACTTATCAAGTAAACGTGTATATGGCGGTTCCATTTAACTTTACGGGAACGCCGGGCGTGAGCAATCCAAGCAGTGATTGGTATGTTGGATCTGTCGTGCAGCCTTCGTCGCCGCTGTTGACTGGGCCGTATGCCGGTGATTACGAAGGAACCTTGAACTTTAGTGACGGAACGCCGTTGGCAATCGGCGACGAATTGGATTTCAACTATGCGATTCATTTTGCCGGTTCCACGGATTATGCCTTCACCCAAGAGATGATTCCAAATGCCGTTCCTGAACCGAGCGTCCTTGGATTGCTGGCGGTGAGTGGGCCGGCGCTGGCCATGCTGTGGCGGAGCAAGCGCAAAAGCGCTTAACTCGAAAACACCAGGGTCGGGCCGATCAGCCATCAGCCGCATTATTGCGTTTCGATACGGGGGATGGCTTCCATCCCATCTTCTTTATTGGCGCATCAGACAAGGTGAGGGTTGCTATGGGGAAACTAATCGGTAGAAAGCAAGGTTGGAAAGAGCGGGGGTAATAAACGGCGTGGCCGCTCCAGCCACATTTGTCCAAGCGACTGTTGTCAGAAGATTCGTGGTGGATTCGAGATGGCAGACAATATTTGACGGCCAAGTCAATAAAAGCGTTCCATTGCTCAGGCTGGCGGCAAGCTGAAGGGGCGGAGTCAAGTTGTAAAGGCGGACGTAATCAACCTGCATATCGGACGGAAAGATGGAGTTATTTATGGTGCCGCCCAGGGTGCCGCCGATGGCCAGATTCATAATGAGGTAGAATGGCTGGTTGAACGGAGCCGGGTAGGGATTTCTATTGCTGGTATTGGTGGTGCTGGAACTCCACCAACTGGTCTGAGTTTCGTAAAGTTGGCCATTGATGTACCAGTTGATGGCATTGGTCGTCCACTCCAACAGGTAGGTGTTGAAATTCGTCACCGGACCGCCGGGTGGAAAATTATATGACGGCCCGTAAGACTGGACATTGTCGGGATAGGGACCCCCGAAATGAAGGGTGCCGAAAACATTGGTTAGATTGCTGCCCACGTTTTCCATGATGTCGATTTCTCCGGAAGCCGCCCAGCCCCCGTAAACGGAATCCTCCGGCATCATCCAGAGAGCAGGCCAGAGGCCCTGGCCGCCGGGCAATTTGACACGAAAGGCAAACCTACCATACAAGGCTGTGAAAAGGCCCTCGGATTTCATTCGAGCGGAAGTGTAATTGTAGCCGTCATAGGGCTGATTAAGACCGACGATGTGCAGTAGTCCGTTGGAGACGTAGGCATTCTGGGGCCGGCTGGTGTAATACTCCTGCTCGTTGTTGCCCCACCCGCCGCTGCCGTTGCCAATGTCAAAAGTCCAGTTGGACGCATTGATGGAGGAGCCATTGAATTCATCGCTCCAAACAATATTCCAGTTGCCTTGCGGGCCACCGCCCGTTTGCGTCAAGGTCAAATCATCGAAATACACCGAACCGCCGCTATAAGCCGCATCGCCTTGGAAGGTGATTTGGTAACGGACGAAACTGGTGCCAGCGGGAGCGGTGAGAACGCCGGTATGATTGGTAATCGCGTAGGTGTTCGGGTTGTATTGGTTCGTGATCGCCAGATTGGCCCAGGTGTTTTTTGGAAAGCTCCCAGCACCGATGGCATTGGTGGTAATAAGCGCGGTCCGGTACAGGGCGAGAATATTGGCACTGGCATCTCGAAAAGTGACCTCGATCCAGGCAACATTTTGACCCGCCAGGGTGTCTGCTGCGCTGGTGTAAGCCCAACCGTTCGCCGCATAGGTTGCACCGGGGCCGGAAATATTGTCCTGATAGACGCCGTTGTAGTTGGTGGAGCTGGTGAACGCTTGATAGACCTTCAAATAATTGGTTCCACCGTGAGCGAGAGTGGCGGAGGTTTCGCTCCAAACGTTGCCCGACGAACCACTATAAGCGTTCCAGCAAAAAATAACGTTCGTTTGACCTTGGGGATCCGTTTCAAATCCGGGGTTCGTTAGCAGGTTGGCGGCATGGACGAGGGGTATTGAAAGTATCAGGCCGACAACTCCGGCGGGAATTACTTTGAATCGAAGCCGCATTTTGTTACCCTAGTCCCTTTGCATCCCAAACGCGACTAAATTTGGGCAGAAGGGTCTGCAACTAGTCAAATGTAGCACCCCTGTTGCACTATTGTAGCACCAAATGTAGCACCCTAAACACCTGATATTCAACAATGTAGCACCTGTAGCACCCTTTTGGCCCTACACCCCGGGTTGGACGGCGTCTCCTTCCTCCGAATTGGAGAATTGCATGGTATCGGCCCGCCAAGGTCAGCCCTTTAATTTGGATTGAATACAATCTCAGCCCAATTAAGATGCTGCACAACATGAGCACGAATCCTCGATCCGCCAGGCTTTCCCGCCTCACTTCTCGACGAAACTTTCTGAAATCAGCCGGCGTGACGGCTGCGGCGCTGGCCGCGCCGATGTTCATCCCCGCTTCAGCGTTGGGCGGCGACGGTTTAACCGCGCCGAGCGAACGAATTGCCATGGGCTTCATCGGCTTGGGTGGCCAGGGTTCCGGCCATCTGTTGGGCGGTGCCTGGACCTATGTGCCCGGAGGCTACGTGGCTCGCAAGGACGTGCAGGTTCTGGCGACTTGTGACGTGATCCGGCAGCGCCGTGAAAATGCGCAGCAGCACTGCAATCAAGTCTATGCCCAGAGGTTCCATCAAACCGCCTACAATGGCGTCAAGGCCTACAACGATTTTCGCGAGGTGTTGGCGCGCCCGGATATTGATGCCGTGCTGATTGCTGTTCCGTATCATTGGGCAGCCACGATCGCGATGGCAGCCATGCGGGCGGGTAAGGATGTTTATTGCGAAAAGCCGATGGCCATCACCATGCGCGAGGCGAGTTGTTTGCAGGCGACGGCGAAGCGGTACGGGCGGATTTACCAGGCGGGCACGCAACAACGCTCCGAATACGCAGGGCGGTTTCGTTTGGCCTGCGATTTGGTCCGTAACGGCCATATCGGCCAACTTAAGGAAGTTTATGCCTACTCACTTCCCGGTGCGCTGTTTCCTTCGGATTGGGTTACGAACCACTCGATTCCGACGCCAGAGGGCATGGATTGGGACATGTGGCTGGGGCCGCTGCCCTGGCGGCCCTTTGACGGAATCCCAGGCCAGACAGTGCCCGGCCTGTTTGTGGGCGACGTCAATTGGGGGCCGCATCACTATGATATCGTCCAGTGGATTGTTAATCCAGACGTGACCGCGCCTATTCAGGCTCACTTTGATCAGGGCCAAATTCACTACCGTTACAGCAACGGCGTGGTGGTCCATTCCCAAGCCTATCCGGGCGAATCCGTCGGCCCTGATGGCGGTGCATGCTTCGTCGGCACCCAAGGCCGCATCGCTGTGGATCGAGACAGCATTGTTTCATATCCGGATCGTATTTTAAAAGAACCACTGCGTCCGCAGGACACGAGAGTTTATCACGCCGACAGCCATTCGGGCAATTTCCTGGAGTGCATTCGTACGCGCCGGCCCACCGTCTGTAATGTGGACACGGCGGTCTATACCATGCGCGCGCTTCTGACCGGCGGCATCGCTCTGGCCCTGCAACGCGCCGTTACTTTCGATCCGGTGAAGAGCGAGTTTATCGATGACCCGGAAGCGAACCGGCTCTGTTCTTACGCCGCCCGGCCGCCTTGGCGGATCTGACCGTTTTCCAACACTTTATCCGAAATCATGCAAAGCAAACTCATGAAAACAGTTCTCTCGATTCAGGTCCTTCTGTCATGTCTCCTGGCCTTGTCCGTCGTCACCGCTCGCGCGGATGATGAACAAAGTCAGATTGCCGTTCTCCATTCTGACGCCGGTATTTCTCAAAAATGGACGGCCTGCCAAAAGCTGCGCGTTATCGGCACGGCCAAAGCCGTTACGGAAGTTGCTCCTTTGCTTACCGATCAATATCTGTCCCAGGCGGCGCGACAGACGTTGGAAGGCCTGCCTTATTCCGAAGCCGATGATGCGTTGCGCGAGGCTCTCGGCAAAACCAGCGGACTGCTCAAAGCTGGTATTGTTGACTCAATCGGCTGGCGCGGCAAGCCGGAGTCCGTACCCCTTTTGATTCCGCTTTTATCGGACTCAGATGCTGACGTCGCCGCCGCAGCCGCCACTTCATCGGGCCGCATAGGCGGTCAGGAAGCCATCGCCGCGTTAATGGGGGTGCGGGATCAGCCGCCGGCACTGGTGGAAGCAGCCGTTCAAGCAAGTCTGCTCCAATGTGCGGAGCGTCTGGCCGAGGGAAAAGACGAGGCGGGGGCAATCGCCATTTACCGCTCTCTCTATGACGACAAGTATGCGGTGGGCGTTCGCACGGCCGCATGGCGCGGTCTGGTTTTGTTGGATTCAACGAATCAAGTCAAACTGATGAACGAGGCCCTTGCGGGCACGGACCATGCCTTAAAACTTGTTGCTCTGAAGGTTTTGCATGAATCGAACGATTGGCTGACGGAGAGCATGACCAATGGCACGGCTGTTTTCCAAAGGTTGCGCGAGTCGAACGGTCGTCGTTTGATTCAGGCCTGCATAGACCAATGGGCATCTCTTCCCGTCGAGGCGCAGTTGGCGGTGATCGATGCTGAAGTCAAACAGGGCGATGTAGCGTTGCCGATTGTCCGCACTGCGAGCCAAAGCACGAATCTGGCTCTGCGGGTGGCCGCGTGGACAGCCATGGGAGAGCTGAATGATCTGGCGTCCGTTCCCGCGCTCGCCCAAGTCGCCGCCGGCGGCGAACAGCTCGAACGTCAAGCGGCCCGCGACAGCCTGGCGCACATGCGGAGCGCCGGCGTATCCGATGCTTTGTTGGCTGAATTGGACCATGCGGCCGCGCCGGAAAAAGTAGAACTGCTGCAGGCCTTCGGCGCCAGGCAGGATGGCAAAGCGGTAAACGTTCTTTTGCAAAATGCCGCTGCTGGCGACGAAGCCGTCCGCCGGGCTGCGCTTCAGTCATTGCAAGAGATTGCTCCGCCGGAGGCGCTGTCGCCCTTGCTCGAGATTGCGGAAAAAGCGGCCTCGGACGACGTGCGCGGACAGGCCTTGGAAGCGCTTTCAGCCGTATGTCAAATCAGCCCGGACAAAGAGGCGGCCACCCGCAACGTGATTGAAGCGCAGAAGCATTTGCCTGCGGCAGAGCAGGGGGCGTTCTTGCCGTTGTTGGCGCAATTGGGGACTGCCGGGGCTTTGGGTGCTGCACAGGCAGCCAGCCAAAGTCAAGACCTTGAACTGTCCAAGGAAGCCGTGCGCGTGCTCTCGCAGTGGCCGAATGCCGCTCCGGCAGCTTCACTTCTCGAACTGGCCAGGACGGCCACCGATTCCGCCTTGCGTACGCTGGCATTGCGGGGCGCTATTTCCGTCCTTGGCGAAGAGGCGGATGCCTCCAAACGCCTTGTGCTGCTTAAGCAAGCGTTGACAGAAGCAAGCCGGGCCGACGAGAAGAAACAGGCATTGGGCCAGATCGGGCAGATTTCCTCTCCGGAAGCCCTGCAGATCGCGCTCAAAGCGATGGACGAACCCAACGTCTCCAATGAAGCATCCCTCGCCGTTGTGAACATTGCTGAAAAAATTGCCCGCTCCAATCCGGATTTGGCAGAGGAAGCCGCCGCCAAAGTGCTGCAACAAAACAAGGAGGGGGAGCTTTTCCGTCGTGCATGGGTTTTGCGGCTCAAGCCGGGCAAAGCAATTCCGTTCATCCGCGATTGGATGATTTCCGGTCCGTATGCCCGAGCGGGTGTGGTGGGAGCGATGGCACTTTTCGATATCCCATTCGGCCCCGAGACGCGCGGCCAGCAGGTGGAGTGGAAGGCGTCGCCCTCGGAGGATCATGTCAATCTCGCGGGGCTTTTTCCGGGAAGAGAGAACTGTGTCGCCTACCTGCGCACCACCCTCGTAGCGCCGGAGGAATGCTCCGGCGTGCTGATGATGGGCAGTGATGACGGCATCAAGGCGTGGCTCAACGGCGCGGTGGTTCACAGCAACAACACCGATCGCCCCGAAGTAGTTGACCAGGATATCGCACCTGTCAAACTTAAAAAGGGCGCCAACGAGCTGGTATTAAAAATCACCCAGGGCGGCGGTGGTTGGGGCGCCTGCGCCCGAATTGTCGGCGCGGATGGCAATCTCATAACCGGCCTGCGCATCCAACGCCCCACCGAAGGTGCGGGGAACCTTACGGGCAAGGAGTGAACAAAACCGAAACGTCGTGTCAATACTTAAGACCCCAAACCGGTTTGTCCATAGTATGATCCCGAGCCGTGTTTGCGGAAAAAATGGGTGTCCAACAGGGTGCGTTGGATGGGCCTGGCCTTGGGATTGACGCGCAATGTTTCCGCGGCCAGCCGGGCCACAAACTCGAGGACAGCGGCGTTATGCACGGCTTCATTTGCGTTTTTACCCCAGGCAAAGGGACCGTGGCTGGCCACCAGCGCCGCAGGAATATGGAGCGGATTCAAGGTCTTCAACCGCTCGACGATGACATGCCCGGTGTTCTCTTCGTAATTCGTCTCGATTTCCCGCCTTTCAAGCTGGCGGGTGACTGGCACCTGGCCATGCCAGTAATCAGCATGAGTGGTTCCAAAAACAGGAATGCCTTTGCCGGCTTGGGCCCACGCAGTGGCATAAAGGCTGTGGGTGTGCGCGACTCCGCCAATCTCTTTAAACGCCCGGTAGAGCGCCAAATGTGTCGGCGTGTCGGAGCTGGGGCGAAGTTTACCGGCCAGGACTTTTCCTGTCGCCAACGAAACGACCACCATCTGTTGCGCTTTTAGCCCTTCGTAAGGAACGCCAGACGGTTTGATGACCATCCAGCCGCGCTCGCGATCGACGCCGCTGACGTTGCCCCAGGTTTGCACGACCAATCCTTGCCGGACCAAGTCAAGGTTGGCCTGACAAACTTCCTTTTTGAGTGACTCAATCATGGTTGACCGGCCAGAGGCGAATCGCTGGCCGAAGTAATGTTTATCGCGCCGTCCTTCAAGCCTTCCGCGTGTGCTGTCAAATGCAAGGAGCCTTGTTCCTGGCCGGCTTGCACGATGACTTGGGCTAGCCCATTAAAGGCGCTCCGCTGCCAGCGAACCGGCTCGGGTTTGTCCTGAACTTCCAACGCCACTCCTTTGTTGATGCCGCCCTGTCCCTCCCAATTGCGCAGAGCCACGGCAATCGTGTTCCGGCCTTGTTGCATGAATTTTCGCACTTCGAAGAAAGGCTCGGCATTCCAGTCGTGCGATTCACCGACTAGATGGCCATTCACATAAACCCATCCGTCGTCGTCAATCCGGCCAAAGTTGATCGTTATGCTCTTCGCCGCCATATCCTGGGCGGTCGCCACAAAATGCGTCGCAAAGAGCGCCGATTCATCAGGGCCGAGCGGACCGCTCTCGGGTTGCACGTCCACCTTGTCCCATTGGCTGTCGTCAAATCTCTCCGGCATCTTGGGCCGCTTGCCCGTATTCTGCACCTGTTTCATGCGCCAGTCATTAAGCGCAATCTTGTGGCTGGGTTGGGAGGGGACGAATGTATCTGGCTCATGACAACTTGGATCTCCATTGCCCACACCCAGAATCTGACCCGACCCGGTCAAATCCAAGCCCATCAAATTGTCTGCTGTCGGGACAATGCGCCCCTTCTCGTCCACAACTGCCACGGTGACGACCGAAACGTCTTCGGCGCCGGTGTGCAGGGAAGTCCGATCCGCCGTGAGCCGGATGGCCGCTGGCGCGCCGGTGGTTTCCACTTTGTCTTCCGCGATGACCTGGCCGGCCTTGAAGCCCCGGGCTGACAGGGTGCCGGGGGTATATTTGACAGACCATTGCAGGTGTGAATTGACCGGCATGGTTTTGCGTCCGAGGCTTTGCCCGTTGAGAAATAACTCAACCTCCTCGCAATTGCTGAAGCAGCGCACATCGATGTCCTGGCCTTCCCTGCCGGCCCAATTCCAATGGGGCAACAGATGAAGGACCGGGCGATCGCCCCACCAGGCTTGATAGTAGTAGAAATTGTCCTTGGCAAATCCGCACGTATCCATGATGCCGAAATGCGAGCTGATACATGGCCAGCGATAAGGCGTCGGTTCACCCCGGTAATCAAATCCGGTCCAGACAAACCCACCCGAGAGCCAGGGCCGGGTGGCATAGACTTTCCACCAGGATTCGGCTGTGTTGCCCCATCCCGGGCCGGTGTCGTCGTAAGAGGTCATGTAGCCGCGCTTTTTGTCAACCGCATAGATTCCGCGCGTACACAAGGTGCTGGCTTGTTCGGTGCCGATGTTGGGCTGTTTGGGATGTTTGGCGTGGTAACTGTCCTCAGTGCCGACATGATAATTCCAACCCCGGACATCCAGCACGCCATTGACGCCTTCAGAGACATCGCCCTCGCTGGCCGCTGCGGTGCAGAGGCGTGTTGGGTCCAGCGCATGGACCAGCAACTGCATGGTTTCGGCGCAACGCGCGCCCACGGCTGTGCCTTGAAGATTTTCCTCGTTGAAAAGCGACCAGATAACCACGCTGGGATGATTGCGGTCGCGGTGTATTTGTTCGTCGAGGCAGATTAAATTGGCGGCATCGCTGCCCAACAGCCGGTTTTCGTCCATGACCAACAAGCCCAACCGATCACAAGCCTCCAGCCACTCAGGAGTCGGCGCATTGTGGGACGTCCGAACGGCGTTGTCCCCCATGTCCTTCAATCGGCGCACTCGAAAATATTGCAGCGCGTCTGGAATGGCCGCGCCCACCCCGGCATGGTCCTGATGATTGCAGGTGCCCTTGATCTCATAAGGCTTCCCATTTAGAAGAAACCCTTTGTCAGCGTCAAAGGCGCATGTGCGAATGCCAAATTCAGTCTCCGTGCGATCCACCACCTTCCCACCGCTGGTGACGGTGATGATCAGTTTATAGAGTTTGGGCGATTCCGGGGACCAGAGGACGGGGGCATGAACGGTAGTGCGTCCCAAAACAGTTTGGCAGTCCCACGGCTTCAACTCTCGTGACGCCTTGGCGCGGGCTGTTGTTTTTCCCGCCGGGTCAACGATTTGCCACGCTATTTCAGCGTGGGCGGAATTCGTCTGGCCGTTTTTGAGCGCCGTCTCAAGGTGAATTGTGGCAGGCCCTTGCGGAATATTTTTTGGGAATTGCCCATAGACAAAAACACCATCGGGCGCGACGAAAAGCGGGCCGCTCTTAAGCAGCCAGACGTGGCGGTAAATACCTGCGCCTTCGTAAAACCAGCCTTCAAACTGTGAGGCATCCACCCGCACCGCCAGCGTGTTCTCTCCTCCGCACTCGGCCAGGTCTGTGACGTCATATCGGAAACTGCTGTAACCGCTTTCATGATGACCGATCAGAAAGCCATTAAAGAAAACCCGGCAATCCCGAAAGACGCCGTCGAATTGAATCCAGAGACGGCGTCCCTTGTCCGTCTCCGGCAAGATAAAAGTGCGGCGATACCAGCCCACATCGTTGGAATGAAAGCCTGGTCCGACCGGTTTGTATCCGTGCCCCATGTCGGCGCTTGAATCAAATGGAAGCTCAATCGCCCAATCATGCGGCAGGTTGATCTTGCGCCACCCCGCATCGCCGAAAGTTCGCGAAGCAGGTCCCAGATTGACGCCTGCCTTGTCCAATCTTTCCGCCAACCCCCAATCATCGCCGAGATGAAACTTCCATCCTTCGTCCATCAGCAGTTTTTGGCTTGGTCTGCTGTCAATATCAGCAGCCGATACAGCCAAACCCGCCAGCAACGCCAGGATTTGGGCGCAGCAGGCCCCGCTGTGAAGCAATGTGGAAAAGAGACTTTTTTTCATTCTTGGGTCAAGAGGTAAGCGCGCCCGCCGCTCCGCACAAGCCAAAAGGGATTTACCAAAGGGGTGGAAGCGCATTTCACGTGACAGGCGTAAAGAGCCGCGAGGGGCGGCGTATCCCAAAGCGCTTCGCGCCTTTCGCAAGTCATCTGTGAACGCGAAGCGTCTTGGATTGCGGCCGGCTTCCGCCGCTTTTCCCCCCGGATGCCGTCTAAAAGGCAAAATGTGCTGAAGCCACAACCTTGATTCAAGTTGATTGGGTTTGCGTGGCCTGATGCGGCGTTGGGTATGAGTTTTCAAACACGCTCTGCATTGCACGGATTTTGGGTTTTTTGGCATTTTTAATTTTTTTCCTCTATTCGATTGACAGACTGGCGGGGTACGATTGGCTGGCAGCCAATTGCACCACGACGGCATGCAACGAGAGGGCCTGCATTCCTGAGAATGCAAACATTTCAGTCACCGGCGCAGGATGGGCAGGTTGGTGCTCACGGCGGCATTTTAACGCAAAAGGCGAAAAGTGTACAACTCATGGTGAGCAGAATCTTTTTAACACGATTAGCCTGCAAACATTGGCTGAAAGTCGTGTCGAAGGCCTTTTCGTCAAGTATGTTTTATTGACAACCGGACCAGAATGAAGACCAAATCAGCATTGCCCAATGGCGAGTCATGGCAGCATTACGGCGCGGTAGTAAGATGCAGGGCCAGAGGCGGCGGGGTTTGCAACATTGACTTTGAATGATCCCGTTTGGTTGGTAATTGTCATGAGCAGGGACCATGCAACGAGGTTGGTGGTGGTTTCAATGTTGTACATATAACCGGCCGCGCCGGTCACGGTAAAATTGAACGCATTGCCGCTGAATTGTGGAGATTGCAGGACCGGCGGGGGTGCGGCATTGAATACCATTCGCAGGGTGGGTACGGCGGATGGACTTCCTTCCCTGGAAATGATCGATACAGCGTCACTGTCTGCGGCGTCCCCGGCGAAGCGGACGCTGCGCTCCAGTAGAAAAGAGACATTGGAAGGGGCGAAACTTTTGAGGAAGGAGGTTGCGTCAATCGTGTACTGCCCCGGCGCAATGCCGGGGACCAATTGGCCGACCATGAATGCCGAAGTGCCCGCGCCGAGGAGGAAATTATTGGTGAAGGCCGTGCCTGCCGGGATCCCCTGGGCGAGATTGGGGGCGTTGGCCCAGGTGAGCGCCGCTTCTGACCAATTGTTGCTGAGGGTGCCGTAAACATAGGCGAGCGCCGTGCCCGGCGCCGCGGTCGCTGTAGCGGAGAGAGTCAGGATGCCTAATTGCAGATTGGTGGGATTAAAAGGCGGCACGGGAAATTGCAAAAACGCAACGCTGCGAAAGCTGGCGTTGGTGGAATTGTCGGCGACCAAAAGATTCGTTGGCGACGAATAGTTGAAGTTCTTGTTGGCTCCGTCGGCGACGTAGGCGGAGGCGTTGGCCATGATGGTTTGCACCGGCAGTTGCGGCTGCGCGGGAATGGTGAAGAGCAGCACGGAGTTGGACCCTTGGGTCGTGCTGAGAATGGAATTGGGGCCGATATTGGTGAAGAAAAGCCCGGCGCCATAGCACGCGGCATCGACGGCTTCAACGAGCACCTGGTTGTTTGTTGGAATTTTCCAGGCGCTGACATTGACAGCCAGCGGCACGCTGGCGGTGGTGTTATTGACGGACAGCAGATAGTACCGTTGCGCCGCCGGGTCATAGCTGGCCAGAAGATTGAGCGCAGAGGTTTGGGAATCGGCCTGGTAACCGAGCAGGTTGCGGCCCGGGGCAAAGCCTTTGTTGATCAACCGCCAGACTTCGCCTCCTTCGGTTATGCCGCCGATATTGAAAGGGTAATCAGAGTTATCCAAATAGTGCGTTCCATTCTTGGCGATATAACCGGAGCCAGTGGTCTGACTGATCTTGAAGCAATAGATTTCGTTGATGCCATTTTCAATCAGGTTGACGGCGATGGCCCCAAAAGCGGAATAGTTGGCCGGTGTATCCAGTGTCGTGGATAGACTGTTGAAAACTGAACCATCATAAACATTGAACTCGGTAATGGTTGGCGGAAAAGGCGTCTGGGGCGCCATGTTGACGCCAAGCTGGTTTTCCAAATAAATCAGATCCGTGGCAAAAGTTGACGGGTTCGGCGGTGAGCTGCCGTATTGATGGTAATCGTACTTCTGAATGAGCGAAAAGCCGGCATTGGACTGGCCTAAAAAATTGATGCTGCGGTTTGTGACCACCAACTGGCCCCAGGAACCGTAGGTGCTTGTCACACTCCCCGCGGTAACCGGCGCCAGTATGATGGGCGCAAGTGATTTGCCATACATGGTATTAACGTCGGCCAGGGCGGATTGGACGGCATCGGACGCCAGTTGCAAACGCAGCAGATAATTGGTTCCAGAGGGGCCTCCGTCATCCGGCTCGTTATACATCTGGTATCGTTCCACGTTGAAGGCATAACCCAGGTAAAAAGCTTCCTGGTAGAAATATTGCCAAAGATTCCACTGCCCGGACCAGCCTGCATCGGAGAACTCGCCGGTGGAGGCCGTGCTGTTAACGACCACTTGCACGCCCAGTTGCTGCCAATTCGACAGGGCATAATCTACCGCAACATAGTCTGATCCAATCAATTTCGGGGTCTGTAGCACAATTTGTGGGTTGTTTTCGGGAGTTTTCGTTATGTTCCATACCGTCGTCTTGACAGCATAAGACTTTTTTGCGGTTGTCGCGGGCGCGCCTATGGGCGGGGCGGGCGAGT
>Ga0182030_10016051_pt1 | contig 14625 bp, 13 predicted proteins | sample 812S3MmetaG_FD_121299 | JGI IMG/M metagenome (GOLD analysis project Ga0182030, IMG submission 121299) | Permafrost microbial communities from Stordalen Mire, Sweden - 812S3M metaG (Illumina Assembly) | ecosystem: Environmental > Terrestrial > Soil > Wetlands > Permafrost | place: Sweden... | reverse complement strand
TCTCGAGGGATTCCGGGGCTTGCCGACCGGGTGTTGAGATGGGGCAGCCGTCTCCTGCCTCTCGCCTCCTAAATGTGCTCATCCCGCAGACGCCCGCCCAGCGCTGCCGATATGGACGCAATGAAAGCGCCCACCAGCATCGATAGCGCCAGATAAATCGACGCTTCGGCGGCCGCCTTGCGCGCCTTGTCCGCGGCCGCCTTGGCCTTGGTTTGGGCAACCAGGACCTCGGAGACGAACGCATCCACCCGCGTTTGTGCATCCGCGGGGGAAATGCCGGTCTGCGCCGCGACGCGCTGGGCGAGATAGCCTCGATCGGCGGCCGACGCTTCGCCCGTGCTCAGGGCGTGAAACGCGATGTAGACCGCCTCGACCCGCGGGTCGCTGTCGGTATCGACATTGCCGGATCCCGCCACATTCCCTGATGCGGCCATATTCCCTGACCCCGCCATGGCGGCTTGCGGGGGCGATCCGGTCGTACCTCCCCCTGCCATCCCTTGAGATCCCGATCCTGGCCGGAACAATTTGTCGACGTCATAGGTGAGAGCCGCGGGAGGGCCGCCGGGCATGCCGCCCGACATCATCCCGGACTCCGAGCCGGAAGCGCCCTGCAGGCCGCCGGGGCCGCTCAAGCCCGCCGAGGCTGCGCTTCCGAGTGCATGCAGCCCACCGCCCAACAACGAACCGACTGATCCGGCCAGCACGGCAGCAACGAACACCGTTGCCACGCACCAGGTCACGAACCCATGAGCGGTGTCCCGGAAGAACACCTCATGGGTATGGGTGCCCACCCACTTCGTCCGGAGTCTCCCGGCGATGTAGCCGCCGAGGCAAGCCGAGAGCCACTGCGTGACGATCAGCCAAATCGCGGTCGTGACGGTGAATGTCGCCGCAGAGACGCCGCGGCTCTGCCAGGGCGACACCTCCGCGAAGCCCAAGCCCGATCCCAAGGCGATGAGCACCAGCGACACGGCCACGGCCACGAAGGCGCCCGCGAGGATGGCCGGCCACGAGGCAGCCGATTTACCTGCAAAGGGTGAAAGGTCCGCGCGCAAATCGTCCGCGCGCACGTTGGAGACTCGGGCGCCGCCCGACTCGATTACCTGTTCCATAAAAGCTCCTTCGCCGCGCGGCTAACGATGCGAGCACATCGCCAGCAGCAGAATGATCGGAAGGGGAACACCGAGCAACCAGAGAAGAATTCCGCGACCCATGATGGAGCCCTCGTTGTTATGATCTGGCGGAGCGTACCGGCGGCCCTCAGTGCGTTCCAGACCGGTTTTTCTCCGACTGGATGTCAGCCCTCTCTGACGCGCGGCGCGTTATCAACCGCGACGCATTCGGGCATGTAACATGAGCGACACGTGTGCCATGTGCATTCAACCGGGACGCGTGTGACCCGCTGGCGTAGACCGACCGTTTGGGTTCTCGGGCTCGCGCTCGTGCTGTCGAGCTGCGCCACGCGTTTGCCGGCGCCCCCGGTGATGGGCCCTGAAGAGAGTCGCGCCCTGATCGACCGATCGCTGCCCCGAAGCGTTGCCGACCGCGCCGGCTGGGTGGCCGACATCTATGACGCATTCGCGGCGCTCTTACTTACGCCGAGCCGGGAAAACGTGTGCGCGGTGGTCGCGGTCACCGCCCAAGAATCGGGATTTCGCGTGGATCCGGTGGTCCCCGATCTCGGCGCCATTGCCTGGCGCGAAATCGACCGGCGTGCTGCCCATGCAGGGATTCCCGCCGGCCTCGTGCACGAAGTATTGAAGCTCAATTCGCCCTCCGGACGGAGTTACGGCGAGCGCATCGATCACGCCCGCACCGAGAAGCAACTGAGCGACATTTTCGAGGACTTCACCGGCTCGCTGCCGCTCGGCCGCGCCCTGTTCGCGAGCTGGAACCCGATCAGGACGCGCGGACCCATGCAAGTCAATGTGGCGTTCGCCGATCGATTTGCTGCCTCGCATGCGTACCCCTATCCCGTGAAAACCACAATCGATGACGAGTTGTTCACGCGGCGCGGGAGTCTGTACTTCGGGACCGCGCATTTGTTGGCCTACCAAGCACCGTACGACCGTTTCCTGTTCCGCTTCGCGGATTACAACGCCGGTCAATATTCGAGCCGCAACGCAGCCTTTCAGCAGGCGCTCAGAGCGGCTTCCGGAACACCGCTCACCGCCGACGGCGCGTTATTGCCGCATGACGGTGCGGGCAGAATCGGCGACACCGAGCTTGCCGCCCGCTCCCTTGCTTCCCGGTTGCGCCTGGACGAAGGCGCCATCCACGCCGCGCTCGAGCAGGGCCGCAGCGCCGAATTCGAGCGCAGCGCCGTCTATCGCGGGGTGTTCCGTCTTGCGGAGCAGACGGTCCATCATGCGTTGCCGCGTGCTGCGATCCCGCAGATCGAGCTCGAGGGTCCGAAGATCGAGCGGCGGCTCACCACGGAGTGGTATGCACGCCGGGTGAACGGGCGCTATCAGTCCTGCCTCGCCCCCTGATCCCGCGCCGATCGCGCGCTCTACTTGGGCTGGAACCTCAAGGCAACGCCGTTCATGCAATAGCGCTCCCCGGTCGGCTGGGGGCCATCCGGAAACACATGGCCCAGGTGCCCTCCGCAGCGCGCGCAATGCACTTCGGTGCGCGTCATCCAGAGACTCCGATCGGTGGTGGTGCCCACGGCCTTCGGGAGCGGTGCGAAGAAGCTCGGCCACCCGGTTCCCGAGTCGAATTTGGTCGAGGAGTCGAACAACGGCAGTCCGCAGGCCGCGCAGGCGTATTCGCCGGCGCGATGCTCGTCATTCAACGGACTCGTGCCGGCGCGCTCGGTGCCGTGCTTGCGCATCACCGTGTAGGTCTCGGGCGCGAGTTCCTTCTTCCACTCCTCATCCGGACGATCGAACCTGGCATTCCCCGCATCGCTCATGACCACCCCTCGGCTGCGTTTCAATGAAAAAATTTCAAAACGCGGGCTCCCCTGCAGGAGCCCCATACCCCTGAAGTTTAGTCGCGCACCCTCGGCATGAGAAGCTTGGCGATCAGTGCGGTCCAGCCCGTCTGATGGGAGGCGCCGACGCCGCGGCCGCGGTCGCCGTCGAAATATTCGTAGAACGGAATGCAGTCGCTGTAATGAGGATCCGATTGCAGTTCGGGCGTGTGGCGCAGCACCGGCCGGTTGCCGTCGCCGTCTTTCAGGAAGATCCTCGAGAGCCGGCGCGAGAGCTCCTCGGAGATTTGTTCGATGGTGAGCAAATTGCCGGAGCCGGTCGGGCACTCCACTTTGAAATCCTCGCCGTAGTAGTGGTGGAATTTCTGCAGCGATTCGATGATCAAGAAATTGAGCGGGAACCAGATCGGTCCGCGCCAGTTCGAGTTGCCGCCGAAGTGCCGCGAGTCGGACTCGGCCGGCGTGTAGCGCACCGTCAGATCGTTGCCGTCGCAGCGGAACACGTACGGCCGCTCGAGGTGCGCGCGCGACAGCGCCCGCACTCCGTAGTCGGACAAGAACTCCGATTCGTCCAGCATGCGCCGCAACAGCCGCTTCATGCGATGCCCGCGCAGCAACGACAGCAGGCGCCGCTGGCCGCGGCCCGGCGACTGCCAGTGCGACACGAGCGAGGCGAGGTGCGGGCGGTGCTCGAGGAACCACTCGAGGCGCTTGCGAAATGCCGGCAGCTTCTCGAGCATCTCCGGCTCGAGCGTCTCCACCGCGAACAGGGGGATCAATCCCACCATCGAGCGAATGCGCAGCCGCACCCGCGCATCATCGGGCAGATTCAGCACGTCGTAGAAGAACTTGTCCTCCTCATCCCAGAGGCCGCCTTCGGCCATGCTGCTCATCGCCTCGGCAATGCCGAGAAAATGCTCGAAGAATTTGCTCGCGATGTCCTCGTACACATGGTTGTGCTGTGCGAGCTCGAGCGCGATGCGCATCAGATTGAGCGCGTACATCGCCATCCAGCTGGTGCCGTCGGATTGATTGATGAATCCGCCCGTCGGGAGCCGCGAGCTGCGGTCGAAGACGCCGATATTGTCGAGCCCCAGGAAGCCGCCTTGGAAAATGTTGCGGCCGAGGGCGTCCTTGCGGTTTACCCACCAGGTGAAGTTGAGCATCAGCTTGTGGAACACGCGCTCGAGGAACTCGAGGTCGCCGTGGCCGCCGTGAAGCTTCCTGTCGATTTGAAACACGCGCCAGGCGGCCCACGCGTGCACGGGGGGATTCACGTCTCCGAACGCCCACTCGTAGGCGGGGATCTGACCGTTCGGATGCATGTACCACTCGCGCGTCAACAGCACCAGCTGCTGCTTGGCGAAGGCCGAGTCGATCATGGCAAAGGGAATGCAGTGAAATGCGAGATCCCAGGATGCGTACCAGGGGTACTCCCACTTGTCGGGCATGGACAGCACGTCGGCGTTGGTGAGATTGCGCCACTCGGCGTTGCGCCCCTGGCGCCGCGCCTCGGGCGGCGGCGTCTGACCCGGGTCGCCATTCAGCCAGAGCGCAATGTCGAACTGATAGAACTGCTTGCTCCAGATCAGCCCCGCGAACGCCTGGCGCTGCACGATGCGCGCATCCTCGGAGGCGAGGTCCTTTTGCAGGTGCCGATAGAATTCATCGGCCTCGCGGCGGCGCGTCTCGAGCACCCCGTCGAAGGTCGCGAACGGAGTCGCCGTGGGCCGGCGCACCAATCGAAGCTTCAGCTCCACGCATGCGCCGGGCGCGACCGCGTATTCACGCCAGATCGCCGCTTTGGTGCCGAGTTTGAGGGGGTTCACGCCCTGCGCGCGCCCCTCGACGATCCGCTCGTGAAATCCGTCCTTGAAGTATCCGGGGCTGCCCAAGCCCCAGAGCCGCGGCGCATTGGATTCATTCTCGGTAAACAAAAGTTGAGCGGCGTCGTCGGCGTAAAGACGCGTCATGCCGAGCTCGGCCGGCTCGATGGCGATGGCGTGCTCATCCAGGATGCGCAGGGCCGGCTTCGCAACGCCGGGACTCCAGCTCCAGGTGTTGCGCAAGATGAGCTGCGGTATCAGGTGCAGTGGGGCCGCGTCCGGTCCGCGGTTCCAGGCGGTGATCTTCATCAACAAATCGCCGGGCGCTGCCTGTGCGTACTCGACGAACACGTCGAAGTAGCGGTTTGCGGAAAACACGCCGGTGTCGCGCAGCTCGTACTCGGGCTGGGCGGTGTCCCGCTGCGCGTTCTCGGTGAGCAGATCGGCGTAGGGGAACGCGCGCTGCGGATACTTGTAGAGCATCTTGAGGTAGGAGTGCGAGGGCGTCGCGTCGAGGTAGAAGTATTCCTCCTTCACATCCTCGCCGTGATTGCCCTGCGAGTTGGTGAGCCCGAACAGGCGCTCCTTCAGAATCGAATCGCGTCCGTTCCACAGCGCAAGCGACAAGCACACTCGCTGCTCCGAGTCGGACATGCCGGCGATGCCGTCCTCCCCCCACCGATAGGCGCGGCTGCGGGCATGGTCGTGAGGAAAGTACTCCCAGGCGGTACCGCCGGCGCTGTAATCCTCGCGCACCGTGCCCCATTGACGCTCGCTCAAGTACGGACCCCAGTGCTTCCAGCCGTCGCGGCCCGACAGGGGAGAGGATAGACGCTCGCGCTCGCGGGTCATCGCACCCTCTAACGCGGCTTGCGGGTCTTTTGAATCTCGGTCTCGAGCTGTATCCACGAGCGCAGTATCTCAGCCACGCTCCAAGCTTGCGCGAAGCAGCCGCACGCATTGTGAGGCGCATCACCCTCGAAAATCTCGCCAATCGTGCCCAGGCAGCCACTTTCGACCTGTTCTGCGAACGGGTTCAAGAACGACTGCGCCAGCAGTGCATCCCCGTGGGTGCGGTAATGGGCCCGCGCGAAAGGCCCGGACAGCCACGCCCACGCCGTGCCCTGATGGTAGGCCGAGTCGCGCTGCAGCGGGTCGCCGCGGTAGCGGCCGATGTAGCGGGGATCCTTGGGGCTCAGGCTGCGCAGGCCGTAGCTCGTCAACAATTCCCGCGCACAACAGTCGACCACCGCTCGCATCTCATCGGCCGCCAGTGCCGTGTAGGGGAGCGACACCGCAAACAGTTGATTGGGACGGATCGCGGCATCGGTGCCGGATCCCCCGTCCACGTCGATCACATCGAAGAGGCAATTGAGCTCCGAATTCCAGAAGCGGCGAAAACTCAACGCCGCTCGAGCGAGCAGCGACTCGCAGCGATGCTTCTCGTCGGTATCGCCGACCCGATCCGCGAGCCGCGCGGCCACGTGCAGGGCGTTCAACCAGAGCGCATTGATCTCGACCGGTTTGCCGATACGCGGCGTGAACACCCGCTCGCCATGTTTCGCATCCATCCAGGTGAGCTGGGTCCCGGGCTCGCCGGCACACAGCAACCCATCGGACGGGTCCACGCCGATCCCGTAGCGCGTGCCCTGCACATGGAAGTGAATGATGGACTTCACCACCGGGGCGAGTTCTCGGCCGAGCTCCGCATCGCGCGTTGCCGCAAGATAGTCGCCGAGCGCCTGAAACAGCCAGAGCGTGGCGTCGGCGGTGTTGTACTCGGGAGCCGTTCCCTGGTCCGGGAAACGGTTGGGCAGCATGCCCCGATCTACATAGCGCGCGAAGGTCCGCAAGATGCCGGCCGCAAGGTCGAAGCGTCCGAGCACCGTGGCGAGGCCCGGCAAGGCGATCATGGTGTCGCGCCCCCAATCGGCGAACCAGGGATAGCCGGCGATGATGCTGCTTGAGCCCGCCCCATCGCCGCGCCGCACGAGAAATTGATCCGCAGCCGTGGCCAGGCTCTCGATCCACGCGGGTGCCCCCGCGGGCAGCGCCGCGCGCGAGGCCTTCGAGCGCTCGAGCAGCGCGCCGAACGCCTTGGCCGGCGCCGGGGGCGCGGTCTGTTCCGCGCTGGCGGTGAAGGTCAGCGCCATGCCCGCGTCGATTTCGGCGTGAAACACGCCCGGTACGAACAAGTCCTCGAGCGCATCGAGCCCGCGGGCCGCTTCCTCGCGGTGGAAAAAATTCCAATACCACTCGCCAGGGGCGGCTCCCCCCGCCGCGGCGGCTGCGCCCGCGCCTGCGCCCGCGATAAAGCGCCCACGGTCGATGTCCAGATGGACAGCCTGCGCCCCCTCGAAGGCGCGAACCGTGCAGCCGCTTTGACGCGCATCGACCGCGAACGCGCGCCGGCCGTGTTCGTGGGTGTGCATTTCCCGATAGGCGGCGAGCGGTTTGAGCTCGATCCGGGCGGCTGCCGAGGCGCGCTTGAGCTCGAGCGTGAGATAGCTCACGTTGGCGCCGGGGGCCATGAAGATGCGCTGTTCCAGCAAAGCGTCCGCGAGGGCGTAGCGCCAGACCGGGATGCCGTGGAGGACGGCAAACGATTCGATCTCGACGAAACCTCGGGGATCGATCGTGCCGTCCGCGAATTCATTTGCCGTGAGCGCGTAGCGCTGTCCCAGGTACTCGACGCTGACATCGACCTTGGCGAGCAGCAGCGTGCGCTGCACGGGTGGGGCCAGGCTCGCCATCAGCAAGGCGTGGTAGCGCCGTGTGTTGGCGAGCGCGACCGTGCCGCAGGCGTAGCCGCCAAGCCCATTGGTGACCAGCCATTCGCGATGGATGGCGCTGCCCCAATGTCCGCAAACATCGCGGCCGAGCGCTGCGCGAGCCGGTGCACGCGCCGCTGCCCCCACGGCTGCGCCCGCCGCTGCGCCCGCCGCTGCGCGAGCCGTCATCGGGTCCACCGGTACAACAGCACGGCGCCCACGCCGGCGAGGCACATGACGCCCGCCATGGCATGGGCGGAGCCATCGTAGAGCGCGCTGACCGCCGCGCCGGCCAAACCGGCGAACACGAACTGCAGCGTACCGAACAGCGCCGACGCCGTCCCGGCGGAGCTGCCGAAGTGAGCCAGGGCGAGCGCGAAGCCGTTCGAGAAATTGAAGCCGAGCAGCGCGATGAACAGCAGTTGCGGGACCGCCAGAATCCAGAACCCGCCGAAATTCGCGAACGAAGCGCCGAACAAGATGACGCTCAGCGCTGCGGTGCAAAGCATCGCACGTCGGAAGATGAGCTCCGGCCCGAGCCGCGACACGAGGTGGGCGTTGATGCGCCCGACGATCAACAGTCCCACCGCATTGGCGCCTAACATCCAGGCGAATTGCTGCGGCGAGAGCTTGAAGTGATCGATGTAAACGAACGGAGCCCCGGCGATATAGGCGAACACGCCCGATTGCATGAGATTGGCGGCCGCCGCGTAGCGGATATAGCGGCGGTCGGTCAGCAGTTTGAGCCAGAGCTTCGGTCCGATCACGCTGGCACGTTGCGCCGGAATGGACTCGCGCAGGGTGAAAAAGGCGATGGACCAGCACACCAGGCCGAGCGCGGCCAACAGCCAGAATTCGGCGCGCCACCCCGCAAACAGCAAAATCGCGCCCCCGATCTGCGGGGCGAGGATGGGACCGAAGCCCGTGATCAGCCCCAACAGCGAAAGTGCCCGGGCCGTGTGCGCGACATCGAAGCGGTCGCGAATGACCGCGCGCGGGATCACGCTCGCGCTGCCGACGCCGAGCGCCTGCACCACCCGCCAAAGGGTCAGGGAGGTGACGCCCCCGCAGAGCGCACATCCCAAGGATCCGATCACCGACAGGGCCAGACCGCAAAGCAGCGGAGGCCGGCGGCCGAGGTGGTCGGCCAGCGAGCCGAACAGCAGCTGGCTCACGGCGAGACCTGCGAAAAATGCCGGCAGGGTGAGCTCCACCGCGCTCGCGTCGGCCTTGAGGTCCAGCGCGATCGCCGGCAGGGCCGGCAGGTACATGTCCAGCGCAAAGGGCGTGAGGATGGAAATGGCGCCGAGCAGTACCAGAAGCCTCGAGAAACCCGGCTGTTTTGACATAGACCCGGGTTCGACATTGGACAAAGCGGTGGCCATCGGTTGTCTGTAGAATAGCGCTTTAATTAATGACGGGTGGTGAATGGTTCAAGAAGTGCGCGGCGGGAAGGCCGCCTTGATTTGCGGCTCCGTGGCGTACGATACGATCCTGGTTTTTCCAGACCAATTCAAAACCCACATCCTCCCCGATAAGATCCACATTTTGAACGTGGCCTTTCTCGTCCCAGAGATGCGCCGCGAGTACGGCGGCTGTGCCGCCAACATTGCCTACGGCCTGACGCTGCTCGGCGACACGGCGCTGCCGATGGCGACCGCAGGCCACGATTTCGGGCCGTATCGGGAGCGGATGGTCGCGCAAGGCATCAGCGTCGAGCACATCAAGGTCATCGAGGAAGCGTTCACCGCACAGGCCTTCATCACCACGGACTTGGACGATAACCAAATCACCGCCTTTCATCCCGGCGCGATGCAATATGCGCATCTGAACAAAGTCTCCGACGTGCGGGCGAAAGTCGCCCTCGGGATCGTCGCCCCGGATGGCCGGCAGGCGATGATCGAGCACGCCGCGCAGTTCGAGGCCGCTGGGATCCCGTTCATTTTCGACCCGGGGCAGGGCCTGCCGATGTTTTCCGGCGAGGAGCTCAAGCGATTCATTGAACGAGCCGCGTGGATGGCGGTCAACGACTACGAATGGGGCCTGGTGCAGCAAAAGACGGGCTTGACCCAGGCCCAAATCACCGACCAGGTGAAGGCCTTGGTCGTGACCCGGGGCGCCGAGGGCTCGGTGATCTACACCAAGGACCGAACGTGGACCATCCCCTGCGTCAAACCCAAGGCGGTGGTGGATCCGACCGGTTGCGGGGACGCCTACCGCGCTGGTTTAATCCATGGTTTGCTGCACGGCCAGGATTGGGAAACCACCGGCCGCCTGGCCTCCCTGATGGGGGCGATCAAGATCGAATCGCGCGGGCCGCAGAATCACCGATTCACGCGACTGCAATTGTTGCAGCGCTATTCTGATAGTTATGGCCAAGTACCTGAAGGGATCTGAGACATGAGCAAGAGTTTTTCATTCACGTCGGAGTCGGTCTCCGAGGGGCATCCGGACAAGGTCGCCGATCAAATCTCCGATGCCGTGCTCGACGCCATCCTGGCGGTCGATCCGCGCGGCCGGGTGGCCTGCGAGACGCTGGTGAAAACCGGCGTCGTGATCGTGGCGGGCGAAGTCACCACGAGCGCCTGGGTCGACGTGGAGGCGCTGGTTCGAAAAACCGTGCTCGACATCGGCTACAACACCTCCGACATGGGCTTCGACGGTGCGAGCTGCGGCGTGCTCAACATCATCGGCAAACAGTCGGCCGACATCGCCCAAGGCGTTGACCGCAAGGATGAGCGCAAACAAGGCGCGGGCGACCAAGGCCTCATGTTCGGCTATGCCACCAACGAAACCGACGTGCTCATGCCCGCGGCCATCACGCTCGCGCATCGGCTGGTGAAGCGCCAGGCGCAGGTGCGCAAGAACGGCAAGCTTCCGTGGCTGCGGCCCGACGCCAAGAGCCAGGTGACCCTGCGCTACGAGGATGACAAGCCGGTTGGCATCGAGGCCGTGGTGTTGTCGACGCAGCACTCCGACGACATCAGCACCAAGGCGCTGCGCGAGGGGGTCATGGAGGAGATCTTGAAGCCCGTGCTGCCCGCCAAGTGGGTCGACAAGCGCACCAAGTACCATATCAATCCGACCGGACGTTTTGTCATCGGCGGCCCGGTCGGCGACTGCGGCCTCACCGGCCGCAAGATCATCGTCGACACCTACGGCGGCTTCGCGCGTCATGGCGGCGGGGCGTTCTCCGGCAAGGATCCGTCGAAGGTGGATCGCTCGGCAGCCTATGCGGCGCGCTACGTTGCCAAGAACATCGTGGCCGCGGGACTCGCCGCCCGCTGCGAGGTTCAGGTCTCCTACGCGATCGGCGTCGCCGAGCCGACTTCCATCATGGTCGAGACCTTCGGCACCGGCAAGTTGCCGGATGCGCGCCTGACGCAGATCGTGCGCACGCACTTCGATCTGACGCCGTTCGGATTGCGCGAGATGCTCAATCTCGCACGGCCGATCTATCAGAAGACCGCCGCTTACGGCCATTTCGGCCGCAAGGAAGAGGAATTCACCTGGGAGCGCACCGACAAGGCCGAAATTCTTGCCGATGAGCTTCCGTCAACGCGCGCCGCTTGAGCTTAAGCCTTTAGGAGTCATGACATGAATGCAGCAATGAAAGTAAAAACGGATTATCTGGTCAAGGATCTCGGGCTTGCCGACTGGGGCCGCAAGGAGATCAAGATCGCGGAGACCGAGATGCCGGGGCTCATGGCCATCCGGCAGGAATTCGCCAAGGAACAGCCGCTGCGCGGCGCGCGCATCGCCGGATCGTTGCACATGACGATCCAGACCGCGGTGCTGATCGAGACCTTGAACGCGTTGGGCGCCGAAGTGCGCTGGGCGTCCTGCAACATCTACTCGACTCAGGACCATGCCGCGGCAGCGATCGCCGAGGGCGGCACGCCGGTGTTCGCCGTCAAGGGCGAGACACTGACTGAGTACTGGGATTACACGCACCGCATCTTCGAGTGGCCGGACGGTCAGTACGCCAACATGATTCTGGACGACGGCGGCGATGCGACGCTGCTGCTGCATCTCGGTGCGCGCGCCGAGAAGGACGCCTCGGTGATCGGCAAGCCCTCGAACGAAGAGGAAGAGTGCCTGTACGCCGCCATCAAGGCCAGGCTCAAGACGGATCCGAAGTGGTACACCACGCGCCTCGCGAAGATCAAGGGCGTGACGGAGGAGACCACCACCGGCGTGAAGCGCCTCTATCAGATGGCGCAGGAGGGACTGTTGTCGTTCCCCGCGTTCAACGTGAACGATTCGGTGACCAAATCCAAGTTCGACAACCTGTACGGCTGCCGCGAGTCGCTGGTCGATGCCATCAAGCGCGCGACGGATGTGATGATCGCCGGCAAGGTCGCCGTGGTCGCGGGTTACGGCGATGTGGGCAAGGGCTCCGCACAGGCGCTCAGGGCTCTGTCGGCCCAGGTGTGGATCACCGAGATCGATCCGATCTGCGCGCTGCAGGCTGCGATGGAAGGGTATCGCGTGGTCACCATGGATTACGCCGCGGACAAGGCCGACATCTTCGTCTCGGCGACCGGCAACTACCACGTCATCACCCACGATCACATGAAGCGCATGAAGGATCAGGCCATCGTGTGCAACATCGGGCATTTCGACAACGAGATCGAAGTGGCGGCGCTGCGCCAGCACACCTGGGAGAACATCAAGCCGCAGGTCGATCACGTGATTTTCGCCGACGGCAAGCGCATCATTTTGTTGGCCGAAGGGCGCCTGGTGAATCTTGGCTGCGGCACCGGGCATCCCTCCTACGTCATGAGCTCCTCGTTCGCCAACCAGGTGCTCGCGCAGATCGAGCTCTTCACGCAGACGGCGAAATACCCCGTCGGCGTGTATGTGCTGCCGAAGCATCTGGACGAGAAAGTGGCGCGGCTGCAGCTCTCCAAGCTCGGCGCGCAACTCACCCAGCTCACCGACGAGCAGGCGAAATACATCGGCGTGAAGAAGCAGGGGCCTTACAAGGCGGATCAGTACCGCTACTGACCGCGACGCGGGTTATCTCGGGACAACCACCTCGGGCGCGGCCTTCACCCGCCGCGCCCGGCGGCCGAACCTGGGGTCATCGAAACTCAGCAGCTGAGTGCAGGTCCTGCTCGTGGAGAGATGGAGCGCATCGGCAAAGTCCAGGCCCTGCCGGTGCAGTTCGATGGCATCGCTGACGGCTTCCCAACGCTCCACCGTCATGTCACCACGTAAGCTAAACGCAGAGTGTCGCCCTGGCACCGGCTGCCGTCTCATTTTGAACAGGCGCACCCGGGGTCGGCTCCGTATAATGGCGCGCGGTGACGAGGCAGCAGCAAGATGTCGCGGCGGGGGTGCGTTCCGATGGGCAAGGTGACGGGTTCCAAGGTTTTCCCAGATGCGCCGAGCGCCCTGAAAGGGGTCGTCAAGGACGGCATGACGCTGATGTGCGGCGGCTTCGGTCTATGCGGCATCCCGGAGCGATTGATCACCGCGCTGCACGACTCGGGCGTGCGCAATCTGACCGTGGTGTCCAACAATGCCGGCATCGACGGGGCGGGCCTCGGCCTGCTGCTCAAGACCCGTCAGATCCGCAAAATGATTTCTTCCTACGTCGGCGAGAACAAGGAGTTCGAGCGCCAATATCTCGCGGGCGAGCTCGAGCTCGAGTTCAATCCGCAAGGCACCATGGCCGAGCGCATCCGGGCGGGCGGGGCCGGCATCTACGCGTTCTTCACCAAGACGGGCGCGGGGACGGTGGTCGCGGACGGCAAGGAGCAGCGCGTGGTCGATGGCGAGACCTACGTGATGGAAAAGGGGATCGTCGCCGACGTGTCGCTGGTCAAGGCCTGGAAAGGCGACACCGAGGGCAACCTCATCTATCGCAAGACCGCGCGCAATTTCAATCCCAACATGGCGACGGCGGGTCGGGTGACGCTGGCCGAGGTCGAGATCCTGGTCGAGGCGGGCGAGCTCGATCCCGATCAGATCCACACTCCCGGCATCTTCGTCACGCGGATCATCGACGGCAGCCCTTACGAGAAGCCGATCGAGAAGCGCACCAACCGCAAGCGTAAGGAGGGATCCCATGCCGTGGTCTCGTGAGGACATGGCCGCACGCGCGGCCCAGGAGCTGCAAGACGGTTTTTACGTGAATCTGGGGATCGGCATTCCCACCCTGGTCGCGAATTACATTCCGGCCGGCGTGAAGGTCGTGTTGCAGTCGGAGAACGGCATGCTGGGCATCGGCCCCTTCCCCTTCGAGGGCGAGGAGGATCCGGACCTGATCAATGCGGGCAAGCAGACGGTGACCGCGCTGCCGATGAGCTCGTATTTTTCCTCCGCCGACAGCTTCGCCATGATTCGCGGCGGGCACATCGACATGGCGGTGCTCGGCGCAATGGAGGTGGCCGAGAACGGCGATCTTGCCAATTGGATGGTGCCCGGCAAGATGGTCAAGGGCATGGGCGGGGCGATGGACTTGGTGGCGGGCGTGAAGCGCATCGTCGTGGTGATGGAGCACACCTCCAAGGACGGCGATTCGAAATTCAAGAAACGCTGCGAGTTGCCGCTCACCGGGGTCAATGTCGTCGACATGGTGATCACGGATCTCGCGGTGTTCTCGCGCGCGACGCGCAAAAACAAATTCCGTCTGATCGAGACGGCCCCGGGTATCAGCCGGGCCGATGTGCGCCGCTGTACGGTCGCTGAGTACTTGGAATAGACGGGATCTGCCGGCCGTGAGGCCGGCAGATGATCGATAGAATCAGGCGCCGCTCTGCGGCTCAGCCTTTTTGAAGCGTCGGCTGCGCAGTACCGCCAATCCACCCATGGCAAGGGTGAGGGCAGCGATCGCGGAGCCTGCATCGATTTCGGGAGCCGCTTGCGGAGCTGTGCTGCGGCCGAGGACCGGTGAGCACACCTCCATGGGAATCCAGCCGAGAAAGTACTCGACCTTGCAAGACTCGCTTGCGCAGGCAATGCTCGAAAGTCCCATCAGCAGCAATACGAGTCCTACTTTCCTGACCATGTCCGACACCTCATCACGAAGATCAATGTTCGAGGTGATCAGTAAACAAGTGATTCGCCCCGTTGGCAACAG
>Ga0182030_10016050_pt1 | contig 14625 bp, 9 predicted proteins | sample 812S3MmetaG_FD_121299 | JGI IMG/M metagenome (GOLD analysis project Ga0182030, IMG submission 121299) | Permafrost microbial communities from Stordalen Mire, Sweden - 812S3M metaG (Illumina Assembly) | ecosystem: Environmental > Terrestrial > Soil > Wetlands > Permafrost | place: Sweden... | reverse complement strand
GGCCGCCGCTCCCTTCAGCGCGTGGGCCTGCGACCGGGTGGCGGCGGCGTCCGCCTCATCCAGGCGCCGGCGCAAGTTGTCCAACTGCGAGGGAACGTTTTCCAGGAACCCTTTGAGGACGGCGCCGGCCAGCTCCCGGTCTCCCATCAGCCGCCCCAATAGAGCCTCCGCATCGAAAATGGCCTTTGCCTGCTCGCCGGCGGGCGCCGCGGCAGGTTGGACCGTGCCGCCTCCACCGGATTTGGGCAGCCACCTGCCCAGCACATCCGCCAGGCGTGCCATTACCACCGGCTTCGCCAGATAGTCGTTCATCCCTTCGCGCAGGCATCGTTCCCGGTCGGACTGCATGGCGTTGGCCGTGAGGGCGACAATGGGAATGTCCGGCTGCCGCAAGCCGCGTATGCGGCGCGTCGCTTCGAAGCCGTCCATCACCGGCATCTCGCAATCCATCAGCACCAGGTCGTAGCCTCCGCCCCGCACCGCTTCGATCGCTTCGGCCCCATTGGCGGCGGCGTTGGCCTGGAATCCCAGCTTGCGCAGTTGCGCCAGCGCCACCTGCCGGTTGGTGACATTGTCCTCCACCACCAGGATGCGCGCGCCAGGCGCCGCACCGCCTGTCCCGCCTGTCCCGCCTGTCCCGCCCGGCGCGCCGAGGCAGCCATCGCGCTGCCCGCCCGCCGCCGGCGCCGCGCCGCCGGGCGCCTGTCCAAACTTCACCGTGAACCAGAAGGTGGAACCCTCGCCTTCCCAGCTGTCGACGCCGATCGTTCCCCCCATCATCTCGACCAGTTGCTTGCTGATCGCCAGGCCCAGGCCGGTGCCGCCATACTTGCGTGTGGTGGAGGCGTCCGCCTGCACGAATGGGGCGAATAGCGCCGCCGCCTGCTCCGGCCGTATGCCGATGCCCGTATCGGCGACCGCGAAACGCACCGTTACGGCGTCGTTCCCCTGGGCCTGGAGCGCCGCCGACAGCTTCACTTCCCCGCGCTCGGTGAACTTGATGGCATTGGCGCAGAGATTGGTCAACACCTGGCGCAGGCGGTGGGCATCGCCGCGCACTAGCGCCGGAATCTCCGGCGACACCCGCGCATGGATGGGGAGTCCCTTCGCGTCCGCCTGCGCGGCCAAAATCCCGATCGTTTCCTCCACCGTGTGCCGCGGGTCGAAGATGCCATTCTCCAGCGTGATCTTCCGCGCCTCGATTTTGGAAAGGTCCAGGATGTCGTCGATCAGGGTCAATAGTGCCCGCCCGCTGGTCTGCGCCACATCGGCATATTCCCGTTGCTCCCCGGTGAGGCCGGTCTCCAAAAGCAGTTGCACCATGCCCATCACGCCGTTCATCGGGGTGCGGATTTCGTGGCTCATGTTGGCCAGAAAACGGCTCTTTGCCCGATTGGCTTCCTCGGCCGCATGCCGGGCCGCAGCCACGGCTTCCTCGGCCAGTTTGCGCTCCGTGATGTCGATGTGCTCGATCAGAATCCGGGGGAGGCGCTGGCTGGAGAATCGTGTGACCCTGCCGATGAACCATCGCTGCCGCCCGGAGGCAAGGCACAGATATTCCATCGCGTACTGTTCGCGCTCCCCGCGCAGAACGGCCCGAATGCCGGCTGCAAACTCGGCCGCGTCCCCGGCGCCCGCGCCGGCCGCGCGGTCGCACACCGCCAGGTAGTTGACGCCCTCGCCGCTGGCCTCGGGGTGTCCGCTCTGCAGCCATTCCTCGACGGGGCCCAGGCTCTGGTGCTCCTTCGCAAAACCTCTCCAGGCCTCGTTCACCGCGAGAATCGTACCTTCCTCGTTCAATACGCAGATGTGAGAAGAGAGCGCATCGATGGTGGCTTGCGCAAACTCCCGGGAATCGCGTATTTCCTGTTCCGCCTGCCGGCGCGCGGTGATGTCTGCACTGAGGCCGATGTGCCCCAGATATTCGCCACCGGGGGATAACCGCGGCACCGCATACGACCCGATCCACCGCCACTCGCCATCGGCGCGCCGGAAACGCGCCTCGGCCCGGAACGGCGTATGCTCCCGCACCGCGCGCCGGATTGCCCCGACATACTCCGGCGCATCGTCCGGGTGAAAGAGCGACTGCCACCTGCCCCCTTGCACCTGTTCGCAGGTCATGCCGCAGAATTCGCGGGCTGCCCGGTTGATGAACTCGAACTCGCGTGCCGCGTTGGTCACCCACATCATCGTCGGGCAACTGTCGGCCATCGCGCGGAAGCGGTTTTCACTCTCGCTCAGCGCCTCCTCCGACCGCTTGCGCTCCGTGATGTCTTCCATGTGGCCCACAAAATATCGTGGATCGCCGCCGCAGCCTCGCACCAGCGACAACTTCATGCGCACCCACACCACGTTTCCGTTGCGGTGAACGTACCGCTTCTCTGTTTCCCAGCAGTCATTCACTTCTTCCCGCAGTTCCGCCGTCAACCGCAAGCAGATGCCCAGGTCGTCGGGATGGGTCAATGCCGCCCAGGTCGTGGCCAGCAGTTCCTGTTCGGAATATCCCAGCATCCGGCAAAACGCCGCATTTACCTGCAGGAAGCGCCGGTCCAGTCCGCTCACGCACATTCCGATGGGTGCGTGCTGGAAGACCTCGCGGAAGCGCTCTTCGCTTTCCCGCAGTTTGCGCTCGGCCCACGCCAGCTTGCCGGCGTCGGGGGAAGTCTCGCGAGGGCGGTTTTCGCACCCCTCGGTCGCCATGCCGCCGGCGCCATGTTCCCCGGCCGCAACCAGACCGGCCGGCCCGCCACTGCCACTTTGTTCGCTCATACTTGCCGCTTCTTTGCTTATCGGCCCGCTTCACCCTTTCTTGCCCAACCTCGGCGGCGGACCGGGTCTCTCCCTCCGCCGGCCTTAGGACTCGTTACGAAACAACTGTTGCTGGAGATTGCACAGGTTATTTCCCGACGTTCCTTACGCCACCAATTGGTAGGACTTCATGTGGCCGTGCAATTTGCCCAGGTCGATAGGTTTCACCAGGTACGCGTCGCACAGTTCCCGGAAACACCGGACCACTTCCCGGATGTCGTCCACCGCCGTCGCCATGACGATCTTGGCGCCGTGTGTGGAGAGAATCCCCCGGCCTTCTTCCAGCGCCCGCACCTGCCGGACCGCCTCGCGGCCGTCCATTTCGGGCATCATGATGTCCATGCAGATCAGGTCGTAGCCCCGCTTCCGCTCCAAGGCGGCGCGGACCGCCTCCACCGCTTCCCTGCCGTTGACGGCGAGGTGGCACTCGCCGTAGCGGGAAAGGAAGGTCTGCAACAGCAGCCGGCTGGCGAAATCGTCCTCCACCAGAAGCGCCCGCAGAGGCCTGCCGCCCGGTTGCCCGGGACCGGGTTCACAATCGCCGCACTCCCCGGCGGCGCCCGGCTCATCCTCGCGCAGGCCGGCTAATGCCGCCATGATTTCCGTATTGTCGGCCCGGTTGCTCGTGCCCGGGCTCTCAATCAGCGCGGACAGCGCGTCGGCGGCGCGCAGCAGAACACTCACCCGGCCGGGGGTGGGAACCATCTCCCCGGCGCGGATCAGCGCCAGCGCATCTTCGGTCCGGTGCGCCAGCTCGCGGATCTTCACCAGGTCGAAAAACCCGGCTCCTCCTTTGATCGAATGCACGGCCCGAAAAACACGATTCGCCAATTCCTCGTCGAGCGCCTCCCCGCCCTTTTCCATGGCCAGCAGGTCCGCCTCCATAGTCACCAGGTGCTCGCGGCACTCGGCCAGATACTCCACCGCCAGCTCGTCGTCAAGATCGATCATCGCTCGTCTCCTCCAAATCCACTTGGGTCATTGCGATCTAGACCCATCCGGCCCGCTCCAGAGTGCTCTTGAAGCGCTCGAATTCCTCCACGGCGCGCGGCAGAAGCTCGCCGCACCGCTGCAACTCTCCGGCAGCGCCGGCACGTTCCATGGCGAGAGCGATGGCGTGCAGGCTCTCCGCTGAAACCGTGGCCGCCGCGCCCCTGAGGGTGTGCGCCTGCAACCGGGCGCCCGGCGCATCGGCCCGATCGAGCCGCGCCCCCAGATTCTCCAACTGGGTGGGGACATCCTGGAGGAAACCCTGGAGGGTGACGCCGGCCAGTTGCCTGTCTCCCCTCAACCTCCGCAGCATAGTCTCGGCGTTGAAAACGGCGGGCGCCCGCTCTTCGCCGCGCGCCGCGGCGGTTGGGGCCGTGTCCCCTCCGCCGGACACGGGCAGCCACTTGCCAAGCGCCTCCGCCAGCCGCTCCAGGTCCGCCGGTTTCGCCAGATAGTCGTTCATCCCCGCGCGCAGACATCGTTCCCGGTCGGCCACCATGGCGTCGGCCGTGAGGGCGATAATCGGAATCGGCGACGGCAGCAAGCGGATGCGTCGGGTAGCTTCGAAACCGTCCATCACCGGCATTTCGCAGTCCATCAGCACCAGATCGTAGCCGCCGTGCCGCACCGCTTCGGTCGCTTCGGCGCCATTGGCGGCCGCGCCGGCCCGGTATCCCAGCATCCGCAGTTGCGCCAGCGCTACCTCGCGATTGGTGGCATTGTCCTCCGCCACCAGGATGCGGGCGCCATGGGCGGTCAGGTTCGTTCCCTTCGGCACAACGCCGCGCCTCTGGGCCCGATCGCCCGCTGCCGGCGTCTCCCCGGCACCCGCCAGCTCGAGCCTGACCGTGAACCAGAAGGTGGAACCCAGGCCTACCCGGCTGTCGACGCCGATCGTTCCCCCCATCATCTCGACCAGTTGCTTGCTGATCGCGAGGCCCAGTCCGGTGCCGCCGTACTTGCGCGTAGTCGAGGCGTCCGCCTGCACGAACGGGGCGAACAGCGCCGCCGCGTGGCCCGGCCGGATGCCGATTCCCGTGTCGGCGACGGTGAAACACACCGTTACCGCGCCGTTCTCCAGGCACTGGAGCGACGCCCCCAGCGTCACTTCCCCCCGCTCGGTGAACTTGATGGCATTTCCGCAGAGATTGGTCAATATCTGGCGCAGGCGATGGGCGTCGCCGCGCACCAGCGGCGGAATCTCCGGCGCCACGCGCGCATGGATCGGCAGGCCCTTCGCAGCCGCCTGCGTGCCCAGAAGCTGGACGACCTCCTCTACCGTGCGGCGCGGGTCGAAAATCGCACTTTCCAGCGTGATTTTCCGCGCTTCGATCTTGGAAAGGTCCAGGATGCCGTCGATCAGTGTCAATAGCGTCCGCCCGCTGCTCTGCGCCACGTCGGTGTAGCGCCGCTGGTCCCCGGTGAGGCCGGTTTCCAATAGCAGTTGCAGCATGCCGATCACGCCGTTCATCGGGGTGCGGATTTCGTGGCTCATGTTGGCCAGAAAACGGCTCTTGGCGAGATTGGCCTCCTCGGCTGCCTGCCGGGCAGTCCGCAAGGCTTCCTCGGCCTGCTTGCGCTCCGTAATATCCAGGCTGATGCCGACGTGCCCCAGGTATTCGCCGCCCGGCGAAAAGCGCGGCTCGGCAGTGGAGACCATCCAACGCCACTCGCCATCGGCGCGCCGGACGCGTGCTTCGGCCGTGACGTGCGTATGTTCCCGCACCGCGCGCTGAAAGGCCTGGGCATGGCCGGGCGCATCGCTCGGGTGAACCAACACCTGCCACTTGCCTCCTTCCACCTGTTCGTAGCTTGTCCCGAAGAATTCCCGGAATGCGCGGTTGATGAACTGATTTCCCCCCTCGGCGTTGGTCACCCACATCACCGCCGGGCAGCCGTCCGCCATGATGCGGAATCGCTCTTCGCTTTCCCGCAGCTTCCGCTCGGCCTGCACGCGCTTGCCGATGTCGTGGGCTATGGCGGACACGCCCACCACCTCTCCGGCCGGATTGCGGATGGGCGAGACCGAGAGCGAAACATCGATCCCGCTCCCGTCCTTCGCTTGGATGACGGTCTCGAAAGGGCCGACAGCGCCACCCTGTGCGATGATCCCGAGGCCCCGGCGCACTTCGCCCGAGCGGCCGGGCGAGACCAAAATGGCGGCGTTCTGGCCGATGATTTCCCGGCTCGTGTAGCCGAGCAGCTTTTCAGCGCCCTGGTTCCAACTGACGATGGTCCCATCCAGCCTTACAGCGTGAATCGCATCGTCCGACGATTCCACGATGGCGGCCAGTGTGGCGCGCGCCCGCTCCGCCTCCCGGCGCTCCGAGACGTCGTGCTTGATGGCGATGTAGCTCGAAATTTCACCGTGCGAATCCCGCACGGGGGTAATTCTCATCTCCTCGTGGTAAAAGCTTCCATCCTTGCGGCGGTTGAGGAGATCGCCATGCCATACCTGCCCGGACCGGATGGTATTCCAGAGTTCGTCGTAGAACGCGGCGGGCTCGTGCCCCGATTTGAGCATGCGCGGGTTCTGCCCCACGGCTTCCTCGCTGCTATACCCAGTCATCGCGGTGAAGGCGGGATTTACGTAGCGGATCTTCCCGTTGGCGTCGGTGATCACGATGCCGTCGGCGGCCTGTTCCACGGCCGTAATCAGGCCGGCCCGCTCGATAGTACCCGCTTCTTCGCTCATATTTGCCGCAATTATGCTCATCGGCCGCTTCGGTTTATTCTGCACCGGCAGCGCGCGGGCCGATTGTGCATCCCGCTGCCCGGCTGGAGCGTATTTATCCAGTGGAGACCGGCCAGTGGAGACCGGCCAGTGGAGACCGCAATGAAGCGGGCGGTATGCTTTTACCAGCGGAAAGTTTCGGCGGCCCGCGCCCAGGCGAGCTGGCTGGCGGGCGAAACGTGATTGCATTGACGGCGGCACGGCAGGCATTGGATTTCGGCGAGCTGATGCGCGAGCACCGCGCTATGGTGTTCAGCGTGGCCTGGCACTTTCTGCACGACCGCGGCCTGGCGGAGGAGACGGCGCAGGACGTATTCCTCAGCCTGCACAGGAATCTGGCGGATATCGAAACGCCCGCGCACGCCGCCTTCTGGCTGCGCAAGGTGGCCGTGCAGCGTTCCATCGACGCGGCGCGCAAACGGCAGCGCCGCCCGCAGGTGCCGCTCGAAGATGTGGCCGAGCCCTCGGTGCGCCCCGCCCCCGGCGACCCCATGCTGGGCGGGATGTTGCGCCGGCTGATCGCCACCCTGCCCGAAATGCCGCGCATGGCGATGATTTTGCGGTACCAGGAAGACCTGGACCCGGCGGAGATTGCCGCCACCATGGGCATCCCGCTGGGCACGGTAAAGAGTCATATTCAACGGTCGCTCGGGCTGCTTCGCGAGAAGCTGGAGCGCCGCGGCGTGGGAGAACGGTAATGGACTGGTTGGAACAGGAGCTGGCTGACGCGCTGGCGCGCAAGGAACCCGCCGCCGGATTCGACGGCCGGGTGCGCGCGCGCCTGCACCGCGGGCCGCGGTGGCTGGCCGCCGCCGCCGCCGTGCTGGTGGTGGTGGGAGGCGGTGAAGCCTGGCGACAGTATCGGGGAGAACTGGCCAAAGAACAGGTCATGACCGCCATGCGGATTGCCGGCAGCAAGCTGAATCGCGTGCAGGTGCAATTGAAAGGGACCGAACAATGAGACCCGTACGAACCTTCGCCCTGGGCACGGCGCTGGCCGCCACTCTTTGGGCGCAGCAGTTCCAGTTCAATCTGGACTATCTGTCCTCCAAGGCCTCCAACAGCTTCGACGTCTCGCTCAACACCAGCATGCTGCAGTTCGCCGCCAGGTTTCTCGACACCAAGGATCCCGACGAGGCCAAGGTCAAGAAGCTGATCGTGGGCATCGAGGGCATTTACATCAAGAGCTTCGAGTTCAAGAACCCGGGCGGTTACGCTCCGGCCGATCTGGAAAAGGTGCGCACTCAGCTCAAGGCGCCGGAGTGGAGCCGCATCGTGGGCATGAAGAGCGGTGGGGAGAGCGAAAACATCGAAGTGTGGGCGCGCAACGAGAAGGGCAAGGTTACCGGCGTCGCCATCCTGGCGAGCGAACCGCGGCAGCTCACGGTGGCCAACCTGGTGGGCAACATCGATCTGGAATCCCTGGCCGACCTCGGCGGACACTTCGGGCTGCCGAATCTTCCCAAGGCGCCGAAGAAGAAGTAGCGGCTACAGGTGGGACAGACCATCGCCAGGCGTGGTCTGTCAACTCTCGTTGGCGCAAAGCACGTTGGCAGGGTCGAAAAACCACCCTACGAATCGCTGTCCCGGTGGCGCCGCTGGTGGGGCAGGCGCTTCCGCCTGCCAACCTGGGGCTCGATCAGGAGTTGGCAGGCGAAAGCGCCTGCCCCACCTTGCCTGGTCCACCATTTTTCATGAAGTTTCGCGGGCCGAAGGCCCATTCAAACAGACCACAAACGGCGATGGTCCGTCCCACCACCCTCGTGGTCCCAACCCGAAAACGTCCCGCCGCTCGCGGCCAACCGCTTCAACAGCGGCGCCGGACTCCACAACGCGGCGCCATGCCGCGCCTCGAACTCCTCCAACCGCGCCAGAACAAAATCCAGGCCGGCCGTGTCCGCGTAGCACATCGGTCCGCCGCGCCAGGCGGGGAATCCGTAGCCATTGAGGTAGACCACATCGATATCGGAAGCCCGCAGCGCAACACCCTCTTCCAGAAGCTTCGCGCCTTCGTTGATCAGCCCCAGCACACAGCGGTCGACCATCTCCGCGGGCGCAATTTTGCGGCGCTCGATTCCCGCCTCGCGCGCCGTCTTCTCGATCAGCGCCTCCGTTTCCAGATCGGGCGACGCCGTGCGGTTCTCATCGTACTGCGACCAGCCGCGCCCTGTCTTTTGCCCGTAGCGGCCCATCTCGCACAACCGGTCGGCCACCAGAGGCTGGCGCACGCCGGGCCGCTCCAGGTGCCGGAACTCCTGGCGAACGCGCCAGCCCACGTCGAGCCCGGCCAGGTCGCTCATCGCCAGCGGACCCATCGCCATGCCGAAATCGTAAAGCGCCAGGTTGACCTCCGCTACCGCCGCACCCTCCTCCACCAGGAACTGGGCTTCGCGCAGGTACGGCCCCAGCATACGGTTGCCGATGAACCCCCGGCGGTTCCCCGCCAGCACGCCGACTTTTTTCAGTTTCCTGGCCAGCGCCATGCACGTGACGATGGCCTCGTCGCTGGTGGCCTTGCCGCGCACAATCTCCAGCAGCCGCATCACGTTCGCCGGACTGAAGAAGTGGTTCCCCAGCACCATCTCCGGGCGGCGCGTGGCCGAAGCGATCTCATCGATGTCGAGATAGGACGTGTTCGATGCCAGGATACATTCCGGCTTGGCGATGTCGTCCATCTCCGCGAACACCTGCTTCTTGAGCGCCATGCCTTCGAAAACGGCCTCCACGATGATGTCCGCATCGTCAAAGCCGGCGTAGCTCAATTGCGGCGTGATCCGTGCCATGCGCTCGTCCATGGCGGCTGGCGTCAGCCGGCCTTTCTTCACGCTCCCCGCGTAGTTCTTGCGGATGGCCGCCATGCCGCGGTCGAGCGCTTCCTGGCTGCTCTCCTTCAGCAGCACCCCGATTCCGCCATTGGCGTAGCTCATGGCGATGCCGCCGCCCATGGTGCCCGCGCCGATCACTCCCGCCCGCCGGATTTCCCGCGGCCGTATCTCTTCGGCAATGCCCGGAATCTTCGCCGCCGCCCGCTCCGCGAAGAACGCGTGGATCAGGGCGCTGCACTGCGTCGAGTGCAGGCACTCGCGGAAAAGTTCCGCTTCCCGCGCGCATCCCTCGTCAAAGGTAAGGCGCGTTGCCGCTTCCACCGCTTCAATCGCCGCCAGCGGCGCCGTCTGGCCGCGCATCGTCTTCCCCGCCCGCCGGCGCGCCGCCGCGAAAACCGCCGGATCGCCATCGCTCAGCCTCAACTCGCGCTGGCTCGTCCGCGGCGCCGGCCGGCCGGCCACCTCGCGTGCGAACGCCAGCGCGCCCGCCAGCAGGTCGCCCTCGACGATCCGGTCCACAATGCCCGCCGCGTGCGCCTCCCCGGCCCCGATCGGCTCGCCGAAGGCACACATCTCCACCGCCTTGGCGATGCCCGCCAGGCGCGGCAGGCGCTGCGTGCCCGATTGGCCCGGAATGATCCCCAGCTTGACTTCCGGCTGGCCCACCCGCGCCCCCGCGGCCATCACGCGATAGTGCCCGGCCATGGCCACTTCCAGTCCGCCGCCGAACGCCTGCCCGTGGATCGCCATGATTACCGGTTTCGGACATGCCTCGATGGCCGCCAGGAACGGCAGCCAACTGCGCCCCGGCTTCTCTCCGCCCACAATCTTGACGAACTCCCGTATATCGGCGCCGGCGATAAAGGTCCGCCCCGCGCCCATTACCACGATGGCGTTCACGCCCGGGTCGCCCGCCACGCTTTCGATGGCGGCTTGGATCCCTTCCGGAACCCCGGGGCTCATGGCGTTGACGGGTGGGTTATCGATGGTGATGACGGCGATCTCTTCGTGGCGGGTGATGCGAACGGTTTCGCTCATGTCGCCCACAGTCTATTGATCCGCGCGCGGCGTGTCAAATTGCTAAACTTCCGGATGGCAAATGACCACACCCTCTCTCCCCCTCAAAGACAAGGTCGCCATCGTCACTGGCGCCAGCCGCGGCATCGGGCGGGCCATCGCCGAACTGTTCGCCCGCCAAGGCGCCACCGTCGTGATCTGCGGCCGCAAGCTGGAAACCATCGAGTTGGCCGCCGCCGAAATGAAGGATTGCGCCGGCAGCGTCTATCCCCTGGCCTGCCATGTAGGCCGCGCCGCCGACATCGAGCGCCTGGTCGATACCACCCTTCGCGAATTCGGCACAATCGATATCCTGGTGAACAACGCCGCCACCAATATCGCGCAGGAACCGGTGCTACAGGTGGACGAAGCCAAGTTCGACAAGATGATCGAGGTCAACCTGAAGAGCGCCTTCCGCTTCATTCAGGCCGTGGCCCCGGGGATGTGCGCGCGCGGCTCCGGCTCCATCGTCAACGTCGCTTCCATTGCCGGGCTGCGGCCGCAATTCCACGGCATGCTCTACAGCATGACCAAGGCCGCGCTCATCATGATGACGCAGTCCTACGCCTTGGAACTCGGTCCCCACGGCGTGCGCGTCAACGCCATCGCGCCCGGCCTGGTAGAGACCGTGCTCAGCGAGTACTTCTGGAAAGACGAGGACAAGCTGCGCCACGTCATCGATGCGCAGCCCATCAAGCATCTCGGCCAGCCGCGCGAGATCGCCGAAGTCGCCCTCATGCTGGCCGGCGATGGCGCGTCTTATCTGACCGGCCAGACGCTGGTGGTCGACGGCGGCCGCCTGTTGCCGTGAGTAGGACAGGCCTCCTGGCCTGTCCTACCTGCCTAACTCTTCTTCAAACCTTCCAGCACGCGCGCCGGCGTCATCGGCAACTGCCGCAGGCGGACTCCCACGGCATCGAAAATGGCGTTGGCGATCACCGCGCCCACGGTAATGATGGGCGGCTCGCCGGCGCCCAACGCCGGGCCGGGGTTGTCGATGAGAATCGTCTCCAACTTGGGCAGCCAGGAAAAGCGCGGGATCGGGTAGCTGTCGAAATTGCGGTCCAGCACCTCGCCGTCCTTGAAATGTACTTCCTCCGTCAGCGCGTAGCCCAGTCCCATGGTGATGCAGCCTTCCATCTGCTGCCGCAGGCCATCGGGATTGACCACCATGCCCACATCCACCGCGCTCACCACGCGCTTCACCTGCACGCGGCCGCTCTTTTTGTCCACCGCCACCTCCGCCATGGTGGCGGCGTACGCGTTGGAGTAGATCCCGCAGGCGATTCCCGCGCCGCGCCCGCTGGGCGCCTTGCCGGCTTTCCAGGCGAACTGTTTGGCAACCGCCTCCAGCACGCGCCGCATGCGGGCGTCGGAGAGGTGCATCAGGCGGAACTCCAGCGGGTCGATGCCGGCTTTGGCCGCCAGCGCATCCATGTGCGATTCACGCGCGAACGTGTGCGTGTTGACCGAAGGTGCGCGCCACGGGCCCACCGCGGACAGGTGCATGCCGGGAGGATTCCCGCCCTGCCATCCGCCGGAGGAAAGCGTCCGCTGGTTCGGGACATCGTAATACGTTTTCGCCTCGCGCTCACCCGCGCCCCAAACGCTGTAGTCCCACAGCGCGATCTTTCCGGCACTGCTCAAGCCCGCGCGGATCTTCACCACCGCCGCCGGCCGGAAGGGGTCGTAAAAGAACTCCTCGGCGCGGTTCCACACCACCTGTACCGGCTTGCCGGTGGCTTTAGCCAGCCGTGCCGCCTCCACGGCCTGCGGGGCGGCACTCTTCCCACCGAAACCACCGCCCACATACGAGGCGATGACGCGCACGTTTTGCGCCGGGATGCCGATGGCCTGCGCCACCTGTTGGCGCACCGAAAACGGCGCCTGCGTGCTGGCCCACACGGTGGCCTTGCCGTTCTCCACCACGGCGGTGGCCGAGTGCGTCTCCATGGGCGCGTGCGCCACGTAGCTGTTGAAGTAGGTTTCTTCCACCATGACAGACGAAGTTTTCTCCCCTTCGGCCAGATCCCCGCCGGAGCCGGCATTCTGTAGCGGCGCCGCGGTCTTCAGCAGGTGGTCGAAAATGGTCTTGTCGTCCATCGTGGGCGCGGGCCGCTCGAACTGCGCCTTCACCAGCCCCAACGCTTTATCGGCGAGGTCGGGCCTTTCGTGCAGCACGGCGATCGTTTCGCCGTCTCTCACCACGCGCGCGCCCGTCTTTTCCGCGGCGCTGGTGTCGGCATCCTTGAACTTCGCGCCGTGCGCCGGTGGGCGTACCAGCCTTGCGTGCAGCATTCCCGCAGGCATGAAATCGCCGGAGTACTTCGCCTTGCCGGTGACTTTCTCCAGCGCGTCCTTGCGCGGCGCCGCGCGGCCCACCACGGTATACGCCTTAACCGGCTTCGCCGCCACGCCCTCGATGTGACGTTCGATGCGCTTTCCCTGCACCAGGTGCCCGTAAGTCACGCTCTTGCCGGCCGCGGCGGTGTCCGTCACCACACCGTCCTTTACCCGCAGCCGCGCCGCCGGCGCCTGTAGTTGCTCGGCCGCCATCTGCAAGAGGATCGCCTTCGCTTCCGCGCCCGCCCCGCGCAACGCCGGGCCGAAATTGCGCACGTTCATCGAACCGAACGTGCCCATGTCGTACGGGCACAGCTCGGTATCGCCCAGCACCATGTCCACCGAGGCATACGCCACGTCGAGTTCTTCGGCCAGGATCTGTGCCAGCACCGTCATCGCGCCCTGCCCCAGTTCCACCTTGCCGGAAAAGCACGTGACTCGCCCATCCGGGGCGATTCGCAAATAAGCGTTGATGTCCGACGGGTAGCCCTGCCTGGTAGGCAGCCGCGCGGGCTCCTGCGCGGTGAGCCCATCGACGCTAAACCAGAGGAACAGGCCGGAACCGGCCCTGGCCAGGAGTTCCCGCCGGGTCAGACCGGTAGCGGCGCTCATCGCGCACCTCCCCGTCCGGCGGTGGCGGCTTCCTGAACCGCATCCAGGATTCGCACATGCGCGCCGCAGCGGCACAGGTTATCTTCCATGTGTTGCGCGATCTGCTCGGGCGTCGGCTTGGGCGTCTTGAGCAGCAGCGCGTAAGCGTTCAGAATCATCCCCGGCGTGCAGTATCCGCACTGGAACGCATGGTGTTTCACGAAAGCCGCCTGGATGGCGTGCAGTCCGGATTGACCGAGCCCTTCAATCGTCATCACCTGTTTGCCGGCAACGTCCTTGACCGCGACCGAGCAGGAGCGCACCGCCTCCCGGTTCACAATCACCGTACAGGCCCCGCATAAACCTTCGCCGCAGCCGAATTTCGTGCCCGTCAGGCCCAGGTCGCTGCGCAGCACCCACAGCAGCATGCGCTCATCGTCCACCTTCACGCTCGCCGGCTTGCCGTTGAGCGTGAAGGAAATGGTTCGCTCCATGAAAACCTCCCCTGCCCGCGTTTGCCGCGAGCAATCCGATTTGAAGCTCTTAAGCTCTTGTCATAGTGTAACTGCTGGCAGGCGGCTTGATAACCGGCGCGAAGCAGGCGATGATGTAGTCGGAGCAACCATGACTTACACAAGGCGTGACATCGGCAAACTGGCCCTGGTGGCGGTCCCCGCCGCGCGCATCTGGGCCGCCAAGCCCAACTCGGTTTTCGGCGGCGTTCAGGTCGGCATCAACGTCCCCTACAGCTTCCACAACATCCCTGGAGGGGCCGACGACATCCTCTCCTACATGATCCAACTCAATCTCAGCGCGGCCGAGCTGCGCCTGCAACCGGTGGAGGCGTACCTCAAAGCGCCGGCTCCATGGACGCCGCCCCGTGGGGCTGGCCGCGGCGCCGGCCGCGGGTCGCTGACGCCGGAACAAAAGGCGGAGCAAACCGCCGCCGCCGACGCCATCCAGAAGTGGCGCCTCTCCCAATCGATGGCTCCGTTCAAGGCGTTCCGCAAGAAGTATGAAGATGCCGGCGTGCTCATCCAGATCGTCAAATACGATGGCATCAATACCTTCTCGGACGATGTGGTGGACTACTGCTTCCAGGTGGCCAAAGCTTTGGGCGCCTACGCCATCTCCTGCGAAATCCCCGTCAGCCAAACCGAGCGCCTCGGTCAATTTGCCGCCAAACACAAGATGATGGTGGGCTATCACGGCCACGGTAATTTGACCGACCCCGAAGCCTTCGGCCGTCTGGGAGCGTGGGAGCAGGCCTTCACCTAT
>Ga0182030_10016048_pt1 | contig 14626 bp, 12 predicted proteins | sample 812S3MmetaG_FD_121299 | JGI IMG/M metagenome (GOLD analysis project Ga0182030, IMG submission 121299) | Permafrost microbial communities from Stordalen Mire, Sweden - 812S3M metaG (Illumina Assembly) | ecosystem: Environmental > Terrestrial > Soil > Wetlands > Permafrost | place: Sweden... | reverse complement strand
AGCCCGCCAATGTTATCGCCGGCCACCAGGGGCACCTTGTCGAAATAATCCACTGTGCCGGCGGAGACGCCGTCAGCCCGGATGTCCGTCCCGGCCCCGATCAGGGGGCTGGCGGGCTGGAGCTCGTAGTTCGCGGCGATGTTGCCGCTACCGACAGCGAACTGCGGGTTGTTGGTGGAGCCGGGAGCAGCCTCGAAGCCGGCCGCCTCCCAGGCGCCGAAGTTGGTGTAAGCGGCGGCATTGATCGAGCTGCCATACGAGATCAGGAAGTTTCCGCAATAATCGTTGTCCTGCAGCGTCACGGCGTTGCTCTGGAAGCTGCCATCCGGGTTGCCCACGGCAATCAACAGCGTGCAATCGGAGCCGCCCTGAAAGATGTTGTTGGCGATGATGTTGTTGGCGGAGGCCCGGGGCCAGATTTCCAAGCCGCCCTTGCCGCCGACCACCGTGTTGTTGTAAAACCAATTCGTGCCCGGCTGGATGCAAATGCCATTGCCGTCGAACGTCGCCCCGGCGTGCTGCGCTGCGTTGGTGCCGCAATTCACCACCAGGTTCCACCGGAAGATGTTTCCGGAATACATCTCGCAGCCGTACAACCCCACGCCGCTGATGTCATGGACGAAATTGCCTTCCACCACGCTGTCGCTGGTGCCGATGTCCAGATCAATCGCATCGCCATCGCCATTGCGCTGGTCGGCCAAAACGTCGAAAACCGTATTGTTCCAGATGTGCACGCGGGTGGCATTGGAAAAGGGGAAAATGCCCGCGCAGCCGTTGGTGAATCCCTGGTTGTAGCCCAAGTGATGGATGGTGTTGCTGTAGCATTCCCAGCCATTGGCGGCCTCCAGCACCAGGCCGCTGCCGGCCCCGGCGAACGGCCAGGCCACACCCCAGACATTGGAAATCGTGTTAAACGCCGTGGTGGCATTCCGCACGAGGAAGAACGAACCCGCTTCCTGGAAATAGGACCATTCAAACACGCCGTAGAGCCCGATGTCATGGATGCGGTTGCCGGAGACGTTCAAATTATCGAAAGTGTATTGCGAGCTCGCAAAAGCATCAAAGAACTCGACGCCAAAGGCGGCATTGGTCAGCTCGCAGCCGACCACGGCGATGTTGGTGCAATAATTGAGCGCGCTCACGCTCCGGGTCACGTAGACGCAGGCGTTGGCGTTGGTGTAACCGGGATAAGCGGCGCCATACCCGTAAATGTTCACGTTGGAGATCATGATGCCGGAGAGGTTGGCGATCTGCAGCACATTGGAACCCGAAATATTGCGAATGACCGCCGGCGTGGCGCTGGACGACGTGAGCACGACATTGGGAAACTTAAAGGCCATGTTGTCTTCTGCGAAGGTCTGGCCCGACGTCAGGAAGATGGCCGAGCCTGGAGGCGCGTTGGTGAGGGCATAGCTCAGGTGCTGCCACGGGCCGGCGGCGGTGCCATAGCCGGAATCTGTTCCGTTGTTGTCCACATAATAGTTGGTGGCGCAGAGGGGCGCCTGGTAAGTCCCGCCGACCGTGTACCCGAAACTGACCGGACCATAGGCGTCACCGACCCCACCGAAGACGTTGTTTCCCGCATAAGCGAAGCCCTGCGGCACCGCCACCGCGGTGGTGGTGATGCCAAACCCGGGCTGACACTGGGCATATTGCTGGCCGGCACCATAAGTACCTTCCAAATAATAGGTCGTGTTGGTGTTTAGCACATAGGGCAGGCAGGGAGCGTAAGCCACCTGCAAGTTGGTGGTGCCCGCCAGGTTGACGGTCGCCGACGCCAGACAGGTTAGGAGCCCGTCAGCGGAATAAAGGTTCACGGTCACCGTGCCGGTGTTGGTGAAGCTCATGGCACCCAAGTGAGTGACGGTGATATAATTCTGACCCGTGCCAAACTTGACGCCCACCTGGTTTGGCCCGGTCTGGTTCCAGGCCGGGCACACATTGTTGCCCGTGATCCACACATTTGCCGGACCGGCAGGCTGGGCCTGAACGGCCGATAACTGTGCCAAGACCGCCAGGATACCGGTGAGAACAAAACGAAACATCCGACCCCACGCGAAGGTTGGACAGCTGTAAGACATCAACATGGCTACTTTCAATATGTTTTTCCATTGTGGCTCCAGCAGATTCCAAGCCAAGGGCCAGTCACGCCTGTTTTCAGCTTCTGCGCCGATCTCTCCGGGGCTGATATGTCTCAAAAGAAGACCGCCACCATACAACCACGAGGCTGTTGCCTGGAATTGTCGCCGATAAGTGTCATGTGCCGGGCTAAGTCAGGTCACGCGGACGGGGAACTGGCGAGCTCATGATTTGCGGCTTGCGGATCAATTGCTGAGTCAGCCAGCTCCGAATGCGGGGCGTCTGGCGCTCGGTCGCCAAGGATATCAGGTAGCACCAGCCGAGCACTAGCACGAGCAACAGCGCGTATAGGACGATATATTTCGGGGCTGCCGCTCCGGGATAACGCACGACGCCGAGATGAAAGAGGACGGAATACACAAAAACCAGGAATGGAAAATGGCACAAATAGACGGAGTAGGAGCAGTTGGCGGCGGCCCGGCTCCAGCGGTTGCCCGGCAACCGCCGACCCGGTCCGGCGGCCGAATTGATGACCAAGGCGAACGAAATGCCAATCAAAAAGTCCTGAACGACGGCATCGCCGAACCATTCCATCCGCGCGATGGTCAAGGCCGCCCCCAGCAGTATGAGGGCTAGCCAGAGCGGAACCAGCCGGCGGTGGTTTACGAAATAAAGCAAGGCACCCAACAGCCAGATCAGCGCATACAGCCGGATCGGGCCCGGCAGGAACCAAAGGACGGCGGCAAAGCCGACGAACCCAAGCAACCGGCGGACGGTCTCCCTGCCGAAAACAAGCACGAAAGCGAGGGGGCCAAGCAGGTAATACCAGGCCTCGTTGGCGAGGCTCCACAAAGGCCCGTTGCTGCCGAAAACCGGTCCCAAAATCGTCTGGCACATGATGAGATTCACGCCCAGCGTCTGCAGCGAGAGCGTGGCGTGGTAGTTCCAACTGGCGGAGGCAATCCGGCCCGACGAAGTGTGGTCGTAAAGCCCGAAATCATTGAAATGCAAATAACCCAGGGAATCGAACGCCCCGCCCACGAGCAGCGCAAGGAGGTAGACGGCGTAAAGCCGGCTGATGCGATCCACGGCATATTTCTGCCAGGTGAAATTCCCGAGGGCCAGACGTTCGAGCACCTTGCCGCCCACCAGGAACCCGCTCATCACAAAGAAAACCATGACCGCGAAATGGCCGAAATGGGTGAAGAAATAAAAGACCTTCCAGCCGGCGCCGCCCAGTGCCCCGGGCTGGCCATGATCGGCGAACAGGAGGCTGCGCAAATGTTCCGCCACGACCAGAAAGGCTGCCAGCCAGCGGGACAAGTCGAGCACATCGGATTGAAATGGCCCGATATTAAGCTGTCGCGCGCTGTTCATGTTTGTGGTCCAACTTTTCAGATTTCCGATCTGGCCCATGGCATTCGATTGTGGCTCGGGACGTGACCACGGCTGATTGAGCCATCACTGGCTGGAATCCGGTCTGGCCAATGGCACAAAGGGTTTTCGCGCCAATCCGTGATTAAGCCACCCTCGGATCCGGGGGGTCTGCCGCTCCGTTGCCAAGGACACCAGGTAGCACCAGCCCAAGGCCAGCAACAACACCAGGAGATATACGCTGGCGAGCTTCAGTGACGCGGGGCCGGGATAGCCAACCACCCCCAGTCGAAAAAGCACCGAAACCACCAACACCAGGAAAGGATAATGACACAGATAAACAGAATAAGAACAGTTGGCGGCGGCCCGGCTCCAGCGGTTTGCCGGCAACCGGCGCGCAATCCCGACGGCAGAATTGATGACCAACGCGAATGAAATGCCAATCAGGAAATCCTGAATGATGGTATTCCGCACCCATTCCGTGCGAGCGATCGTCAACGCCCCCCCCAACAAAGCCAAAGAAAGCCAAAGCGGGAGCAGCCTCCGGGCATTGATGAGATAGAGCAGCGCCCCCAACAGCCAGAGCAACGCGTAAATCAGAATGGACGCCGGCAGAAACCAGACGATCCCAGCCAGTCCGACCAGGACTAGCATTCGCCGACCGATCCCTTTAATAAAGAAAAGGGAGAAAATCAGCGGTCCAGCCAGGTAATACCAGGCCTCATTGGAGAGACTCCACAACGGCCCATTGCTGCCAAACGTCAACCCCACGTTAAACTGGCACATCACCAGATTGGTCGCGAATAAGCCCGCGGTCAGATGGTCGTGATAATTGTCATTGACCACGGCGATCGTGCCCGGAAACGAATGGTCGTAAAGTCCGAATTGGTTGAAGTGCTGGTAGCCCAAGTAATCGAGCAGGCCTCCGAGCAGCAGGGCCAGCAGATAAACCGCATACAGCCGGCTGAAGCGATCGAGGCCGTATTTTTGCCAGTTGAAGTTTCCCTGGGCCAGCCGCTCCAGCACCTTGCCCCCCACCAGAAAGCCGCTCATGACAAAAAAAACCATGACGGCGGAATGACCGAAGCCGCTGAAAAAATAAAATAATTTCACGCCAACGCCGTGAACGCCCGCGCTTCCATAATCCACATACAGCAGGCTGCGCAAATGTTCCACCACCACCATAAAAGCCGCCAGCCAGCGGGACAAGTCGAGCATATCCGATTGAAACGGAGTGATGTTGAGCTGCCGCGCGTTCATGGTGCGGGGGTTGGGGTCATTCGCCGGGCGGATGATCAGAGGGCCACCGGATCAAACTTGAGGTGATAGCTCAGCGCGCGGTTCCGCTCCCCGATTTTCCGGGCGGGATTGCCGGCGACAATCGCAAACGGCTCCACGTCCCGCGTCACCACCGCGCCGGCCCCCACCACGGAACCCTCCCCGAGGTTGATGCCCGGCAGAATCAAGGCGCCGTAGCCGATCCACACCCGGTCGCCCACCGTCACATCCCCTCCCCGGTCGGCAAATTCCGGCGAGCCCGGATCATGTCCCAGGGTGAGGATCGTCGCGTTGGGTCCCATGGAAACATCGCAGCCGGTGCGAATGCGGAATTTCCGGCCGTCCAGCAGACACCCGAAATTGACGACGTTCCGCTCGCCGAGCTGGATCTTGCGGCCCTGCAGAAAGCGGCAGCCCATCTGCACGCCCGTGCCGGCGCCAAACCCGCCGAGCCAGCTTCGCAAATACAGCTTGCGCAGCGTGCGGGAAGGCAGGCGGCCGATGAACTGATTATAGGCGAATGCCGCCAGTCCGCCGCCGATGAGCCGCAGGTTCATGATTCAGAAAAGGGATGCTTCCGCCAGCTCAGGCCGCCACTCCCGGGAGCGGGGACAGGGTGGCCGCTCCCGGTTCGCCGAGTTCCGCCAGGATGGCCGCGGCATTGGTCCGCCACGATGCATAGGCCAGATAATTCTCCCAGGCGGGCGCGGGGATGTCGCCGGCGAGTAGGCGGCGCATGCCCCCCCCGATGGCCGGGACGGAATCCGGTTCCACGAAAACGCCCAGGCCAAAGCGTTCGACGGAATTGCGCAACGGCCCCGGACCGGAAGACGCCAGCACGGGCTTGGTGAGGCGCGCCGCCACATTCAGCACCGCGCTCTGGGACACAAACGAAGCGGCGTACGTGAGCACGATGAAATCCGCCGCGGCGTAATAGGCCGCCACTTCGTTGTCGGCGATGAACTGGTCGAAGAAGCGCACGCGGTCGGCGATGCCCAGGCCGGCGGCCAGGTCGCGATAGAACTTCAGGGGCCGGGCATGGCTGGACGATTCCCGGCCGGCCACCACCAGGAACACGCCCGGCACGTCGGCCATGGCCTTTATCACCAGATCAAGATTCTTGTTGTCGCGAATGTAGCCAAAGGCGAGAAAGACCCGGGCGCCCGCCGGCACCTGCCAATCATTTCGCAAGGTCCGTGGATTGAGCGTGCCGGGGGTGACCTCGTAAACGCCCACGGGAACCTCACACACTTTGACGCGTTTGGGCACAGGCGACGGTTCCGGAAGCTGGTGATGGACCAGTACGAACTCCAGCGGCAGGTAAGCCAGGCGCACGGAGAGGTCATGCCACCAAGCCGGCCCCACGCGGTGGTCGCGGACCGGATCATGCAGGTTGGCGGCATAACGCGTGTGCCGCAGACGCGCCAACAGCCAATGCGGCCAGATCCAGAGCGGCGAAAAATATTCGACGTAGGAATCCAGCAACACCAAATCGGGCCGCACCTTCCAAACCTGCCAGGCGAGCCGCCAGCGATCCGCCTGCAGATGCCAGAACAGGGCGAGATGCCGCCACAGCCGCCAGCCGCCTTCCCGGGGCGGGTCGTTCAGGCAGACCTCCGTCGCGAACGCGAGCGGCCGTCCGGCCAGGAAGGACGGCGCCACCAGGCAGGTGATCCTGGCTCCCGCCTGGGCGAGGGCGCGCGCCTGATAAAACGTATGTTCGGCAATGCCGCCGTTGACGGAAGGCGAGAAGATCAGGATGGCTGGCTTTTCGGACATGCGGGTTCAGAGTTTGCGGAAAACCACCGAACCGCAGCCGTCCGGCAGTTCAATTAGTTTTTCCGGCTTGTCGGCCAGAAACTCGTTGACGGCCCGGGACACCCCCCAGTTTGACTCCGGGCTGTTGTAGTCGTGGACAAAGACATGACCCCCGGGCGACAGGCGCGGATAGAAAAAGCGCAAGCCGGCGAGCGTGGGCTCGTATTTGTCCACGTCGAGCATGACAAAGGCGAACTGCTCGGATTCGAGGCCGTCGGCCGTTTCGGGGAAGAAACCGACGCGAAAGATCACGTGTTCCAGATTGCCGAGGTTCCGCTTGACCACCTCCAGCGAGGTGTCGCGAAACCGGCCGTCCGCCTCGCCCTTGAGATCCTTTTCATGGAAGCCCTCGAAGGTGTCAAAGAGGTAGAGCTGGCGCGCGGGCGCCAGGCGATGCAGCACGCGGCTCAGCTCCCCGCGAAAGACCCCCACTTCGGCAAACGCGCCGGCGATGTGCTCCTGCTCCAGGCGTCTTACGGCCAGGAAGATGGCCGCCGTGCGCACCGGATCGGGCGAGAAGAACACGTCGGGATACTCCCGCTGCTTCTGTTCCAGGGGCACGGTGTATTTCAGGAAGAATTGACTGAGCCGCATCTGGTATTGCTGACGCAGCCAGCCGCCATCCAGCCGTTTGGCCAGGGAGACGAACCAGTTCTTGAGAGCGAGGGTCATGAGGGGGTGACGGGGTTGAAGTTTAATTGCGGTCCAGTTTGGCGGCGCCAGCCAGCAGCAGGTCGCGGAAATGGGCCACGGAAAAGTGCTCCTGCGCTCCCGCCTGACGCTGGCGACCGATGGCGGCCAACGCCGCAAAATTGCGCTCCGCCGTCTCAATGGCCGCCACCAAACTCTCAGCGTCCTCGTCCTGGCAGAACGTGCCGGTGCCGAATTCATCCGCCTGCTGTGCCAACGTGGTTCCGCGGGTCGTCACCACGCAAATACCCCGCACCATGGCCTCGATCACCACGCGGGAGACGCGCAACCCGTAAGAGGAACGGCGGTAGGGCAGCAACATGACATCCGTCTCGCACAAGCGCCGGGCATATTCGCCGTCGGCGAAGTAATGGGAGATGAGGCGGACCCGGGCCTGGGCATTCAGCGGGTCCCAAAGCTGCCGGTCGCCTTCCACGTTTTGCAGGATAAACCGGGTCCGCGACTCCGGATGGCGCCGGCAGTATTCGCCGACGGCGGCCACGAGCACATCGCAGCCCTTCTCGTGGCGCGCGCCGCCATAGGAAGCCATCGTCAGCGCGTCTCCCGGCGGCCGGCCGGCGTTGGCCGCCCCAGCGGGCGACGGCACGACCGGATGCGGAAAGTACGTGAACGGCACGCCGGTCAAGGCGGTGAGGGCCGCGCGCATCGGCTCGGTTTCGGCCCCGAGAATGACGCGTCCGTTGCCCACTTCTTCCCTCAGGGCGCGAATCAGCCGGCAGAAAAGTCTGGCCGTGGGGGCCGGCTGCCATGCGGGTTCATTATTCTGCAAATTCAACTGGACCGGCGTATTGGGGAAAAACAGGATCACCCGGCCCGGCCGTTTTTTCCACGCGCGCTTGATCAGCCAGGTCCAGCCGAGCAAGTGATGCACGAGCACGGTGGGCACAAAGATGACGTCGAAGGGGTCCCCGGCCCGGAGATATTTTTTCAGCGCCCGATAAGTCTGCCACGCGTGAACCGGCACGCGCAGGGAGCGGCGCACCACCCCGGCGCCGTCGCCCATGCGATGCCAGATGGAAGGCGGCAGCACCGGCTGCACCTGCAATTGTTCGATCAAAAACGGCTCGGCCGCGCGGTCCGCGAGAATGGTCACGCCATCGCCCAAGGCGCGGAGTTCCCGGGCAAACGTGCCCAGATACTCGCACCAGTGGCCTTTGCGGTCCCGCAAGGCGTCTTCGACAATGAGCCAGTTCATGGGCGGCGGGATTCAGGCGGCCACGGCGGCATTTCCCGCCACTCCCGGAGTGGTTTCCGGCACGGGGGGCAGACCGAGGATTTTCGTCAGAATGGCGTTCATCTGCTGGATAAACCGTTCGGTGCTGAAGCTGCGGGCGGCGGCGCTGTGGAGGAATTCCTGCCCCGCGCGGTATCGCTCCTCCCATTCGGCGCGGGGGCACGCTGCGAGATAGCGCAGCAGCTCCCGCTGGTTCCGGAAATTCCGGACGTCCACGATGGCTTTGTCCGGGACCAGCCGGGCGATGTTCTCATCTCCGAGATAGACCGGCACCGTTCCGGCCACCAAGGGATCGAAGATTTTTTCGGAAATGTAGTCGTGCGTGCCGCGAAAGTTTTCCACGCTGATGCAAAAACGGTAGCGGGCGACGATGTCCAGCTTCCGGATCGTGGGGCCGCCCCGGCAGCACTGGTACGGCCGGCGTGGAAACAGCGGGCACCAGGAAACGCGCTCCCCGCTCCAGCCGGGACCGAAGATATCGAGCAGGTCGGGATTCATCGCCTCCGCGGTGCGCGCCAGTTTGCGCCGCCAGGAATAAAGCTCGCCGCGAGCGGGCTCAAACCAGGCCCACGCCGGCACTTTCCAGCCGGAGAGGGACCGGCCAATGCCCGGCAGCCCCGTGAGCCCCATTTGCCGCATGGCAAAATAGCCTTCCACGCGATTGGTGTTCACCAGCACCGAGCAGCGCTTTTGCTCGTAGGGAACAGAGGCGCCGTTGGACTCCAAGCTGTGCGGCAGCCGGTAGGAAAAGTATCCGGCCTTGCCCGCCGTAGCCTGCTGGTAGGTGACGACGTAGTCGCAGAGCGCTTGGTTGGCGGGAACAAAATTGTGCGCGCGGCCAACCGGGGATTCCATGACCTGCAAGACAAACGGAACGCCCGGACGCGCCCGTCGGCGGGCGTCGTCAAAGGTGACTTTGCGGTCCGGCAAATCCAGGAGCCAGACGCAGTCGGCCCGGTCCAATGGCATGGTGTCCCAACCGTCGAGGGCGATCCCGAGCCCGGCGGCGGCCTGGCGCCACCGGCCCAAGGAATAGGGATAGATGGTCTCAAACAATTTGCCGTTGAGGCCCATGTCCCAAAGCGGGCGGATGAGAACCTGTTTCATGCGATTTGTTTTATGACGGACACACGCGCAGTGACGCAAGGTCGGCCAATTTGTCACCCATCTGTCCCTGCGGGGCGAGCACCACGCAGCCGCGCCGGCCGCCCGTTTCCTGCGGGGCGGCCAAGCTCGGGAAAAACGGGCGCAATTTCCATTGGTCAAAGCAGGGCCTGAAGGTGGCCAGATTCAAGGCTTTCTTTCCGCCGTAGTCGTCCCAGCCGTAACCGGGTTCGCCGGGCACCTGAAAATCGTCCACCATGATGACGTACTCCTTCAGATTTTGGGCGATGATGCCGATCTCATCCGCCAGCGGCAGATCGTCTTCCCAATGGGCGTCCAGGTAGAAAAACACGGGTTTGGATAGCCGGGCGGGTGCCAGTTCCCCGGCGAACAGCGAGCGCAGGAACTGGCGCGAGTCGCCGAGGGTAAATCGGATGTGCGGCAGGCCGTTCAGCCGGCTCCGGGCCAGCGACAGGAAAGTGGGACTGGTCTCGCAAGTGAACACCCGGGCCGGCGCGGTGGTGGCGAGATAGCCCGTCGTGTCGCCGACGAAAGTGCCCGTCTCGACGATGTCCTCGAAGTTGAATGCGCCCAGCAAATCCACAAAAACTTTTTTGCGGTGGCGCTGGGCGTTGAAGCCGGCCGTCTCCGCCGGGACAAAGCGCGGACTGTCGAGCATGAGGGAGAACGCCATCTCCAGCGCCGAAACGCGCGACATGGCGGCGACATAATTCCGATAAAAAGGCAGATACCGTTTTACATTCATGATTCTAGGGTCTCTCAAGCGGCAGAACGCACGCATTGTCTCAGGGAATTGAACAATCGGATGCCAAAGAAACGGCGCGCCTTGAGGGCGGTCCGCGACGCCGGGCAACCAGCCAGCCATTCCTGGGCGAGAGCCAGGGAGCGGGCGGCGATTTCCGCATTGCCCATCCGGCGCGCCAGCCGGTAAAGATCCTCATAAAGCCGCATGAGATTTTCGATCTGGCCGGGCGTGAGCCGGCGGTTCATGGCCTCCAGAAAGCGCGCGTTGCTCACCGCGCCGCGGTGCACTCCTTCAAACCATTTGGCCGCGTCGTGGTTCTGCGTCCGCCGATTCGGCACCTTCCAGCGGTACAGCGCGCCGGCGGCGGCCCGGGAAACCCAGCGCGGCTGGCTGCACAGCAGGCGAAACCAAAACACGGTGTCCTCCCCCAGATATCGGTCCATGTCCTCCGGCCACGCCAGGTCCGGCCCCAAACGGGTCCGCTTGATGACCCCCGCGTGGACGATCCAAGGGGTGAACGCGATTGCTGAATCGAGCAGCTCCGCCGGGGTTTTCCCTTCGCACGCGGGCCGTTCCTCCGGGGAGCGCTCCCCGGTGTCGTCCGCGAATTTGCACCAGCGGGACACCACCAGGTCCGCCTCGTGCCGGTTGCCCCAGGTCGTGGTGAGCTGCAAATAATCCGCCGCAATCAGATCGTCCGCATCGAGAAACAGCACCCACTCCCCGCTGGCCAGGCCCAGCCCGAAATTGCGCGCCGCCCCCGGTCCCTGCCGGGGCGAGGAAACCAGCCGGATACGCGGGTCGGCAAACTGCCGCACCACGTCGGCGCCCCGGTCCGTGGAGCCGTTGTCCACCACGATCAACTCCCAATCCGGCAGCGTCTGCGCCAGCACCGAGCGGACCGTGTCGCCCACATACGGTTCCTTGTTGAACAACGGCGTGATGACCGAGACCTTGGGCAGGGTTCGCCCGGAGTCTTCGGACCCGCCGTTCCGGGCCGCCTGTTCGTTTATTTCCATCCCACAACAGTCAGGTTTCAGGTATTGACGGAGACCGGCTGGTTCACCGCGGAGCGGATGCGCTCGAATTCCGCCGACGCGGTTTTCATGAAGGAATAATCGTGCCGGCGCTGCCGCCATTCGAGCCAGGTGGCGAGCCAGACCCGCAACCACCAGCTTTGTCCGCGGCACAATTTTCGCAGCGCGGTCAGCCCCACAAAACCCGCGCGTTCCGGCCAGGGGGCGGCCGCCGGTAGCGTGGCCCACTGGAACAGCAGGGCGGTGCGCAGGCACAGGCGCGCCGCAGCGCCGTTTTCCGCGCCACCCCAAGTTCCGTTTTCGCGGTGGAGCACCACGCTGGCGGGTTCAAAAATACAACGCCAGCCCCGCCGCCAGGCCCGAAAGCCCAGGTCCAGGTCCTCCGCGTAGCCCGGCCAAAACAGCCGGTTGAACCCGCCCAGCTCCAGGAATTTTTTCCGGTCCACCGCCATGAAGCCGCCGGAACAAAAGAGCGTGTGACACAGCCGCTGTTGTTCCCGCTCGTAATCCCAATGATAAAAGCCATGATGACTGTGCAGCCGCGCCGGCCCGCAGGTGAACCGCCGGTCCTCCCAATCGCGCGAGGTGGCCGTGACGGCAAACACGTCCGCGCATGCAAAGTGGCGCACCAGCGGCCGGATGAAGCCGGGCAGCAATTTTAAATCGTTGTTCAAAAAGACGAGGATGTCCTCCGCGCGCGCGCCCGCCAGCCAGTTATAGGAATACAGAAAATCATTTTTGGGCGCGACCAGCACCTGCACCTGCGGAAACGCCTGTCCAAGCCACTCCACATCGGGCTCCGGGCTGCGGTTATCGAGCACCAGCACGGAGCAGTCGCCCGGAAAGTTCTTGGCGGCCGCGACGGCGGTTGGCAGCAAATGCTCCAAGTGGCGCCGGCCGTTGTAATTCAGGATCGCCAGGCAGACGGATTTCATTGGGTGGCGGCGCCGACGGGCGCGGCGGCCTGGTGGCGGCGGATGAACTCGTCCGCATCGCCATAAAACAGGTCGAGGTTCTGCCGGATCTTTTCCAGCGGCCAGTCCCACCAGCGAATATCGAGCAGCGCTGCAATCTGGTCCGCCCGGAGACGGTAGCGGATGACCCGGGCCGGCACCCCGCCAGCCAGCGCGTACGGCGGCACGCTCCGGGTGACCACCGCCCCGGCCGCCACGACCGCCCCGTGACCGATTTGCACGCCGGAAAGAATGACCGCATTCACGCCAATCCACACGTCGTTGCCGATGACGATGTTTCCCTTGGAACCTGAATCCGCATGCGGTTCCCGGCCAAAACAGACGGCTTTGAACGGAAAGGTGGAAACCCGGCCGGGGTCATGTTCGCCGAACACAAAGCGGACCCCATCGGCGATGCTGCAAAACCGGCCAATCGTCACGCGGTCATCGGGATGATAGGGAAAGAAGGCCTCGCGCCGAAGACCGTAAGTGTATTCGCCAACGGTCACCTGCGGATGCGTGAACCGGTCAAAAGTCCGCCCATCCAAACCGCGGCGGTAGATTTCCGTGTTCAAGGGATGGCCCACCCAGTGGTCCGTTCCCTGGAGCAGCCAGGTGAGCACCTTCAAGCCCGCCCGCCGAACAAGATTGGTCTTCATCCGCAAATCGCCGCCCTGATTGGTTCAGGCCGATTCCGGGGCGCCTCCCGGAACAAATTCTCCATGTCCTGGACGTGTCCGGTAAAGCTCCGGAGCGGGAACTCTGCCGCCGGCTCGCCACCACGCCGGACCCGGCAGGATGGATTCATGGCCCTTTCGATGGCAGCGCACAACGAATCCACCGACGCAGGATCGAACAGCAGCCCGGTCCGGCCATCCTCGACGAAATCCCCGACTCCGGCGCGGTTGCTGGCAATCAGCGGCACGCCCCGGGCCAGCATCTCCAGACCGGTGAATCCCAGCGTTTCATCCCCGACTGAAGGCACAATGCAGAAATCCGACTGCGCGGCAATCCCGTCGAGATCGGCACTTTGGTAGCGGCCGTGATACGACACCCGCGGGATGGCCGGACCCGGCTGCCAATTGCCATAGACATGCAGTTCGCACGCGGCTTCGCCGTGGGCCAGGCGCTGGAAGGCCTCGGCCAGGAGTTGGGCGCCTTTGAAGGTGCCGTTGATGTTCAGGGCCGCGAATGAAATGTTGGCATTGCGGTCGCGGAGCCGGGGCACGGGCGCCACCGTCTCCAGGCTGGGCGGCATGAGCGGCAGCACGCACAGGTTGGGCAGCGGACCGCAAATTTGGCGGAACACGCCGGCTTGGCACCGGGAGATGCAATGGAGGACGGTGAGACGATTCAAGAAACGGATCGCCTGCCGCCGGCGGGCGGAATAGGCCGCCGCATTCCCGCGACCAGGCAGGCCGCCGTCAATCCGCTTGAGCACATTTCTCACCCGCCAAATGGCATTGCGGACGATGGGGCGGGAATCAAACCGGGCGGCCAAGCGGTCCAACTGCCAGGCCAGCCGGAAGGCCCGGTAAGAAGGGGCCGGCCGGCAGCAGTGATGACACGTCAAGGCGGCCTCCGGGAGCCGGCAAGGCTGCCCGGCGGGCAAAAAGAGATGGGCCGTGGGACACACCACAAAATAATCATGGGCCGTGAACACCACCGGGATGCCCTCGTTTTGGATGGCGTCCACCGCGTCGAACGGCAGGCCGAACAGCGCCTGGATGCTCACCACGTCCGGCTGCTCGGCGCGCACGATTTCAAGGATGGCGTGGCGCAAAGCCGGATTCCCCTGCACATCCCGCAACGGGTCGCGGGAGCCGATTCCACCCTGCGGGTAAAGGGCCGGATAAACTCCGCCGTTAAACACCGCATACAGCGGATAAGGTTCCCGCTGGCGGCAAACCCATGACACGCCGGGCTGCGGGCTGACTTCCGCCGTGCAGAGGCACGCCACGCCATGGCCCCGGGCCACCAAACCTTCCATGAGCGCCTCCTGGTAGGAATTGGAGTGGCCGCGCGTGGCGCAAATTCCCGCCGTCATGAATAAAATCCTCATTGGGGACGGCCGTTCCGCGCGCGCGCCGCGCACAAATAGAATTCGTAAAAAGTCCCGGCCGCGCGGATTTCCCGGGCGGCATTTTCATAGACAAAATTCTCCCAGTGGGGAAATGCCCGGCGGTCCCGGAACGGCGTCAGCAACACCAGCTTCAGCCCAAATTGAAGTCCCTGATAGACCAGGCGCCGGGCAAACGGCAGGCGCCGGGTT
>Ga0182030_10016047_pt1 | contig 14626 bp, 12 predicted proteins | sample 812S3MmetaG_FD_121299 | JGI IMG/M metagenome (GOLD analysis project Ga0182030, IMG submission 121299) | Permafrost microbial communities from Stordalen Mire, Sweden - 812S3M metaG (Illumina Assembly) | ecosystem: Environmental > Terrestrial > Soil > Wetlands > Permafrost | place: Sweden... | reverse complement strand
TCCGGCGAGCACGCGAGTGGCCGCGGTGCAGTCCTGACCGGCGTTGAAGTAACCGGCGACCGCGATGTTCTCAGCGGCCGAGGCGACATCGACGTCGTCGAAGACGATGACCGGCGCCTTGCCGCCCAATTCGAGGTGGACCTTCTTCAAGGTTTGGGACGCGCTCGAAGCAACTTCCATGCCGGCGCGCACCGAGCCCGTCACCGACACCATGGCCGGAATCGCGTGTTCCACGAGCGCGCGTCCGGTATCGCGGTCTCCGCACACCACGTTGAAGACCCCGGGCGGAAGTACTTCGGCCATTAGTTGGGCCATCAACACGGTCGAAGCGGGCGTCGAATCACCGGGCTTGAGGACCATCGTGTTTCCGGCGGAGATCGCCGGTGCCCACTTCCACACCGCCATCATCATCGGGTAGTTCCACGGTGTCACCGCGCCGCACACGCCGATCGGTTCGCGTCGGACGTAACTGGTCATGCCCTCCATGTATTCCGCCGCGCCACGGCCCTCCAGGATTCGCGCCGCACCAGCGAAGAAACGAATCTGGTCGATCATCGGGGGAATCTCTTCGCTCATCGTGAGTGCGATGATCTTTCCGCAGTTCTCGGCTTCGACGGCGACCAGCTCTTCGGCGTGGGCCTCGAGGATGTCGGCGATCTGTTGGAGGGCGCGACTGCGCTGTGACGGCGTCGTGCGCTTCCAACTTTGGAAGGCGGCGTTCGCGATTTGCAGTGCGCTGTCGACGTCGGCGGCGTTCGAAACGGGCATTTCTGCGAACGCATCACCGGTCGCGGGATTGATCAGTTCGACGTACTTTTTGCTCTTCGGCGCGACGGACTCGCCCCCAACAAAGTTGTCTAATCGACGCATGATTCCCTCCCATTCACGGGCCGCCTAGTGGCTCAGCCCTGAGCCACTCTGTCAGAGATTGACTGAGCCCTGCAAGCCAAACCGCAGATATAAGTCCCCTGAAGAGAAAATAACGCCTCTTTCCGTCACCGGAGCCCCCTATACTGTCTCTATCCGCAGCACGGGGGCCTTCGGGTTACTGCGCCGGGAGTGACCAATGCCAGCGACCAAACCACTTCGTCAGACCAAGAAGCGCGCAGAGCGCTCGACTTCGGAACTGATTGCCTCCGCGCCGAACGGTCTCGACTCGATTGATCGACAGATCATCAGCCACCTCCAACGCGACGGTCGTCGCGCCTACGGTGCCATCGCACACGAAGTCGGACTCTCCGAGGCGGGCGTGCGACGTCGTGTGCAGCGCCTCAAGGACTCCGGCGTGATGCAGATCGTGGCGATCACCGATCCACTGCAACTTGGATACGGCCGAGAGGCGCTCATCGGCATCCGAGTGCACGGGGACGTCCGACTAGTCGCGGACAAAATCGCCTCAATCGACGAGGCGAACTACGTCGTTATGACCGCCGGCAGCTTCGACATCATCGCCGAAGTCATCGCCGTCGACGACGACGCCCTCGTCCACCTTCTGAATGATTCCATTCGGAGCATTCCCGGTGTGACCGAGGTTGAAACATTTCTGTATTTGAAGCTCTCAAAGCAGACATACGTATGGGGGACCAAGTGACGCTGAACACAATTAGCGACGGAATCAATTTCACGGACGAGAAACACGCGAGTCATAACTACTCCGAGCGAGCGCGGCGCCACCTGTGGCTCCAGATGTCGCGAATGGGTTCGTACGACGAGCACTCCGAAGTGCCGATCATGGTGCGCGGCGAAGGCACTCGCGTCTATGACGCTAACGGCACCGAATACTTCGACGGTCTCTCGGGACTCTTCACCAACATGCTCGGACACGGTCGCGCTGACATCGCGGCGGCGGCGGCCGAACAGATGACCACGATGGCTTTCTTCCCCCTGTGGACCTACGCCCACCCCAAGGCCATCGAACTCGCAGAGAAGATCGCGAGTCTCGCCCCCGGCGACCTCAACCGCGTGTTCTTCACTTCCGGCGGCGCCGAAGCGAACGAAAGCGCCTGGAAGCTCGCGCGTCAGTACCACAAGATGCGTGGCGACACCGATCGCTACAAAGTCATCAGCCGCGACGTCGCCTATCACGGCACGACGCTCGGTGCGCTGACGATCACGTCGCTCGAGGGATACCGCCAACCGTTCGAGCCTCTCGTGCCCGGCGCCGTGAAGGTCCCCGCGGTCAATTTCTATCGAGCCGAGCAGTACGGCGACGACTTCGAAGCCTTCGGTCTCTGGCAGGCCCACCAAATCGAAGAGGCGATCCTGCGTGAAGGCCCGGACACCGTCGCGGCGGTCTTCCTGGAGCCGGTGCAGAACGCCGGTGGTTGCTTCACTCCTCCGCCGAACTATTGGCAGTCAGTGCGTGAGATCTGTGACCGCTACGGCGTGATCCTCGTCTCGGATGACGTCATCTGCGCGTTCGGCCGACTTGGTACTTGGTTCGGTGGTCAGAAGTTCGACTACGTGCCCGACATCATCACGTGCGCGAAGGGCATCACTGCCGGTTACGCCCCGCTGGGCGCGATGATCGTCTCAGACCGTTTGGCCGAGCCCTTCCAACACGGGGACGCTTCGTTCGTTCACGGATTCACCTGGTCCGGTCACCCGGTCTCGTGCGCCGTGGCCCTGAAGAGCATCGAGATCATGGAGAACGAGAACGTCCTCGAGAACGTACTGGCCAACCAGGACTACTTCTGCCAGAGCCTCTTGAACTTGAAGGACATCCCCATCGTGGGCGACGTTCGCGGTACTGGTTACTTCTGGGGCGTGGAACTGGTGAAGAACCAGGAGACCAAAGAGACGTGGGCCGGCGAGGACGCCGAACAACTTCTCCGCGGTTACGTTTCACCCGAGATGTTCCGCCGCGGACTGATTTGTCGCTCGGACGACCGCGGCGACCCCGTGGTCCAACTCGCGCCGCCGTTGATCTCCACGCGAGCCGATATTGACTTCATGGTCGGCACGATGCGCGAGGTCTTCACCGGAGCCGTCAAGTTCATCTGATCGTGGCGCCATCGCAGTCGCTGTGGTGGTCGTCTCTGGAACACGCCGTCACGCCTCGAGCATCGCTCGATCAACACCTCGACGTCGACGTCGCGATCGTCGGCGGTGGCTTCACCGGACTGTGGACGGCGCGTGAGCTCCTTCGACGAGATCCCTCCTTGAGCATCGCGGTACTCGAAAAAGAGGTCTGCGGCTTCGGGGCGTCGGGACGTAACGGTGGCTGGGCGTCGGGACTCTTTCCCGTGAGCAACGCTGGCGTCATACGCCGCTACGGGCGCGAGTCATTCGATCACCAACGCCACGTGTTGCAAGACGCCGTCGCCGAATTGGGATCATCGGCACGACACGACGGCATCGACGCGCGCTTCATTCACGGCGGCACGATGACGTTCGCGCGCAGTGCACTGCAGGTCACGCGACTCCACGACGAGATCGACGAAGCGCGCGGGGTCGGCATCGGAGAGGTTGACCTGCACTGGGTCGAAGAGGCGGAACTCGACGGGTACGGACGCGTGGCGGGTGCGCTCGGTGCCATGTCCTCACCACACTGTGCGCGAATCGACCCCGCACGACTCGTTCGCGGCCTCAGTGACGTCACCGCGCAACTCGGCGCGAGGATCTTCGAGCACACCGAGGTCACTCGCATCATCCCGGGGCGACGAGGACGCCGAGCGGAGGTCGTGACCGTGGGCGCCAACGTGCACGCCCATTTCGTCGTGCGAGCGACCGAGGGATTCACGCCGAACCTGCCGCACGAGCGACGCACCGTCGTGCCGCTCTACTCCTTGATGATCGCGACTGAACCGTTGGCCCAGGACTTCTGGGACGACGTCGGTTTCGCGAACTACCAAACGTTCGCCGACGACCGTCACATGATCATCTATGGTCAGCGCACCAGTGACGACCGCATCGCCTTTGGCGGTCGCGGCGCGCCGTACCACTTTGGTTCCTCGGTGGAACCACGATTCGACATGAATCAAAAGGTCTTCGAGAAGCTCGAAGTGACGCTGCGAGAACTCTTCCCCACGATGGAGGGTTCGATCACGCACGCGTGGGGCGGACCGCTCGCGATGCCCCGGGACCACTCACCGTACGTGCGCGTCGACTTCGACTCAGGACTCGCGTCGGCCGGTGGTTACACCGGCGACGGCGTGGTCTTGAGCCACGTGGCCGCGACAGCGCTCGCCGATCTCATCACGCGACCGGATTCCGAGAGTGCCTTCACTCGTTTGCCCTTCGTGCAACGCGCCGGGCGCCGCTGGGAGTTCGAGCCCCTTCGTTGGATCGGCATCAACGCGGGACTCGGTCTGGCTGGCTGGGCCGACCGTGTCGAAGCGAAGCACGCCCGGGTGAGTCGCGCGAGTCGATGGCTCGAACGCCTCTTCGACTGAATTGATCAGCGCAGAATATTGACGGCGCGCGCCGCGACGACAGCAATCGTGACGAGGGATACGATCGATTCCGTGGTGAAGAGCACCTTCATGCGAAAGCTCAAAGGCATGGCGTCGGCGGGCGCGAAGCTCGTGCCGTTTGCGAACGAGGTGTAGAGATAGTCGGTGAAATGGGGGCGCCAGTGCTCGGGCGCCAGATCCGGATTCTCCATTTGGGGGAACTGCAGATCGATCACGAGTTTCTCGCCCGAGGCCCGGCGATGGGGACCTCCACGATCGACCTCCCAGAACCAGAGGCCGTACACGATGACATTGGTCAGCCACACCGAAACCGCCGAATAAATCAACCGGCGTCCTTGTGAAACCTCGCTGTCCAGAAGGTGGTGCACGAGCAACGCCATCGAAGTGACGTTGGCGAGCGTCACCAGTGCGATGAGCCCTAACGTCACGTGGCGAATCCACGTGCTTTCATCGGGGTGTCGATGCCGTCTCGCGGACAACGGTCCGAGCGGCAGCGCCACGAGAACCGGCAGGAGCCAGTGGGGTCCGATCACGAGTCGATCGGGCAGCACCACGTAGAGCGCAACGCACACGACGAGAGCGAGCGACGCGGGCCAGCGAGGCTCAGGAGTGACGGTGCTCACGGCGCTCAACTTACTTGTGAGGTCCCTTGGACCAGTGAAGAGAGGTTCTCGGGCAACAACAGCGTGGCGATCGACGTCGTCGAGAACAGTTGGCGAAGTGAGGAGACCTTGAGCGGGTTGACGTCACTGGGCGAGGGGGCGGTGATCACGGTGCGCGTGTTGTACGAGAGGACTTGCACGATGATCTTGCTCATATCGGACTTCGACCGTGACGTCATCGTCGCGCCCGTGACCTCGCCACCACTGCCCGTCGTCACGGTGATGTCGAGTGAACCCAGGATCGTCTTCTTCGGCGTGGCGAGCACGTTCGTCAATGCGACGTCGTGACTCGAGAAGTCGTAGGTCGTGGAGTAGCCGCTCTTCGTGACCGACTCGTGGTGAAAGCCCTTGATCAAGTTCAGGTCCGGTGCCGGTTGTGTCAACTCCAGCGAGATTCCAAAGAACGAAGGCGGTTTTTCGTCGATCTCGAGCCATTTACCAGACGAGATGTCGGCGGCCTCGGCGTAGACGTGATCACCAATAAGTCGTAGTTCGACTGAGGTCTGGGAGAAGAGCAACGGGAACTGCACGATGGCCTCGGCGCGCGACGTATCAAAATTGACATTGATCGTCGCCGAGACCGTATAGGACTGACCGTTCGACATGGTTACCAAAAAGCTTGCTGATCGCGGCGGGATTCCATTCAAGACCAGTCCGTCTTTCGGTATCCCCGAGGGATTCGGGTCGGTCGCGGCGAACACGATACCCATGATCGTGAGTGAGAAGGCGACGAGGGCGAGCGCGATTCCGTACGATTTCTTGAACGCGGCCATTGGGACACCCTACCGGTCGAGATTTTCGCCTCTCAGCGGGTCAAGCCAGCGGCTCGTGCAGGATCTCCAACAGAAGTTCCAGGGATATGTTTCGGCCACTCGCGATGAAACCGATGCGCGACGTCGTGTCGTCCACCAAATCGTTGGTGATCGCCGCGTAGGACGCCGAGGCCGAACCCTCGATCACGATGCCATTGTTCTCAGCCGCTTCGCGCACCGCTCGCCGAATATCGATTTCGGGCACCAGCACCAGAGGAATGTCATGCGACGCGATCAGGTCGTTGGTAACGGATCCGTCGTCGCCACCGCCCGCCAGTCCGTCAGCGATCGTTGGCCGATGGACCACTTCGGCCATCGTTGCCCCACGCAGCACGTGATAGAGCGCGGCGCTTTCCTTCGGCTGGACGCCGGTCACGCGAATGTCCGATCGGTCGTGGGCATCTCGCGAGATGAGCGCCCCGGACAAAAGTCCGCCGCCGCCCACCGAGATGACGAGGTGTTCGAGCTCCGGTGCCTGGAGAAGAATCTCATCGAACACGGTCGATTGACCAGCGATGACGTCAGAGTTATTGAACGGCGAGATGAAGCGAATTGATCGTTCGTCGGCCAACGCCATTGCGTGAGCCTGCGCCTCATCGAAGGACGATCCGAATTGGATCAATTCGATCATGTAATTCCCGAGCTTCTTCACCTTCGCCTCCGACGCGTTCGCCGGAACGACGACGGTTGCGGGAACGCCCAACACGGAGGACGCGTAGGCGATACCTAGTCCGTGATTGCCCGCCGACGCCGTAATGACTGCGCCCTTGGGGTCGTCGCGACGAGCGGCGTCCACGGCCGCCAACGCACCACGTACCTTGAACGATCCCGTTGGCTGCAGACTCTCCATCTTCACGAAGACTGGTCGGCCGCGCAGTGAAAGCGTGATCGTTGGCGTGGGAACGAGGCGTTCGGCGATGACGCGACGCGCCGTGTCAATTTGTTCGGCGCTCGGTGGTAAGACTTGGCGAATCATCGTTGACAGCCTACTGTGCTCGATTTCTCGGCTCTCTACCGTCAGGTAAGGTCAACGCGTGCACACGATTCTCAGTGTCATTGTCGTGGCCATCCTCGCGTTCGCCGGAACGATGTTTGACAATTTCTTCGCGTTCTCGGCGCAGTTAATCGTCACCGAAGAAAAGCGTGTGCGCCGCGTGAGTTACGCGCAAGCACTCGGTGTCGCCACGCTGCTGGTTCTGGCCGGGGGCATTGGTTCGCTGCTCACGCCGATTCCGTTGCCGTGGGTCGGCCTACTGTGCTTGGCGCCGTGGGCCCTGGCCTGGCACGCGTGGCGAAATCGTACGAAGGAACCGAGTGCCGTCTACCGTCGGGGCGCGTTGACCACCTTCGCGATGACGTTGGCCTTGGGCGGCGACAACCTCGCGGTTTGGATCCCGCTCCTTCGCGCCAACGGGTTCTTCCACGCGTTCGTGACCGTCGCGGTCTTTGGGGGCATGGAACTACTCTTCATCGTCACCGCGCGAGGAATTACCGGCCATCCCCGCGTCGTCGCGTGGGGCTCGAAGCACGCGCCATCATTTCTGCCGTGGCTGTACTTCGGGCTCGGGGTACTGATCTTGATCGAGTGTGGCTCGCTCTAGTTGCAGCATCACAGAGTTTCGGTCTTCATAATCCGCTGCGTTCACCGACAGCCCCTGTGTAGCGTTGTGCGGTGGCCACGAGTACTCCCCAGCAAACTCTGCGACGCCTCACGGTCATCGTGGCGATCCAGTGGATGGGTGCCACGCTGGGGCTTCCGCTGTTGCCGCTCTTCCTCGAACACCGTGGCGGCGTGCCGACGGTCATCGGACTCATCATGGCGTCGTTCTTCGTGGCCGGCGTCATCACCCAGTTCTTCCTCGGCCGCCTGGCCGACCGATTCGGTCGACGTCCGATACTCATCTACAGCCTCGTCGCCTACGGCATCGCCAGTACCGCGTACCTGCTGCCAGTTTCAGCGCCGTGGTTCGCCCTCGCGCGCGCCGTCCAGGGCGCGTCGGCCGGCGCAATTGAAGTGGCGTCGATGTCCGCCGTCGCGGCGCTCTTCTCTGAGAGCGAACGAGGTCGCGCGATTTCTCGCATCATCGCTGCTCAGCTCTTGGGTCTCGCCCTCGGACCGATCGCCGGCGTCGTGGTCTCGGTGAACAGTCTCGGCTGGGCCTTCTTCGCGGCCGGCATGATCAGCTTCGTCGCCGCGGTCGTGGCGTACCGAACGAACCTCGGTGATCGAGACTTCGATCCCACGCCGCTGCCGAGAATGCAGTGGAGCCCGCAACTCACCGGCGCTCTGATCGCCGCGAGCGCCGGCGGTCTCGTCATCGGTGTCTACGAAGCATGTTGGAGTCTGTTGATGCACGCCCACCACGCCTCGACCTTGCAGATCCGACTGAGTTGGACGATTTTCTGTCTGCCCTTCGTGGCGTTAAGCGGATTCGGAGGTTGGCTGGCCGATCACGCCAATCGCCGCTACATCGCGTTGGGAGGACTACTCAACGGAGCCATCTTTCTTTCGATCTACCCGCACATCCACGACAATGACCTCATTTTGTTCATGGGGTCGCTGGAATCGATTGGCGCGGCACTGTCGGCGCCGTCAATCTCGTCATTGATGAGCCAGGGCGCGGTCCATCGTGAGCTCAGTCGACGCCAGGGCCTTTACGCGACGTCCAACACGGCGGCCCTCGCCGTCGCGGCCGGCGTTTCAGGATTTCTCTTCACCATCAACTCGGCGCTCCCCTTCACGTTGCTCGCGGTGATCTCCGCGCTGCTCACGCTGACGACGCTGTGGTGGTGGCGCAACGTGACGGGCAACATCACTGATGCCACCTGAGCGTGACGATGGGCGGCTCTCGCCGCCCATCGTCACATCGTTACGTCGTCGTTGGAAGAACTAACTCTTCCAGATCTGGTCCCAGCGCGCCGAGCCACCGTCCGGGCTCAGACAACGAGTCGTGCCGTCACCGGCCGTTCCCGATACCCAGTTCCGCACGTTGGACCTCGCGGCCCAGGCATTGACCGTGGTGTCGAGCATGATGTAAGGCATGTCGACGGCGAAGCGACGGTTCACCGCTTGCCACGCCGACTTCTGCGCGGCCGAACCGACGCGCGAAGCGAGCGCGGTCAACAGCGCCGACTCGACGACCGGGTCCGCCTGGTGGGCGAAGTTCACCGCACCAGCGATCCAGGTGTTCGCCGGAAGTCCCGCCATACCCAAGCCGCCCGCGGCCGGCGAGGTCGTCGCCGGCTGTGAGTCGAACCATACGTAATTGAGCGACTGGTCCACGCCACCAAACTGGTTCCAGCCCGCGCAGTCGTACTCGCCGTAGATCACGTTGTTGATGAGCGTGCTCTGGACGAGTGAGCGAGGTGTGATCGAGACGCCGATCTTCCCAAACTCCTGCTGGAAGAAGTCGAAGGCCTTGGTCGCGGTCGCGCTGCCGGCGACGATGTCCATGACGAAGGCAACCTCGGACACGCTGTTCTTCGACTTGTAGGCCTCAACCAGGGCCTTGGCCTTCGTCGGGTTGTAGGCCGGGTAGCCGGGGTTCTTGTAGAACGGCGAGCTCTTGCGAAAGATGCCGTCGGACAACGCACCCACGCTGTCGTCGATGACCCGGAAGTACGTACTGCGGTTGACCGCCATGGCCAACGCCGTACGAATGCTCTGGTCGTTCACGACCGGCTTCAACGTCGTGTCCCACTGCAGTGACGACGGGTTGACGGCGCCCATGGTGCCGATCCAGTCGGCCTCTTGGACCAACAACGGCGGCGCCTGGCCCTTCAAGATGTAGGACAACGAGCCGGGCACGGTCGGCGCGAATTCGCCGGCCCACGCGAAATACTGGTTCATCGTCCCGGTCGTGTTCATGATCAAGAAGTTGAGCCCCGGATCCCTCGGCTGAGTGATGTCGGTGATGTACTTCACTCCCTTCATTTTCTTGAGGGCGCTGATCTGCGGACCGCTTTGCTGCAGGATCATGTCAACGTTGCCGGCCTGGAGCGCCTCGTTACGGGCCTCGGGGTCAACGATCGTCTTGAAGTGAATGGCACCCAAGTACGGCAACTGACGAGCGTGCGCGTCGGACCTCCAGTAGTTGGGGTTCTTGGTCAACTGGGACTCGACGTTCACCTGCCAGGTGCTCACCTGGAAGGGACCGGTCCCAATGGGGTTACCGCCGTAGGTCGGCACGAACGAGTCGGGGTGCGCCATATAGGCAATCTGCTGCTCGGCCAGGGAGATCGGAAAAGCCGAGAACGGAATCACCATGTTGTACTGCACGGTGTAACTGTCGACTTTCGTCACGGACGTGATGATGGGCTTAATCGCCAGGCCGACCGTGGGGTCGGCGTTGGCGGCCACCCAGTTCGCCACGCAAATGTCGGCGTTAAAGGCGTCGCCGTTGGTGAAGTTGACGCCTTGGCGAAGCGCAATCGTCCATACCGTGTAGTTCGCGTTCGGGGTAGCCGAGAGCGCCAGCATCGGGAGGGCGACCTTGCCATTGGCCGACATCACGAAGAGTGGGTCGTAGAGCGCGTTGGCCACGCAGAATCCTGAGGCGTCCAACTTGCCTTGTGAGCCGTTAAAAACGTGGTAGTTCGGAACGTCGGAAAGTGTCCCGACAGTCAGCGTCCCGCCGCGCCTCGGCTTTCCAGTGTTCACGCCAATTGCAGCGGCGCTGGCCGACGTAGCGAGTAGATCGTCAACGACCGATCCGACCAGCGCGACGCCACCGATTGTGGCTGCTGAATGAGTAAGGAACGATCGACGATCGAACGTGGATGACATCTCTGTCCTGCTTTCCCCCTGGAACGCTGGCCTTGTGCTGGCGCTCCTCTGGTCGCAACTTAGCAAGAACCAGATAGAAAAGACGGGCAGTGCCGAAATCTCATGAGCGCTAAATTCCCAGGGTCCGATAGGCAGGGCGACGCCGCTCGAACCCTGGGAAACTCATCCGTGACTGTCGTGAAAGCAGCCACCGAAACTTTTGAACACGCGCTGGCGACGAGCACCACTGTGAATTACGGCGTCAATTCACACTTCGAGGCGTAATCACAACGCATTCCATAACCCGGTTGCACCGAAACCAGCAGGCCCGAACAGCCGATCCGTTCGGCACCGAGAAACGAGTTCACTGTCGCGGCGGCGACGGAAGTGCACGAGACATGTGTCCATATCGCGTTATTAGTTGTCGCGCACACCGTTCGGACGGTGTGGCTCCCACGCTCAAACGTCGTGGAATCACTGCACTGAGACCGATGGTGGCGCGCAGCTGTCGCCACGTGGTCCTCAACAACCAGGGGCCCGAAACCCGTCCGATTGATGTTTTCCACCGTCGCGGTACGAATCATTGTGAAACCTGCCCTCTAACTCGAGTCGGATGCACTCCAGACGTCTTCATCTTCAAAGGGTGATTTGTGAGAATCCTGTGAAATATCTTCGAGGGACTTTAATTGGCAAAGAACTGCGATTTCGATCGAAATCTTCGCGCGCGCCCTATTTTGAGGTGATAATCGTTAGCTTTTGGCGAGCTCAGTCGTATCAAAGGCTGACGGCGAATGGGCCAAAAGCGCTGTCGCTCGGCACAAAGAGGGAGCAGGGCCCAGACGGAAGGGGGAGCCGTCTGGACCCTGACAGGATAATTCGAATTTCATATCAGGGCCCGAATGGAAGGGAGGGACCATTCGGGCCCTGAGACTTTGTGAGGACCTCGTTAGTAGGTCTCCTTCATTTCGCGTGAGCTCCTCTCGTGTTCAAACGAACTTCGGCAGCGGCTCCTGGAACTCCGGGGAAGGGAGTAGCTCCCATGGGTCCGGGCCCGGCGCCATTGTTGGGACCCGGAACGATGCCCGGACCGGGTATTCCGATCCCAACGGTCGTGGCCTCAATGGTTGTCGGCGAGGAACCGAAGGTCCCTTCGCCAAAGACGAACGACCCGACGCTCACGTCGTCGAACGAAGCACTCCTCCCGGCCCTGGAGTACGCAGTTGCGGAACTCACTTGAATCGAGCCGGTGATCCCCATAGGCCCCGTCACCGTGATCGTGTCACCGTTAATGGCGCCGACTCGACCAGCGAGCGTCGCGGGCACGATGTCGATCGAGCCCGCGGTGCTCGCATCGACTGAACTCGGCACAATACGAACGTTCTCGCCTAGCGCCAGGCTCGCCGCCGAAGCGCGTTGACGAAATTTCGTGATCACCGTCGAGGAGTTGATCACGTAGGTGGTCGTGGCCCCTTCGGGGTCCACGACGGTGATCGAGGTGCTCGTGAGGGCGTTGACGTCTCCGCCGACGCCACCCGGTCCACGGGGTGGCGTCGGCGGCGGCGTAGTCGTGCCGGCGTCTTTCGAGCCGCGAAGGTCTATCGAATGTACGGACTTCAATGAGTGCGTCGAGGCACTCGCGACGCCGACACCACTGACGAGCACCGTGACGGCAATCGCCGAAGAGAGTCCCGTTGTTCGCAGGAATCGCTGGCGGGAAGGTCGCTTCATCGGAGGTTCGCTTTCTGTCTCAAATGGGGTGATTTCAGGACAGGAACATCTTCGCCAAGGAGTGTGTGGATGCCATTGGGAAGGCGTAAGAAGGAACTAAATCTCGAAGTTCGTCACGAAGTCGTCACGAAGGCCTCATCCGTCAATTGAATTCGGGCATACTGGGCGCGTACGACTAGCACCTCACGGAGTCGTATCGGGTGCACACCATCTATTAGGGAGGACCACACGAGTGGCGACAGGCATTGATATTCACGATGGATCGTCGGGCGATGAAGCCTTCAAGGTTGAACGACGAGGCATTGACTTCGTCCCCGATAACGAGCGCTGGGCGACGCCGCGCAATATCGCCGCGCTGTGGGCCGGCACGTCGATAAACGTCGAGTACTTCATCTACGGCGCGCTCTTGATGGGCTTCGGCTTCAGTTTCTATACGGCGCTCGCGGTCATCATCATTGGCAACGTCTCCTACTTCCTACTGGGCGTGGCGTCATTGCAGGGCCCCGAGACCGGCACCACGGCCTTCATGATCTCTCGGGCGCCCTTTGGTACTCGCGGATCGCGACTCCTCAGTTTCTTCAACTGGATTACTCAGTTGGGGTTCGAGACCGAAGGTCTGATCCTCATCGTGGGCGCCGCTCTGGTGCTCTCCCAGATGGCCGGCATCCACACCTCCAGCGGTCTCAAGGTCGCCTACATCATCCTCGCCGCCGCGATCCAGGCCGTCATGCCTTACCTCGGTCACGCGACCATGGTCAAGGTGCTTCGCGCGTTGATCATTCCCTTTGGCGCGATCTTCGTGCTCTTGGCGTTCTACGACTTCAAACACGGGTCCGCGAGCTTCAAGGGATTCGGTGGTGGTTGGGAACTCTTCACGGCGGGACTGGCCTTCACCTTCGCGCTCTCGGGTCTCGGCTGGACGGAGTGCGGCAACGACTACACCCGCTACGTAGCGCGCGACGCGAGCAAGGGTTCGATCGTCGGCTGGATGTTCCTCGGTACCGCGATTCCCGAGATCTTCATGATGGTCCTCGGCGCGGCGACGTTTACGTTCATCTCCTCGAGTGCACAGTCGGCGGACTGGAACGGATCGAACCCCTTCGAGGCGCTGCACATCCAGCACGCGATTCCGAGTTGGGTCGTCGCGCTGTTTCTGATCTTCGCGATCGTGCAGCTCTTCGGCATCAACTCACTCGACCTTTACTCCTCGGGCGTGTCGCTTCAGGCCATGGGACTCAAGCTCAAGCGCTACCAGGCCGTCGTGTTGGACAGCATCCTCGCCTGCGGCCTGACGATCTGGGCGATGTTCCAATCGACGTTCTCGCTCTACATGAAGGAGTTCGTCGGCGTCATCATCGTGTGGATCGCCCCGTGGCTCGGCATCTATTTGATGGACTGGATCATGCGCAAGTACCGCTACAGCGCCTCTGAACTTCAACGCGACGACAAGAGCGGTATCTACTTCGTCGGCAAGACCGGCGTGAACTGGAACTCAATTGTCGCCTTCGTCGTGGGCATGGTGTGCGCGACGGTCGCCTTTTCCAAAGCGCCCCCGCCGGTGAACTTCCCGTTCCACTGGATGACCCCCATTTCGAATCACTTCGGCGGAGCGTGTGCGGGCAATCTCGTGCACAGCGTCTGCACCGCCGGCTGGTACGGCGGCGCCGACTTCTCGGTGCCGACCGGCATCATCGTGGCAGCGTTGGTCTATTTCGTGTTGGAGAAGGTCACGGGCAACGTGGCTCGACAGGTCGCGAAACAGCAAGAACTCGAACCGACTTCCTAGGTGCAACCTCAACGCCCCCGGGCTTCGGCTCGGGGGCGTTGTCATTTCCGTGACTAGCCGGTCCAGTCTTCGACGAGGCCGCCCGATCCATCGGGCCGAAAGACCGGAATCGAACCGAGCGCGCGTACCATCGGCGCGTCCGTGCCGAGCGAGGTTCGCCATATCGACGCCTCGGTGACGAGCGTGCCGATCACGACGATCTCGGCACCGACACCGCGCAAGAGTCGAAGCGCGGCGCCGGTCGACGCACCGGTCGATATCACGTCGTCCACGATCGCCACGCGCTTGCCGTCGACGTCCTTGATTCGAGCGCGATCGAAAAGTAGCCGCTGCTCTGCGTCGGTCGTGATCGACCGCACGCTCTCACTGACCGCGTCGGCCAGGTGAATCTTGGGTGTCTTGTGCAAGATCACGTACTGATCGAGACCAAGGTGGCGCGTGACCTCAACCGCGACCGG
>Ga0182030_10016045_pt1 | contig 14628 bp, 10 predicted proteins | sample 812S3MmetaG_FD_121299 | JGI IMG/M metagenome (GOLD analysis project Ga0182030, IMG submission 121299) | Permafrost microbial communities from Stordalen Mire, Sweden - 812S3M metaG (Illumina Assembly) | ecosystem: Environmental > Terrestrial > Soil > Wetlands > Permafrost | place: Sweden... | reverse complement strand
GGAAATTTCCGCCGACACTTGATGCGCCTGGAATTCCTGGAGGCCCGCCGTGACCACTTTCGCCAGGTGGCTCCGCTTGTTCTGTTCCGCGATGGCAATCGCTTCGTCAATTTTCCCATCCTTCAGCGCACCCGCCACAGCCGGGGCGAAAACCCGGGACTGCTTGCGAGCGGAACTGAAAGCGATCCAGCGATCGATCATGACGCCGATCGACCAAGCCGACATAATGAACAGGACGATCACAACGATGCGGGCCGGCCATCCCATCTGATGCCACATGGAAATGGGGTCAAATCCCGCTTCCGCTGGTTCCTGGAACAACCACAGACCTAGACTCAAAAAGTTTGCCGCTAACATAGTGTTGTTTTCCCTCCTCAAAAATTACCAGAATCTTCTGGTTATTCTGCCAACGTAAAGTTTACGTCGATCTCGGTAGCCACCTCCACCGCTTCGCCGTTCAGCAAGGTGGGCTGATAGCGCCAGCGCTGCACGGCTTCTATGGCCGACTTGACCAACAACGGGTGGCCGGATAATACCTTCAAATCTTGAATCGTGCCATCCTTACTGATGAGTGCGTCAAGGCGCACCACACCTTGAATGCGCGCCATCTTGGCGAGGGGCGGATATTCGGGCTTCGGCTGGAAAATCAACCTCGCCGATTCCACCGGGCCGCCGACCCGGATGCGCTTGGGCGTTTGCGGTTTTGGCGGAGGCGGGGGGGGAGGAGCAGCAGCAGAAAGCACGCCGCCGATCACGCCGCCAAGGACACCGCCCATCTGCCCGCCCGGAACGCCGCCCGGAACGCCACCTACCACGCCCACACTGGTGTTGGGAGGCGGCTCAGGCTCGTCCTTGACTTGGGCAAGGGTTTTGGGAATGACCGTGGGCGCACGCATAACGTCTTCGACGCTGATCTTACGGATTATTCTAGGAGCAGGAGCGGCCGCCGCCGGCGGAGGCGGAGGTGGAGGCGGAGGTGGGGGCGCCGCCAGAAAGGTCATCAACTGGGCCTTGGGCAGGGCTTCGGTATAAATCAACGGGATCAGAACCAGCACGCCGATGATGATGCACTCAAAAACATAGGCGATGGGAAGCGTGGCGCGCTTCCAGTCGCCCGTCTTGGTCGCGCTATAGATCAGGTAGATGACATATCCCACCAGATTGAGCAAAAGCACAACGGCAAACCACGCCCACCGGTTAAAGCCGTGGCGCCCAGCGTCCACCAAGACATAGCAGAGGATCAGGGCGAAGCCGGCAAACACCACACCCACAATCGCCGACTGGGTCACAATCACATTCGTCTCGTTGGCTGAGAGCATCGGCAGGAGAAAGTACAAAGCCAAGAATATGACCGCGCCGGTACCGATCGAAATGAGCCAATGTTTGCCGGTCAATACGGGCGCATTCTTGGACGAGGAATCCAGTAAGGTATCCTCAAACATGGTTTATCGCCTCCTTAAAAACTACGCGCGATTTGGCCAAGCCGCAGCAAAGTGACCGAACCGGTACGCGCTCAAGCTACCTTGACCCTCGGACTCACCGGACTCACTGGGCTCTTGGCATAACGCTGAAAAAAATACACCACAATCGGGCTGGCAATAAAGATCGATGAATAAGTGCCAATGATCACTCCCACCACCAGGCAGAAAGCGAATCCGTGAATGACTTCGCCTCCAAACAGAAACAGGGAGAGAACGGCCAGAAAGGTCAAGCCCGAGGTCAGAATGGTCCGGCTGAGAGTCTGGTTAATGCTGCGATCGACGAGGCTCTTGAAGTCCTCGCGTTTCGTCGCATGGACGTTCTCCCGGATTCGATCGAAGACCACGATCGTATCATTCATGGAGTAGCCCACCAGAGTCAGAAGGGCCGCTATGACCGTCAGGGTAATTTCCTTATTCAGCAGGGAGAAAAATCCGAGCGTAATAATCACATCGTGGAAAGTGGCGACCACGGCTGCGACGCCATAGATTAGCTCAAAACGAATCCAAATGTAAATCAACATTGCGCCCAGGCCCGCCAGGGTTACGTAAAGCGCTTGGCGGCGCAGGTCAGCCCCCACCTTCGGCCCCACAATCTTGGTGTTGGTAATGGCGTAGCTGGACAAATAAAAATCCTTCGTCAGCGCTGAGATCACGGAGGGGGTAACGCCCGGCACGTTGCGCAGGTCGTTAAGATCCGCCAACAGCCCGCTGCGCGGAGGAGCATTCCGGTAATTGACCGCGGCGTCGGCAAGATCGCGATACGTTTTGGTGGCCGTATCCAAACCTTTTATCCCCACACCCAAAGGGTCGTCCGCCGTCAAGTGGTCCGCCACTGTTTGCGGGCTCGCGTTGTTGAAGTCCAACTTTCCTTCCGGGCCCTTACCGAAAAGATTGGAAAGGGTGTCGACGATCGCCTGTTTGCCGGTGTCCAAGGCATTGCTGGAGGCGGTGGTTTGCAGGTCGAGCCCGATAATCACGGCGTGATCGCTCACCGGCCCAAGCGTCTGAATCGTAGCGTTCCGCAAACCCGCGCGGTCCAGTTCATGGCGGATCGAGTCGGTGTTGGGGGGTTGAGAGAATTTTACGTCCACCAGCGTCCCGCCGCGGAAGTCAATCCCATACACCAAGCCGTGGTGAACGATCATCGAAATAATCCCCGTCAACGCCAAGGCCAAAGAAAGGGAAATGAAATACCACTTTATTCCCATCCAGTCAATCTTTGGTTCGTGGAAAAACTCCATGGACCTCTTCACACCTTCCTATTGAAATTGACACCGCAGGGACTCGCCAAGTTCCCAAATATTAGTTGACAGCAATTGGCTGACAGCCCACAGCTAACAGCCGATAGTCAAAAACCCCCACAAATCGGGAGCGGGGCAGTCTGACCTCTTGTAGCGGCGATCTCAGACCGCCGCCTTTTTATTCAATGGAGTTCGGCGGTCAGAGACCGCCGCTACAGCAAACTGAGCCACTATCCCCAAACCGGAAAGCCTGAATAAGGACCAAGGCCCGTTCGGTCTCCTCAACTCATGGCCTCGGCGAAAACAACCGAAACCTGGCACTGACTGTTAGCTGTCGGCTGTTAGCTGTCAGCTTAAATACTGAGCGCCGCACCTTTTTCACGCCGCGAAAGAACGTAATCAAAAATTACCCTCGAAACAAAAACCGAGGTAAACAAGTTCGCAAGCAAGCCGATCGTCAGAGTCACGGCAAAACCCCGAATCGGCCCCGTCCCGAAGGCAAAGAGAATCGCAGCAGAAACGACAGTGGTAACGTGGGTGTCAATAATCGTTCGAAAGGCTTGTTCAAAGCCCGCCGCAACAGCCGCCCCGACGGCCTTGCCAAGCCGCAATTCCTCTCGAATCCGCTCAAAGATGAGCACGTTCGAGTCCACACCCATACCAACGGTCAAAATGACTCCTGCGATGCCCGGCAGCGTAAGAGTTGCGCCAATATAGCCCATCGCAGCGACAAGAATGAGCAGATTCAGTATGAGCGCCACGTCAGCGTTAATTCCCGAGCCGCGATAATAAACCAGCATGAAACCCATCACTGCGAGTAAGCCCACAATCGAGGCAACCACCCCATGGCGGATCGAATCGGCTCCCAGCGACGGGCCGACGGTCTCATCAGAAAGAGGTTTGATCGCGGCAGGCAGGGCGCCGGACCGCAAAACCAGCGCCAAGTCTTGGGCCGACTGCGGGGTGAAATTCCCGCCGCTAATTTCCCCGCGGTCGTTAATCTGGCCGTGAATGATCGGGGCGCTGAAAACGCGGTTGTCCAGAACAATGGCCAGAAGTTTGTTGATGTTCGCGCCGGTCACGCGGCCGAACCGTTCCGCGCCATCGCGGTTCAGCGTGAATTCCACGTTGGGCCGCCCGGCGGAATCATGGGAGGGATCGGCCCCGGTCAAATCGCGCCCCGTGACTGCCGCGATGCGGTTCAACACATACCAATTTTCCGTTCCGTTTTCGGTGCCCGGCACCAGTTCGGTATCCGGCGGCAATACTCCGCCATGGGCGCCGAGGGCTGCCTCACGGGAAGAATAAGGCCCGTCCTGCACCAGCTTCAACTCCAGCAACGCGGTGGATTGCATGATTTCTCTGACGCGTGTTGGATCATCCACTCCCGGCAACTGCACGACGAGTTCGAAATCACCCTCCTGGCCATACTCGGCAATCGTCGGTTCCGTGACCCCCAGCGCGTCAATGCGGCGGCGAATGGTGTCCATTGCCTGCGCTAGCGCCTGGTTGCGAATTGTGGAGGCCGCACTCGCCTTGAGGACCAACTCCCGAGCGGTCACATCCCCGGGAACCCGCACCAAGTCCCAGTCCGAGAATTGGTCGGTCGCTAACGCTTGTAAGTCGGCTGATTTTTCCTGAGGAATACCTTTGATCAGGACCCGGTGAATGGGGGGATTCTGGGTCTTATCGTCGTCCGACTGGATATCCGCGTAGGGGATGTTTTTGGCCTTCAGTTCATCTTTCAATCGCTCGAGCGCCTCGCCGGACGTAATATTCACGGCATCTTCAACCTGCACCTGCAAAATCTGGTCGGTTCCACCTTTCAGGTCCAACCCCAGGTGGATACGGGTGTGGACATTTTCCTTGAGCTCCTGCACGTTCTTGGGAAAACCGATGATTCCCAGAATGCACACCACCACAACAATCAGAATAACTATCGCCCGGCCCCGAATCTTGGTTTCCATGAATGAACTTTCTCAACACCCCTTCCGAAATAGCCTCAACAATCAGCGCCCCTGAACCCTCCCGGCAGTGGGAGCGCCCTTGCCTACGTTTGCTCCTGCGCCAAAGAGCTTGAGGATGAGGCCCTATCGCGCCCCTCTCTGGCGGACTTACGCACAACCCGGCCGGAACCCGATTCTCGCGCCTGCTACTTCTTCCCTTTTGCGCCGGACTCCTGCTTGCTTGAGTCCGCTGCCTCATCGGTCACCATCCCGGTAATGGCGGACCGCGCCAGATCAACCTTTACCTGGTTGGCAATCTGCAATTGCACCGTGCCATTCCGGAAGCCCATGATCGTACCGTAAATCCCCCCGCTGGTCACTACCCGATCTCCCGTCTTCAGATTGGCGAGCAGGTCCTGGAGCTTTTTGCGCTGCTGGGATTGCGGCCGCAAGACGAGGAAATACCAGATGGCGAATAGGGGGGCGAAAAAGAAGAGCAACTGGGTAAGCGCGCCCGTCGTGCCAGGGTCCGCCGCCAGGAGAATAGGATTTACGAAGAGGCAATCGATCAAGGTTGAGCCATAGTCTCAGGGATTAGGATGAGAAACCCGTCGGCAGAGCACAGGATTTTCTCGGTTCGGGCTTTCCGGATTCGCTTCGGGATTGTAGCGCCGTCCTTTAGGACGGCACGTGCCGGGCTAAAGCCCGGCGCTACAGATGTGCGCGCACCCTACAGTGGAATTCCGCGAACTCTCCAAACAGGAGACACTGCCTGATTCTGCGCATGGTGTCAAGGTAAAAGTGGAGGTTGTGATGTGTGGCCAATATTGCTCCCAACATTTCGCCAGTTACAAAAAGGTGACGAAGGTAGCGGCGCGAGTAACGCCGGCAAACAGCACAGGTGCACAAGGGGTCAAGCGGTCTGTCGTCCCGGGCGTAGCGGGCGTTTTTAAGAATCACCTTTCCCTCGGAGGTGAAGGCGCAGGCGTTACGAGCGTTGCGAGTCGGCATGACGCAATCGAACATGTCGATACCCCGGGCCACGCCCTCCAGCAGATCTTCCGGTGTGCCCACTCCCATCAGGTAGCGTGGGCGGTCGCGCGGCAGGAGCTCCGCGGTGAACTGCACGGTGTCATACATTTCCGATTTGGTCTCACCCACGGCGAGTCCCCCCACGGCGTAGCCCGCAAAACCCAGGTCCAGCAACCCTTCGGCGCTCTGCCGGCGCAACTCCTTGTCCGTCCCACCTTGCACGATGCCGAAGAGTGTGGGGAAGGTGTCAGGGGTCAGGTGCAAGGGGCTAGGCGTCAGGTGCAAGGTGTCAGGTGTCAGCGCGCGGGTGCAAGGGTTCTCCGGCGGGTTGCCGACTTGCCGCGGGCCGGTTGCGCCCCTTAATCCAAAATCCGAGGTTTCTTTGCCCGGCACCTGACACCTGGCACCTGACACCTCGTTCGCACCTAACACCTGCTCCCTGATACCTGACACCTTCTCTTTTGCCCGCTTCGCCCAACGCGTTGTCAGGCCCACTGCGCGTTGGAGCGTTTCATGGCTGGCCGTATACTCGACGCACTCGTCGAGGCACATCATGATGTCCGAGCCCAAGGCCATTTGAATTTCCACGGCGCGCTCGGGAGAGAGAAAATGCGAGGAGCCATCCAGGTGCGAGCGGAACCACACCCCGTCCTCGGTTACACGGCCCAGGGACTTCAGGCTCATCACCTGAAAACCGCCGCTGTCGGTGAGGATCGGGTGCGGCCACGACATGAAACGATGCAACCCGCCCGCCTCGCGAATCGATTCGTGGCCGGGACGAAGATAAAGATGGTAGGTGTTGCCCAGCAGGATTTGCACCCCCAGCGTTTCCAACTCATCCTGCGTCATCCCCTTCACCGTGCCACCGGTGCCTACAGGCATAAAGATGGGGGTCTCAATCACGCCATGCGGGGTGTGCAACAGACCCGCGCGCGCGCGCGTGACCTTGTCTTCAGCAAGGATTTCAAACTTGATAGGCATGGGGTTTAGAGATTTGTCCTGTCCCCTCTTAGGGCGGCGATAGGGTGAGGGCTGGCGCGCACGGAGTCCTCTTGTTCATGCGGCCCGCCTTGCCCCGCCGTGCTATCCCATCATCGCGGCCCAGCCTGCGTGCCCCAGCACCAGGAGGATCCAAATCCCAAGGTAGGTAAGGAAAATCGCAACCATCCCGACCTTTTTGCCAGTGGCGGCGGAAAGCCCCAGGGAAGACAGGATGATGAACCACACCCGGAGTATGTCGAACGAACTGGCGATCACGTAAAGCGGCTTCGAGGTCTCTCGGGGGTTCAGGAAGAATCCCACCGTAGTGGGAACGGGGTTCTCCGGATTGAATTGCTCGACATCGCCCAATACAATTACGACCAAACCCAGAACCACCCCCACGAGGAGAACCAGATTGGCGTAGCAAACTACGGAAAAACACGTCTTGAAATTCGCCGAAGCTCCAAAGACGACATTGGCGATAAACAGGCCCACCGCCGCGATGACAAGCAGGAAAATCGGCGAACCCAGAACGCCCCCTACGCGCATGGTGATGGCCGTGAATGTCGCTACTTTTTGAACTGTCTGATCCAACTGCTCCGGGCTCATCTTGGCAGCCTGGCCGCTGATTTCGAGTGACTGCCGGATGATTCGCGCGGCGCCAATTTTCTGCAGCATGGCTTCAATGATAACGATGGCCCCCACCATCGAGATAATGAGGGGCGCAAGGAAATCCGGCCGGCGCACGATCGATTCAAATGCTCGGCCCGGTGAGATGAAAATTCCAACCGCACGGCTGAGGAAAGAATCGCCGGGCTGGTCTTCCGGCACAGGAGGCGCAATCATTGTTTCGCCCATGATTTACCCCTTTTTGAATTCACCTGTCGTCGCGGGATCGAAGAGGCTGCGCTTACTTATCCGCGCAGGCGCATGAGTCTGCGGCCTTTTCTATCCACGGTGAAAATATCAACTCTTTTGCCCGGAAGCAAGACCATTCCGGCGTCCGCAACACTCTGACGAGGGAGTGGAATCCTCGTAGGCATGTCCTAAGGAAAAGTGGGAGAGGTGGGAAGACCCGCGCCGCAACTCTGGGGCTCCCAAACCAGCGTTACGGAATGGCCGCAGCCAAGGGTGGGTGGCGGCGCCGGAAGGGCAAAGCCGCATAACCTTAGAAGGAACCCATCGCCGTTCAACCGCTTCTTTCGGGACGCTTGACGGCCGGTCAAATGAAAGCCACAATCCAGCCGATGAGGTACACCACGGCCCCCCCGTAAAGCAGCAGGGGCTCCAGGAACGCGCGCAGAGTAGCCAGGACGGGATAATCAATGGTAGGCCACGGGCCGTAGCCTCCCCAGTAAACCTTGATGAGCAGACCCAGGACAAACATGGAAAGCGCCCGCCCCCGGAGCACTTTGGCGCGTTGGGGGCCGACCCAGTAAGTCCGGCTGGTAAAAACCGTGCCGCGCTCCACGCCAAAGGGACCGTCACATTTGCGGCAGACGGTGGCATTGTCGTAATTGGAGTAACCGCAGTAGGTGCAATTTTTCATGGGTGAGCCCCCCCCCTGCCCGCAATAGGAGCCGATTCGGCTTGGGTGATACCCTACTGATGGGCGGCGATTTTTCCCGGAGCGGGAAGGTTACTCCCGCGCGTTAGCATCCAGGAACGCCCGCAATTTCCGGCTGCGCGAGGGGTGACGCAGCTTGCGCAAAGCCTTGGCTTCAATCTGGCGAATGCGTTCGCGGGTGACGGCAAAGCTCTGTCCGACCTCTTCCAGGGTGTGCTCGCTGCCGTCGTCGAGGCCAAAGCGCATCTTGATGACTTTTTCCTCACGCGGCGTCAGCGTTTTCAGCACCGACTCCGTCTGTTCTTTCAGATTGATATTGATCACTGCTTCCGCCGGTGAAATGACGCCGCGATCTTCAATGAAATCGCCCAAATGCGAGTCTTCCTCTTCCCCGATCGGAGTTTCGAGGGAGATAGGTTCCTGGGCGATCTTCAAGACTTTCCGCACCTTCACCACGGGGATTTCCATCCGCTTGGCAATTTCCTCCGAGGTAGGCTCGCGCCCGTATTCCTGCACCAGCTGGCGCGATGTGCGGATGAGCTTATTGATGGTCTCAATCATGTGCACGGGGATGCGGATGGTGCGCGCCTGGTCAGCAATAGCGCGGGTAATGGCCTGCCGGATCCACCATGTCGCGTAGGTGGAGAATTTGTAACCGCGGCGGTACTCGAATTTGTCCACGGCTTTCATTAAACCGATGTTGCCTTCCTGAATCAGGTCCAGGAACTGGAGACCGCGATTGGTGTATTTCTTGGCGATCGAGACCACCAGCCGGAGGTTGGCTTCAATCAGCTCGCGCTTGGCGATTTCCGCCTGCTCCTCCCCCAGCACGATGCTCTGGTAGCTGCGGCGCAGCTCCATGGTGGTGGAGTGAATGCGGCCCTCAAAATCAACCAGGTTCACCTTTGCCTGACGCAGTTCTTTGCGCAGATCTTTGTTGCCGTTGGTGCGGGTCCCTTCCACCCGCTTTTCCAGGCGATTGGCCTCGCGCTCGAGGGGGCGCATTTCGTCCACCGCCAGGCGGAGCGCCCCGATCAGGACCTTGCGTTGCGTGTGGGTGAACTGGATCGATCGCAGCAATTGTGAAATCAGGACGCGATGCTCGGCCACCGCCCAACTGTAGCGGCGAAAATCCCGCGGCCGCTTGCTGCGAGGGATGGCGTCGCGTTTGGCCCGCAACTGTCCCAGCTTTTTGTAGAGGCGCTCCATCTCATTGATGGTGTCCCCTACCTCCTTCAAGCGCTGAGCCACGCGCTCTTCCGTCAGCTCGTCGTCATCAAAAACCACCACTTCCTTGATCGATCTCTCCCCCGCCGCGAGCTGCCGGCCCGTCGCAAAAAGGGCCTGAATTACCACGGGAGAACGGGAGAGCGCCTTGAAAACCTTCATTTGCCCGCGCTCGATGCGTTTCGCGATCTCCACTTCACCTTCGCGGGTCAGCAGCGGCACCGTGCCCATTTCCCGCAAGTACATCCGCACCGGGTCGTTGGTTTTGTCCAGGGCTCCGGGAGTCAGATCCAGTTCGACATCCTCGCCGGCTTCATCTCCCTTGAGGTCATCGGTCTTATCCAGCGCAATGCTTTCGGAAGGTTTGCCCCGCGGGGAATCAATCACCTCAATCCCCTCGTTATCGAACATGGAAAGGAGATCGCTGAGGTCTTCCGCCGAATGCACGTCGGAGGGCAGGAGGTCGTTGACCTCGTCGTAAAGCAGATAACCCTTTTCTTTTCCCAGGCTGATCAGTTTGTTTACTTGGTCGAACTTTTCGTCAAACGCCAATGCAATGGCCTCCCAACGGGCAGCAGACTGGTGGTGCTTAGGAATGGAAATAGGCGACACGCCGCGCCCAGCCTCGGCGGTGCCACCGTTGACAACCCTGAAGCAAATTTGATATAAGCCGCCAACTTCCTACGGCTCCTAAAAATTAGATGTAATATAACCCAATTCGTTTATCCTTGTTCGGTTTTTTTATGGCCGGCCCAGCTTTCGTAACTCTTTGTCAAGATAAGACTTGGCACGCTGCAAATCTGCAAGCCGGACAGAATCCTGAGATTGCACGGCAGCTTCGATATCCCGAAGCAGTTTATCACGGTCGCGCTGGAGGCGCCGGAGTTTGAGCGCTCGCAGGTATCCCCGGGCCTGTTCCAAGTTGGGGGGAACGCCCGGCCAGAAGAGCGCGTCATACGCCAACCGCTTTTCCTGGGGGCTCAGCATGCCTTCGGATTCCGCCAGGTTCAGCTTCTCATTGCGCTTCCGCGCTTCCCACAAACTGGTAAAAACATTCTCCCCGAATAGTCCGCCCGCCGCGCCACTTTCCACGATTTCCGGCAGTAAAGCTTCCGCCACCTCTTCGCTTTCCAGACATGCGCGCAGCAACTGCTTGACGGCGTGGTTCGCGTCTGCCGCCCCCTCTTCCACCACGCGGACTTCCCCACGCTTCTCGCCCGCGGCCCGCCGCAATTCGTCGCGAAGCAAACGCTCATCCACGCGCAACCGCTCTGCCAGGCGCCCCGCCAACTCTGCCCGCAACATGGGGTTGGGCACTTTGATGAGGTAGGGCAGGATCGCATTGACCGCTGCCACTTTGCCCTCCGGGGTACGTATATCGTGGTTCTTCGCGGCACGCTCTGTCAAGTAGTCGAGATAGGACGGCGCGTCTGCAAGCAGTTCGCCGTACGCCGTCGCTCCCTGTTTGCGAATGAATTCATCCGGGTCCAGCCCGCCGGGCAGCGCCAGCACTTTGGCTTCAAATCCCGCTTCCAGCAGCAGCGCCAGCGAGCGCTCCGTCGCCGCCATGCCCGCGGAGTCCGGGTCGTAATTTACCACCACGCGCCTAGTGTACCGGCCCAGCAGCCGGATCTGCCCTTCCGTCAGGCTGGTGCCGCACGACGCCACCACGTTTTCAATGCCGCTCGCAGCCACGGCGATGCAGTCCATGTAGCCTTCCACCAGGATGACGTAATCAAGCTTGCGGATGGCCTGGGCGGCGCGGTCGAGATGATAGAGCAACCGGCTTTTGGTATAGATGGGCGTCTCGGGCGAGTTCAAGTACTTGGGCTGGTCGTCGCCCAGCGCCCGGCCCGCGAATGCCACAACCTTCCCCGCGTCGTTGGCGATGGGGTAGATAATGCGCCGCCGGAAGCGATCGTAGGTGCGTTGGCGTTCGGCATCAAAGATGATCAGCCCGCTCTTCTCCAGAGCCTCCTTTTCAAAATCCAACCCGGACAACTGCCGCAGCAATCCTTGCCCGTCCCCCGGCGCATAGCCAATGCGGAAGCGGCCCACCACTTCGTCCGTCATGCCCCGGTCGGCAAGGTAGGCGCGCGCCATGCGTCCTTCCGCCGTCGCGCCCATCTGCGCGGCGAAAAACTTGGCGGCGATTTCGTGCAACTTCATTAGCGCCGCCCGCAGTTTGGTGTTGGCGTCGTAAGTTTCCTCGCCCGCCCTCTCCTCCAGATGAACCCCCACCTTCTCGGCTACGCGCCGCAGCGCCTCCGGAAACGGCAGGCTGTCCATCTCCATCACAAACTTGAAGACGTCGCCCCCTTTGCCGCAGCCAAAACAGTGGAAGATCTGCTTGATCGGGTGCACCGCAAAAGACGGCGACTTCTCCTGATGGAACGGGCACAGCCCCATGTAATTCGCACCCGCCTTGCGCAGCTTCACATAGTCGCCCACGATCTTGACGATGTCGGCCGCAGCGCGAACTTGATCGACGTTGCTCATGGAAGTGCAGGTGTCAGGTGCCAGGTATCAGGTGTCAGTATCATGAACCCGCACGGCCTCAGCCAGGTGAGGGTAGGACTTTTGGGCTCCCTAACCAGGAAGACCCAAAACCTGGTTACTGAATTCTGACACCTGGCACCTGACACCTGATACCTTGCACTTAAAGTAAGAGAATATTCGACCCGGATTTCCGGAATTCTTCCTTTGGAAACTGCTGGCGGATCAAATCCAAGTAAGCGCGTCCCTTGGGCCGCCCATTCTCGTGCGCGGCGCAAAGCTGGGTAAGGAAGATCAACGCATCGCGGACATCGCTATCTCGCACCGTGGTCATGCCCACGCGCTGCGCTTCCTCCTTCCGGAAATCCGCAATGGACGCCTTCAGATGTTCGTACAAGGCGCGTTGCAGCGCGTAGTCCAGAGGCTTCTCGTAAATGATCCCACTGGTCTGAGTGCGGTACGTTTCCGCCAGCGTCTGGAGCGCCGCCAGGACGTCGGAATCCACCACCGGGCGATGGTCGGCGGCAAACTGGCAGACCGCGTGATCGAGATTGACCAGCAACGCCCCGTGCGCCTCTACGAAACTGCGATTAAATTTGCTCTCCGCAAAGGGCACCTTGGCCCAGTCGATTTCCAGGCGGGTCATGTCGTATTGGCGGCTGGCGACTAGGTGCACGCAATCACTGGGGCAGTCGATGGTCACTTCGCGCTCCGTGCCACAACAGATGGAACAGATGCTCTCCGCGCGCGCCGGGCACAGCCGCTTTGCCTTACGCTTATTGCAAATTGGGCAAACCAAGATTTTCTCCTCAATTTCTTAGAACAGGATTATGCCATACTTTCGCCGCGGGCTTAAGAACGGCAGTAGGCAGAAAGCAGTAGGCAGCGATCACCCTCTGCGAGTCCCGGCGGGGCGGGAAAAGCTGGCAGCGCGGACCTGTTCTGTAGGTCCGCGGCCCTCGGGAGCGGTCAGGGGGAAGAGCCGCAGACCTTGAAAACAGGTCTGCGCTACTTGCTTTGCGATTGGAGATATTCGAATGCACCCCCGAGCCCTGCATCCCGAACCCTCCCGCAACCCCTCGCCGCTGCGCTTCCGGCGCGAAATTCACTGCTAACCCGCATTTCTCACCACGATTTTGGGAGGGCGGGGCTGTCATTCTGAGGAGCCACAGGCGACGAAGAATCTCGCACTGCCTTGAAAATGCTCAGAACGAGATTCTTCGCTGCGCTCAGAATGACAGCAAATTGGCTCAGAATGACAGCGCTTTCGAGTTTTTCCGCAGCCTGTGAAGCCCCGCCCTTCCAGACCGGTGGTAAGAAATCCGGGCTAACTCTTTGCATATCATAGAGTCATCCCGAAAACAGCGTAACTCGTTTATTTTCATAAACTCATCCAGAGCATTTTTCTATGCCCTTTGTTTTCAATGACTCATCCAGGGGACTCTTCATTTTTAACATCTTTTTGCCAGCAGGCTCTCCGGGCGTAACATTGACCGGCGAATGGGACAGAAGGTCCGGGCCCCCGGAGGGGCGTTCCGTCCCAGCCCAAGCCACCGGCATGGGTCAAGACCCGCACCCATTTTCCATCTCCAGCCCGAAAGGGGCAAGCCCTTCGGCCGGCGACGGAAAGCAGAAGGCCGCAGTAAAACCTTCCCAGGCTCGATGCCGGCATTGCCGTTCCGCGCCCTTGCCATTCCATTGTCATGAGGAGGCGCAAACCAGGTGTCAGGCGCCAGATAACGGATTCCAGTCGCCGGGACGAGTCTTTTGCATTTGTGCGAAGATGGCGGCGCCGCTCCCGGCCCTTCTCGCTCCCCTGAGTGTGTGAATTCACTACCACGCCCTTTCTCTATTTGTAGCCTAGCAATTTGACGGCCATCCTCAACAATGTTATGGGCAAATGCCCTGCCGGTGGGAACAAAGCAGTAGGCAGTAGGCAGTAGGCCGCGATCACCCTTTGCGAGTCCCAGCGAGGCGGGAAAAGGTGGTAGTGCGGACCTGTTCTGTAGGTCCGCGGCCCTCGGGAGCGGTCAGGGGGAAGAGCCGCAGACCTTGAAAACAGGTCTGCGCTACTTGCTAGCTTTTGCCGGCAAGTCCAGCGCGGATCTCTTCGCTGGCGGGTTTTCTCACCACGGGTCTGGAAGGGCGGGGCTTCCCAGGCTGCGGGAAAACGCTTCAGCGCGGACAACCACACGGCGGAGGGTGACCAACAGGACACCCACCCCGGCACCCAAGGTGCCACCCCTCCTGAATCAGGAGGGGAGTTGGCCAAAGAACCCCCTCCTCAGATGAGGAGGGGTGGCGCGCCGAGCCCCGGGGTGATTATCTCTTCGAACCAAAAGCACAAAGTCGCAACCAGCACCACCCCATCGCTCCTTCTCAACTGAGGAGAGGAGCATTTTCAAGGCAGCGGGGCGGCAGAACCGCTGGCCAGCAGCCGGGTGATCAAGCGTAACTTGGATCTGCGCGGTCACTAACCTTCGGATTTGAGAATCAAAGATGACGGCGCTCATAGAGCAAACTATGGCAGCGCGGGCCTGAACGATCGGGCAGGGCCTTTTATCGTCAACGGGGGACGACTGATATCGGGGGACAAGGTATAATTGGGATTCTTAGGAAAAACCTCTTGCAGGAACGCGGCGACCGAGTCGTTGTGG
>Ga0182030_10016044_pt1 | contig 14629 bp, 16 predicted proteins | sample 812S3MmetaG_FD_121299 | JGI IMG/M metagenome (GOLD analysis project Ga0182030, IMG submission 121299) | Permafrost microbial communities from Stordalen Mire, Sweden - 812S3M metaG (Illumina Assembly) | ecosystem: Environmental > Terrestrial > Soil > Wetlands > Permafrost | place: Sweden... | reverse complement strand
GGCCATGTTCATGCGTTGGTAACACCCGTGACTAACTGGGACTCCATTTGGCCTCAAAGGGCTCTTTTTGGCCCGGAATCGAGGGCAGCGGAATAGCTGGTTGCCAGGCGTCGCGCTAGCCTTCCCCGGTGCCTTGGGGAAGAAAGTCAGACGATTTCGACCCTGACGCACCCAAAAAGCCGAGTCTTTGGTTGCGCTTTCAGAACGCCATCGTCAAGCCTGATGACGCTGGAGCCGAGGCTCGGGCCAGGGCTGCCGATGACGCTCGATCTCTCGAGGAGATTGAACTCGAGATCGCCCGGGCGACCGACAAAGAGCGGGCAATCGGACTCCTCGCTGGCCCCCTGGCCGCCATCATCGGACTCATCGTCAGCGGTACGGCCATCAATTATGCCAAGACCCATGGCCAAAGCCTCTCCGTTTACGAGGAGCTGACCTACGTCATTTTGGGCATGTCGGTGCTCATTTTGGTTTCGGCCTTATTGCGCAAGCGCCTCTTCATGGGCATCACGATGGCCCTTTACGGCCTGGCCATATTCAACCTGAAGTATTGGGGTTTCGGCGTTCCGTTCCTGATGGCCGGGGCATGGATGTTGGTGCGGTCCTACCGTCTCGACCAAGCCAGGAAGAAAATCGAGGGGGGCGGGACGGTGGCGCGCCGCCAGAAGGACCGGACTCCTCGGACCACCAAGTACGCCAGGCCAAACAAGCGCTACACGCCGCCCACCGCACCGACGAAGCGGCCCGCTAAGCCGAACCCGGATAAAGAGCAAAAAGCCGGCTGACCCAGCGCTCACCCCATGGGTGAGGCGCCGCGTTAAGAGCTCGGAAGTTTCTCAGCTGCCTGTGCTGCAGCGCGCCGTCGCCTGATGACGAGGAATCCTCCGATAAGGAGGACGAGTACCAGGAGGACGATCGGCAAAATGAAGACTGATCCCGAGGCGTGCTCGCCCTGCAGGGTATGGACAGAGGAGAAAAGTGCCGGATCTCCAGGGACCCGGACGGCGTGGAAGGTCGCACCAGGCCTATAGAACGTGCTGCCGGGGATCGCTTCGCTATAGCGATGCCCGTTGACTACGAAGTAGCCCTGGCAGGCGTCGCCGGCAGCGTTGCTGCCGCTTCCCCCCAAAAGTCCTAGGCACCCCGTAACGGTCACCGTGACGGGAACGCCGTCATTGCGCAACCGATTGATCTGATTGTTGCTGTGGACTCCCGCCACGATGAGCACGACGGCTAGGACGGTGACGCCGACCAACAGAATGACCAGGCCAACTCGGGCAATGCGTCGGACGTCCACATCGACGCTGCCACCCCGATAGGAATTCACGGTCGGAGGCGTTGGTTCGGGGTTGGTCATGCGCCCGAGATGGTAGCGGTGTGGCGATCGCCTCCCCCCTCTTGCTCGATCTTGGACATTGATTTCCACGGTCAAAATTCGGCGGATTAACGCACTGGAAACACAGGTGTGACCATGTCGAAACTCCGAACCTGCATTGTGTGGGCGGCGGGTGAACCGCCTGCAGTGGCCTTGCCGTATCGGTGTTCTGTGACGCTCTGGTCACAGAGCGGGGCGTCGATACCCATTGACAGTTAGGAGAGCTCGAGTGCTGCACCTAATAGGCGCAACAGCCTATGTTCCGTATCCCAGTTGGTTGAATCCGGCTGACAACACGTGGCAGATGACTGCTGCGACGTTCGTCGGTCTGATGAGCCTTCCCGGATTGGCCGTGCTTTACGCGTCGATCGTCCCGAAGAAATGGGCCGTCAACGTGTTGGCCATGATGTTTGCCGGGTTTTCTCTGGTGATGGTTTCCTGGTTCCTCTGGACCTACAAAATGGGCTTCGGTGGAGCCTCATTTGGCGGTGGAGTAACCACCGTTCACGGGGTGGTGGTCCAAAACGACCTCACGGGCGTAGGTGGGTGGAAACACTTCATCGACAACTTTGTGGGTATCCCGGGAGGTATCACCACAAGCGTTGAGGAACAAGGTCAAGCTGCATCAGCAGCGAACACCATCATTCCGTTCCACTTCCCGACATCGACACTGGCGTACTTCCAGTTCGTGTTCGCAGCGATTACTCCGCTGCTCTTCTTGGGAAGCGTATTGGGCCGGATCAAGTTCAGCGCCTGGTGCCTGCTCGTTCCACTGTGGTCGACCTTCGTTTACGGCGTGGACGCCTTCCTCTTGTGGGGTGGCGGTTACTTCGCCCAAGAAGGAGCGCTCGACTTCTCCGGTGGATACGTCATTCACATGTCAGCTGGTGTATCCGGGTTCGTCGCAGCATGGGTTCTCGGGCCTCGGCTCTTGCGAGACAGACAACACGCCTTGCCCAACAACCTGGTCATGGCCGCCGTCGGTGCGGGAATCCTGTGGCTCGGTTGGAACGGCTTCAACGGTGGTGACCCGTACTACGCCGGGGCCAGCGCAGCAGCAGCCGTCGTCAACACGAACCTGGCCACCGCCACTGGTGTGCTGGTCTGGATTGCGCTTGACGCCTGGCTCTCCAAGGAAAAGAAGCCCACGTTCTTGGGCGGTGTCAACGGCATGATCTGCGGTTTGGTCGGGATCACACCGTGCGCCGGCTGGGTCAACGGCCGGGGTGCCATCTACGTCGGTGCCATCTGCACCGTCATCGTGTGGATCGCCTGGAACTTCCTTTCCAAGGTGCGTCCGTTCTCCAAGGTCGACGATGCACTCGGTGTCATCTACACCCACGGCATTGCCGGCTTCTTTGGTGGACTGCTCCTGGGCATCTTCGGTGACCCGAACATGATTGAGTACGGATGTGGTCACCTGGACGCGGCTGGACAGGTTGTGGCGACATCGAACGCCACGTACCTGACGGCGCACGGGGCGTGCACACCGTTTGGTGTTCAGGGCCTGATGTATACGGGTTCAGCGCACCAACTCTGGGAACAGTTCAGAGCGGCGGTGTTCGTCATCTTCTGGTCCGCCTTGATCACCTTCATCCTCATGCACCTGATCAAGGTTGTTCTCCGTGGCGTCCGGTACAAGGATGAGATCCTCGAAGTTGGTGACCTCGCCATTCACGGTGAGGAAGCCTTCCCAGAAGAGGCATTCGCCATGCGCTCAGGAGGAGCGTTCGCCATGGCCGGCCTCGACAAGGACAGTGATCCACCGCCGGTAGGTTCTGATCCACCTTCTGGTGAACAGGCCTAGGGAACAAGGACGAAAGGAACTTCAAACATGAAACTGATCGTGGCAGTCCTCAAGCCGTTCAAGCTCGATGACGTCAAGGAGGTCCTGAAGAATCTCGGGGTACAGGGCATGACCCTGACCGAGTCTCAGGGCTTCGGACGCCAGCGAGGCCATACGGAGGTGTACCGGGGGGCGGAGTATGAAGTCGACTTCGTTCCAAAGATCCGGATCGAAGTCCTGGTTGATGACGCTCAGACCGATGAAGTGGTCGACGCCATCGTCAGGTCGGCCGCCACCGGGAAGATCGGCGATGGGAAAGTCTGGGTTATCCCAGTCGAGACCGTCGTGCGGGTGCGGACCGGAGAACGCGGGGCCGACGCCCTGTAATCGGATCGGTTGGGTCGGGACGCGGCGAGGCGTCCCGACCCGCCGCCCGCGCCAACGCTCGCCAGACTGGCTGGCCACCCTCCCCGGCTAGCCCGCCTGGCGGGCGACGGCGTCTGCAGCAGCTTTGGCAACCTCGAGGTCACCCAAAAAGGTGGATGAGTGCACCGAGAGGTCGTCGTTTAGTAGGACCCGAAAGGGGATGCCGGTCGGGATTTCAAGTTCCGTGATGTCGGCATCGGAAATGCCTTCGAGATGCTTGCGCAGGGCTCGAATGCTGTTTCCATGAGCGGCCACCAAAACCGCTCCACCCCGCTCAGCCGTATTCCGCAGATCGGGCACGATCTCTGATTCCCAGTAGGGCAGGACCCGGCGGACCACATCAGCCAAGCACTCCGTGGTGGGGATGTCTGCCGGATCGAGATCTCGGTAGCGAGGGTCGTTCGTCACCGAGGTCGGATTGTCTGGCGTAAGTGCGGGAGGAGGCGTGTCGTAACTGCGCCTCCAGAGCTGCAGTTGTTCGTCGCCGAACTCATCCTTGATCTGCTTCTTGTTCTTCCCCTGTAGGTCGCCGTAGTGACGCTCGTTGAGCCGCCAGTCCCGGCGCACGGGCAACCAGCTTCGGCCGGCCGCGGCTAGCGCGAGCTCGGCGGTGCGTATGGCCCGAGTCAGGACAGACGTGTGCAAAATGCGCAGATCTAGTCCCGGTTCTTCGGCCAGGAGGACCCCTCCAGCGGTGGCCTCGGCTTCCCCGGCTGCGGTGAGGTCGACGTCGACCCAACCCGTGAAGAGGTTTTCCGCGTTCCAGGTCGACTGGCCATGGCGGAGAAGGATCAGATCAAGCACATCTCCAGGGTATTCGACCCTGTTGGGGACACGGTGCGGTAGATCAGCGCAACGTCTGGAGAGCCGCGTTGACCGCAGCTACCTCAAAGGCGGCGGCATCAAAGGGTCCGCCAATCCCCTCGAGTGACTGGTCGAAGTCATGGAGGAATCTCTTGTAGCCAGGTGGTCCCCCGATGTCATCGGGCGGGCAGGCGTTCTGGCCGTCAAGACACACGGCAAACTTCAAACGGTCAGTCACCGTGGTCACATCCTCAACGGCCACCTCGTGCTCCCAGCTATCGCCAAAGTCGTATTCGTAGGTGAAGCGACGCTCTTCTCGCAGGACTTGGGCGACCGTTACCTTCGTCTCGTCTATTGGTTCCTCGCCCTCCTCGTCGTAGTCGTCCTCGTCATCCGGTACGGAGTATGTCTTGTCGCCGATTCGGAAGCTGTGGAGATGAGAACCGTTCCAGCCCATAGCGGTCAGGAGCATGTCGCTGAGCTGGGCCAGGTTCGCCGACCCGGGGACCAAGAGCCGGCGCCAGACGACCGGGAGGACATCGTTGAGCTGGATCCGCAATTGGAGGACAGGGGCCGGGGAGCTACGAGGGGCCATATGTATGGAGATTAGGTCCCAATTGGGGTCGAATTCGGGGAAATTTTTGGCGCCGCCGCGACGATTTGGGCGGAATGGGGCGGTCATTTCCATGGTTGAGCTGGGCTTTATCATATTACACTGGTGTAGTGTACAAGAAAGTTGACACTAAGGCACTTAGGTTTGCTATAGTTGTGATACAGCTAACGAGCGAACAAACGAAAGAATGGAAGGACTGCAGATGGCTAAGGCCGTAGGTATCGACTTGGGAACCACCAACTCGGTGGTCAGTGTGTTGGAGGCGGGTGAGCCCGTTGTCATCCCGAATGCGGAAGGCGGCCGGACGACACCGTCAGTAGTCGGATTCTCCAAGACTGGAGAAGTACTGGTCGGTGAAGTGGCTAAGCGCCAAGCGATCACCAACCCGGACCGGACCATCCGTTCGGTCAAGCGCCACATGGGCACCAACTGGACCGTCGACATCGACGGCAAGAAGTACACGGCCCAAGAGATCTCGGCCCGGATTCTGGGCAAGCTCAAGAGAGATGCCGAGGCCTACTTAGGCGACACGGTCAACCAAGCGGTCATCACCGTGCCGGCCTACTTCGACGACGCACAACGCACCGCCACGAAAGAGGCTGGGGCGATTGCTGGATTGGAGGTCTTGCGGATTATCAACGAGCCGACGGCCGCTGCATTGGCCTATGGACTCGACAAAGAGGACGCCGACCGCACCGTCTTGGTGTTCGACCTCGGTGGTGGAACCTTCGACGTCTCCGTGTTGGAGATCGGCGAGGGCGTCTTTGAAGTGAAGTCCACGTCGGGTAACACCAAGCTTGGTGGAGACGACTGGGACGACAAGGTCATGGACTGGTTGGTCAAGACCTTCAAGGACACTGAGGGTGTCGACCTGTCGACCGACAAGATGGCGTTGCAGCGTCTGAAGGAAGCGGCCGAGAAGGCCAAGATTGAGCTGTCCAGCGTGCAGGAGACGCAGATCAACCTGCCCTTCATTACGGCTACTTCTGATGGTCCGAAGCACTTGGACCTCAAGTTGACGCGCTCGAAGTTCAACGAGCTCACCGCCGACCTGGTCCAAGCCTGTGCCGGCCCGTTTGAGGCCGCCATCAAGGACGCTGGGCTCAAGACCTCTGACATTGACCACGTGGTTATGGTCGGTGGCTCGACCCGGATCCCTGCGGTCCAGGACTTGGTGCAATCGCTGTCAGGCAAAGAGCCTCACAAGGGCGTCAACCCGGACGAGGTGGTGGCCGTTGGTGCCGCCGTCCAGGCCGGAGTCCTCAAGGGCGAAGTCAAGGACGTGCTGTTGCTTGACGTCACGCCTCTGTCGCTCGGGATCGAGACCAAGGGTGCCGTGATGCACCGCTTGATCGAGCGGAACACCACCATCCCGACCAAGCGGTCGGAAATCTTCACCACGGCCGAGGACAATCAGCCTTCGGTGGAGATCCATGTGCTCCAAGGTGAGCGCGAGATGGCGATGTACAACAAGACCCTGGGCAAGTTCCAGTTGGTCGACCTGCCACCGGCGACTCGGGGGACCCCGCAGATTGAGGTCACCTTCGACATTGACGCCAACGGAATTGTGCACGTCTCCGCCACCGACAAGGGCACCGGCAAGGCACAGTCGATGACCATCACCGGTCAGTCGTCGCTGGCCAAGGACGACATTGAGCGGATGGTTCGTGACGCCGAGGCACACGCCGAGGACGACAAGGCTCGCCGCGAGGAGGCCGAGGTTCGAAACCGGGCCGAGGACATCGTGTACAAGACCGAGGCGACGCTGTTGAAGGATCAAGCCGACAAGCTTGAGGGATCCGATAAGGAAGACCTCGACACGGCGGTGGCCGCAGTAAAGGATGCTTTGAACGGCACCAACATCGAAGCCATTAAGGATTCGACCGAGAAGTTGGTCGGCGTGAGCAACAACGTGAGTCAGCGTCTGTATGAGCAGGCTTCGGCGTCGACTGACGCTGGTGGCGGTCCTGGTGACGGCGGCTTCGGTGGCGACGGCTCGGGCGATGGTGGCTCGAGCGACGCTGGTTCCGGGTCCGATGACGATGTGGTGGACGCCGAGATCGTCGACGAGCCATGAGCTTCTCCGACGAGACCGTTCCCAATGAGGAGGTCACGCCGGAGTCGGAGTCGGAAGTGACAGCTGCGGCGGACTTGGGAACCGACGGGACGTGGACCGAGGCAGATGCGGCAGCAGTTGCTGCCGCGCCACGGGACGTGGTCGACGGTGAAGTCGTGGAGCCGCTTGATCCATTGGTCGTGCTGGCGAGCGAGCGGGACGAGTACCTGCTCGCCCTCCAGCGGACCCAGGCCGACTTCGAGAACTACCGCAAGCGCATTCAGCGCATGCAGGACGAGCAGTCAGCTCGTTCGACGTCGGTGTTGATCGGGAAATTGTTGCCCATTTTGGACACCTTGGATCTGGCCCTGGCTCACCAAACTGAGGCCAGCGCCGGGAACGAGGACGCCAAGGCTCTGGCTGCGTCGCGCTCGATGTTGCTCGACACGCTGTCCAAAGAAGGTTTGGAGCGGGTGGACGTTGCTGGGGTGGTGTTTGACCCCGAGATCCACGATGCGGTGGCCAAGGTTGATGGAGAAGGCAGTGCAGCCGGCGAGCCGGTGATTGATGAAGTGCTCCGATCGGGCTATCGCTGGCAGGGCCGCGTGCTCCGTCCAGCCATGGTCCGTGTTCGAGGGTGATCTAAGGAGTGACCGCACAACGAGAGTGGTTTGAGAAGGACTACTACAAGGTGCTTGGCGTCGTTTCGACGGCGACCGATAAGGAGATCACGCGCTCGTACCGCAAGCTGGCCAAGCAGTATCACCCTGACGCCAATCCGGGTTCGGAAGAGCGCTTCAAGGAGATCAGTGCGGCCTACGACGTGCTGGGAGACGCCGACAAGCGCAAGGAATACGACGAAGTGCGTCGGTTGGGTCCCATGGCCGGTGGATTCGGCAGCGGCATGCCCGGTGGTGGATTCGGCGGAGGCGGCGGGGCGGGTGGTCCTGGAGGCTTCCGGGTCACCAATACCGGTGACTTGGGCGACCTCTTCGGTGGCTTGTTTGGGAACCGAGGTGGTGGCGGTGGTCGTACTACGACCCGAGGGCCTCAGCGCGGCGCCGATATGGAGGCGCAGCTGCATTTGTCGTTTGTGGATGCCGTTCACGGGGTCACGACGTCGGTCAACGTGCCCGAGGACGCTCGCTGCAGCAATTGCAAGGGCAGTGGGGCGGCGCCGGGAACGTCGACGCATACCTGCCCGCGCTGTGGCGGGACCGGAAGTCTCAACGACAACCAGGGATTGTTCTCGCTCAGTACGGTCTGTCCGGACTGTGTCGGTCGAGGCACGTTGTTTGATACCCCGTGTCCGGTGTGTCACGGATCGGGAACTGAGCGTCGAGTGCGCAAGGTCAAGGTGCGGATCCCGCCCGGGGTCGAAGACGGTCAACGCATCCGGGTCAAGGGCCGAGGCGCGCCTGGGCAAGGTGTAGCTCCGGCCGGTGACCTCTATGTGGTGGTGCACGTCAAGGCGCACGCCAATTTCGGACGCAATGGTCGCAATCTGACCTTGACCGTGCCGGTCACGTTTCCGGAGGCGGCGCTGGGGACCACCATCACGGTGCCGACGTTGGATTCGAAGGTGTCGTTGAAGGTTCCAGCGGGCACGCAGTCCGGCAAGGTGTTGCGTGTGCGCGGCCGTGGTGTCCCGTCCGGGAATGGTCGCAACGCGGGCAAGCCCGGTGACCTCATGGTCAAGTTGGAAGTCGTCGTGCCGACCGAGCTCACTGATGAGCAACGGGAGGCCGTCGAGTCGTTGGCTGCGGTGACCGAGGATGCGCCGCGGCTGGCTGTTGAAGGCTGAGAAGACTGAGAAGGAAGGTTGAGATGAGTGATCGTGAAGGTTCAGGTGGGCGTGATGCCAACCGGGCTGTCTACGTGATCTCGGTCGCCGCCGAGTTGACGGGGATGCATCCTCAGACCCTTCGTATTTACGAGCGCAAGGGATTGCTTGACCCGTCCCGGACCAGCGGCGGGAGCCGTCGCTTCTCCGACAGCGATCTGTCGCGGCTGCGCCACATTCAAGAGTTGACCTCCAGCGGCCTCAATCTTGAAGGGGTGCGGCGAGTGCTCGAGCTTGAAACTGAATTAGTGCGATTGCGGAGCGAGCTGGCGGCGGTTCGTTCCGAAGCCCAAGAAGCGGTGGCTAAAACGCACCGCCAGTACCGGCGCGACCTGGTGCCAGTGCGCCAGACACCCGTTCCGTATAGGAGGAGGTAAATCACGACGATGCCTATTGATCCAGAACGTTGGACAAATAACACCAAGGCGGCCTTCAGCGCGGCCACTGGACATGCTGCCTCCTCCAATCATCCGGAGCTGACGCCGGCACACCTCTTGGACGCCCTGTTGATGCAGGACGAGACCATGACCCGGCCGTTGCTGACTCAGGTCGGAGTCGATCCCGACGACTTGTCGCGTCGAGTTCACGAGCAGTTGGGCCGGTTACCTCGGGCTGAGGGCGGTTCGGAGCCCGGGTTATCCCGGGAGGCCCGTGCTGTCTTGGAAGCGGCCGATGAAGTACGGCGTGATCTCGGCGATGACTACGTCTCGGTGGAGCACCTCTTGTTGGCCTTGGCCGACGAGATCGGGGTGACCAAGGACGCCCTCTCGACGGCGTTGCGGGCCGTACGGGGGAACCATCGGGTGACGTCGGCTGATCCTGAAAATACGTATCAAGCGCTGGCCAAGTACGGACGCGATCTCACGGACGCGGCGCGCGAGGGCAAGCTCGATCCGGTTATCGGCCGTGACGAGGAGATCCGCCGGGTCATTCAGGTCCTCTCGCGTCGGACCAAGAACAACCCGGTGCTGATCGGCGAGCCTGGCGTGGGGAAGACGGCCATTGTCGAAGGTTTGGCTAATCGCATCATTGAGGGCGACGTGCCCGAAGGGTTGAAGGGGAAGCGGGTCATCGCCTTGGACTTAGGGTCCATGGTGGCGGGGGCCAAGTACCGAGGTGAATTCGAGGAGCGGCTGAAGGCTGTCCTCAAGGAGATCACCGACGCCGAGGGCGAGATCGTGACCTTCATTGACGAGTTGCACACCATCGTCGGTGCCGGGGCGGCCGAAGGGGCCATGGACGCCGGGCAGATGATCAAGCCCATGCTGGCCCGGGGTGAGCTTCGACTCATCGGGGCCACCACGTTGGACGAGTACCGGACGTCGATTGAGAAGGACGCGGCCCTGGAGCGGCGTTTCCAACCGGTCTTCGTCGGTGAGCCATCGGTGGAAGACACCATCGCCATCCTGCGTGGCTTGGCCGAGCGTTACGAAGTGCACCACGGGGTGCGCATTCAAGACGCAGCGTTGGTGGCGGCGGCTGTGTTGTCGGATCGCTATGTCACCGGTCGGTTCCTGCCCGACAAGGCCATCGATCTGATTGACGAGGCGGCCAGCAAGCTGCGGATTGAGATCGACTCCCTGCCCACCGAGCTTGATCAGGTGATCCGGCGCATTCGCCAACTCGAGATTGAGAAAGTCGCGCTCGAAAAGGAAAGTGACCCGGCGTCGGCCGAGCGCCTGGACCGTTTGGTCGGCGAGCTGGCCGAACTGGGCGAGCAGCGTGACGGCATGACGGCGCACTGGCAGCAAGAGAAGGCATGCATCGACACCATCCGCCTGCTCAAGGAAGAGCAGACGGCCCGGGGCGATGATGCCGTGCGGTTGGAGCGAGAAGGCGATCTGGCTGGAGCTTCGGCCATTCGTTACGGCGAACTGCCCGATATTGAGCAGCGGATCGTGGCCGCCGGCGAGGACCTGGCCAAGCTGCAGTCGGGCACGCGCTTTTTGAAGGAAGAGGTCGACGACGAGGACATCGCCGAGGTGGTGAGCCGGTGGACTGGCGTGCCTGTCTCCCGATTGCTCGAAGGCGAGATTGAGAAGCTGGTTCGGCTGGAGTCGACGTTGCATCAGCGAGTGGTGGGTCAGGACGAAGCGGTTTCGGCGGTGTCCAATGCGATTCGTCGGAGTCGGGCCGGATTGTCCGATCCAAACCGTCCGATTGGGTCGTTCTTGTTCCTAGGGCCTACGGGAGTTGGGAAAACCGAGTTGGCTCGTGCCCTGGCTGAGTTCTTGTTCGACGACGAGCGAGCCATCACCCGTATCGACATGAGCGAGTACATGGAGAAGCACGCGGTCAGTCGTTTGGTTGGGGCCCCTCCGGGTTATGTCGGTTACGACGAAGGCGGGCAGCTGACCGAGGCAGTTCGGCGGCGTCCTTATGCCGTGGTCTTGCTCGATGAGTTGGAGAAGGCCCATCCCGATGTCTTCAACATTTTGCTGCAGGTACTTGAGGACGGGCGCCTGACCGATGGGCAAGGTCGCACGGTCGACTTCACCAACACGGTGTTGATCATGACCTCCAACTTGGCCGGCGAACCCTCGCAGTACTTCAAGCCCGAGTTCATCAACCGCATTGACGAGATCGTCCGCTTCCGGCCACTGAGTCAAGCCGACCTGGCTGTCATTGTGGGTGTGCAACTTCGAAAGTTGGCCGATCGGTTGGCGGAGCGACGGTTGATACTTGAGGTGTCGGAGGACGCCGAGGCCTGGTTGGCTCGCGCTGGCTACGACCCGGACTTCGGTGCTCGGCCGTTGCGTCGAGTGTTGCAACGCCAGATTGAGGATCCCTTGGCTTTGGCGTTGCTCGAGGGGCGGTATTTGGAAGGTTCGACGGTGAAGGTGGACGTGGAGGACGACAAGATCGTCTTGGAGTAAGTACTGACGTGTTTGGGTTGAGGACCGGGACCGTTCTTTGGGGTGACAAAGAGGCCTTCACACCAACATCAACGCCGGCGCGGTGGAACACCACCTGGTGGCATTGATTTAAGCCGTAGCACACCGTGCTACAATGACAGCATGACGATAGAAGTCACCCAACGTCAGCTCCGCAATAACAGTGGCGAGATTATGCGTGGTCTCGACCATGGAGAGACCTACGTCGTGACTCGGAATGGAGTGCCTGTCGGTGAATTGACACCGTTACGACGACATCGATTCGTCAGCGCAGAAGCGGCTACGGCGATCTTCAAGAATGCACCCGGCATCGACGCTCGTCGACTACGAGAGGATCTTGACGCAGTTGTATCTCAAGAAATTCACCCTCGTGGCTGAGATCATCCGAGCCGCACGTGGCCTCATTGACACGTCAGTAGTGATCGACTTGGAACAAATCGATTCGATTGACTTGCCTGTTGAACTCGCTGTCAGTTCGATCACGATGGCGGAGCTGGCTGCTGGCCCCCATGCAACTCAGGACGCGGCCGAGCGCGCTCGACGTCAAGATCGGCTTCAGCGTGCTGAGGCAGCTTTCGATCCTCTACCGTTTGACAGCGAAGCATCGAGGTCTTACGGGAGGATTTACGCGGCAATCGTCTCAGCTGAAAGAAAGCCACGAGGAGCTCGTGCTGTCGATCTCCTGATCGCCGCAACGGCTTGTGCTTTGGATTTGCCCCTCTACACTCGAAATGCTGAAGACTTTGTGGGGCTTGAAGGAATCGTTGACATCATCTCAATCTGAATCACGTTCCGACATACACGAGTCAACGCCAAATCGACAAAGGGGCCGCTATGACATTCACAGAGGCAGAACTCAGCTACTTGGAGTCGCAACCACTTGGCCGCTTAGCGACCGTACAGCCAGATGGATCGCCACAAGTAAGTCCGATCGGCTTCTCCTACAACGCGGAGAACGGCACGATCGACGTCGGTGGATTCAACATGTCGAACAGCCAGAAGTACAAGAACGCCAGGCGTGATGGCCGAGTGGCCATCGTCATCGACGATCTCGCTTCGCAGGACCCGTGGCGCGTGCGATGCCTCGAAATCCGGGGAGACGCCGAGGTAACGCTTGATCCTGAAGCGGTGCCCGGCAAGGACGGATCGCTGATCCGTATTCGGCCCCGCAGGATCATCAGCTTTGGGATTGAGAACCAAGATCAAGCACCACATGAGATGACGTCCAACAATCGAGACGTCGACTGAGGAGGAGGGGGAGATCGAAAGTGGCCAGATACTCTCAAGGTGAGACCCCGATGATGTCAGAAATGCCATATTGACATCACACAGGTAAAGAGAGACAATCGTAGGCATGGCGCGTTCCGTCTTCCCACTCAGGTTTCGCCAGGATCACGTACGGGAACTTGTGCGAGTGATCGCAGAACGTGACGGCATCAGCCAGAACGAGCTCCTTGAGCAGGCTGCTGAGCATGAGGTCATCGCCCGAGGGGCACTTCTGGCCGATGATCTTGAGACTGCGGCGGCTCAATTGCGAATGATCACGGCGTCGGCCTACAGCGCCTTGGTCGATGCGAGCGTGGCGGGATTTGCCGAAGGCGAGGGGAACGTTGAACCACTACGCCCCAGAAGAATCTCCCGACCCCGACCAAGTGACACCATTGGTGCCATCGCTGCCTTCGAACATCGAGACTGAGGGTGGCCGGACGCAATTGGTCCGATGATGATCCAACCGACTCCTCGCAGATCATTGCCAACAGCAGGACCGCCGTTGATGTGGTGCGGACGGACGCTGACGCTCGGAGAATGCCGACTGCTGATGATCTGAGGGAGTGGCACCGAATGCTCTACGCGAATTGCAATGTGCCTGTCGCATGTTACGTGGGAAATTTCCGTGGTGACTCCGCATATCCGGAGCTCGTTGACTATGAGGTCGGGGTCGGGCCTTTACTCACCGACGGATTACCGGAATGTGTCGGCGTCTGGGCGTCTGATGTGGCAAGCGAGCTCGGCCTCTTTTTCCGCAATCTCCAGGCTGCACTTGGAACGCTTGACCAAGTGGTGACTTCGGGCACAATCCCCGGAACGGCGGACGTTCTCGGTGAGGTTGTCGGCCTTTCGGCGGCGGTGCATGGTGAGTGGATCCGCATCCACCCGTTCGTGAACGGCAACGGCCGGACTGCTCGGTTTCTCGTCGCGGGCATATCTTTGCGCTATGGCCTTCCGATCTATCTCACCCTTAAGCCGAGGCCTTTTGATGTCGCATATGCCCGGGCTTCAAAGCGCTCGATGGACAGACCGCCACACTTCATCGGGAGCCATGACGAAGCCAGGTCGGTCTTTGCCCATCTCTTGAGCTTGTCCTTGCTCAGTCCCTAACGAAATAAATTTGAACCGAGCGTTTCGGTGAGCAGAGCCAACATGGACTGCCACGAGCGACGTGCCGCATTGGCGTCGTAACCAATTCCTGGAATGCCCAATTCGCTGGCTTCGGGATCGGTGAAGCTGTGACCGACGCCCCCGTAGAGCTCGAGTCGCCAATCGGCAACGCCGGCCTCGCGCATCTCCACTTCAAATGCTGATCGCTGTTCCATGGTGGCGAAGGGATCCTCTGTGCCACTGCATAAGAGCACGCTGCCCTTGATGTTCCGGGAGTCTTCGGTCCGATCCGGGGTGTACCCAGGGTGGAAGCCGACTACGGCCTTCACATCGATACCGAGGCGAGCCAATTCAAGCGACACTTGCCCGCCGAAACAGAAGCCGATCGCCGCCACTCTGTTGGGATCGACCGCCGGTTGCGCCATGAGCACGTTGAAGCCGGCCAAGGCCAGC
>Ga0182030_10016041_pt1 | contig 14629 bp, 17 predicted proteins | sample 812S3MmetaG_FD_121299 | JGI IMG/M metagenome (GOLD analysis project Ga0182030, IMG submission 121299) | Permafrost microbial communities from Stordalen Mire, Sweden - 812S3M metaG (Illumina Assembly) | ecosystem: Environmental > Terrestrial > Soil > Wetlands > Permafrost | place: Sweden... | reverse complement strand
GGCCGACAAGGTGATCGTTTTGCCCTCGGTTGCTCGAGCATCGTCGATCCCGACGGCGTGGTGCTGGCCCGAAGCGAGCCCACCCGGCCCGGACTCATTGTCGCTGACGTCGAAGATCAGCGGCGCCCGGCCGACCCACGCGGCTGGGACGGAATCACCAACCCAGAGGTGGCCGCATCATTCCTGGAGCTGTGGCACCCGAAACCTGGATGACCCCGTAGCGCGAGAATCGGTTGATGAGTGCACCCGACAGCACGAGTCCGCCAGCGCACGTTGTCGTGGCTGTACTCCTGGTGCATTCGGGGCGGGTGTTGCTCTGTCATCGTACGGCCAGCCGCCAGTGGTACCCGGATGTGTGGGATTTTCCTGGTGGTCACCTTGAAAACGGAGAGACTCCGACACAGGCCCTCGTACGCGAATTGCGGGAAGAACTCAACATTGTCGTTGCGGAGCCGACGTACCCCGAACTGGCACGTCTCACCACCAGCGGCTTCGACATGCGAGTGTGGCTGATCGACCAATGGTCGGGAGAACCGATGAATGTGTCGTTCGACGAGCACGATGAGCTCGCCTGGTTTTCATCGGATGAGCTGCGTGGCCTCAAGCTCGCCGAGGAGAGCTATCTCTCGCTGCTCACCGAGGTCCTGGCGGGTCCACGCCACGATCAATAGCGCGGCGCTGAATCCATCGGCTCGACCGCTAACCGACCGAGACGGTCTCCCCAACGAAGTTCAAGAACTCCATGCACGCCCGCATCGCATCCGGGTCAAGCGAGTGATCCATCCCGAGGGTGCGCGAGAGTTCCCACGTATGCACAAGGGTGTCGGCGCAAATCAATTGGCCAACCAGCTCCTCGAAGGGTTGCTCGCCCAGTAGTCCACGAATGATTTGCGTGGCTTGCGCTGTGTCCTCGAGGGCGGCGCTCATTGAGCCGCTGGCACTGTGCCAGAGCTCGGTCAGTTCGCCGTTCTCGTCAACGCGGCCCGGCTTGGGCCCACCCAATGTGGCCAGCACCCGCTGCTGGGTGCTGATGACATGAGCCACCAATTGGCGCACCGACCAATCGGCGTGGGGGGTGGGGGCATCCCACTGATCTGGTGCAATTGCATTGACGCGAGGCGAGAATCCGGCGGCCACCAGCCCGTAGGTCGCAGCGATGTCGCGCATATAGGCCACGGTACCGGACCATTGGCGGCACCGCCCCGGCTACCGTCAAGGTGTGCCCGGCGTACCTCCCATCCGGTACCAATCGGCCGATGAAGACAGCGCCCGGTGGCTGGACTTCACCTTTCGTCCGGGCGACATTGTGATCAGCACCCGCTCCAAGAGCGGCACTACGTGGGTCCAGATGATCTGTGCGCTGCTGATCTTCCAGACGCCTGACCTGCCGGCGCCCTTGGCCGACCTCTCACCGTGGCTCGATTGGTTGATCACTCCAGCCGACGTGGTCTTCACCCGCCTCGACGCGCAAGAGCACCGGCGGTTCATCAAAACCCATACGCCACTCGACGGGATCGTCGTTGATCCTCGGGCCACGTACATCGTGGTGGCCCGGGATCCTCTCGATGCTGCGGTATCGCTCTACCACCAGAGCGCCAACATGAACCGAGACCGCCCGGCGGCCTTGCCGCCGCTGCATGAGTGGTTGTGCTCGTGGATCGACTGGGAAGGCAGCCCACAAGAGCAGATGGACTCGTTGCCTGGCGTGATGTGGCATCTCTCCGACGCATGGGCCCGGCGAGACCAAGCCAACATCGTTCTGGTCCATTACGACGACCTTTTGGGCGACCTCAATGGGCAGATGCAACGGCTAGCCGATCTCCTCGGTATCGCGGTCGACAACGACATGTGGGATCAGCTGGTGCACGCGGCACGCTTCGACCAGATGCGCGCGCAAGCGAGCCGTGCTATCCCAACTCCGGGAGGCATCCTCAAGGATCAGTCACGCTTCTTTCGTCAGGGCACTTCTGGCGAAGGTCGTCAAGTGCTCTCGCACGACGAGGTGACGCGTTACCGGAACCGAGTGAATGGTATGGCTCCGCCGGAGTTGGTGACGTGGTTACAGCGTTGAAGGGAATGATCCACTAAGTGAGACGGCTTCGCACCCACCAGACGGAAACGCCCGCCAGTATGAGCGCCAACACGACATAGAGGGCGGTCTCCAGTAGCTGGAAATCCCAATAACGACCGGCCGGTTGATAGGTCACCACGGCGTGGAACACGGCGGTCACGTGATTCGAACATGTCTGCATGCTGTTCTGCCCACCAGGGGCCTGATGGGTGGCGACGTTGCTGAAAGGACCTCCGCCGCTCACGTGGACATTTCCGTTACCGCTCGCTCCGCCCGACGGGCTGGGGACCGGGCAGGCCTTGTTGAGAAATGCCTGCGTCGGTGGCTGGCCGGCTGCGTTCACGAGATTGGTGGAATAGATCCAGGCGTTGGGCAAGCCCGGCTGACCGGCCTGCACCGAGGTGGCGCCATTGGGCGATCCGATGATTCCGACGATCTGGGTCGCCTTGTTTGACAGCACGAGGAGAAGTGGACTCAAGAGATGAGGCCGCACGTTGTCATCCAAGGTGTAGCGAGCGACCACGAAGGCAACGAGCGTGGCCGCCATGGCCGGCACCGACCGGCGGATCAGCACGCCGAGAAGGACCCCGAGCGCGAAAGCGAAGGCGGTGTACCCCATTGGAGTGATGCCTCGTTCGGCGAACACGCCGGTGGCGAAGCGATTCATGTTCGCCAGGTCGATCGGGCTGGACCACCAGGTCACCATCAGTGAGAAGATGCCGGAGACCGCCACCGCCACCAGACCCAGGACACAGAGCTTGATGGTGATCCATCGCACCCGTGTGACGCTCTGGGTCCAGGCCAGACGATAGGTGCCCGTTTCGAGCTCGCGTGCGATCAGCGGCGCACCCCAGAAAACCCCGATGAGCGCGGGGAGGATGAGGGCGAGCGCATTGAGGAGGTTCTGCAGTTGGTAATACGTCCCCTGCACGGGATTTTGACTGGTATTGCAGTTGCCCTCGGCCTTGCAGGTGGCCTGGTACACGTCGTTGAGGTGGACGAGGTGGGGACCGGTGATGGCCAACACGACGGCAGTGATGGCCAGCAGGCCACCCACGATGGCGATTGAAAAGCGGTACTGACGGATAGTGAGCCAGATCATCGCTGTATCCCCAATACCGGGCGTCCACTACGAGACTCGGAAGCGGCCTGACCCATGTAAGCCAGCACCAGATCTTCAAGACCGACCTCCTCGACCGTCCAGGCCGGATCGTGAATCGGATTCTCGGTGCGCACCAGAAACGTGCTCTGGCGTTCGGTGTGGCTGGCCTCAATTACTTCTTGGTTTGACGGGAGCGAGTTCGGGTCCCGTCGAGGCCCGATGAGGCGACGATGCGAGGCCCGCAGGTCATCGACTTCTCCGGCCAGACGTACGCGGGAGGCCACCAGGACGACCAGGTAGTCACAAACTCGTTCAAGGTCGGCCACCAGGTGCGAGGAGAGGATGATGCTCACCTCGTGCTCAGCCACCGTCTCCATGAGAATCTGGAGGAACTCCCGTCGAGCCAGCGGATCCAGGCTGGCTACCGGCTCGTCGAGGACGAGCAATTCGGGCCGCTTGGCCACCGCCAACGTGAGGGCAAGTTGGGCTCGTTGGCCGCCTGACAGCTTTCCCGCTCGCTGCTTGGGGTCGAGACCGAGTTGGTCAATCCGGTTTTCGGCGGCTGCCTGGTCCCAATTCGGATTGAGGTGCGCACCGATTCCGAGGTGATCGGCCACGGTCAGTCCCGAGTAGACGGGAGTGTCTTGAGCCACGAAGCCGACCCGACCCAATTGCTCGGGGTCGCTGGCCGGTGTTTGCCCCAGGACAGCGATCGAGCCCGACGTCGGTCCGAGAAGACCGACGGCGAGGTTGAGCAAAGTCGACTTGCCAGCACCATTCGGGCCGACCAGACCCACGACATGTCCCGACGGGATCTCGATAGTGCAATCGGTCAAGGCCGACTTTCGCCTATACCGCTTGCCCAGGCCGGTGGCCTCAATAACGGCGGTCAAGCTACGCCCTCCGAAGAGGAGGACCAAAAGGAATCTCGGAAGAGCGCTTCGATGCTCTCGTCGTCCAACCCGGCCCGGCGCGCCTTGGCCAGCCACCGTCCCAGTTCCGCTCGCAGCGGCCCATGCGCGGCCAGGGAGGGATCGGCCAGGGTCTTGGTCACGAAAGTGCCGATGCCAGGCCGAGCCGCCACCAGCCCGTCGTGTTCAAGTTCCCGGTAGGCCTTGAGCACGGTGTTGGGATTTATGGCCACCCGGGCCACCACCTCTTTGACGGTCGGGAGCTGATCCCCTTCATGCAGCAATCCGAGCCGCAAAGCCCGGCGCACCTGCTGCACAATCTGGAGATAGGGAGACACGCCCGAACCAGTGTCCAATCGGAATTCAATCATCTCGCCTCTATTTAACTAGGTTGCTAGTTAAATATGCACCAAGTTACCCGACGTGTCAATACCGACCCCGATGACTGGCTGAACGTGGCACTGGCGACGGCCGAATGCTCCTTAGCTACATTGCCAAGCAAGTCCGATGTAAGTGCGTATGGATGGGTGACGAGCCGCTGGCGCACAGCGTGATCATCAAACAAAGATAAGAAAGAGAAGACAGGAGCGAGTCGTGGCTGACCCCGCCAAGATTTTCTACAAGAACCCATATTTCGACGGCCAGTTAGCTCGCACCCTCGCTGTCGCCACAGTGGATGCGGCGGATTTGGGTGAAACGATGGCGACGGCCCGCCGGGTGGGCAAGCTCAATGGTCAGTCTTGGTTCGATGCGTGGTCCAATACGGCAGATGTTGCTCGAAAAACCGGCGATGTGGCGCTCCAGTCGGGCGATCGAGTCAGCGCTCGCAACGCCTTTTTACGAGCGAGCGAGTATTGGCGCCAAGCGTTCTATTTCGTGAGGGCGAACCTCGACGACCCGCGGCTTCAACGCGGCTACGGCGCTCATGTCGACACGTTTGGCGCGGCGCTGGAGCTGCTGGACATCCCGGCCGAAAAAGTGCAGATTCCGTACGAAGACACGACGGTCGTGGGGTACTTCTTTGCACCGGCTGATGATGGCCAAGTTCGGCCCACCCTGGTCTTTCCGTGCGGGTACGACTCAACGGCCGAAGCTGGGTGGGGCAATGTGGCTCCTGCGGTCGAGCGCGGCTACAACGCATTGGTTTTCGAGGGACCCGGACAGGGCGAGGCTCTCTACACTCAGCGGCTCTTTTTTCGGCACGATTTTGAGCACGTTCTCTCGCCTGTTCTGGACTGGCTGGCCACTCGGCCCGAAGTCGACCCAGCGCGCGTGGGACTTATTGGGCGATCGTTCGGCGGGTACCTGGCCCCTCGAGCCGCCGCCTTCGAGCACCGAATCGCCGCGTTGGTGTGCGACCCAGCCCAACCAGATATGGCGGCGCGCCTTCCAGGCGGTTTTATTGGCAAGGTGGCCACGCCGGTGGTGAATGTACAGACGCGTGTGAGTGAAAGTAGGGCGGAATTCTTTGGAGCCCGCATGGCGGCGCATGGGATCGACTCGATTAGCCGCTACTTCGCCGAACTACGTCGCTTCACCATGCTGGACGACGCCAAGCAAATCACGTGCCCCACACTAATTATCGAGGCCGACAAAGACTTCGCTGGCGGCAGCGGCCAGGAATTGGCTGACGCCATGGTGGCGCAGACGGAGCTCGTGCACCTCACCGAGGCCCAAGGGGCCGAAGGTCACTGTGCTGGCTTAGGCCAAGAGGTGTGGGCGAGTGTCGTCTACGGGTGGCTTCAAAAGGTGCTGCCGACCACGACGATTGCCGCTGACGCTCACCGTTCGTAGACCTCCCGTCGGTGGGCCATTCGCAGGACGAGCACGAGGAGCTCGCCGTCTCGGATCTCGTAGATCACTCGGTAGTTGCCGGTACGCACGCGCCACTCTCCTGCACCGCCAACAAGGCGAGTGGCAGCTGGCGGTCGAGGATTCTCGGCCAGCAGTTCGATCGCAGCTTGGATTCGGCGTCTGACGGTTGGGTCGAATTTGCGGAGCTGGCGTGCAGCCGCTGGTGACAGCGAGATTGCGTACGTCACGTCAGGCCGAGATCCGCCTTGACCTCGTCCCATGGGATCGGCTGTTCACCGGTGGCCTTCATCTCAGCCCGTGCCGCTTCTGCTGCCCTGATGTCCGCCATATCCTCAGCTAGCTCAATAATGCCCTTGAGATCGTCGGCGTCAATCACGGCAGCGACGCGACGTCCTCGTCGCGTCAGGTAGACGGGCTCGTGCTCGACATGTGCCTGATCGATGATCGCGGCTAGGTGTTTGCGTGCCTCAGTGATATTCAGCGACTCGGTTCTGCTCATGTACATATTGTACATAAGCATCAATAGATGTACTCATCTTCCCACTCCAATCACACCATCGCCGAACCTGATATCGAAGTATTCAGCCATTCGCTGGGCAGGAGTACCAAGGAGCATTCCGGATGGCACTCGACGCTCTTCATCTTGAAGCCATGATTGCGACCTCAGGCTTGAGCCACCGCGATGGCGACTCGCTCACTCCGGGTTGGTACATGCGTGAACCTGCAGTGGAAGCGGCTTCTGTCAGGTGCCGCTTTCGTGTGGTGAGTGATACTTCACTCCGTGGCGGACTTCCACGAAAGCAAGAAATAAGAGGAACATCGTCAGCAGGACAGTTCCTGCAATAACGATGAATCTGTCGAGACTCTCTTGACGAATATGCCTGTTCCCGAGGTCATAGGCCACCAACCCGATAAGTCCGCCGAAGACGTTTGTGATGACATCAGTGATGTCTGTGGCTCCGATGGCGAAGATGTACTGGATGATCTCGGCCGTGAGGCTGAAGACCACCACTACGAGGAGCTTGCGCCAAAAATCGAGTTGCTTGAAGTTGATCGCCAACAACAATCCAAACGGAATGAAAATCAGAACGTTTTCGACCATCTCCCTTGAACTGCCGGAGGAGTTGGAGAACGGAACCAAGTTGATGCTTCTCTTGTCGTAGTGCAGCACTGAAGTGATATGAACTGAGAACTTGAACAGAATCAGCCATACCAAGACAACCGTGTACACAGCGAACAGCACTTTCGATAGTGTCTTCACGAGGGCTTTCGGGGTGAGTTCCGGATGACGAAGCAGGTCAAGGACTAGCGAACGCACATGATGGCACTTGACGCGATCATCAATGGGGCCGATCCCTCAGCGCCGCGACTCATTCGGGTCTCCCGGATCGGCGTGGTTGCCGATCTCGGCGTCTGAGCAACGATTTTTCCCGCCACCCTTCCCTAGGGCAACAGCCGAGCCGACTCCGGCTCAAGGTGCACCGTGGCGTGCGAGATCGTGCGCAGCGCCGAGGCCGGGCACGCCGTCGAGATCGGCCCCAACAAGGCAGCCCGCACTGGCTCGGCCTTGCGAGCCTCGGGGACGATGGCCAGCACTTGGGTCGCCCGTAACAGAGCGGGAATGGTCACAGTCAAGGCGTGGGTCGGCACCGCGTCCATGTTGACGAAGTGTCCTTCGTTGACCTGTTGTTGACGGCACGCCGCCTCGAGCTCGACCACTTTGACGTCGAGGGGGTCATCAAAATCAGCCACCGGCGGGTCATTGAAAGCCAGGTGCCCGTTCTCGCCGATACCCAAGACGCACACATCGAGCGGGTAGGTGCGCAACAGACCGGCGTACCGCACACATTCAGCCTCGGGGTCACCCAAGCCTTCGACGTAGTAGGCGGCCTTGGGTGACGTCCGCTCCACGATCCGTTCGCGGATGTACTTGCCGAATCCGGCCGGATGGTCCGGGCCGACGCCCACGTACTCGTCCATATGGAAAATGACCGTGTCAGACCAGGGCACATCCGGCGTCTCTGTCACCAGGGCCTCAATGAAACTCAACTGCGAATTTCCGGTGGCGAACATTACATGGGCCACGCCTCGAGTCCCAACGGCGTCTCGCATCAGGCCAGCCACTTGGTCAGCTGCGGCCCGGCTCATGGTGGCGATGTCGGGGTGGCGATACACGGTGGCGCCATCGAAAGTTTCTGAATTCGTCATGACGGGCAGAATGATAGGTGGACCTCAGGCAGACTGGAACAAATGAGAGACGTAGCCCTACCGACACCAACGCAATTCGAAGCCGCCTGGGACGTGGTGCGGCGCCACCTGCCTGTGACCCCGATTATCGCCGCCCCCCAACTCGGCGAACGGCTCTCACTCAAGGTCGAGACCGTCCAACCCACCGGGTCATTCAAAGTTCGGGGTGGCTTGGCCGCCGTGGCGGCCACCCTGGCCTCGGATCCGGACCGAGCAGTCGTCGGTTCATCGGCCGGAAATCACGGTCTCGGGCTGGCCTACGCCGCCGCCCAGCTCAAGGCCGATGTGACGGTGGTGGTGCCAGCGAAAGCCTCAGCAGCGAAAGTGTCCGCCCTCAAACAATTCGACGTGCACCTGGTGCAGCACGGCGATGGCTACAGCGAGGCCGAAGCGCTGGCTCTCGAGATCATGGAACGAGATGGCAGCCGGTATGTCTCGCCCTACAACGACCCCGATGTCGTCGCCGGCCAGGGCACTATCGCCAGGGAGTTGCTCGAGCAGGTGCCGAATTTGGGCACGGTCGTGGTGCCAGTCGGCGGGGGAGGGTTGATCGCCGGCCTGACCCTCGGGCTCGCCGGATCAGGGGTCACTGTCATCGGTGTCGAATCTGTGGCGTCACCCTCGGCCAGCTCGGCCATTGCCGCCGGAGGCATCGTCCCCATCACGGTGACTGCGACGCTGGCCGATGGTCTGGCCGGCAATCTCGAAGAGGGGTCCGTCACCATCGATGTGTTGTTGCAGCATGACGTGCACGTCCTGACGGTCACCGAGTCGGACATCCGCTCGGCCATGACCTATGCCGTGCAACAGATGGGCCTGGTCCTCGAGGGCGCCGGAGCAGTTGGAGTAGCGGCCGTGCGATCGGGCCTGATTCCACCCAACGAAGAGGGAAAGGAAACCGTCGTGCTGTTGACCGGTCGCAACATCGCCCCAGCACTGCTCGAAGAGGTGCTCAGTGCCTGACGTCGACCTGGGCGACGTGACGCTGAACTACACCATCACCGGCGAGGGCGAGCCGCTTCTCCTCATCTGCGGGTGTGGGCAGCCGGCTGTGGCGTGGCATATGCAGATCGTGCCGGACCTGGTGGCTGCTGGCTACCAAGTGATCACTTTCGACAACCGTGGCGTGGCGCCCTCTTCGTCGCCACCGGCGCCATACACGTTGGAAGGGATGGCGGCTGACGCCTTGGCCTTACTCGATCACCTCGGGTTGGATCAGCCGGTGCGCATCGCCGGCCACTCATTGGGCGGGTGGATCGCCGAGATACTGGCCATCGATCACCCCGACCGCGTCAAGTCCGCCGCGCTCATGGGCAGCGCCAACAAGCCCACCGCGTGGGAGATCGCCATCACCACGGTGGAACGCGACATTGCCGCCCTCGACGCCAACCTGCCTCCGCTCTTCTACGCCACCGAGACCTTGCGCTATCTCCCCATCGCCGACATTCAGAACGACGACATTGTCAGCACTTGGCTGATGTTCACGGCCGACTTACCGCCCTGGCCCAACCCAGGAGCCCTGGGCCAATACGAAGCGGCGCTGGCCTGGTCGACCGATCCCATCCGCACCACGCGCTGGCCCGAAATCACCGTGCCCTGCCTGGTCCTGGCTTTCGAACACGACGTCGATTCCCCGCCCGCCAAGGCCCGCGTCGCCGCCGAAACCATTCCCGGCTGTGAGTACAAAGAAATCATGGGCTCAGGACACATCGGCATTATCACCCATGCCGGCGAAGTGTCCGCTCACCTCATCGACTTCTTCGGCCGGAACTGAACCCGACCGACCCCCCTCTACCAGTCAGCCCACCCAGTCGGCGTCACCGATCCGGTAATCGTGCGCGGGTCCACCGACGTGCCGATCTCCGAAGCTTGGTAGACGGCGAAGCAGAGTTGCAGCACCTTGATGGCCGCTTCGGGACTCATGTCGGCCGGCGTTCCACCGAGCAGAGAGTCAATGAAGTGCTGTGACGAGCGGACGAATCCGGTAGCCCAGTCGGCATCAATGTCGGTGAACTCGGTCGTCTTGATCTCCTTCTCGGTGCCGGTAAACAGCATCACGGGCGGGAGGTCGAGCATCTCACCGGTGGCCCGAGTGACCCAGATTTGCCCCTCGTCACCGGTGATCTCAAAGAATTCGTCTGCGCCGTAATAACCCGACCGCATGTAGAACTTGGGCGCATACTGCACTTCCATGGTGCCGAGCACCGAAGGATCTTCGTATTCAAAAATGACGGCACACGGCTCAAAGAAGAGGTCGCGACGCCTGACCACCGCTTGGACAGCGGTGATGTCGAGGTCGAGCAACCACAAGGCCATGGCGTACTTGTGCACCATGTCATCGAAGAGGTGGCCGCCCGGGCTGCGCTTGTCGAGCCGCCAGCCGTAACCCTCGGGGCGCAGCGCAGCCGAGAAGTCGGACGTGGTCTGGCCCACCAGCGTACGGATGCGCAATGAGGTCGGCTTGCCGATGGCGCCGTCGGCCACCAACTTCTTGGCCAGCTCCAGCGGTGGGTAATGCACGAAGCACTCGCTGATGCGCAGCGTTTTGCCGGATCGTTCGGCCGCCGCTTGCATGGCCCGGGCTTCCTCCACGGTGTTGGAAACGGGCTTTTGCACTGAGACGTGCTTGCCGGCTTCGAGGGCGGCGATGACGTGGTCGTGATGCAGGTGCGTCGGCGTCAGGATCTCAACGGCATCGATCGATGAGTCGGCCAACATGGCGTCGAGGTCGGAGTAGTAGGTAGCGACACCGCCACCCCCAACCGAAGCCGCACTCCACTCCTCAGCCGCCGCCCGCCCAATGGCCTCGTCGAGGTCGCACACTGCGGCGATCTCGCAGCGAGGATCACCCAAGTAGCCCTGCACGTTCATTACGGCAATGTTCCCCGCGCCCAGCACACCCAGCCGAATCTTGTCAGTGGCCACTACCTATTCCCCCTCGCTACCTTCGCTCTTACCGAATGCGCCTGCAGTAGCTGCCGCCGCGATCCGCCCATCGTCCCATCCCAGCACACTCTTCAGCACATCGGTGGTGTGTTGACCGACCGTCGGTGCCTTGCTCGGTGTCGGCAGTTCCTCGCCCACGAAGTGCAGCGGCGTGAAGAGCTGATCCGATCCCAGGTCCTTGGCCGGCAACAGCGGGAACCGATCCAAGAACTGCGGATCCTCCAGCAGCGTCTTGGGCGTGTTGACCGGCGCCATCGGCGTATTGACTCGACCGCCGAACTCGAGCCACTCCTCCGAGGTCTTGGTGCGGAAAATGTCACGCAGCTCATGCTGGAGTTCACGGTTGCCCTGAGCGTGATCCGCATACTTGGACCCGGGCCAACGTTCGAAGAGGTCCATGCGGTCGACTCCCTCGCAGAAGTTCTTCCAGAACGCTTGCTCGCTGGCCATGAAGAGCACGTGCTTGCCGTCGCTGGCTTCGTAGACCTGATAGCGGACGCCCTCAATCATCCCGGCCGTGCCCGGTGCCCGCCGCTCGTAATCATCCGAGGCATTCCCAGTGACTTCTGACTCGGGTCGCTCATAGGCCCGCCAGGTCTCGCTGCGCAGCCAGTCCATCGCCGCTGCGGCGTCGGATTGGGCCAGCTCCACGTACGAGCCTTCGCCGGTTTCTCGAGCCCGCAAGACGGCAGCCAGTATGCCGAGGGCGCCGAACAGTGGACCAGCGTGGATCCCGATGGAAGCGTGTTCCGGAATGTAAGTGAACCCCTCATCATCAGTCGCCACATTGACGATCCCAGCCCAGGTGTCATACGCCACACCGTGGCTGGGGAAGTCGCGATAGGGCCCGGTCATCCCGTATCCCGAGATGGTGCAGAAAACGATCTTGGGATTGATCGCTTTCAAGTCATCGAAGCCCACCCCGCGACGTGCCAACGATCCGGGTCGCATTGCTTCCACCACCGCATCCGCCGACACGACCAGCTCCTTCATGATGGCCACTCCCTCCTCGGTGCGCAGGTCCAGCACCAGCGAGCGCTTGCCCCGGTTGAGGTGAAGGTGCATCAGGGAGACGCCCTCGACGATGGGCCAGGTCATCTGGCGGATGTAGTCACCGTTCGGCGGCTCGATCTTGATGACATCGGCGCCCAGGTCGACCAGGGGTGTGGTGATCTGGGCCGGCCCGAGCGCCGAACACTCAATGATCCTCATCCCATGCAGCGGTGCTTCCGTAGCCATCAATCCTCCTGTCGTGAACGGGCGGATCGTAGCGGCCACCCGCCCGCACTGTTAAGCCCGGATCCGGACATACTGGAAGCGTGGATACTGAACCGCTCGACCAGGCACTCTCCCTTTTCGCCGGCACAGCGCCCGAGTTCGGTCGCTACGGCTTTGCCAATCACGGCCCAATGGCGGCAGAAGTCCTGGTGCAACTGGGTCGGGCCGACGCCGTGGCCTCCTGGTCGGCCGATTACGCCAGGCAGCTCAGCCCGGCGCCCCTCCCGGCCCCCAAGGCGCTGAGCGACGAGGACTGGCCTGGTGCGTTGGGGGATCCGGCCGCGTTCTCCGACTGGCTCACCCTCTTCGAGACCGAAATGGCCGATCGCCCGGTCAAGGCTGTCGTGGGGGAGTGGATACCGCGCCTGGTGCCCGGAACGGTCGGCGCGGCGGCCCACGGGCTCATCCGTACCGCCCATGGCCTGCGAGCTCTCGGCCAAGCCGACACCCCGGCTCGACGCGTCGAAGTCGCCACCGGATTGGCGTACTGGGCCTCGAAGTATCAAGAGCTTCCTGGTCCACCTCTCTTCATCGGTCACCAGGACGCACTCGAGGCCATCGCCGCCCTTCCCTACCTACCGGAAGAAGCACCTCATACGTTCCTCATTACCCAACGCGTGCTCCATGTAGCCGACATCTCTGACGAATTCGAACAGGGCGTGGCGTCGCTCGCCCCAAGAGGTGATGCCATCACCATGCTCGACGCTCTGGCCGTCGAAGGTGCCAAGGCATATCTGCGTAATGCCGAGGACGGACACGCAATTGCCATGCTGCACACCATCACAGCGCCATTGGCGCTTGAACTCGTGCTCCCATGGCTCTCTGTCGAAGACCGCGATGCCGCGGTCGCTTATGCCTGGCAGGCCATCGCCGCGATCCATGTCGCCTACGGGATTGAGCGCAACGCTGACATTGACGAATGGGACCCAGTTCTTTCGGCCGATGAGCTGATCGACCAGGCTGTCTCGTCAGGTGATGCGCACGCCATCAAGCTGGCCGAAGCGGCCTTGCGCAGCTACGCAAGGACGACAGATGTGACGTTGCTGCAAGCTGCAGCTGATGCATCGGAGCGTTTCTAAGGCTGAATTGCCCGACGACCGGCCCAAGGGCTCCGTGGCTACCATCTGGCCATGGACTATCGGACACTTGGTCGTACTGGCGTAAAAGTAAGCCCGCTGTGCTTAGGGGCGATGATGTTCGGGGCGTGGGGAACCTCTGACCACGACGAATCGATCCGCATCATTCATCGAGCGCTCGACGCTGGCATCAACTTCGTCGACACCGCCGACGTCTACTCCATGGGTGAGTCCGAAGAGATCGTTGGGAAGGCCCTGGCTCAGGTCAAGCGAGAGAAAATCGTGCTGGCCACCAAGGTGCACGGCACCATGGGCCGCGACCCCAATGCCCAAGGCAACTCGCGCCGGTGGATCATTGCCGGCTGCGAGAACAGCCTGCGCCGTCTCGGCACGGATTACATCGACCTCTATCAAATCCATCGCCCATCACCCGACACCGACATTGATGAAACGCTCGGGGCTCTCACCGACCTCGTACACGCCGGCAAGATCCGATACTTCGGGAGCTCAACCTTTCCCGCACATGAGATCGTCGAAGCGCAGTGGGTCGCCGAACGACGAGCTCGAGAACGCTTCGTCACTGAGCAACCTCCCTATTCGATCCTGGTGCGCGGGATTGAGGCCGATGTACTGCCCACGTGTCAGAAGTACAACATGGGCGTGCTGTCATGGAGTCCCCTGGCCGGCGGATGGCTCTCCGGAGCATTTGGTTCCGGAAAAGACAACACCAGCCGTCGATCAGCCATGCTTCCTCATCACTACGACATGTCCCTGCCCGGAAACAAACAGAAGCTCGACGCGGTCAATGCGCTGCATGAGTTGGCCGATGGAGCTGGGCTGAGTCTGCTCGAGCTGGCGTTGGGGTTCGTCCTCGAACACCCAGCAATCACGTCACCGATCATCGGACCACGCACCATGGAGCACCTTGAGTCGCAATTGCCCGCGCTTGAACTTCGCCTCAGCGTCGACGTCCTCGACCGGATTGACGAGATTGTGCCCCCAGGGATCGATCTGAATGTCACCGATGTTGGCTGGGTCCCTGCTGCCATTGAACAGCCCGCCCTCCGGCGCCGCCCTCGCTAAGCCAAGCTTCACCCGAGCTACATCATGTCTTGATCATGGCCTGATCGAGTACTTCGATTTAGCAATTTCATAGATGTTCAAGGGAGAGCACCCTGGCCCT
>Ga0182030_10016040_pt1 | contig 14630 bp, 10 predicted proteins | sample 812S3MmetaG_FD_121299 | JGI IMG/M metagenome (GOLD analysis project Ga0182030, IMG submission 121299) | Permafrost microbial communities from Stordalen Mire, Sweden - 812S3M metaG (Illumina Assembly) | ecosystem: Environmental > Terrestrial > Soil > Wetlands > Permafrost | place: Sweden... | reverse complement strand
TGCCGACTACAGTCTGCCACTTGCAGCTTAATTAAATAAGCTGCCGTCTTCCACGGCTTCGCCTATGGGCTGTGAGCGGACGTCATACAGTAGGCTGGCGGTTGCGGCTCGGTCCGTGTTGCAACCGCGAGATCATCGGACTAGTTTCTGGCCCATCTTGTCCGTTCTGAGGGTCCGGAGCGAAACCAAAAGGAACCGGGCAAAGCATGAACACTCCTGGCTGACAGCGATTTCGGACGCGGGTTCGACTCCCGCCGCCTCCACCATATTTAAGTCGTTATTAATCAATAGAATATCTTCAACAGGGAAAACTGAAGGGCGTTTTGTACGTGAAAAGAAGCAGAGTCGGCTGATCGGTTTCTTCTGGGCATGTATGCGCCGGGGCTATCTCTTGCAGAAGCCGGCCTTGGGGCTAGGCAAGATCAAAGTCGTACAAATCCCGACAGATTGCTTCCCCTGTGACGAATTCGAACGGATCATCGAGGCAACTTAGCGAGTCAGCGCCAGTATACCGACGTCCCATCTTACCCTTACCGCAGGTTATCCGTCGCAGGCTCGGGGTGAATCGTCACTCGATCCACCTCCGGGCACTCCATCTTGAAGCGGTCTTCGAGCGCGGTGATCGCCAGATGCACGCATTGCATGGTCAGATCGTCGGGCAGCGTGCAGTGGCAGGAGACGCCGGTATGCTCACCCGAGCGAGCCACCCGAATATCATGCACGTCCACAATCTCGGCAATCTGCTCCGCCGTCGCCAGCAGCGCCTGCTCGATGCGGCGGTTCTCCTCGACCTTTTCCGCGGGTTGTTCGATGGTGGCCGGTTCACTTTCGATGTGAGATAGCACCGCATCGATCTCCGGCACCTTGCGCAGAATCTCGGCCTCCATCGAACAGACAAAGTTGTGCGCCGCCAGCAGCGGCAGCGTTTCATCCAGCTCGATGTGCAGTTCCACGCGCAGCCGTCCCTGGTGCGACTGCACGCTCAGATCGTGCACGCTCACATTGTTGCGCGCGGCCACCGCCCTCACCCGGTCGAAGATGCTTTCGGCCCGGGCCTGCCGCGGCACCGTGTGAATCACAACGTCGGCCTCGGGCAGCGTGCGCTGCACCGCCTCGGTAGCCTCGCGCACCAGTTCTCCGGTGTGCTCGAAGGTATAGTGCCGGGGCAGCGCCAGCGTCAGGTCGGCAAAGTAATTGGCCCCGGCGCGGCGCACCCGTGCCTGCTCGATGGAGAGCACCCCCGGCACCCGCGCCACTTCCTCCATTAGCCGCCGCCGTGTCTGAGCCGGAATTTTGTCCATCAGCACCCCAACCGCCTCGTTGCCCAGGCGTACAGTCAGGCGCAGAATCAGCAGCGAAACCAGCACTGCGGCCACGGGGTCGGCATAGCGCAGCGAGCCGATGCCAAAATGCACGCCAATCCAACTGGCTCCCAACCCGCAGAGCACCGCCAAGGACGACCAGATATCGCTGGCAAAGTGGAAGGCGTCGGTCGCCAGCGCCGATGAGCCGGTGCGGTCGGCCACCTCCCGCAACTTCCGCGACCGCCAGAAATCCACCGCGATCGAGCTGACCACCACTGCAACCGGCCAAATCGAATTCCGCATCGGCACAAAATGAATCATCCGCTGGATCGCCTCCCAGATGATCCAGCCGCTCGATACCGCCATCAGAATGACTTCGCCGAATGAGGAGAGGTTCTCCACCTTGCCATGGCCGTAGGTATGATCCTCGTCGGCCGGCATGTCGCTAACCCGAACCGAGAAGAAGGTCAGCGCCGCGCCAATCATGTCCAGCCCGGAGTGCGCTGAATCGGAAAGCACGCCCAGGGAGCCCGACATCAACCCCGTCACCAGCTTCAGCAGCGTCATCACCGCCGCCGCCAGCATCGAGTGCAGCGCCACGCGCCGCTTTTCAGCGGAAAATCCGGCGATTTTGGCCGCGTCGGGAGTCATCGTATCCTTAAAAACTTTGCACAAGGCGATGCTTTGAAGGGGACGGGCTTTAGCCCGTCCGTTTGCAGGAAGAGGAATCTTCGGCTTTAGCCGCTGAGGGAATCCGAATTTCCAGAAGATCGTCCCTCAGGGGCTGAAGCCCTCGAACTTAGCTGTTCTGAATGTACGGGCTAAAGCCCGTACCCTTCAACTGCGCAATTCCTTCGACTAGCTCTCAGTCTGTGGCGATGCGCGCCGCCGTGTACAGCCCGGCAATCCCCAAGGTATACGGCTGCCACGCGCATTTTGCAAACCCTGCAGCTTCCATCAGCTTCAGCATCCGCGGCGGCGGCGGAAAATTGCCCACCGAAGCGGGCAGATAGCTGTAGGGTCCTGCCTTGCCACAAACGATGCGCCCAATGGCCGGCAGTACCCGCCGGAAGTAGATTGCATAGGCCTTGCCGAGCAGTCCTCCCGGCTCACTAAAATCCAAAATGCCCAACTGCCCTCCCGGCCGCAGCACGCGGTTGAATTCGCGCAATCCGGCCTCGTAGTTGGCCAGATTGCGAAAGCCAAAGGCGCTCACAATCAGGTCCACCGACCCGGACGGGAGCGGCAGGTGCAGCGCATCGGCCTCGATCGGTACTGCGTACGGCGCTCCAAGTACTGCGTACGGCGGGCTCACCCCTTGCGCACCCACGCCTGGCCTGCCAAACTTCTTCGCTCCCCGGCTCAGCATTCCCCGCGCAAAATCCACCGCCAGAACCGGCCTCGCGCCCGCTGGCCGGCGCTTCAGCAGGGCCTTCGTCATATCGCCGGTGCCGCAGCAAACGTCCAGCACCGCCGCATCCGGGTCAGCGAGCACCGCCCGGAAGCGGTGCGCCGTCCGCCACCACCACAGCCGGTCCACATTGGCCGAGAGCACGTGATTCAGCAGATCGTAGCGAGGCGCAATCGCGTCGAACATCTGCCGCACCGCCTGCGCCGCGCCGGCCTCATCCTCGGTACCCTGCGGTTTGGCTCCGGTCGTGGTCATCGAACATCCTTGCGGAGTGTGAATGTAAAAGTGTGAGTGTGAATGTGTGAGTGTGAATGTGTGAGTGTGGGGAAAGATCGCACTCCACACTCACACTCGCACTCCCGCGCCCTGTGCCAGCATATAGCCCACCGCGGCCTCCAACTCGGCAGCCGTCACGTCTTCCACCACCCCAGCGTTGCCGATGCCCAGCGGAAGCACGAAACGCCGGACTCCACCGACGTTTTTCTTATCGCCGCCGGTAGCCGCCAGCACCTTTGCCGCGCGCAGCTTCAAGGGCGGCAGCGGCCCGTAAAGATGAATCAGCGATTCCAGCCGGGCAAATTGAGCGCCGGAGATCGTCCTCCGCTGCCGGGCCAGGTGAAGCGCGGCCACCGTGCCCCATCCCACCGCCTCGCCGTGCAACAGGACTTTGTAGCCGGTGGCCTGCTCAAGGGCGTGGCCCACGGTATGCCCCAGGTTCAGAATCATGCGCAGCCCGCTTTCACGCTCGTCCAGATGCACCACTCCGGCCTTCATGCGAATTGACGCGGCAATCACCTTTTCGAGAGCCCGCGGGTCGCGCTTGAACACGTCTTCTGAGTTTTGTTCCATGAAGCGCACCAGAGCCCGGTCGCGAATGATGCCCGACTTGACGCTCTCCATCAATCCGGCCCGCAGTTCCCGGTCCGGGAGCGTCCCCAGCACCCCAATATCGGCAAAGACCGCTCGTGGATGGTAAAAGGCGCCCACCAGGTTCTTGCCCTCAGGCAGATTTACGCCTGTCTTGCCGCCCACCGACGAATCCACCTGCGACAGAAAGGTCGTTGGAACCTGAACATAGGCCATGCCGCGCATGAAAATCGAGGCCAGAAAGCCGCCCATGTCGCCCACAATCCCGCCGCCAAAGCAAATCAAAAGCGACCCGCGATCGCCGCCCGCCTGCGCCATCTGCCGCGCCAGGTGTTCCACGCTGCGGAGAGTTTTGTGCTCTTCGCCGGGAGGCAAAAATAGCACCACCGGAGGCTCGGCAAAAGACTGCTGCAGGCAATGCCCCCACAGCGCCCAGATCTCCGGCGAGGTGACGACAAAGACCCGCCGCGGAAGGCGGCCGATAGCCCGCTCGATGCGCTGGGCCAGCGACTCAATCAGTCCGCTGCCGGTTATGACTTCGTATTTTGCCGATGGCGTATCTACTCGTATCGTCTGCACGGTACTTCCATCCTAAATGCCGGCTCCGACCCTGAGAATGGGCGCCCCAGAGCCAAGAGCCCCACGAACAGGTCTTCATCCGTGGGGTGGAGAGCCTGCTCTGAGCGTAGTCGAAGGGTCTCGCATTTGAGAGCTGGGATCATGGCGAACAAATGCAAAGCGGCGGAGCTGGTATGCTCCGCCGCCTCTTGCACAACCCCGCCGCCTGATTCATCAGCTATAGGTTACCTGTGTCCGCCACCGCCGCCGCCAGCGTGTCCGCCACCGCCGCCGCCAGCGTGTCCACCGCCGCCGCCGGCATGGCCGCCGCCACCACCGCTATGCGAAGCTGCTGCATGGGATGCGCCGCCACGCGCCGCTGCAACGTGCGAGGCGCCCCCGGCGCGTACTGCCGATCCGCCGCCGCCGCGCGCCGATCCGCCGCTGGCGCGATAAGCTCCTCCTCCGCCGCCGCGATAAGCTCCGCCGCCACCGCCGCCGCGATAACTTCCTCCGCCACCATTGCTGAAGCGATGGTCGCCCCAGCCGTGGCCGTAGCCCCAGTTGGCCCAGGGACCCATCCCCAGGAAGATCCCGTTATAGAAATAGCCCGGCCCGTAAAAGCCATAGGGCGCGCAGGCGTATGGTGCATAGTCGTAATAGCCGTAGGAACAGACCGGCTGAACGCCAAGGTTGACAACGATCTGTGCGTTGGCCGCCGGAGCCATAGCCAGACCCAGCCCCAAGCCTGCGAGCAATGCTGTGCTAGCGAATAGTGTTTTGAGTCCGCGCATAAGTGACCCCCTTCACGGTGTCTCTGGTTACCTGTGTTGCGTGGGATGCTGTGTGCAGCCGTAGGAATAGTCCAGCAACAGCAGCTACCATAAGGGATCTTCGAATCGTGCGTAAGTTCGCCTTGTTTGTACCGCTTGTTCCGGGGCCGAACTCGATCTGCCCTTACATTGATCACACTAGGCTCTGGAACCACCCGCGTCTGAGCAAAAGGGAGCACCGCTTGCATGCGCACTGCGAACGGCTCCGCTTTCTTTTCCCTTCGCTGTCCGCGTTTGCATCTGCCATTCAACTGGCGCTGAAATGTTACATTCGTGTTAATATCAACTCTCAAGGAGCTGGCGGACCTCATCGTTAGAGCAAAATCAGAATAAACGTGCCCTTACAAAGAGTCTCAAAGGTGGCTTTTTCTTGAGAAAAAGCCACTCAGAATTCTAGCTTTCGGGGTACAGCTATTTTGATTTTGCTCTAGCCCGCCGGATCGACCCCGATGAACCTCTACCTGATGCGCCACGCCAATGCCGGATTGCCCCGCAAGAATCCCTTGCTCGACGACAAGCGCTCCTTGGTCAAAGAGGGAAAAGAGCAGTGCATGTTGATGGCGCGGGTTCTCGGCGCGCTCAAGGTGCAGGTGGATGCGATCGTTTCCAGCCCCCTGAAGCGGGCCCTGCAAACCGCGCAGTTTGTCGGCACCGAACTGGGTTTCGATGGCAAGATCGAGATCAGTCCCGCGCTGGCGCTTCATGCGGACTATGCGGCCTTTCAGCGGATGCTGGCCGAGCATGCCGGCTATGAAGGAATCCTGGTGGTGGGGCACAACCCCAACCTCTTCCAGTTCCTGGGCCGCATGGTCACCAGCAACGGCGGCGCCGCCATCCGCATGCGAAAGGGTTCAGTCGCCCGCGTTGATCTCGATCACCATCCCCACCTGCTGCAATGGCTGATTGATCCGCGTATGGCGCGCGCCATTTATGCCAGCGTGGGGAAGAGTTCCCTCCCGAAGACCTCGCGGAAGTAGCCCGCCTCCTTGCGCAGCGACCAGAGTTCAAGTTCGGCCCCGGTTCGCCCCGGCTGCAACTCCAGATAGATCCGCTTGGGATAGACCCTGGTCGCCACCCGCAGCACGTCGCTGGCGCGGTCCTGATTCAGCGCCTCGGCCAGCCGCAACAGCACCACCGCCCGTTGCACATGCTTGTGCTCTTCGGCGGGAATATTGCGCAGCGCGCGGTCTCCGGGCTGTGGGCGGCTTTTGCCCAGGTAGCGCGCAATGGCCGAAACCACGGTGCGCTGCAGCCGCGTATAGCCATAGATTTCGGAGCTGGAAACGATGTACTGGGTATGCCGGTGATGGCCCTGGTGGTTGATGAACTTGCCCGTATCGCGCAGGATGGCGGCGGCCGCCAGCCAGTTTTCGTACTCCGGCGGCAACTGGTGCAACGGCTTCAGTTCGCGATAGAGTTGCATCGCATGGGCGCGCACCGGTTCGGCCTGCTTGAGATCGACCCCGTAGCGCCGGGCCGTAGCCAGCACGCTCTCCCACCGTTCGTGCTCGAACTCCCGGTGGACGCTGGCGCGGGCATCCTGCTCGGCCAGCATCTGCGCCAGAATTCCGTCCCGCAGTCCCAGCGGGGAGTAGCGAAATCCGGCCAGTCCAAAGCTCTCCAGCAGTTGGGCGAAGACCTGCGCCCCGGCCACGATAATCTCCGCCCGCCGCGGCCCAATCCCCGCAACCGCCTCCCGCTCGGGCAGCGCCAGGTGCGCCAGCCGGTTGGCCAGCTTGCGCACCTGGCGCGTGGGAGAGATGCCGGCCATCGCAAGTCCGGCAATTTTGGAGCGGCTCCCATCCAGAACCGGAGCACCGATCGCCGCAGCGCTCACCCTCAGAGCCTGAAGAGCCTGATTCGGCTTGCCCAATAGCGTGCCGGCCGATTTGCCCGCCGGCTTTATGCCCTGCCGGGCCGGTTTTCCGGCGGATTTACCCTCCTTGCAACTTTCAGCCGCAATCGCGTCACTGAGCGCCGCCGCCGTCCCTGAAGTGGCAATCACCAGCGAAACATTCTGCGGCTGAATCCTCTTGTGCGCTCGCCGCAGTTCGCGCTCGATAAACTTGCGCATCCGCGCCAGCCCCTCTTCCGGAGCCGGGTCGGCCTGCAGAAACTCCTCGGTCAGCCGCACCGCGCCCAGTGGCAGGCTCACCGTCTCCTTGATGCGCTTGTGCTCGGAGAGGGTAATCTCGCAGCTTCCGCCGCCCAGATCCACCAGCACCACCCGGCCCGCCATTCCCGGCTCCCGACTCGACCCGCCCGGACCCTGCATGCCTCCGCCGGTCACGCCCAGATGAATCAGCCGGCCCTCTTCGAGTCCCGAGATGATCTCCAGATTCCAGCCTGTCTCCGCCTTTACCCAGGCTTGAAAGGCCTCAGCGTTGCGGGCATCGCGCACCGCCGCCGTGGCCACCACGCGAATCTGATCCGCCCCGTGCAACTGCACCGCCCGCTGAAATCGCTTCAGCGTCCTGAGCGTAGCCGCCATCGCCTCCGGCGAAATCAGCCCCGACTCGAAGACGCTCCCGCCCAGCCGCGTCACCTCGCGGTCCTCGTGCAGCGTACGCAATTGGTGCGCCACCACCTTGGCAATCTTCAACCGGCAGGAATTGGAACCAATATCGATCGCGGCAAAGGTAGGCATGGTAGTTTTCAGCTCCTTCCAGAAAATCGTATGCGTCCCTCGGCCAAGATACACGACCGCGCCGGGTAAGCACCGGTTGCGTGAGACCTTGCCGGCGTTTGTGTAGGCACATGCGGCAGCCGATCTTGAAACCGCATGAATTTGGCTATTATGCACGCTGGCTGCGGCTTGTGCAGGTCGATTGCATCGATCGCTTCATGCAGGGCAAACGCATCTCAATCTCCCGACCGCTCTTCTCGGTCGGTCTTGTAACAGGGAACGACTTCAGTCGTGCCCTGTTACAAAGCACATAAGTTCAACACTTTGCGCGGTGCTTTATCCTTAGAGCAGGAGCGAACTTAGATGCGTTTGCCCTGTCGGTTCATGAGGAGCAGCGCGGTCGAGCAGTTCCAGCCAAGCCTCTAACTGCTGCCGTCCGGACGAACGGAGACCCGGCGGACGGAGCGACGGTCCATGCTGCCCGCCGGAAAGAAGAGAAGCGGAATTCCTCGCAGCTTAACCTGCCAGACTCCTATTTTGCACTTTGCGCTGCCAGTTGGTTTGCATTTCAGATGGTTCCCGGATCGCTCTTCTCAAATTCGCTCCGACGCGGCATCCATTTAGAGATTTTTCGGAAATTGTGTAGACCTGAATTTTGTCGGTATCCTACCCATTCCGCAGAAAAACGCGGAATGGATGGGGCACGGAAGTTTATACCAAAAGCTAAAATGCGCTGATGGCAATATCCAGGCTTCCATCTGTCAGCGTTCCGCGCATCCTGCTGTTATCCTTGTAAGGAAATCGTCTCCCTCGATGACAAACCACATGAGCACGCAATATCGCCCGCGATCGGCGCCTTCGGCGCTGGCTGCCTGGCTGCTTTTGGCGGCGATCTTTGCCGCAGTGCAGTTTGCCTCCCTGTTTACGCCGCCTTTGCTCGACGACGTCGATGCTTCGCACGCCCAGGCCGCGCAGCAGATGGCCGAAACCGGCAATCTCGTCACGCTCAAGATCGACGGCATCCGCTATCTGGAGAAGCCGCCCCTGCCCTACTGGCTCGATGCGGGACTCTATCGCATCTTGGGCCAGAGCGCCTTTGCCACGCATCTGCCCAACGCTTTGGCGCTGCTGGGCTGCGCCTGGATCGGCTGGCTGTGGGCCAGCCGCGCCTGGGGACGCCGTGCCGGCCTCTATGCCGCTCTCGGTATTCTCACCTCCATCGGCCCGTTTCTTTTCACCCGCTTTGCCATTCCCGAGGCCCTGCTTAGTTTTCTGCTGCTGCTCGCCCTCTACTGCCTGCTCACCGGCCTGGAGTCGCACCTGCCCCTCCGCTTCTACGGCATGTGGGCTGCTTTGGCCCTGGCCACGCTCACCAAGGGCCTCCTTGCGCCCATCTTCTTCCTCGTCGCAGCTATACCGCTGCTGATCCTCAGCGGCCAATGGCGCCGCTGGAGAACTCTCAAGCCGGTTACCGGCCTGCTGCTCTTTCTGGCCATTGCCGCGCCCTGGCACATCCTGGCTGGACTGGCCAATCCCAATCAGGGCCACCCCATCGGCAATCACCCCTCCTTCGGCAACGTCCATGGCTTCTGGTATTTCTACTTTGTCAATGAGCAACTCTTCCGCTTCACCGGAGCGCGCTTTCCGCACGACTTCAGCAAGCTGCCCTTTTCCGTCTATTGGCTTTGCCAGCTGGTCTGGCTCTTCCCCTGGAGTCTCTTCCTGCCCGCCCTTGTGGCCGTTGCCTGGAAGACCCGCCGTAACTGGCTCCAGCACCTGCGCCACGATGCCGGCCAGACTCTCGACTTCTACCTCGACTTCGCCGCCCGCGAGGACGTGGCCAGCTACGTCGTCCGGCTCAAGTTTAGTATCCGCACGGTCTGGCTGCTGAGCCTGTTTTCCGCTTTCACGCTGCTCTTCTTCTCCGTCTCCACCAACCAGGAGTACTACACCTTTCCCTGCTGGCCGCCGATTTTGATCCTGATTGCGGGCATCGTCGCCGGTATCGAAGAGAACCGCGGCCCCGCCAGCGGCGAGGCGCTCCTGTCGACTGCTTGGCTCACCGCCGCCCAGGCCGTCTTTGCCGCCGTGGGCGCAGTCGCCGCGGCAATCCTCTGCTGGGGCCTGTGGACCAGCCGCCACCTGCCCCGAGTGGACGATATCGGAACCCTCCTGGCTCATCGCGGCGTGGGCGGCTACACGCTCTCCATGTCTCATCTCTTCGACCTCACCGGCCCCTCTTTCGCCGCCTTGCGCCTGCCTGCGGCGCTCGCCGCGGTTGCCCTGCTGGCGGGCTCCGGCGTGGGCCTGCTGCTGCGCTGGAAGAGAAAGCATATGGCTGCCACCCTCAGCCTGGCCCTCACCGCAACCGTCTTTCTCGTAGCAGCGCACATCGCCTTCGTCCGCTTTGAGCCGATGCTCAGCTCCAAACAGTTGGCCGATACAATCCTTCAAAAAGGCACGCCTGCCGACTCCTTCATCATCTTCGGCGACCAGTCCGACGCTTCTTCGGTCGTCTTTTACACGCACAACTTCTTTGGCAAGCCTGCCTTGCTGGTCGGTGAGCAGTGCTCACCCCACGGAAGCGGCTCCAGCCTCCTCTGGGGGTCCTGCTACCCCGACGCTCCCAGGATCTTCCTTACGGAAGACCAGCTCTCCAGAATCTGGGGAAGCGGCGAACGCAAGTGGCTCTTCGCCCAGGACGTCAACCAAACCAAGGCAGAACAGCTCCTGGCCGGCCGCCTTTATCCCGTCCAATCCATCGCCGACAAGGCCCTCTGGACCGACCGGCCGCTGCGGTAAGAGCAGCCAAGTGTGTGAGTGTGAGTGTGAGTGTGAAGTGTGAATGTGAAGTGTGAGTGTGAAGTGTGAATGTGAAGTGTGAGTGGTAATCTTCCACACTCACACTCCCACACTTCACACTTTGTTTCCGAAACAAAAGCAATGGCGGTCACTCAAAGCTGAGTTGACCGCCATTGCTTTTGCCTGAATCTGCGAAGAGACTTGCCGCTTACTCCGGCTTGGTCTGACCGGTGGCGCTCTCCTGCTTGGCGAGCTTGACGCGGGCTCCTTCCAGCTTGTGCTGCACTTTTGCCACGTCGGCCGGTTCCACATCGGCGGGGGCCGATTTGGCGTATTGGGCCAGCGAGAGTTCCCACTGCTGGGCGGCCAGCCGGATGCGCCCGGTCTTTTCGTAGAGGTCGCCCAGGTGGTCGTGAACGGTAGGGTCGGAACGGTCGCGCTCGACGGCCTGGCGCAGGTTCCCCTCGGCCAATTCGTATTCACCCATTTTGAAGTAGACCCATCCCAGCGAATCGAGGAAGGCGCCGTTCATCGGCTCCTCTTCGACGGCTTTGCGGATCATCTTGAGGGCTTCGGGCAGCCGGATACCCTTGTCGGCCAGCATATACCCCAGATAGTTGAGGGTCATGGCGTTGGCCGGGTCCAGATCAAGGATCTGGCGGAAGATCTGCTCGGCAGGTTCATCGTGCTTTTGCCGCTCGGCTACCTCGCCCTTGAGGAAAAGCAGGTAGATGCGGTCTTCCTGCTTGGTGGTCAGGGCGCCGGCCTTGGCCAGGGCATCGTCGGCATCCTTCCAGCGGCGCAGACGGGTATACATCTGGGCCAGAGCCACCCAGACGGTACGATCTTCCGGCGTGTTCGCCAGCAGGCTCCTGGCCATGGTCAAGCCTTCGTCGGTCTTGCCCAGATCGGTCAGTTCGCCAGCCAGAATCAGTTCAAGGTCGCGATCCTTGGGGTTGGCCTCGACGGCCTTGCGGGCGACCTCGACGGCCTTGTCGAACTGCTTGGCGTCGCGATAGACGTCCACCTGCCCTTGGAAGCCGCGTACGGCCGTTTCACCGCCCATATCGATCATCTTCTGATAGGCGTCAATCGCTGGAGCGACCTTGTTCTGCTCGTGATAAACCGCCCCCAGCCGCTCGAGGAAGATGCCGCGGTTGTTCTTCTCTTCGGCGGTATAAGCACCGTTGGCGTGCGAGGTTTGATCCACCATCTTCTCGTAAACCTCGGCGGCCTCGTCGTAGCGGCCCAGCACGTCCAGCAGCAACCCCTCGTTGTAACCCGCATCGAGCGAGGCTGGGTCCTTCTTGCGCGCCTTGCGGATGGTGGCTAGCGCATCCTCATACTTTCCCTGGCGGCGCTCGATTTCGCCAATATGAATCAGCGCGCCGCTGTCCTCAGGATCGGCCTCGGCAAGCGCCTTGAATTCTTTGAGAGCCTCGTCGAGCTGGTTGTCGTTGAGCAGGGCCTGGGCCAGCGCGGAGAGCGTACGCTCGTCGCGGGGGTCCATACCGGAGGCGCGGCGATAGGCATCGACGGCTTCTTTGGTTTGCTTCAACTGGTCATAGGCTGCGCCCAGCGCAAACTCCATCTTTGAAGAGCGATCGGCCAAGGGAACGGCCTCGATCACCTTGGCGGCATGAGCCATATCGCCGCTCTCGGCGAAGAGGCGGGCCAGGTTGAGCACCACCTCCTCGGAATCCGGCTCAATGCCCTTCGCGATATTGAACTGCTCTTCGGCCTTTTTGGCCTCGTGCTTGACGGTGTAGAGCTGGCCGAGGATCATGCGGTCTTCGACGCTCTTGGGCAGCAGGCCGACGATCTTCTCGAACTCGTCGATGGCCTGATCCAATACATTGCCAGTGGCCGAGGCGGAGGATGTGCTGTTTTGGCCCTCGCTGAGCCGGCGAAGGTAAATGCGCCCCAATAGCTTGTGCGCCTCTACGTCGCTGGGTGAACTCTTGAGCAATTCACGCGCCGTGACTTCGGCGTCGCGCGAACGGCCGTCCCGGAAGTAAAGATCTGCCAGTTCATCATTCAACTGCGGGCTGGCGGGATCGGCATTGAGCGCCAGCTTGTACTCTTCAATGGCGCGGTTCGCGTCCTCCGGGCGACCTGCGATGACGGCATCCTCTTCATAGATCCCGGCCAAAGCCGAGTGATAGTAAGCCAGGGCGCGGTTGGCGGGCTGTGCAGTTGCTACTGGGATAGCCGTCGGCGCTGCTTTGGCGGGCGCACTCTGGCCTGTGTCGCTTGCAGGCAACTTGGGAGGGGCAGCGCCTTCCGGGAGTGTACCTCCCGGCGCCGTCTGGCTGTAGCTACATACTGCCGTTAGCAAGACCAGCGATGCGGCGGCGAACGACAGCCAAATGGGCGGCGAATAAGATTTTGTTCTCATCATCCAGGGGATTCCGCGCCTCTTGAACCGGGCGGACGAGAAAAGTATCCCGTGCGGAGGGCCAAAAGGCAGCACAGGCAGCCGGTAAGAGCAACTCTGCCTACTCTACAGACGATTTTACCTGCGATTCGTCGCAAAGATGTGGCCGTAAATGGTATTTTCGGGCCCATAGCCCAAAATAGCGGCGAGCTGGCGGGCTGGCAAAGCCGGTGGACGGCTGATACAAGGCCAGTTTTTTAACACGATCCAGGCAATTCACGCTCACCGGATCACATGAATCGGCACGGCAACCTTCAGATTCTTCCAAAGCCTTTCGGTGGTGTAGACGGGAGCCTTGAGAGCGATCGCCAACGCCAGGCATGCGCGGTCGCCCAGCGACAGGCCATATTTCTCCGTCGTTGCGATCAAGCTTCCGGCAATGTTTGCTTGCCTGCTGGTAAATGGTTCAGCTTCGGTAATGGCGGAAAGGGCATTCGCCCAGGCCTTCTCGGGTGGGACGCCCCTTTTCACCAGCTTGCCTTGAACTTCAGCAAGATTCACTGTACTTGCCACGGCGCTGATCCGGATTTCCCCCGTCAGTTTCTCCGCTCCCGGCTCCTCAAGAAGAAGAGCAAGAATAGCAGAGGCATCAAAGACAACCTCATTCATGCTTGGCCGCCTCGCGCCGTTCCGCGCTCAACTCATCGGAAAGTAAGACGCCCTCTGGAATGTATCGCCGCAAGTCCTCCTGGGCGCGCTGAAGGCGGCTTTCCCTCGTCGAGATGCGCAGTTCATGATCTTCCACGCGCAAATCCACCGTAGTGCCTACGGCCATTCCCAGCGCCTTGCGCATCGTCGCCGGAATGACAATGCGGCCTTTTTCACCCAGGCGCGTCCGAGCCTGAAGCTCCATTTCCCACCTCCATACGATTGTGCCACGAATATACAATAGTGGCACAAATATAACAAGTGTCACTCGGCTCCGTGCAGGATTGCTGCTCTCACCGCCTGCAACTGCCGGCGCACATTCTGGTGCGGCAAGACATCTGCATATTCAGACAGGGAAAGAAGATCACAGGCCTGGACAAACGGTATCTTGCCGTGGCTCAGGCCAAATGCTATGAAAAGCCTGCTTTTCGACCCCCTTCGAGTAGAATGGAGGAGCGATGCTCGACCTTGTCTTTGTCCGTGCCAACCTTGAAATTGTGGAAGAAAAACTGCGCGCGCGCGGGGCCGACCCGGCTGCGCTCTTGGGCGATTTCCGTAAGCTAGACGAAGGCAGAAGGCTAGCCATAACGCTTTCGGAACAGGCAAAGGCCGAACTCAACAAGCTTTCACAGGAGATTGGCCAGCTTAAAAAGAGCGGTGGCGAACAAGAAGCAACCGAAAAATTAAAAAAAGTTTGGGACATAAAAGAGGGCCTGCCCGTGCTCCAGAAGCGGGCGGAAGATTTTGAATCGAGGCTGCGGCTATTGCTGGCGAGCGTTCCCAACCTGACGCGAGATGAAGTACCGATTGGGAAATCCGAAGCCGACAATCTGGTCGTCAAGAGCTGGGGCGAGAAGCCGTTCTTCGATTTTGAACCCAAGCCGCACTGGGAGTTGGGCGAGGCATTGGGGATTCTCGACCTGGAACGCGCGGCCAAGCTCAGCGGCGCTCGGTTTGCGGTTTACATGGGAGCCGGAGCGCGGCTCGAGCGTGCGCTGATCAACTTCATGCTCGACCGGCACACGGCCACCGTGGAAGCGGGCGGCCACGGCTATACGGAAGTCCTTCCGCCCTTCATGGTCAACAGCAAATCGCTCTTCGGAACCGGGCAGTTGCCCAAATTTGCCGAGGACCTCTTCCGCTG